>ERZ1066122.2660-NODE-2660-length-11368-cov-11.027314_pt1 | contig 11368 bp, 9 predicted proteins | sample MGYA00382769_ERZ1066122 | MGnify/ENA primary metagenome ERZ1066122 (study PRJEB33369, sample SAMEA5778352) | biofilm metagenome | biome: Industrial cooling water; feature: Water cooling tower basin; material: Biofilm | place: United Arab Emirates | collected...
TTGCAGATGTTTTCAAAACATCAAAAACCGCAAAACTTCTGGTCGACCGCTTAAAACGTCTTGATCATACACCCCGGCGCGCGGTGGTCGCCGGGCGGTACGGCGCGGCCGGCCGACAGGGCTTCCACGGCCAACCGCAGGTAGGCGGCGCGCACGTCGGTAGCGACTTGCGGATTGTCGTCGATGGCGCCCCGGTAACGCAGCGAGAACTGCCCGCCTGCCGCCGGTTGCAGCACGAACGCCTCGGGCGTTTTGGTGGCGCCAAAGGCTTTGGTGAGGGTCTGCTTGTCGTCGTTGTAGAGCGGCAGGCCACCCATCGCATCGGCCGAGCCGGTGGCGGCCACTTGCTGGGCATTGGTCGGCTTTTCGCCCGGCATCGGGTTCACGAAGAGGTAGCGAACGCCCAGCGGCTCGCCGGTGCTCGCCAGTGCCGCCAGCCGTTGCTCGTACAGCTTCGTGTAGGGGCAATAGGGGTTGGTGAACACCACCACCACGGCTTTGGCGGATGCGAAATCGGCGAGCGACACGCTTTTGCCGTCGGTGGTTTTGAGCGTGAACGGCGCCACTTGGGTGCCAATTGCGTAGCCCGTCTGCGCCGCAGCACGAAGCGAGCCGACCAGTACCAGACCCAACGCAAGGGCCGAAAGAAGAATGATACGTTTTTTCATCAGTGAAAAGAAAACCAACCGCCGGCGCGTGGCTCCAAGCGGCACCACAAAAGCGCGATTTGCGCACGCGGAAAACAAGCAACTAAACGGTCAGCCACAAGTTTTGCGGTTTTCGATTAATTGCCAGTATCTAAAAATCACATTGTTAGCTTGCGACTTGCAGCTTGAGACTTGTGGCTAGCTGCTTAGAAACAAGCAACAAAGCGCTCGGCCTCATTCCCCGCCTACGCAATACGTAAGCCAACCGTGCGGCGCCAGCTGCTCATACCGCAGATGGTGCGTCCAGGCGCGGCCCGCGTCGGTGGGGTGTTGAATCCGCCCGCCGATACTGCCCGTTTCCGGCAACGGTTTGCCCAACGCGGGCCACGCCGCCACGTCGAGCGCCAGATGCTGCCGAAAATCGAGCTGGCGGCGGCCGTAGAGCTTGTAGAGAGTTTCTTTCAGACTCCACGTCAGCGCGGCGCGCGCGGGGTCGGCACCAACGGCGGCCAGCTCGAAAGGCGAAAGAAAGCGCGCGGCCAGCGCGAGGGTTTTGGCGCGTTCCGGCTCCACGTCGAGGCCCGCGCGGCGCCCGGCCCCCACGGCCACCAGCGCCGCCACGCGCCCGCCGCCGTGCGAGAGCGACACCGCCCCGACGCGCGCGCCGTCCGGCCCGGCCAGGTAAGGGCGGCCGAACTCGTCGGTGCCGATGCGTAGGTCAGAAGAAGTAAGCCGAGCGAGGGCATCGAGGGCGGCCAATCGGCCGGCCAGCCACTCGCGGCGCCGCTGGGGGTGCGTGTGCCCCACCGGAATGCCCGCCGCCCGCAGCCACGCCGGGGCGCGGGCCAGCAACTCGGGTTCGGGCTGCTCGGGTGGTGGCAGCGGCGCGAGCAGCAGCCCGCAGGCGGGCGCCAGACAACGGAACAGCGGTTCGTCGGGCATCGGGCGCAAAGGTGGCGCGGCGGCGGCAGGTCGGGCGCGCGGCGGCGGCAGAACACGCAATGAAACCAAGCGGGCCTTATACTTGTAAGCGCGGATGGACCCGGCCGAAACCCGGGCCGCCGCACTCTCTCATTTTCTTCCCCTCCGTTTCGCTCTTGGTCGAAAAAACTATCACGCTGGAGAATATTTCGCTCGTTGACTTTCTGGGCGCGGGCAACCAGCACATCCGCCAACTGTCGGCGGCTTTTCCCGGCTCCAAAATCATCTCGCGCGGCAACGAAATCAAGCTGCAAGGCCCGACGCCGGTCGTGACGCGCATTGCCGACATTCTGGCCTCGCTCATCGAGCACTACCACCACTACGGGCAAGTGACCGACGAGCAGGTCGATCACCTGATCGCGGCCGAAACCGAAACCGCCGCGATGCGGCAGGCCGCCGCCTCGCCCGACGTCATCGTGTACGGCGCGCGCGGCGGCGTCATTCGGGCGCGGACGCAGAATCAGCAAAAACTGGTCGATGCCGTGCTCAACCACGATCTGGTGTTCGCCCTCGGCCCGGCCGGTACGGGCAAGACGTTCGTGTCGGTGGCGCTGGCGGTGCGGGCGCTCAAAAACAAGGAAGTCAAGAAAATCATCATCTCGCGCCCTGTGGTGGAGGCGGGTGAGAACCTCGGCTTCCTGCCCGGCGATATGAAGGAGAAGGTGGACCCCTACATCCGCCCCATCTACGACGCGCTGGAGGAGCTGCTGCCGCCCGAAAAGCTGACGGCCTACTACGCCAACAAAACCATCGAGATCGCGCCGCTCGCCTATATGCGCGGCCGGACGCTCGACGGCGCCTTCGTGCTCCTCGACGAAGCCCAGAACACGACGCCCTCCCAAATCAAGATGTTCCTGACGCGGATGGGGCCGAACGCGAAGGTGATGGTCAACGGCGACCGCTCGCAAATCGACCTGCCGCACCGCCAGAAGTCGGGCCTCATCGAGGCGATGGACGTGCTGCGCGGCGTAAAAGGCATCGGCTTCGTGGAGATGACCGCCGACGATGTGGTGCGCCACCGTCTCGTCAAAGACATCGTACTGGCCTACGACCGCGCCAACCGCCACCCCGACCAGCACCATCCCGACGGCGACGCCGCGCCCGACCACGGCGCCAACGGCTTGGGCGCGCTGCCGAGGAGGGGGATTTAGTCCGCTACAGCGAATTGAATGTAGGCGTATGTTATACCCGATTTGTCATTGCGAGCGAAGCGAAGCAATCCTCGTAGGATGTGTGCGAGTGCTCGGCGACGCCTAATCGCCGCGCCTATCCTACGAGGGTTGCTTCGCTACGCTCGCAATGACAAACCTTCTTTTTGTCTCTAAATCAATGACCATCACCGTCCAAAAAGCCACCGCCGAAGGCGACCGCGACCTGGCCTTCCGCGTCCGCGAGCAGGTGTTCGTGGACGAGCAGCACGTACCCCGCGAAGAAGAGTACGACGAGCACGACGACGCCGCGTACCACTACCTGGCGTGGGCCGACGGCCTGCCCGCCGGGGCCGCCCGCTGGCGCCCTACCGAAAAGGGCGTCAAGCTCGAACGTTTCGCCGTGCTGGCGCCGTACCGGAGCAAAGGAGTTGGCGGCGTACTGCTCCGGCAGGTGATGGCCGATGCGCGCGCCGCGCACCCTGAAGCGCAGCTCTATCTACACGCCCAAGTGCAGGCCAAGCGGTTTTACGAGCGCCACGGCTTCGTGCCCGAAGGCGAACTGTTTTACGAATGTGAAATTCCGCACTACCGGATGCGGCTGGGGTAGGGCGTAGTCGCTTGCCTTATTTTCGTATCCAATCTCATTACTCTCACGTCCGATGCGTACCATCAACCTCCCCGATAACCGTCCGCTGGGCCTGACCGGCCTCGAAGGAATGTCCGACGCGGAACTGGCGGCGTTCTGCCGCGAGAACCCTGCGTTGCGTATCGAGCGTGATACCAACGGACAACTGTTGCTAATGCCACCTACTCACTCTGATTCTGGTCGAATCAACGCGCGTATTAATCTGGAGATCGGTCTGTGGTGGCGACAATCGCCGCGCTCAGGCGAGTTTTTCGACTCCAACACCGGCTTCACCCTGCCCGACGGCTCGATGCGCTCGCCGGATGCGTCGTGGGTATCGGCGGAAAAATGGAACGCCCTGACCGACGACCAGCGGCAAAATCAGTTCGCGCCGGTGTGCCCGGAGTTTGTGATTGAACTGAAATCCGGCTCCGACGTGCTGCCCGACCTGCAACGCAAGATGACCGACGTGTGGCTCGCCAACGGTACGCAGCTCGCGTTTCTGCTCGATGCGAAGGCCGAAATCAGCTACATCTACCGCGCCGGGCAGCCGGAGCCGGAAACCGTCGTCGGGTTCGACCAGGAATTATCGGGCGAGCCGGTGCTGCCGGGCTTCCGGCTCGATTTGCGCCTGATTCGGTAACGCGCCACTGGCGCACATCTGGCGCCGCTGCCCCAACTTGCGGCGGGCAACGACTTCTTCACCAGGAGCGTCGTGGCCCGCCGTTTCTGTTTTCAGTCGGTTCACTCAAAATACCCGATGATTCGGTGGGGGCTGTTCCCGTTCGTGCGCCCGGCGGTGGCGGCGATGGTTGGCATTGCTGGTTATGAAGCATTCTGCCGCGCGTGGCCGAGCGCGGTTGCGAGCCTGAGCGCGCTGGCCGTCGGGGCGGCAGTGCTGTGGGCGGCTGCCGCGCTCGGCCTCGGCCAGGGCGCGCGCCACTCCCGGACATTGAGCAGCGGCGGCCTGCTGCTGACCATCTCGGCGCTGGCGGCGCTCTGGGCGGCGGTCGGCGACGAGTCGCGCGATGCGCGCCACTTGTTGCATCTGGCGCCCGGTGTGCGGGCGTGGCAGGGCGTAGTGGAAGAAGGCACCACCCGGAAAGCAACGTATTTCGGTACCACGGCCCGCGTGTGGCGGGTGCGCCGCGCCGACGGCCGTTGGCAGCCCGCCACGGGCCGCGTACGGCTCTTGATTCGGCGCGAGGCCGGCACCGCGCCGCTGCCCTACGGCACGGTGGTGCTGGTGAACGGCGCGTTCGAGCGAATTCCGCCGCCGCCCAATCCCGGCCAGTTCGACTACGCCGCGTACCAGCGGCACCGGCAGACGTGGCACGAGCAATTCGTAAGCGCAGGGCGCTACGTGGCAGTGGGGCGCGTGGCGCTCAATCCGGTGGTCGGGTGGAGCCTGCGCGTGGCCGACAACCTGGCCGCCCGCCTGCACCGCTATGTGCCCGGCCCGCGCGAGGCGGGCTTACTCACGGCGCTGGTGCTGGGCCTCACCGACGACCTCGACGCCGACATCAAAGCCGCCTACGGTGCCACCGGCACCACGCACGTGCTCGCCGTGAGCGGCCTGCACATCGCGCTGGTGTTCGGGCTGGTGATGTACCTGCTCGGCGGGCGCGAGTGGGCCAGGCGACAACCCGTCTGGCGCTGGCTCACGCTGGCGGCCGTGCTGCTGATTTGCTGGGGCTACGCGCTGATTACGGGCCTGTCGGCGTCGGTGCTGCGGGCGGTGGTGATGGCGTCGTTGGTGGCGGTGGGGCGGGCGCTGGGCAAGCGCATCAGCCTCTACAACACGCTGGCGGTGGCGGCGTTGCTGCTGTTGATGCTCGACCCGCACAACCTGTTCAACGTCGGGTTTCAGCTCTCGTTTCTGGCCGTATTGAGCATCGGGCTGATCCAGCCGTGGCTGGCGCGGCGGTGGCAGCCCGAAGCGTGGGTACCCCGGCAGGTGTGGGCGGGCGTCACGGTGGCGGTGGCGGCGCAAGCGGGCACGTTCCCGCTCACGATGTTCTACTTCCATCAACTGCCGACGCAGTTCCTGATTGCCAACCTGCTGGCGGTGCCGTGGTCGAACGGGCTGTTGTATGCCTCATTTCTGCTGTTGGGCCTGTCGGCGGCGGCCGATGGACTGGGCGCGGTAGGGTGGCCGACCGACTGGCCGTACGCAGGGGCCGAGTGGCTGGGCCGCGCGCTCGAAGCGGCTACCGCCGGACTGAACTACGCAATGACGGCCATCGGGCGGCTGCCGGGCGCGGTGATTACGGCCATCGCGCTCACGCCAGGACAGGTGGTGCTGCTGTTCGGCATTCTGATTACGGGGCTGCTCTGGTTCCGCTTGGCCAAGCGGGGGTGGCTGCTGGCGGCGGCGGCGCTCACGGCGCTCTACGTCGGCGCGCGCATCGATATGCTGATGGCCACCAGTCGCGAACGCGGCCTCATCGTGTACGCGGTGCGCCGCCACGCGGCGCTGGGGTTGCTCGACGGGCGCCGCGCCACGGTGCTGGCCGATTCGGCGGTGTGGGCCGATTCGGCGGCGGGGCTTAGCGGCTTGCGGGGCAATCTGTTGCCGCATTTGTGGAATCGGGCCTCGGCGCCGTTGCGTTGGGCACCTGCGCTGGCCGTCGGCGATTCGCTGCGCTCCGCTCCGCCCGACGTGGCAAGCCGCCGGTTGCCCGACGGCAACGCGCTGCTGTCGTGGCGCGGGTTGCAGCTGCTGGTGCTCACGCGCCCGCTGGGCGTACGGCCCGTGGCGGACGCCGGGCCGCTGCCGGTCGATGTGGTGCTCGTGCGCGGGCGGCCTCGGGTGGCGGCGTCGGCGCTGGCGCGGGCAGTGGCGTGCCGGTGGGTGGTGCTCGACGGCTCCGGCCCGGCTGGTTGGGCGCGCTATCGGGTCGAGGAGTTGCGCGCGGCCGGCTTCCGCTGCCACGACGTAGGCCGCGAAGGAGCCTTCATTCGGCGAGTCCAGTAATTTAATGATGCGAAGAAACCGGCGCCGCTTGGCGTCATTTTAGCGCCACTCGCGCCTACCGGCGGCCAACTGCCGCCCGCGTAGCAACTTTGGGCCGCCGCCGGCCGTCTCAGAGCCTACCGGCCTCCGCTTTCTCTCCGTCTTACGCTCTACTCGTTCGCACCGATGACCGTCATTCCTTCCCTCCCTGCCACCTCCGAGCTGGAAGACCTGCGCTTCCTGACCTACGAAACGCGCGACCGGGTGGCTTACATCACCCTTGACCGCGCCGACAAACGCAACGCCCTCAACTACGACGTAGTGGCTGAGCTGAAACAAGCCTTCGAGTTCGCCGAGTCGGATGACACCTGCAAAGTGGTGGTGCTGCGCGCCAACGGCAAAGCCTTCTCGGCCGGCGCCGACCTCGAATCCATCCAGGCGATGCAGGAGTACGAGTACGACGACAACCTCGCCGACTCGACCCACCTGATGCAGCTCTTTTTGCAGATTTACACCCTCAAAAAGGTGGTCATCGCCCAGATTCAGGGCCACGCCATCGCGGGCGGCTGCGGACTGGCGACCCTCTGCGATTTCGCTTTCGCCGTGCCCGAAGCCAAATTTGGCTACACCGAAGTCAAAATCGGCTTCCTGCCGGCTATCGTCAGCGTGTTTTTGCTGCGGAAGGTAGGGGAGGGGCGCACCAAAGAATTGCTCCTCACCGGCGACCTCGTAACGGCCGACGACGCCCAGCGCCTCGGCCTCATCAACTACGTGGTGCCCGCCGACGAGCTGGCCGACCGCGTGGAAACCTTCGCCCGGAAGCTCTGCGCCGAAAACTCGGCCAACTCGCTGGAAGTCACCAAAGACCTCATCGCGCGGGTGCAGGAGCTGCCCCTCGAAGCCGCCCTGCGCTACGCCGCCCAGCAAAACGCCACGGCGCGTTCCAGCGACGACTGTCGGCGCGGGGTGGGCGCCTTTCTCAACAAAGAGCCGCTGGTGTGGTAGGCAACTGAGCGGCCCGCGCCGCCACAAACCAAAGACGCCCGCCCGGAGCAACCTCCGGGCGGGCGTTTTATTTCAGCCCAGGCTTACCAGTCAGGGGCTGAAAGCGAGCGATTATTCAACCACCAACCGCCGCACCGCGCTTCCCGCCCGCAGCGAATACACGCCCGGCGCCACGCCGGTCAGCGACAAGTCAGCCTCGCCGCCGCCCGTCGGCAGCGCCCACGCGCGGACGACGCGGCCGGTGCCGTCGAGCAGCGTCGCCGTGGCGGCGGCGGCACCCGTCAGGCGCACGAGGCCGCGCGCCGGGTTGGGCCAGAGCAGCAGCGCGGGCGCAGTGTCGGCGGTGGGCAGCCCCGTGGGGCCGGCGCCCAGGCGGAGGTAGAAGCGGTCGGTTTGCTCGCCCGCCGTGGCCGCCGTGAAGGCGTAGGTAGGCGTGGTCAGCAGGTTCACTTCGCGGCCCGTCAGGCGGTCGAGGAGCAGCACAGGTTGGCCGGCGGGCAGCGCGGCGTGACTGGCCAGCGCCAGCGTGTGGGCGCCGGCCGTGCCGCACGTCACGCGCAACGCCCACGTACCGGCCAGCGCGGGCAGACCGCTGACGAGCTGCGCCGTAGCGGGCGCGTCGGAGGTAGCGCCGGGCACGGCCAGGCTCAGGGCAGGGGCGTCGCCTTCGCCGTTGGGTTGCGGGTGTACGGCGTCGTGGTGGGCATCGGCGCCGGTGGCGGTAGCTCCGGCTTCGGCGTACACCACGGCTTCGGCCGTGCCGAGGCGGGCGTCGCCGGTGAGCGCCAGCGTCAGGCGCGGGCGCGGGTCGGCCGTAACACTGCCGCGCTGAAACGTGGGGTCAGAGTAAATCGTCGTCCGAAACGAGTTGCGGAACGTGAAGCCCGCCGGCACCGCCGCCGAGACGCGCACGAAAAACGCCTGCATCGCCGCCACTTCGCCGTTCGGCAGCGTACCCATCCCGTTCACGTAAGTGCGGTACACGCCGCCGAAGCGCGAGGTAGGCGTATTGACGTAAATGGCGTCATCCATCCCGGCCGGAATGGCGCCGGGCGTGGCGCGCACCAGGTCCCAATCGAGGGGCGAGGGGTAGGGGTTGCCCAGCAGGTGCCAGCCCGAGTTGGCCGTCGCGCCGCGCGTGAGCGGGCCGGTGTTCACGTCGCCGCTGGTCAACTCGCCCGTCAGATCTACTTTGGCCGTCGGGCGCAAGGCCACGGCGTAGCCCCGGCCGGGCACCAGCGCGCTGTTCAGGCTCGGCGGGCAGAAATATCCCACCGTGAAGCTCGGGAACGCCGCCGTCAGGCGAGCTTCATTGTACGCGTACACGGTCGGGAACGCGGTTGGGGAAAAAAGTGGGGTCGGCAGGTCGTTGTAGGAGGCGTTTACGATGGGCGTGAAATTGCCCGGTACCGCCAGGTCGGCCACGGTGGTAGTCGTCACCGGCGAGCTGTAATGGCGGTAGCCCACGCCAGTGTATGCGTTGCTGAGCGTGATGAACCGTTCCATCGTGGCCCGGCCGGTGCCGGTGTTGAGCACCCGGCCGCTGCCGCTGTTGTCGACCATCGCCGTGCCGGTGGCGGAGGAGAGCAGCCGAAAGTTGTGCGCGCCGAGCCGCAGGTCGCCGGCGCCGGTCATATACAGCACCTCGCGCAGCGCCAGCGGCTGCGAAAGCGTGACACTGGCTGGGCCGCCCACAGCCATCGCGAAAATGGTGGCCGGCAGGCCATTGCCAGTTACCTGCGGCACGGTAGCCTGGTAGTTGTAGGTGGCATCGGGCGAGTAGGAGCGCGAACCCGTCAGACGGATGGCGCCGGTGGGGCCGCTGAGGGTGATGCCGTCCGGGTCGCAGATGGTCAGCGACGCCCCGGCTTGCAGCACGAAGTTGCCGGGTCCGGTAATGGGCTGGCATTCGTCGCTCAACAATCCGCCGCCTGGCACCGTCAGGGTGCCGGCCACGTAGAGCGGCCCGTTCAGGAACGCCTGACCGGTGCCCGTGACGGTGACGTTACGGTAAGCGCCGCTCGCGTTGGTGGAGGTGCTCACGATGAGGTCCGACAGGTCGTTCGTTCGCACGCTGGTGCTCGATGTGAACCCACCGTCGCAGGCGGCGGCGAAATCGAGGTCGAGGTCGTTGTCGAAATCGCCTACCGCCAGGCCGCGCGGCAGCGGGCCGACGGTCACGGGCGTAGCATCGGCCGCAAAGGCACCGGCGCCGTCGTTGCGGAGCACCGACACCCGGCCGGGCGTATAGTTGCTGACCAGCAGGTCGAGGTCGAGGTCGAGGTCGAGGTCGAGGTCGCCGTCCACATCGCCGATTTGCGCCTGATACGCCGACCCCGCCGGCACGATGTAGGTGCTCTGCGTAGCGATTCCGAAGAAGCCCATATCGCGCGACACAGTGATGGTGGTGCCGTTGCCGTCCACGGTCACGAAGTCGGGCCGGGTATTGTTGTCGAAATCGGCCACCACGATGCTTACCGGGTTCGTGCCGACCGCTACCGTACGGGTGCCATTGTCGAAGAAGCCCGCCCCGGCGCCCTGCCGGTCGTTCAGAAAGACGGTCACGCTGTTCGAATCGGCGTTGGCGACGAACAGGTTGATGTTGCCGAAGAAATCGCCCTGCCCCAGCGCGATGGCCGTCGGCCGCGAGCCGCCGGGCAGCGTGAGCGTGGTGAGCGGGCTGAACGCAAAGGCGCCGCCGTTACGAAACACCCGCACCTCGTCGGTGCTGGGGCACGACACCACCAGGTCGAGGTCGTCGTCGGTGTCCACGTCGCCGGCCACCACCTGCGACAGCTCGGTGCCCCCCGGCGCCGAGGCTGATGGGGAAGCCGCCGACCGCCGAAAAATTGCCCGCCCCGTCGTTGCGAAGCGCGTTGAGCGTGGCGTCGAGCAGGTTTACGGCCGCCAGGTCGAGGTCCTGGTCGGCGTCGAGGTCGGTCAGGATGACGCTCGTCACGCCGCTGCCGATGCCGCTGCCCACCAGCACGTCGGTGGGTGTGCCGAAGGTAGCATCGCCGTTGCCGCGTGCCACGCTGATGGAGCCTGACGAGTAGTTGGCCGTCAGCAGGTCGAGGTTGCCGTCGTTGTCGATGTCGCCCGTCACCACATCGGCCGGACTGATACCGGCCGGCACGTCGGGCCGGTTGTAGAACACGCCCGACGCCACTCCCGCCCGGCCGCGCAGCGTGTACACCAGCGGCGTGTTGGGCGCGTCGCCCGTGGCGCTCAGCACGGTGGGCGGGTACGTGATGTCGAGGCGCTCGTTGGGCAGCAGGTCTTGGAGCGGATCAATGTTGATGTTGCCGCCGCTGCTTGTGATTGTGGCCACCCGCCGCCCGCGCCGCAGGTTGCCGAACAGCCGAATGTTGCCCACGGTGGCCGGGTCGAGCGCGGGAGTGATGCCGAAATAGGTGTCGATATCAGTATTGGTGTTGAGCGGTACCGACACCGCGTTGTAGGGCGGCACAGGCAGGCCCACCTGATAAGTCTGCGCGGCCACCGGAGCCGCGCCGCCGGCCAGCAGCGCGGCCACCGCGAGCAGCCGCGCCGCCCGGCGCCCTATTCGGCAGGCGCGATGGGGTGAAGGGGAAACGTAACGGGTCATTGTGAGGGGGGATGGGAAATGTGAAAAAGAAGGTCGCGTCTCAGGCGTGTGTATGTTATAGGTTTGCGCAATGGTTTCTGACCTGATTTGTTGTCCATCGTGTGCCCAGCCCGAGGGCGTAGTTCGTCACGGCAAGGTGCGCGCTGGTGGGCAACGCTACCGCTGCCGCGCGTGTGGTCGTACGTTCCAGGCGCAGTTGCGGCGGCGCGGGGCCGACCCGGCGGTTCAGGAACAGATTGTGGCGCTGGCGCTCAACGGCAGTGGCATTCGCGATACGGCGCGGGTACTGCGCATCTCGACCAACACGGTGCTGGCGCACCTGAAAAAAAAATCGCTGCACTTCCCCCGACGCCCGTCAACCCCGCCTGCGTAGCGCCGGCTCCGGCTCCGGCTCCG
>ERZ1066122.2661-NODE-2661-length-11366-cov-7.959508_pt1 | contig 11366 bp, 6 predicted proteins | sample MGYA00382769_ERZ1066122 | MGnify/ENA primary metagenome ERZ1066122 (study PRJEB33369, sample SAMEA5778352) | biofilm metagenome | biome: Industrial cooling water; feature: Water cooling tower basin; material: Biofilm | place: United Arab Emirates | collected...
GGCCAGTCCGTACATAAGGCTGCAGCTTCCCGCCAGCGTGCAGTCGCTGGTGGTGCCGGGTGCCCGCATCGATGCGGGCGAGGGCGTTGCGCAGCTCGATATCCGCACCACGGGCGACCTGGTCTGGAATGGCGATGCCGTTCGCCTGGCCATCCACGACGCGCGCCCCCGTGGCGAGGACGGCGAGGGCGCTCACCCGCCGGCGGCGCCCCCAGCGGCGGCCGCTGCCGCCACCCTGCCTGACGACTGCCTGGGCGCCTGCGGGCAAATTGTGGGCATCGAATCCGGCCGGATCGGGGAGCTGGTGGTGCACCTCCGGAGCCACGGCCTGCGCATCAAACAGCCCAGCCAGGTCGGTGACGCGAGGCTGCACCTGGGGTCCGACGCCTGGGTTTCCCTCGGTCCGCTGCGCGACCTGGCCAACCTGCACATCCAGCAAGACGAGGTGGCCGCGGCCGACGCGCCCACCACGGAGCCTGAAGAATGAACCTGCTCGACTGCGTTGAAAGAACCACCGGCCCCGCGCCGGCCTGGTCCATCCTCTGGCTGCACGGCCTGGGCGCCGACGGCCACGATTTCGAGCCCATCGTGCCCGAGCTGCTGCGGCCGGGCTGGCCGGCGCTGCGCTTCGTGTTCCCGCACGCACCGGTGCGGCCGGTGACGCTCAACAACGGCCTGCCGATGCGGGCCTGGTACGACCTCAAGAACCTCGACCTCGACCAGCGGGCCGACGAAACCGGCGTGCGCCAGTCCATCACCCAGGTCGAGGCGCTCATCGCCCGCGAGAACGAGCGCGGCGTGCCCAGCGAGCGCATCGTGCTTGCCGGTTTCTCGCAGGGCGGCGCCATCGCCCTGGCCGCGGGCGTTCGCCGCGAGGCGCCGCTGGCCGCCATCGTCGGCCTGTCCACCTACCTGCCCATGGGCAGCACCACCGCCGCCGAGGCCACGCCGCAGGGCCTGCGCACGCCGGTCTTCATGGCCCACGGCAGCCACGACCCGGTGGTGCCGGAAGGCTTCGGCGCCCGCAGCCGCGACCAGCTGCGCGCCCTGGGCGTGGCCGTGGACTGGCACAGCTACCCGATGCCGCACAGCGTCTGCGCCGAGGAAGTGCGCGACCTGGCCGGCTGGCTGGGCCAGCGTTTCCAGGGCGCCGTCTAGCGGCGCGAAACGCGCGGGAGCTCGCGGTGGCGGTGCTATGCTGGCCGCGACCAGGGCAGGGGACACCAGGCGCGCCGCATGCGGAATCCACGTCCTTACCGCGCCTCCACGACCTTGCCCGCCGCCGGCCCGCAGGTGCGCCTGGCCGTCGGCGTCACCGGCCATCGCGGTGACAACCCCATGCTCGCCGACGACGGCGCGGGAATCGCCGCCGCGCTCGCGGGGCTCTTCACCGAAATCGAATCGGCGCTGGCGGCGGAACAGGCGGCCACGCCGGCGCTGTCGATCCTCCCGACGCGGCTGCACACCCTGCTGGCACCCGGCGTCGACCAGTTGGCGGCCAACGTCGCGTCCGGCCTGGGCTGGGACATCGTCGCGCCGCTGCCCTTCGGTCGTGCGCTCAACGTCGCCATCAATGCCCAGCCGCGGACGCAGGCCGATGCGCAGGCCCTGCTGGCCGGCCACGACGCCGCCGACCCGGCGGTGCAGGCGCGGGCCCGGTCCATCCGCGGGTGGTGCGAGCGCGCCCGGCTTTTCCAGCTGGCCGACCGCGATGCCGACATCGGCGCCCTGTTCGAGGCCACGCTGCAGGCGCCGCACGACGAGGGCGTGGCGCGGCATTTCAATGCCGCCGCCGCCGCACAGGCGGCACTTGCCGGGCGGGTAATGGTCGAACAATCGGACCTGCTGATCGGCGTCTGGGACAACGGCAACCGCGACAGCGTGGGCGGCACCGGCCACACCATCGTGCGCGCGCTGCGCATCGGCACGCCCGTGCTGCTGGTCGATCCGGCGCAACCGGGCGCTTGGTGCATCGTCTCTTCCACCGAAAGCCTCGCCGGCTGGCAGGCGCGGGCCGGCCAGGACCGCGAGCGCCTGCACGCCGTGGTCGCCGCCGCCCTGCGCGCGGGCGACGGCAGCGAGGCGCGCTCGCTGCAAGACGAGCCCTGGCATCCGCGCGGCACGCGCGCCGCCACGCTGTACCGGCGGATCGAGGCGCTGTTCGGCGGCGAACCGCGCCCGTTCCGGCCGCTGGTGCAGGACTACGAGCCGCCCGAGCGCGTCGCCCGCAGCGCTGGTGCGCCGCTGGTGGATGCGGCCGCCGCGATGCCCGGGACCGACCATGGCTTCGTCACCGCGGTGGCGAACCACATCCTGCCGGCCTTCGTGCGCGCCGACGGCGTGTCCGCAAGGCTCTCGGACAGCTACCGAAGCGGCATGGTCGCCAACTTCATCCTGTCGGCGCTGGCGGTGATCGTCGGCGTCGCCTGGCTGCCGCTGGGCGTCGAGGGGGGCAAGTGGCTGTTCGCGCTCGCCGAGTTCGGACTGTTGGCCGCCATCCTCGCCATCACCTGGGTGGGTGGCCGCCGGCGCCTGCATTCGCGCTGGTTCGAAACCCGCCGCGCGGCTGAATACCTGCGCCATGCCCCCGTGCTGCTCCTGATCGGCGTCGCCCGTCCGCCAAGCCACTGGCCGCGCTCCACCGCATCGGCCTGGCCCGAATACGCGGCGCGCCACCTCATGCGCGAGCCCGGCCTGCCGCGGGTGGCCGTGACCCGGGCCTTCCTGCGCGCCGCCCTGGAGCGCCTGGTCGCCCCGCACGTGGCGGAGCAGTGCGCCTACCACCAGGCCAAGGCGAGGCGACTGAACCTGATCAGCCAGCGGCTCGACCACCTGGCCGAGTCCCTGTTCAAGCTCGCCGTGGCGGCGGTGGCGACCTGGCTGCTGCTGCGCGCCGGGGCGGCCCTGAACTGGCTGCCCGACGCCTGGCCACAGGCAAGTGCGAAATCATTCGCCTTCCTGGGCGTCGCGCTGCCCACGCTCGGCGCCAGCATCGCCGGCATCCGCTACTTCGGCGACTTCGAGCGCTTCGCCGAGATCTCCGACGTCACCGCCGGCAAGCTCGCGCAGGTGCAGGTGCGGCTCGGCCAGCTGTTGGCGGGGCCGGACAGCGCCATCGACTACGAGGGCGTTTCGCGGCTGGCGCACGGCATCGACGGGATCGTCGTGGCCGAAATCGAAAGCTGGCAGGCCGTGTTCAGCGGCAAGCCGATCGCGCTGCCGGCCTGAGCATGCATCGCGCACCTGCTCCCGCCAGCACGCCGCAGGGCCCCGGGCCGGCCCACACGGTGTTCCTGAGCTATTCGCGCACGGACCGGAAGCAGGCGCTGGCGGTGGTCCGCGTGCTGGAGGGCGCCGGCTTCCGCGTCTGGTGGGATGGCCTGCTCGAAGGCGGCGAACGCTTCTCCAGGACCACCGAGGCCGCGCTCGACAGCGCGCGGGCCGTCGTCGTGGTCTGGTCCCGGGCCTCGGTGGCCTCGCACTGGGTGCACGACGAGGCCACGCGTGGGCGCGAAAGCGGGCGGCTGGTGCCGATCTCGATCGACGGCAGCCTGCCGCCGCTGGGCTTCGGGCAGTTCCAGTCGATCGACGTGTCGCATGCGCTGGGCAAGCCGTCGAGCGAGCCAATGCGAAAGCTGGTGCGCGCGGTCGCCGCGCTGCACGATGGCGTCGCGCCGGCGCCGGTCACCGCAAGCGAGGCACCGCCCTCGGGCATGCGCCGGTCGCTGCTGGCGGCGGGCCTGGTGGTGGTCGCGGCGGGCACGGGGCTGCTGGCGTGGCGAATGCGCGCCCCCGCCGCTGGCGGCTCCGCGACCGACGGTCTTCGCCGCATCGCCGTGCTGCCCTTCGAAAACCTCGGCGGCGACGCTGGGCAGAACTATTTCTCGGACGGCCTGACCTCCGAAATCCGCGTCAACCTCTCCCGCAACGCGGCGCTGCAGATCGCCGGCAAGACCTCGTCGGAACAGGCGGCCCGCGCACGGCAGGACGAGCGCGCCATCGCCGGCGCGCTGGGCGTCGATTTCCTGCTGCTGGGCAACGTCCAGAAGGCCGGCGACCGGGTCCGCGTGGCGGCCGAACTGGCTGACGGCACCACCGGCCTGAGTCGCTGGGCCGACAGCTGGGAACGCCCGCTGGTGGACATCTTCGCCGTGCAGTCGGAAATCGCCGCCGCCGTCGCCGGCGCGCTGCAGGTGGAAATCGAAGGCCGCGCGCCGGGCGCGATGGCCCAGGCGGGCGGTACCGCCGACGTGGAGGCCTTCGACGCCTACCTGCATGGGCGCGCCCTGTACGAGGCCGGCATCGACGAGGAAAGCGACCGCCGCGCCCTGGCCTATTTCGACGAGGCCATCGCCCGCGACCCGCGCTACGCCGGCGCGCATGCGGCGCGTGCGCGTGCGCTGGTGCTGATCGGCAACCTCTATGCCGGCCACGAAGAACGCGTGAAGGCCTACGATGCCGCCGAAGTCGCGGCGCGGCAGGCCACCGCGCTGGCGCCGGATTTCGCCGAGGGCTTCTCGGCCCTCGGCTTCGCCCTGGCCAGCGGCAAGCTCGACATGCGCGGCGCCCGCGAGCCCTTCGCGCGCTCCTATGCTCTCGCGCCCGGCGACGCCGACATCCTGGCCCGCTACGCCACCTTCTGCACCAACCTGCGCGAGCACGAGCGCGCGGCCGAGGTCATCGGGCGTGCGGTCACCCGCGACCCGCTCAATCCGCGCACCTTCCGCTCCCAGGGCGACATCCGCCACAACGCCGGCGAGCATGCCGCGGCGATCACGGCCTACCGGCGCGCGATCGCGCTCAACCCCACGCTGGCCGGCGTGCACGCGTCCCTGGGCTTCGCGCAGATGCTGGCGGGCGAGGACGGCGAGGCCCGCGCGTCCTTCCTCAAGGAGCGCAGCGCGGTGCGCCGGCTGCCCGGCCTGGCGATGCTCGCGCACCGTGCCGGCGACCGCGCGGCGGCCAGCGCCGCGCTGGCGGAGCTGATGGCCGAGTACGGCGACAAGAGCCATTACCAGTACGCGCAGGTCCACGCGCAGTGGGGCGACGCCGGCAGCGCGCTGGCGTCGCTGCAGTCGGCCTGGGAACTGCGCGACGGCGGCATGATGCTGATGTACGCTGACCCGCTGCTGGCACCGATTCGAGACACCGACGGCTACCTCGCCCTGGCGAAGGCCGTCGGCTTCATCTGATCCACAGGGGACGAAAGGAGAATCGCGATGCGCAACATCAAGGGAACGGTCGTCGTGGCCAGCCTGGCCTTGCTCCTGGCGGCCTGCCAGAAGCCGGCCGATGCGCCGCAGGAACAGACTGGCACGGTCGAGCGCACCGCGCCCGAGGAACAGACCGGCACCGTGGAGCGCACGGCGCCCGAGGAGCAGACCGGTACCGTCGAGCGTAGCGCGCCGGAAGAGCAAACCGGCACCGTCGAGCGCTCGGCGCCGGAAGAGCAGACCGGCACCGTCGAGCGCACCACGCCGACCGAAGAGTAAGCGCCGGCCCGCCGGCGCGGTCCGGGACGCCTCAGGGCGTCCCGGTGCCGCCGGGCGGCGGCGGCCAACGCACCACTTCGCCGGACTTCGCGGCAGCCCGGGCGGCGGCCAGCCAGTCGGCGTAGTACGACACGCGCGTGTACACCGCCGGCTTGCCCGCGCCGCAGCCCTTGCCGCCGGACACGACGCCCACCAGGCTGCGCTGGCCGCCATCTTCCTCGCGCGTCAGCGGGCCACCGCTGTCGCCCTGGCAGCTGTCCTTGCCGGCCTCGATGCTGCCATCGTCGGCGAGCGTGCCGGCGCACAGCGCGCCCGGCCCGAAGAAGGCGCCGTATTCCTGGTCGCAGCGGGCGTCGGCAAGGTAGTGCAGGGTCAGCTGCTGCAGGTCCGCCGGGTTGCGCTGCACGCGCTGGGCACTGTCGAGGCGGGTGACCGCCTCGCCGTCGTCGCGCTGGCCCATCCAGCCCCAGCCGGTGACCCGCAGCTCTTCGCCAGGGTCGAACTCGCGGTCCCCCGGTCCCATGGGCCGCACCGCGGCGAGCCTGCCATCGGCCTCGAAGCCGGCGATGCGCGGGTCGTCCGCCACCCGCACCAGGGCGATGTCGTCGAGCTTGCGCTCCCTCGTGTAGGCGCCATGGATCACCACCGCGTCGATCGCGAACAGTCCGTCTTCCACCGTGAGGTTCTGCGTGCCCAGGCGCAGGCGGCGATCGGTGAGCACGTTGCCCGCGCGGCCGTCGAAGCCGGGGATGTTGTCCACGCAGTGCGCGGCCGTCAGGATCCATCCTTCGCCAATCCAGGCGCCGCCACATTTGTGCGCCAGCTCCCAGGGCATGCGCTCGGCGAGGTGGATCTTGCAGGGGTCGTCGTGCGCCAGCGTGGCGTCGTAGGCGCGGTCGGCCTCGTCGTAGGTGGGCGAGGACAGGATTTGCGCCTGCCAGGGCGCGGAGCCGGGGCGCGCCGGTTCGCCGCCGACGATGCGGCCGCCGTCCTCGTCATGGCGTGCCCGGCGGGCTTCGCAGCTTTCAGGCAGCGCGGCGGGCGCCGGTGCCGCGACCGCCGCGGTGGAGGAGGGCGGCGGGCTCGGCTCGCGTCCGCCGCAGCCGGCGACGAGCGAACAGGCCAGCAGGCCGGCGAGGGGCGCGTGCAGCGGCGTGCGATTCATGGGGCACCTTCGGTCGTGGCGAGGACGGTGGTGACATGTGCGGACCAGTCGCCGACGGCGGTGACGCCGAGGTCGCGCTGGCCCTCGCTGCTGGCGCACAGCAGGCGCTCGAGCGGTGTCGTGCAGGCGGCCAGGTCGCGCGAACCGGTGCCGCCCTGCGCGAAGGCGTCGGCGCGAATGGGCGTCGCGCTGGACAGGACGACGAAGCGGTAGGCGCCGGGGGCGTCGAAGGCCATGCCCTCGCGGCGGTAGGGACGGTTGGGCGCCAGCGCCTGGTCGAACTCGCCGGGCTTGGGCAGCACCACGTCCACCGCGTTGTAGGGGTCGATAGCCAACACGTAGACGTACGCCGGGCGCGAGCCCCGGTTGACCACGGTGGCGGTGAAGCGCTCACCGGTGCCGATCCGGCGCACGCCGCCGTGCTGCAGCGGCGGGCAGGCGGTGGGCCGGTAGCCGTCCGGTGCGATGCAGGCCGACACCGGGTAGGGGTCCGCGTCGCCGCCGGGCGCGGCGCCGGTGCGCAGCGCGAGCAGCTGCTGCACGCGCGCGATCTTGCGCAGGTCCTCGGCCAGGCGCGCGCCGAAGCCGGGGTCGTCGGCGGCGCCGAGCGAGGCCGCCAGCAGCGTGCCGTCGTCGGCGCGCAGCGCGATCGCGCCTTCCCCGCCGTCGGCGGCCACGATGCGGGTGGCGCCGGTGCTCGATTCGACCGCGAAGCCGGTCTCGCGCAGCGCCGCCTGCACGGCCTCGCGCGCCGGGCCGGCCGGCAGGTCGATGGCAACACCCAGGGTCTCGGGCGGCAGGAAATGGGCGACCTGCTCGGCGACCAGCCTGCCAGGCAGCGCGTCGGCCAGCGGTTCGTCGGCAACCAGGGTGGCGGTGGCGGCCCTGACTTCCGACACCGAGGCCGTGGCCAGCGGCGCATGCCGCGCAATGGCGTCGGCCTGGCTGGCGTAGATCGCGAAACGCGAGCCGTCGGTGATGCCGCTGGTGATGCCGGCCTGCAGCGTCGCCGCCTGCCCGTCGTGCGCCACGTCGTACAGCACCGCCTGGCGCGAACGGGCGCCGAACGCCGCCGTCAGCGCTCCCTCCGCCGACGGCGTCTGGGCCCCGTGGCCGCGGGCGGCGACGCGCAGCCGCACCTCGTGGATCAGGTCGCCGAAGGTGGCGTCGCGCATGCCCGGCAGGTGCAGCGCCTCGACCAGCGCCGTGGTGAACACGCCCGCGCGCGCGCCCACCGCGCCGCCGCCGGTTTCCTGCGCTTCCTCGCCGTCCTGCGCCGCGGCCAGGTGCACCCAGTAGCCTTCGGCGGCGGCGGTCGCCGCGGTCTGCGGCACCGGCGGCGCGGCGCCCTGCAGCGGCGGCGCGTTGCGCGAGAGGCCGCCCGCGCCGGCGCGGGTCGCGGTGGCCGAGTTGCACGAGTCGAACACGCTCACGAAGTAGAGCCCGGCGGCGGTCGCGCGGTCCTTGAGCACCTTGAGCTCGACGTCGAAGATGTCGCCCGGTGCGCCGTCGGGGCTGCGCGCGTCGGTTGGCAGGATCGTGCCGTTGTAGCCGGTGTCCTGGTCGCGGGCGACGTCGTCGCGGTAGCGGGAGCCGTGGCCCGCGAAATAGAAGACCAGGGTGTCGCCCGCCTCCAGGCTGGCGATGCGCTCTTCCAGTGCCCCGAGGATGCGGGCGCGCGTCGCGCAGTCGTCGATGAGCGTGGTGGTGGCGGCGTTGGACGAATCGCAGGCGCCCGCCGCGGGCACGTCCACGTCCACGCCGTACAGGTCGGCCAGCGCCTGCTTGAAGCGCCTTGCATCGCCCGCCGCACCGCGCAGGTCGGAGAACACCGCGCCCGGCTGGCGAGCGTCCGAGTGCCGGTAGCGGTCGATGCCGACGATGACGGCGTGGATCCGGCGCGTGTCCTGCACCCGTACCACCGGCGCTTCGGCGGCGCCCGGCGCGTCCGGGGGCGCGGGACTACAGCCGACCATCAGCAGCAACAGCGCAAGGCCGGCGGAGCGCAGGGGCGTCATCGGGCTTGCTCGCGAAGCAGCACCGCGCTGGGCTGCGGGTTGAAATCGAACAGGGCCGGCTGCTGCACCCGCCTGGCCGGAGCCTCCGGCGCGACATCGCTGAAACTGATCGCGCGGGTGCGGTCGTCGAGGCGTCCGGCGCGTGCGTCGGCGGCCAGCGTCGGTAGCCTGTCCACCGCATAGCCCAGCCATTCGTCCACGCGGATGCCGCCGTCGGCGTCCACGTCGGCGAGACCAGCGCCGAGCCCGTCGACCGCCAGCGCATAGGTCAGCAGGCCCTGGCCCAGCCGGGAATCCTCGAGCGCGACGTCGTCGGCCTGGGTCGCGGCCAGGATGCGCAGGCCCTTGTCGTAGGCGAGCTGGCCGAGCCCGCTGTCGCCCATGGGCCCGGGTTTGAAGCGGCCGTCGGCCACGCTGGCGGCCGAGTGGCAGGCGTCGATGACCAGGGCGATCTCGCCGGCGGCCATGGCCTGGAAGTGCGCGACCAGGTCGTCCGTTGAAAGCACCGTGGACAGGTCCGGCGAGGCCTCGCCGGCCGGCCAGCGGCCATCGCCGGGGATCAGGTAGAAATCGCCCTGCGGATTGGCCCAGCCGTGGCCGGAGAAGCTGACGATCACCACGTCGTCCGGCGTCGCCGGTTCGAAGTGGCCGGCGTCGATGCCACCGGCGCGCAGCGCGTCGAGCGCGGCCCCGCGATCGGCATCGCCGGCGAGCAGCGAGAGGGCGCGCAGCACCGTCGCCCGGTCGACCCGGCGGTGGCCATCGGGCCCCATTTCGGCGGCAAGTATGAGCGTGCGCGTTTCGCGGCCGGGCAGGTCTGACAGGCGCAGCGCCATCAGCCGCGCATCCGCGACGGCGTAGTTCAGGCGAAAGCGCGGCGTGTCGTAGGCGTCGATGCCGATCGCGAGCACGTAGGCCCGGCGCGGGCGCGGCTCCGCCGCCGGTCGCGTCCAGACCAGGCGCGCCGTATCACCCTTGATGCGGTCCTCGTTGAAGGCATAGGCGCTGAACACCTGCTCCTGTTCGTCGGCCCCGCTGGGCAGGGGCACGGTGAACTCGAGCCGTACGACGCCGCCGTCGGCCGTCACCGACTGGGTTTCGCGCCAGGCTTCGATCCCCGCGGCGGCGGCTTCGCGCGGCCGGGGCGCCATCGCCACCAGCCGGCCATTGCGGAACAGCCGGGGGTTGAACAGGCCCGAGCGGGTCTTGCCATTGGGCGCGGCCGCGTCCACGCCTTCGCGGAACTCCACCGATACCGTGGCCTCGCCTGCGCCGGCCCGTACGCCGACGATGCGCGCCTCGGGCAGCACCCGGTTGAGCCCGGCGATCGCCGGCAGCGGCCGGAAGGTTTCGGCGCAGGTATCGTTGCCGCGGCAGTCGAGCAGCCGCCGGTACAGCCCGGGTTCGTAGTAGTCGCGCATGAAGGTCTGGGCGCCGAGGCTTCGCCAGGGCGCGTCCGGCACCAGCCAGCGCACCAGCGTGGTGTCGGCGCCCAGGTTGGTGTCGTAGCGGCCGTCGGGCGCCAGCAGGAAGAACCGGCGGTCGGACAGCAGGTGCAGCGTCAGCTGCGGCGTGCCCACGCCGGCATCCCAGAAGTGGATCGTGCCGTCGGCGGCGGCGGCCCAGACCAGGTTGCTGCGTTCGATCCAGCCGGCGCGCGCCAGCGGAACCGGCGCCTGCAGGCGCGCCACGATGCGCCCCGTCGCGAGTTCGGCCAGCGTGCCGTCGTCCAGGCCCAGCACGCGGTCGTGGCCGATGGCGACCGCGCGCCGCGCGAAGCCCGGCACGGTGCGAACGTGGGCTTGCCCGTCGGCATCGGCGACATGGAGGCTGGAACGGCCGGCGCCCGCGCCGCCGGTGAACACGACGTGGCGGCCATCGGCGCTGAACGACAGCGCGCGGATGGTGTCCTCGTCGGTGAAGGCGTCCGCCTCGCCGAGGGCTTCGACGAATTCGGCGAGCGGGCGCGGCACGCCGCCGCCCGCGAGATCCATCAGCCAGACCCGGAGAATCTGTCGTGCGCCCGGCGCGTCGGCGCGGTCCCAGGCGCGCGTGGCGATCGCCACCTGTCCGCGGTCGGGCGAGGTTTCGATCGCGGTGATCACCTGGCCCGCCAGCGCGTCCTGCGCCAGCCGCCGCACGCCGGGTTCGCCGGCCTCCAGCGCGACCAGGCCGGTCGCGGGCGGATCGTAGGTCTCGTTGCCATCCTCCGGGCGCAGCTCGTCGAGGACGCAGGCGGTGCCGCCGAGGCGGAACTGGTAGCAGTGCTCGGCGAGCGAGCCCAGCCCCAGGAAGCGACCCTCCCCGGCCGGACGCAGCTGCCAGCGGCTGGCGAGTTCGGGGCAGCCGCCGCGCGCGGCGCAGTCCGGGTCCACCACCAGCGCCGGTGGGTAGCCCGCCAGGGCGTCCTCCGTATCGTCGGTCGCGGCGTAGCCCTCGCTGGAAAGCAGGTACCGCTCGTCTTCCAGCCAGCGTACCTGGTGGTAGGCGCGCGCTGGCGCGAACGCCGGTTCGCTGCGGCCGCTCGAGAGGTCGAGGATCTCCACGCGCGCGCCATCGGCGTTGAAGGGGCGCTCCACCCGCAACAGGCGCAGCCCGTCGGCGCTCAGGTCGAGGTCGAGGAAATAGCTGCGCGGATCGACCGTGAAGGCGCGCGCCGGCGACGTGCCATCGTTTGGCACCAGGGTGGCG
>ERZ1066122.2663-NODE-2663-length-11355-cov-6.369912_pt1 | contig 11355 bp, 10 predicted proteins | sample MGYA00382769_ERZ1066122 | MGnify/ENA primary metagenome ERZ1066122 (study PRJEB33369, sample SAMEA5778352) | biofilm metagenome | biome: Industrial cooling water; feature: Water cooling tower basin; material: Biofilm | place: United Arab Emirates | collected...
TTTTCTCTCGAATGTGACAACGCCATCAATTAAGGCAAATAAAGTATCATCACTACCGATACCTACATTGTTACCAGGGTGAAATTTTGTACCACGCTGACGAACTAAAATATTGCCTGCGCGCACAGTTTGACCACCGAAGCGTTTTACACCTAGTCGCTGGGCATTAGAGTCGCGTCCGTTCCGCGTACTACCAGTACCTTTCTTACTAGCCATGATGTCCTCTTTTTTTCTGTATTATCTCTCTTTAATTATTCTGCAACAGGCGCCTCGGTTTCGGTAACAGCATCAGTTGAAGCTTCTTCTACTGGAGCAGCTTGTGCTTGTGCTGCTGCTAATACCGACCCATTCATACTAATCGAATCAATCATCAGACGAGTAACTTCCTGACGGTGACCGCGTTTTTTACGGGTTTTCTTCTTAGGCTTCATTTTATAGACAAGCACTTTGCGGTCACGAAAATGCCGCATCACAGTGCCTTCGACAACGGCGCCTTCAACAGTAGGCTGTCCTACAGTCACATTACCATCGTGTTGTACTAATAAAACCGCGTTAATACTAACTTTGTCATCAGGTTGAGCAGTAAGCAGTTCGATATCGTAAAAACGACCTGGCTCAACACGCACCTGCTTGCCACCAGTTTCTATAATTGCGTAAGTCATGAAATTGTCCTATGTATTGCCGTACAGGTAGCTGGCGCCGTTAATCAAATAGACTAATTTGTAGCCAGCTTTTATCATGTCTACCTGTTCCGAGCGGGAATTAGACAGACAATCTCTCATATTATTTTGCAGTCGAGGCAATGTCAATAAACTTTTTCTAAAAATATTTTAAATTATTTTTGAAAAGTTGGCGTAATTGTTGTGATTAGGGGTGTATTTATATATGACACAGAACAGCACCAAACCGTCTGAGCAGCTTTTATTTAGGCTTGCTCGGATTTTTTTTATATAATTGTAGTGTGGTATAGTGTAATATATGTATTATGAAGCGTATCGAAGTAGAAAAACGTAGTATATTTATTGGCTTGGCTGGAAGTCACGGTTATGGATTAAACCGTCCTGACTCAGATTTGGATTATCGAGGCGTATTTATAGCGGCAAAAAAATATTATTTAGGGTTTAGCACTGTTGAGCAAAAAGAAAACGGTTGGGACACAGAACCCGGAATATTTCCGTTTTTAGATGGAAACAAAGATACTGTTATTTATGAATTGCGGAAAATTATTCAGTTACTATCGGGCGCCAATCCCAATGTACTAGAGTTATTATGGCTCAAGCAATACCCATATATAACAGAAGTAGGGCAACACTTAATCAAACACAGAAAGCTATTTTTGAGCAAGAAAGTCAAACATACTTACTCAGGATATGCATTTGCCCAAATAAAGAAAATGGAAAGTCACCGCAAATGGTTATTGAACCCACCCAAAAGCAAACCACTTCCCAGCGACTTCAAAATAGAAAGCGAAGAACCATTATCAAAAGAAGAACTTAACGCATTTTTAGAATACTTGTATTTAATAATACGTGGTAAAATAGAATTTTTAGAAGAATCAGAGCAATTATATAAACTTTTAACAGCCGATATAGACTTTAAAGGCGTTTTGAAACAATACACTTTACCTGATGATACATTAGAAACAACTCAGAAATTCACAAACAGCCGCAAAGACTTTATTCGACTATTACAAAGAAGCCAAAGTTATCAAGTTGCCCTACGTGAATGGAAAGCTTATTTATCATGGCAAGAAAATCGTAACCCAGACCGTGCCGAAATGGAGCGCAAATCTGGTTTTGACCTAAAACATGGAATGCACTGTATACGTTTATTACGTAGTGGTCTAGAAATATTACGGTCAGAAGAAATTACTGTAGATAGAAGAGACGCAGGTGATAGTGAAGATTTAAGAGCAATATTGCAAGGTAAATATAGCTATGAAGAAGTAATGAAAATGGCAGAAGATTTAGTAGCAGAAATGGATAAAGTCTATCAAGTCTCAACTTTACCACACCGACCCGATGTAGAACAAATCAATAAATTATGTATCGAATTAGTAGAAATGCAAGGCTGGAATTAGAATTTTGAATAAATCCCCCCTAACTTAATAAGGGGGGAACAAGATTTAAAGCCTCCTTTAATAAGGGGAAATAAAAGCGCTCTAAGCCCCCCTTATTAAGGGGGGTTGGGGGGATTAAAAGATGTATGTACATGGTAAACTTAAAAATATAACAAAGATTAATAAAGTGCATCTTCATATAAAAACCGTATAACTAGTTAATTATTCAACAAAACTATATTCTTGCCAATCACCAATAGGTTGATAACCAATTTCTTGATAAATATGATTAGAAGTGGAATTAGCTAAATCAGCAAATAAATAGCAGTACTTATAACCTTGATTAAGTAATTCTTGACTTAAAGCAGCAACACAGTTAGAAGCATAACCTTGGCGCCGATATTCTGGTGGAGTATAAACCATACTAATTACAATACCATTGGGCGTAGAGTGGGTACGACAAGCCATTGAAACGGGAACTTGATTGTACCAAAAATAGGCATTATTTTGGCTCAATTGCCTTTCAACCCATGTGTCAGAAGGAACGTTTATTTCATCTAATGCTTCCTGGCAAAATTCTTCGTACCATCTTTTGAGTAGCTCTTTTTCTTTAACTGTGGCAAGACGCAAATCTCCTGGGGTTGAGTTTTGTTGCTGCACTTTTTCAAGTTGAAATATACGGGTTGCCAGTTTCAAATTATATTTATTACCTGTATAATCACACCAAGCTTGAGCAAATGCTTTAGACTCATTAACTGGTGCGTTGACTCCAGGCAAAGATTTATAAAAATCATGCACATCAGCGACTATTAAAGGCATAACGTCATCAATAGTTGACATTACAGATAGTAATAAACCAAAAGGAGGAGTACGAATGATAACTCCGATAACTTCGCTTTTATTTTCAACTATAGCGAGATAGTTTTGCTCCTGGTAATGGTCAGGACTCTGGACAAGTCGGTTGCAATATCCTAAATTTAGATTATGCATAGCTTCTTGTTGCAACAAGTAATCTTTAACTCGTTCATAAAATTGACGCGCATCCGTAAATCGTTGAATTTTCATAATTGTAGGGTGGGCACTGCCCACCATACTAACTACTAACTAGGACAACTAGCTACGGCGCCATTTGCTCTTGGTGTAACTGTCGGCGCCATAGCAACAAGTTCAACACTGCCATCAATGTTTTTGACCAAACCTTGCGCTTCAGTAATTTCAACTTTATCTAAGTTATTTTCTCTTACTTGGGCGCCTATTTTACTTTCATTTAAAGTTGCAAGTGTAGTAAGGGTTTGTTTACCTGGAAGCATTTCAAGTGGGTTTGGTGGTAAACTTCCTGCTCCGGTAATGGTAAAGTGACCCTCTTGACGATTAGCATAGACGCCACGTGGACAAATTTGACCTATTTGACTACTTGCATCAACGACTTTATTTGGAAGTTCGGTAATTGCTTGAGTAGCATCAAAATTTGGTTTGGCGATGGAAATATTTCCTTGTACACCAAGTTGGGAACTAGCAGTAATATCGCTTTGATTTGTAGATTTAAATTGCGGTTCAATACCAAAAATATTTCTAGCTCTAATGTTTACATTACCACCTTTTCCTGTAAAAGCGTTTGCGGCAATATCACTATTTTCATTTTTATCAGCAACAATGAAGGGAGTATTTATATTGATATTTCCACCATCACCACCTGATTCATTATCAAAACCGCCAGTTGTAGTAATATTGCTGTTATTTCGCAGTAGTAAAAAATCTGCGGCAGTCAAGTTAATATTACCACCATTACCTACAGCATTTTGCTGAACACTAGTCGAAAATCTGCCGTTATTAGTCAACGATACCAAATCATTAACTTTAATAACGATACTACCAGCATTGCCTTTTCCGGAAGTAGAAGTAAACAATGAGGCATTATCTAATGATAGGTTGCCTGCTTCGATATTAATAGTTCCACCATTGCCAGTAGCTTTATCGCTAACAAAGCTGCTAATTTGCGTAAAGTCAATATTGTTCTCGTTGCTGAGGGAAACACCTTCTGATGCTTTAATAAAAATATTACCTGCATCACCTTGCCCATAAGTATCAGCATTTATTTCACCAGTATTTTTGAGAACTAGTGTCCGTGCGTTAATGTTAATGTCCCCTCCTTTACCAATACCCTTAAAAACAACATCGCTACTAATGCTGCTAGATAAGTTGATTTCTCCATACTGCTCAGTAAATACTTTCCCAAAGCCATCAAGAGTTACTGCATCGCGCGCATTGACTGTAATATTACCAGCATTACCTTGCCCATTCGTGTCGCTACTAATTTCGGCGCCATTAGTTAGCTGTAAAAAACCTGTAGTAAGGTTGATATTTCCAGCATTGCCAATAGCTCCACCAATTACATCACTTTGTATATTGCTACGTGCGTAACTCGAAATACCGTCCATCTCATAAGGTAGGATACCGTCTAACTTAATACTATCGCGCGCATTTATTGTAATATTGCCAGCATCACCTTTTCCAGAAGTAGTTGTAGATAGGCTAGAACCACCGCGCAATGAAAGTGTTTCGGTGTTAACTTGGATATTTCCTGCTTTTCCTTCAGCTTGATTGTATATAGAACTAGTTACATAGCTTCGGCTATCTAAGGCAATATCACGAGCATCGATAGTAATATTACCAGCGTTGCCTTTGCCGATACTTGAGTTGGCAATAAAAGCACCGTTGCTTAAATTTAGAGTATTTGTTGTTAGCTGAATATTGCCAGTATTACCTGTACTTTCGGGGTTGATACCGCTGATAATGCGGCTAAATACATCTTTACCTTTTCCATCTAAGGTAATTGCATCACCAGCATTGATATCGATACTACCTGCATTACCCTGCCCATAAGTTCTGGTATTGATTTCTGCACCCTCAAACAATGAAAGTGAACTAGTTTGAATCTGGATGTTACCTGCATTACCCACGGCGCCTGTTTCAACTGAACTAAAAATACCACCATCGCGAATTAAGTTAATATTATCTTTAGCTTGGATAACTACGCTTCCTGCATTGCCATTTCCAAAAGTGGCAGCATCTATATAACTGTTATTTTTTAAGTTTAAAGAGCCTGTGGAAATATTAACATTACCTGATTGACCAAAAGCATCTCCGCGCAAGGTGTTAGAAATAATACTTTTATCACTCAAAGAAATTGTCCCTGTAGCATTAACAACTATATTTCCACCTTGACTACTGGGTGTTCCTAACCGTGTATCTATGCCAGCACGGATTTTACTTTCTCCTGTCGCATCTAGATTTCGGGCATAAATATTAATATTACCGCCATTACTACCCCGCACGTTTAACTCGGCGCCATTACTCAGTAATACATTAGCTCTGTTTACATCAGGCATTACTAAGCTAAGATTATCACCTGCAATATTTAATCCTATATTTCCCGGCGCCACTAAACCTGCTAATTCAATATTCCCACCATACGCCCTAACTGCACTACCATCTATATTTATATTTCCACCGACAAGCAACAAACTCTTACCATCAGGTACTCGTAACCCCGTAACGTTTTCACCTACAGGGTTAATACCTGCTGGTGCTTGTGATTTATTTGTAATACTTGCTTGTTGATTAAGTTGATTAAATAACAAAGCTGAAGGTTGAATAGTTAACAAAGGCGCCGTTTCGGGGTTTGTCGCGCTAAATATACCTTGGTTTCCAAACTTTACTGCGTTTGCGGTTGTGCCTACAAAGCTCCCTTGTATATCTAAACTAGCATTTTGACCAAATAAAATACCGTTGGGGTTAATTATAAATAAATTTGCGGCGCCATCTACACCCAACGTTCCCAATATATTTGAGGCATTCCCACCTGTAACGCGGGTTAATATGTTCTGTACTCCAGACGGGTTTGCAAAATATACTCGTTGTCCATTATTTATACTAAATTCTGTAAAGCTATGGAATAAATTACTGCCACGCTGGGCGCCTCCATTAACTAAATCAGCGTTTCCACCTTTGATTAAAGTACTATTGTTAACGGTTGATGCTTCTTGACCCAAAGTGTTATCTGGTATGAGTTGTGCAGATGCTGGAGTCGTAGCGAGTACTAAAAAGGTAGATATTAGAAGCTTTTTTAATACATTATGCCTTTTCTTCATCGCTAGTTACCTTAATTTATGCCAAATACTGAACTTATACTTATTAGTATTTCTGCTTAGGTACAACTTATGCAGTACTTTTAGGCAATTTTTAAGAGTTTTGACGTAAATTCTGGAAATATTGGAAGATTTAAAATGTTGGGTTGCGCCTGCGGCGTACTACGTAAACGCAGTGGCTCCCCAACCTACGTGTTATTTATTACATTGATAAAGTCGTATAGGCTGATGATGAGAATTAAGATGGCGCCGATTTTGAGGACGCTAGCTCGACGTGAAGGTGTGGTTGCTTGGCGTACTAAAATTGACATTGCTCCCCCGATTGCAAAACTTAACCCTAATGCAATGTATGGCTTTTGGGCTGGAAATATCATTGATGCGATTATCATTATCATCGCAATCGCTAACATGACATTCTCGATAAATTCATGAGGGTTATGTTGACTTATCAAGACAAAGGTGCTGAACCAATACCTTAAAGTTTGCATAGGATTTAATAGTTTAGTCTTGTGGGGTGGGCATCCTTGCCCGCCCTATGTTTGGAACGGGCAGGGATGCCCATTCCACAATTGCAGGGTTATCGAACTCCTGTTTTAATACCTGTACCGTTTTTAGATGCGGTATCTTCTGGGATTTCGACGCCAAAAATGCGACCGAATACTTTTTCGACTTTGTAGCCAGAGTCGATAGATTCGAGTGGGTCTTTACGTAAACGGTGACGTAGACACAGTGTAATTACGCGACGAATATCCTCAATTGTTACTTCGGTGCGTCCTTCAAAGGCGGTAATTGCTTTTGCGGCACGGTTGCTAACGATATCACCCCGTAAACCATCTACATCAAGTTCGGCACAAACTTCAGAAATTTTTACCCGCAGGTCATAGTCCATATTAACGGAGGGTAATAAATTTTGAGCGTTGATGATGCGTTGCTGCAATTCTTCTTGCTGTGGTTGGTACTTTTCTAAGAAGGGATTGGGGTTTTGGTCGAATTCTGAACGTTGTTCGACAATTTGGACTCGCAGTGCTGGTTCTTTAACGGTGCGTATTTCAGCGTGCATTCCAAAACGGTCGAGTAGTTGCGGACGCAGTTCACCTTCTTCTGGGTTGCCAGAACCTACTAGTACGAAGCGTGCGGGGTGACGAATGGAAATACCTTCACGTTCGACTGTGTTCCAACCGCTTGCTGCTGAGTCGAGGAGTACGTCAACTAAGTGGTCATCTAATAAGTTGACTTCATCGACGTATAATATACCTCTGTTTGCTTTGGCGAGTAATCCTGGTTCAAAGGCTTTTACACCTTCCGAAAGTGCTTTTTCTATATCAATTGTGCCGCAAACCCGGTCTTCGGTGGCGCCTAAAGGTAAATCAACCATTAGCACTTTACGCTGCACAACTGGGACATTATTTCCTTGTTGTACATTTGTACGTACATCATCACCCATTAATTCGGGGTCACTAGGGTGACTATTAAAGGGGTCATTTTCAACAACGGGAATTTCTGGAAGCAGGTCTGCCAGTGCGCGGATGGTTGTGGACTTACCCGTTCCTCTATCCCCCATAATCATTACACCACCAATTTTGGGGTCAATGACGTTCAACAGCAAAGCCAGCTTCATTTCTTCCTGACCGACAATTGCTGTAAATGGAAAAACTACACGACGAGTGTTTGCTGTAGCTTGAGCAGTTGAACTCACCCCTATACCTCTTTTTCTATATTTCTTTTATCATCGCTTTATATTGTGCCATAACAAAGGAAACGGGGAAAGAGATAAGCGACCATAACGACGATAAGTTAATTTATTCAACATCAAAGTGCGTATAAACTACAGAAGTGGTTTATAATATAGTTTTAAGAAAGTAGAAAGTTGAAATCATGCACACAACTTATCGTTTAAATGCTAGCGAACTAGACCAAGACTTTCTTGATGCATTAAAGGCTACTTTTAAAGGCAAAGAAATTGAGATTGTCGTTTATGAGGTCGATGAAACTGCATACTTGATGGCTTCTGAAGCTAATCGGAGGAGGTTGCTCAAGGCAATGGAGAATATTAAAAATCGGTCTAATTTGATTGAGGTCGATATAGAGAACCTTGAATGAATAAAAGAATCATATTTGAACCGGACGCATTTGAAGATTTTAACGAATGGTCTGGGTTAAACAAAAAAATTTACAAAAAGATTGTTGAATTGATTAAAGACATCGACCGTTCTGCTTTTGCTGGAATAGGTAAGCCAGAACCTCTTAAATATGAGTTTAGTGGCTTATGGTCGAGACGGATAAATGAGGAGCATAGATTAATTTATACCGTTACTGATACGGAGATTATCATTGCTTCATGTAAGTATCATTATGAAGATTAAACGGGTTAATTATAATTTAATACAGCAGTGCTAAATCATTCGTATAATCGCACGTTGTAGAGACGTGATTAATCACTTCTCTACGTAATTTTCGGAGACATCTAATATAAAAATTTCTTGGCGCCACCATACAAAACCTTTCATGAAATCATTTTACCAGTAATACTGATTTAACAGGACGCATAGCACTTTTTCCTTGTTTGTCTATTTTACCGTTATAAGTTTTGCCGTCATAGTACAGTGAGGATGAGCTACCTCCATCTAAATTCATTGCTGAGTTGGCGCCTAAATTTTTCATTAACTCAGCTAATTTAGGTAAAGATATACCTGATGGGGTTTCTGGTTTCTGCGCTACCATTACTAAAATAATACTTCCATCGTCAGTAATTCCTACAGCGCTTCGAGCATTGAGTTTAGTGCTACCAATTGCATCTCGACCAGTAGTGTTATCTACAAAACCTTCTTGAACTAAAGTCAGTTCGGGTAATAATTGTGAACCGGCGCCAATTGCGTCGATAATTTGACAATTAGGCGCCGTTTTTTGTTCATGTAGTGCAATTTCGTATTGTATTTTGGAGTTACATGATATTTTTCTAAATTCACTCCGGTTTAAGATTTTAGGTAAGTAAGATTGTAAGTTAGGATTATTTATAAGTCTCTCATTTAGTTTTGGGTCTGCTACTTTATTTCCTTGTATAGTAATGTGAGACGTTGTTTTTTGATTAATTGGGTCAAAATATCCAGCGTTTATGGCTGCAATAGCTTTGTGCTTCTTGGCAAATTCTTCAATTGTAATTAATTTATCTGATACTGCGGGAGTCACCAAGTACTCGCTGTTAGCTGGAATTTTAACAATATGAGCGATGCTGTCTGGTAACACGCGCGATTCGTACTGAATTTTTTTAGATGGTGTTACTGTATCTTTTTGTGTAATTGTAGTCGAAGTTACAGGTATACTAAAAGAACGCCAAGTAAATAGAAGCGTTGCGATAGTTACGAATAATAAACTATATAGCCAGATTTTTTTCACTTTGTTTGCGCGGTGTTTTGATGTTGGGTTACGCTACAAAGTAGATTATAATCCCCCCTAGCCCCCCGCGAATTCGGGGGGAACAGGAAAGAAGTACACAAATTTTAGTTTCTCTTATTAAGGATAAACAAATCTTAAGCCCCCCGAAGAGAGCGGGGGGTTGGGGGGATTAATTATCGGTTAACATGTGGTTTTTCTGGCATAACAACGCTAGAGTGATTTGCTTTACCGTTTTTGCTATGACCGTTGGTGTGCCCATTACCGTTATTATTTTTGCGGGGTTGGATAACACCATATCCACCGTGGTTGCGCTCGTAAATAACGTTAATTTCGTCAGTTTCGACGTTATGGAACATATAAAAATCGTGACCCACCATTTGCAGTTGCTCTAAAGCTTCTGTCATTGTCATTGGTGGCATGGCAAAATATTTAGTTCGGACAACCTCTTTGGGTAGTTCAGGAGTACGATTACCTATTAAGTCATCAACAACTGTTGCTGTTTCAACGACGGTTTCTTCTATTGGATTGGGAGCTTTCTTGTTTTGAATGCGTTCTTTATATTTTCTTAATTGACGTGCGATTTTATCCGCTACTAAATCAATACTTGCGTATAGGTTTTCGCTGCTTTCCTCGGCACGGATGACGTTTTTATTTGCATAAATTGTCACTTCCGCTGCTTGTCTGGTATTTATTCGGGGATTTTTAGCAACGCTTAAATGGACATCCACTTCGTTGGTGATATTTTGAAAGTGACTTACTGCCTTTTCAATTTTTTGATGCACATATTCACGGATAGCATCGGTGATTTCTATATTTTTGCCGTGGATGACAAGCTTCATGTGTAAACTCTCCCGCTCAAACTTTTTCTTGAGTTGAATTACGCTTTAGAATGCGGTAAGGTCTATCTGCCGCCAAAATTAAGTTACAAATCAAAATTACAATTCCCCCTATGCCTAATTATTTGCCACATGAATTTCACTTTTAAACTCGCCTCTACTATATAATATGGCTCCTGAACTAACTAGCTTTCCTTGTAAATCTCCGAAGGCTTTTAGTCGCTTTGTTCAACATGGCTTTTGCATTTTTAAATTAGGCGCCGGAGAAGAGTGCATTTGTTCTTTCTTCTTGGCGTGACGTATGTGGCAGAGAATTCCCTCCAGCACCATTACCATTGAGGTTATATATTCAAACTAGCACTTTGTAATTTATAAAACCGCTTATCTTGACTTTCCTTTACAATCTTTTGCACAGCTTGACATTTGTTTCGTTCCTTAACAGGGAAAAGGGGAAAATAGCCTTACAATTGTTAATTCTTTATGTTTTTCCACGCTTGTATCTTGCAATACTCCCTTTTTTGTTAAATAGTTGAATTTCACTATGATTTTTAACAATATTTCTACTCCTTATTCTTGTTCGTTATATAACCAAGCCTTGATGCCATATTTAGAAGCACTCGCATGGCAACGCGCGCTGTTGCAAGAACGCATCAATAACCCAAATTTAGAAGATGTGTTAATACTGGTCGAACATCCGCCTGTTTATACTTTAGGACAAGGCGCCAATCCCGAATTTCTGAAATTTGACTTGTCGAGCAACCTATATGAAGTACATCGCATCGAACGTGGTGGTGAAGTAACCTACCATTGCCCAGGTCAAATAGTCGGGTATCCAATTTTAAACTTACATCGCTATCAACCAGATTTACACTGGTATCTACGCCAATTAGAAGAGGTGTTAATTATAGTACTTCAAGAA
>ERZ1066122.2671-NODE-2671-length-11322-cov-4.926245_pt1 | contig 11322 bp, 9 predicted proteins | sample MGYA00382769_ERZ1066122 | MGnify/ENA primary metagenome ERZ1066122 (study PRJEB33369, sample SAMEA5778352) | biofilm metagenome | biome: Industrial cooling water; feature: Water cooling tower basin; material: Biofilm | place: United Arab Emirates | collected...
CCCTCGAAGGCGCGCCGGGCGTGTATTCGGCGCGTTATGCCGGAGAAGGGGCCACGGACGCGCAGAACCGCGCAAAGCTGCTCTCCGCACTCGAGGGAATTGCCGAAGAGGAGCGCAGCGCGCGCTTCCGCTGTGTCCTCGTCCTCGTCGATCCCCGGCAAAATACCCGCCTCGTCGTCGACGGCCGCTGCGAAGGCCGGATCGCGCTCGCAGAGCGGGGGCAGGGCGGCTTCGGTTACGATCCGCTCTTCCTTCCGCAGGGAGAAGAGCAGACCTTCGCCGAGATCGACGCCAGCCAAAAGGACCAACTCAGCCACCGTGGACGTGCCCTGCGCGGCCTGATCCGCCGTCTCTGCGAGGGCTAAGCGCTCGCCTCTGGGCGATCCGAGGTTGAGCCTCTCGCCCATCTTGGCTATATAGCCGCCCGAAGCGCGGGGTGTAGCACAGCCTGGCAGTGCGCAAGCTTTGGGAGCTTGAGGTCGTGGGTTCGAATCCCACCACCCCGACTGCGGGCCCGGAGGGCCCGAACCCGCGTCGAGATGGCGCGAAAAGATCTATTTCGCCGAAGCCACCAAGGAATTTCCCCCGCGCCAGACCAAGGTGTCGGGAGAGTTGCCGAGCTGGCAGGTGACGCCCACGCGCTGCGGATCGCTCTCTTCACCGCTGCGGGCGACGGCGATGTACATCCCGAAACGCTCGCTGCCTTTGGGGTAGAGGTGGGCTTCGCTGCCCGGGCCCTCGCTGTAATCGCGCTCCCAGCCGCTCAGCTCGAAGGCCAAGGTCAAGGTCGTCAGCCTGGTGTTGGCATCCAGCGCGGGCTCGCCCTCGCGGAAGCGCGCATTGAGGGGCGCGAGCTCTTCCCGAATGAAGCTGTCGACCTGATCGCGGAACTCCGAGGTGCTGGCGTATCCCACCGCCGATTCGCCCATGTTTTGCATTTCCATGACGATGCGCGCTGGCGAGGTGAAGGTGGCTTCGATGCCCAGCAACTTGCTGCTCGGCTCAAGGCGCGGATTGCCCTCGAAAAGGGGCGAGTAGAAGTCGGGCCAAGCGGCGAAGCGCGTGCCGTCGAGTGCCACGCGATTGCCGTAGGCGGGCGACTGGAGCATGCCGGTGGCCGGGTCGTAGGCGAAGCTGAGCGAACTGAAGTGATCGAAGTTCTCGAGTTGATGCACACCGCTCGAGGCACCTGGGTTGAAGGCGCTGCGTTCAAGCTCGAGGAGCTCCAGGGTGTCTTTATTGTCGACCCCTTCGGCGAGGCTGGTGGTCAGGAACTGCACGAAGAAGCGTTTGAAGGCCTCGAGCGCGGGAGCTTTGCAGAACGCGCTCTCGAGCACCGCGCTCTCGCCACTCGACTCGCTGAGTGCCTTTTCCCGCTCAGTGGCGGATTCGCTGCCCTGCGCGCCCTCACAGGCCGCAAGGAAAAGGGAAAATGAAAGAAAGCCGATAAGCACCGAATAAGTTCTCACAATCATCTCCTTGTAAAAATCCTGGCGGCTTCGAAAACGAGGGTTTCTTTGGCATGCCAGCCCTTTCGGAGAAAGGGACTCGGGCTCTTAAGGTCGGCAGTATCCGAAGGAAAGTGGCTACTCTGCCTTTTTCTCGGCATCCCTGCGCTCTCCCTCGCGATACGTCTTGGCTGCCCTCGCTCTTGACCTCTTCCCCGCCGCAAACTAGTTCCTCTCTCATCGAGGTCAATGATGAAGATTGGGGTCGTCGGCATGGGTTGGGTCGGCTCGAGCGTGGCTCGTTCCATTCTCGAGTGCGGCATCGCGCAAGAGTTGCTACTCGCCGATGTGCGCCATGAGGTGGCGGAGGGCGAAGCCATGGACCTCGCGCAAGGAGGCTCGTTTTATCCCTCCGCGCTGGTGCGTGCGGCCGCGGTCGAGGAGATGAACGCCGCCGACGCCGTTGTCATCGCTGCCGGGCGAGGCGGCAAGGCGAACGAAAGCCGGCTCGATCTGCTCAAAGACAACATCCGCATCGTCGCCGAACTCGCCTCTTCGCTGCGCCAGCTGCGCGGCATGTTGGTGCTCGTCACCAACCCGGTCGACATCATGGTGCGCGTCGCTGCCGAGGCTTCTGGCTTGCCCGTCGAGCGGGTGATCGGCACGGGAACGATGCTCGACACCGCCCGCCTGCGCCAGGTCTTGGCGCGCGAGCTGCGCATCGAGGCGCGTTCGATTCACGCTCAGGTGGTGGGTGAGCACGGCGATTCGGAGGTCGTCCTCTGGTCGAGCGCCCAGATCGGCGGTGTTTCCTTGCGGCGCTTCCCGGGCTGGGCCCCGGAGCGGGAAGGGCAGGTGGCCGAAGAGGTGCGCCGCGCTGCGTACGAGATCATCCGGCGCAAAGGCGCGACCAACCATGCCATCGGTTTCGTGACGGCGGCGCTGCTGCGCTGGATGCTGCGAGGCGAGCGCCGGGTGCTGAACGTCTCGCGCATGCAGCAAGGCCTGATGGGGATCTCGGGCGTCGCGCTCTCGCTGCCGACCATCGTCAGCGCCGAGGGGGCCTGCGAAGTTTTGCAACCCGAGATGAACGCCGAAGAGCGCAGCGCCCTCGAGCACTCGGCCGAGGTGCTGAAACAAGCCTACGAACACAGCCGCGCCTGATCCACGTCGGCTCTCGAAGGCGAAATCTAGGGCAGAGCGTGGCTTCGACCACGAAGCAAAATTAGCAGCGGCTGAGCTCGCGCCCGGGCCAGAAGGATCCTAGGAATAGGGGCCCGGCCGGCTTTGGGTCCTGCCGAAAAACGCTTCTTCCGAGTCGCTTCTCCTCCCTGCTTGCCATGTGGATCGTACGCCTCGCGCTCCGTCGTCCCTATACCTTCGTCGTCGCTGCCATTTTATTGGTCGTCGTTTCCCTGCGCGTCGTCAGTCGTACGCCCACCGATATCTTCCCGGACGTCGACATTCCCGTCATCAACGTCGTGTGGACGTACGGCGGGCTCTCGGCGCGGCAGATGGAGCAGCAGATCACGCTTTTCAGCGAATACTCGATCGCGGGCAACGTCGCGGGCATCCGCACCATGGAGAGCCAGAGCTTCGACGGCGTCTCGCTGATCCGCATCTATTTGCACGAGGGCACGGACGTTGCGGCGGCGACGGCGCAGGTCACCGCCGTGTCGCAGACCATCGTTCGCCGCATGCCGCCGGGGACGCAGCCACCGACCATCCTGCGCTACAACGCGTCGAGCGTGCCCGTGCTGCAGCTCGCCTTCTCGAGCGATAGCCTCAGCGAAGCCGAGGTCTACGACCACGTCAACCTGCGCGTGCGCAGCGCGCTCTCGGCCATTCGCGGCACGCGTTTCCCCTTGCCGATGGGCGGCCGGACGCGGCAAATCGTCGTCGACCTCGATCCCGAGGCGCTGCGTGCCTACGGGCTCTCTCCGCATGAGGTCAACCTCGCGGTCGCTTCGCAGAACCTGACCTTGCCCACCGGCAGCGCGAAGATCGGTCCGACGGAGTACCGCGTCAGTCTGAACAGCAGCCCGCAGACCATCGCCGCGCTCAACGATCTGCCCGTCCCAACGCGCGAGGGCAGGGTGGTGCTGCTGCGCGACGTGGCGCAAGTCCACGACGGCTATGCGGTGCAGACCAACATCGCTCGGCAAGATGGAAAACGCGCCGTCGTCCTCTCGGTGTTGAAGACGGGAGAGACCTCGACCACCGAGGTGGCGCAGCGGGTGCGCGCGCTGCTGCCGGCCTTGCGCGCCGCCGCGCCTCCGGGCCTGAAGATGGAGCTCTTGGCCGACCAATCGCTTTTCGTTCGCCGCGCCATCCAGGGCCTGCTGAGCGAAGGCCTCATCGCAGCCCTGCTCACGGCGACGATGATCCTGCTCTTTCTGGGCAGCTGGCGCAGTACTTTGATCGTCTTCGTCTCGATCCCGCTCAGCGTCTTGGCCGCCCTGCTGGTGATGCGCGCGCTGGGCCATACCCTCAACACCATGACCCTGGGCGGCCTGGCGCTGGCGGTCGGCATCCTGGTCGACGATGCCACGGTGGAGATCGAAAACGTGCATCGCAATCTGGCGATGGGCAAAGAGCTCACCCACGCCATCCTCGACGGCGCGCGGCAAGTGGCCCTGCCGGCCTTCGTCGCCTCGCTCTCGATCGGCCTGGTGTTCTTTTCGGTGCTCTTGCTCGAGGGGCCGACGCGTTATCTCTTCCTCCCCTTGGGCCTCGCCGTCGGCATCTCGGTGATGGCCTCCTATCTGCTCTCGCGCACCCTCGTGCCGACCTTGATCCGCTACCTCTTGCCCGCGGAGCTCGGCAGCTCCTCCGGGCGCGGCTTTCTTGCCCGAGTGCACGCCAAGGTCGAAAGCCATTTCGAGCGGCTGGTCGAGACCTACGTCGCCCAGCTCGGCGCGGCGCTCCGTCGCCCCAGCCGGATCCTTGTCGCGTTTGCTTTCGCATTGCTGATAGGCGCCTCGCTCCTGCCCTGGGTGGGGCGCGACTTCTTTCCGAAGATCGACAGCGGCCAGATCCGCATGCACATCACCGCGCCTGCCGGTACACGCATCGAAGAGAGCGAGCGTTATTTCGCGCGCGTGGGCAACTACATCCGCCGCATGATCCCCGAGCAGGAACGCGAGCTCATCCTCGACCAGATCGGCATGCCCAGCGGCTACTCGCTCGCGGTCTCCGACAGCGCCAACGTCAGCACGGCGGACGGAGAAATGCTCGTCCGGCTGAGCGAAGATTCCTCGCGGAGCGCCGCCGACTATGTCGCGCGTCTACGTCGCGAGCTGCCGCGCGCCTTCCCCGAACTCGGCTTCTACTTTCAACCTGCAGACATCGTCACGCAGATCCTGAACTTTGGTTTGCCTTCGCCCATCGCCATTCAGCTCAGCGGGCCGCAGCGTGAGCTGTCGTTACGCGAGGCGCGCCGTTTGGTGCAGACGCTCAAGGGCATTCCCGGCATCGTCGACGTCCGCCTGCACCAGATCCTCGATGCGCCCCGCCTGCATCTAGAGGTCGATCGCCTGCGCGCCAGCGAAGTCGGGCTCTCGCAGCGCGATGTGGCCAACGACGTCTTGTTGCTCGTCTCCTCGAGCGGCCAGGTGGCGCCCAACTACTGGACTGATCCCCACACCGGCAACAGTTACCCCGTGGTGGTGCAGGTGCCAGAATACCGGGTCGACTCGATCGAGGCCATCGAAGGCTTGGCTTTGCAGTCGCCCAAGGGGCCGCAGCTCTTCTCCGATCTCGCCCGCATCGAACGGCGCAGCACACCCGTATTCGCCTCGCATAGCGACGTGCAGCCCACCTACGAGGTGCGCGCCGACGTCGCCGAAGTCGACTTGGGATCCGTCGATGCCGCGGTGGAGCGAGCCGTCGCGGCCACGCAACGCAGGCTCGGCAAAGGCGCCACCGTCGCCGTCCGGGGGCAGCTCGAGAGCGTGCGCCAAGGCTTCGGCGACTTGGCGCTGGGTTTGGTCTTCGCCGTCTTGCTCGTCTACGGCCTGATGGTCGTCAACTTCCAGTCTTGGGTCGACCCGCTGATCATCTTTGCGGCCCTGCCGGGCGCCGCTGTGGGCATGGTACTCTCCCTCTTGCTCAGCGACACGACCTTCACCATTCCTTCCTTGATGGGCGCCGTCATGAGCGTGGGCGTGGCGACCGCCAACTCGACCTTGCTGGTCAGCTTTGCCAACGACCAACGCGCTTTGGGGCTCTCTTCGAGCGATGCGGCGCTCGAGGCGGGGCGGGCGCGTTTGCGGCCGGTGATCATGACGGCCACGGCGATGATCGTCGGGATGTTGCCCATGGCGCTCGGGTTGAGCGAAGGAGGCGAGCAGAACAGCGCCTTGGCGCGCGCCGTCATCGGTGGCCTCTGCGGCGCCACTCTGACGACCTTGGGCGTGGTCCCCGTCATGTACAGCCTCCTGCGCAAGCAGTACCGCCCCAACACCCGCGAGGAGGAGGTGGCCAAAGCCATGCAGCTCGTCGATTCACCCCCATCCGCAGCGAGGCCCTCGTGACCTCCCAGCCGCGACGGCGCATCTCGCGCGCTCTCCTCCTGTGTTTGCTCGTGCTCCTGCTCCTCGCCGGCGCGGTCGTGCAGCGTCTCCTCTCCCGCGCGGCGCAAGCTCAACGCGCTGCGCGACGCGAGGGCGCACGACGGGTGTTGATCGTGCCCGCCCAAGCCGAAGGCTCGAGCGTCGGTTTGCAGTTCACCGGCACGCTTCGGCCTCTCGAGGCCACCACGGTCATGGCCCGCACCAGCGGCTACCTGCGGCACCTCGAGATCAACATCGGCGACCAAGTGCGCCAAGGACAGGTCCTCGCGAGCATCGAGGCGCCCGAGGTCGTCGATCAGCTACGCTCCGCGCGCGCCAAGTTGCAAGAAGTCCAAGAGAACATCGGCTTCAGCCAAACGCAGGTCGAGCGCTACCAGCGCCTGGTCTCGCGCGGCGCCGTCTCGAAGCAAGAGGTCGAGGGCGCGCAGTCCCGTTACAACAGCGCCAACGCGTCCCTGAGTTCGGCGCAGGCCGAAGTCGAACGCCTCAGCGCCTTGGTGGCCTACCAGCGCGTGACGGCGCCCTTCGCCGGAGTCATCACGCGCCGCTATGTCGACTCGGGCGCTTTGGTCAGCGCGGGGACCACGGCGCTCTTCGACATCGCCACCACGCGGGCGCTCAAAGCGCTGGTCGACGTACCCCAAGGCGTCGCACAGGGCCTCGTGCAAGGCACGCGCGCCTATCTCCAGGTCCCGGGTAGCGAAGAGGAGCTCGAAGCCCAGGTGATCCGCACGGCCGAAGCACTGAGCTCGACGACGCGTACGCTGCGGGTCGAGACGACGGTGCCGCCGGAGGCCGCTCTGCTGGCAGGCGCCTACATTCGCGTCCGCTTCGAGCTGTCGCGTCCCCAGAGCGTCGTCGTCATCCCCGGCAACGCGCTCTCCCTGGGCGCTGAAGGCAGCCGAGTCGCGGTGGTCGACCCCAAGGGCCAGGCCCACTTCCGCAAAGTCGACATCCAGCGCGACCTCGGCCGCCGCCTGGAGATCGCGCGTGGACTGCGCGCTGGAGAGGAAGTGATCCTCTTTCCGCCTGCCGACCTACGCGAAGGCGAAAAAGTGCTCACCCGACGGGCCCCCGCGGAAAAGAGCCCCTAGTCGCTCCCGAGGCGAAAGGGCGCCGCGGGCCTCAGCCTTTCTTCCTCGACGTCGGCGATCCACCGCAGCTTACGTCGCGCCAGGCGCGTCTCGAGGGCTTCGTCACCGAGGCGGAGGGGTAGACGCCGAATGCGACCGGCCTCGAGGTTTGTGAAGGTATTCACGTTCACGACCGCGTAAACGCCGCCTTCAATCCGACTGAGGACGAGCGGAACCACACCGCAGCGGGTACAGATCGAAAACTCCGCGCTCTCGGTCGCGAAGGCATACAAGGAGAGCAGCGAGGCGTCCTCGATGCGAAGGCGAAGACGAGCGCTTGGCTCCGAGGTCCACGCGCAGCCATGCCGGCTGCAGAAGGAGCAGTCGCAGACCCGCGCGACGATTTCTGCGGGCTCACCGGGCCAGTCGAGGGTGAAGGCGAGATTCTGGCAGTGGCAGCTTCCTTCGAGGATCATGGGGAGGGTGCTCCTTCGGAGGCGACATCCGCGCCTGCACACGAAGGCAACTCTGCGCTCGCCTTGACATAGGTCGTCGTCATTCCCAAGCGCGGCCGATCGATCGATTTGGGGCCCGAGTGAACCACGCCGCCATAGACCACCGGTCGTCCCAGGTAGACGTCGGGCCTTCCAAGCGCGAAGCAGACCGTATGACCCTCGGGAACCGACCGCATCGTTTCGCGAAAGGTTCGCTCCGCGAAATCAAAGATATGCGAGCGACCCGGTGTCCAGCCGTTGATGGGAAACTCTCCCGAGTTCCAGACTTGATCGTTGCGAACCCTACCATAGACGACCAGCCCATTGCCGAAGAGATTGCTGTGGCAGGCGACGGCTCCGTAGTCGGTATGCGGACGCAAATAATCGCTAGGAGTCGCGGAGCGAATATTCGTCTCGCTATACATCAGCGCCGAACGTTCCGCCGGTGCGGCTGCCGCGCCGACAAGGAGGTTACGGTAGGCGTCATGGAGCAGACCGACTCTCTGTAGCGTTTGGAGGAGCAGAGGAAAGGAGCTCTCCATGCGTGCTTTCACGCCTAAATCACGCGCGGCTTCGGCGCCAGAGTTATCATAGCCTGACTCTGGCCCGCGCCATATCAGCATGTATTTGCGAATGCTCGACGGAATCGAGTTTGATTCGGCCAGAAACATCTCCATCATCGCGTAGAGTTCGTCTTTCGTCGTATCACGAAAGATCTCTTCGAGCATCGGGCGCGTATCGAAGAAGACAAAACCTTTCTCTCGATACTCGCTCTCTTCTTCAGCCGAAAGGGAGAGAGCCGGCCGCGGGAGGTCTGGCCGCTCGACTGACCACCCCTGCCAACGACCGTCTTTGTCGACCCCTTGCGCGTCTCTCGCTTCCGGAGGGGCGCAGGAGGGCAAAAGCCCGAGCGATAGAGCGATCCAAACCCAAGCTCGCCTTCTGGAAGGCTGTCGCAGCGCGCCGTCTCGCATCTCGAGCGCCACTCTGGAGCAAAGTTCATTCCCAAACCCTCCCCATCGCGCGGAGGAGAGGGAAGCGAGTTGGAGCGGCCGAGACCTTCGAGATGGACGCCCGGCTTGCAGCGCCTTCTACTCTGCCCTAACTCTCGCTCGAACTCGCGTCTCTCTCGGAAGTGAAGGGATGACCCTCACGCTCCCGCCGCGTCGCCGGCGACCCGAGCCGACGCTCCTGCGCCCGTAGCTCAGCCGGATAGAGCGGCGGCCTTCTAAGCCGATGGTCGGAGGTTCGAATCCTCCCGGGCGCGCTAGAGATTTCAAGGACTTAGCGAGTTCTCGACGGGGCGTCCGGCCGTCGACCCACTAACGGATAGTGACCGGAAAGCTCAGTTATTTCGGTTCACGTGTTTTCGCGTAGTGACTCGTGTTGTGACTCGGCACTTGGATGCGCGAGATGGGCGCCGCGAGTGTGGAAGGTTGGAGATGAGCGTAGCGAAGCGTCATCTTCAAACCGGTCTTCGTCGAGTGTCCGAGCATCGCCGCGACCTCGGTGAGTGATGCGCCAGTGTTGAGCATTTGCGTTGCCGCATCGTGGCGAAGATCGTGGAAGTGAAAGTCCTCGATGCCCGCTCGGTCGCAAGCCTTCTTGAATGACGATGCGACGCCCCACGTCGTCCATGGACCGCGAGTTGACGTGAAGACGTGAGCATCGGGCTCTTTGTCAGCACAAAGCCGCGCGAGGATCTCCGCGAGGGCCGGATGAATCGGCACGGTTGAGAGGATGGCGGTTTTCGTTCGCCTGAAAGTGATCATCCCCTTCTTCAGGTCTACGTCGCCCACGCGTAGAGACACCAGCTCGCCGAGTCGTGCGCCGGTGGTCATCGCGGCAACCACAAGATCGCGTAAGGGTTCGCGGCGCGAGAGATCCTCGAAGGCAGCCATGAGTCGCGAGCGTTCGTCGTCGGTGAGCGCCCGAACACGATCATTCCTCTCTGGCAGCTTCTTCACCTTGCGAACTGAGGTGAGTGCTTCAGGAGGAAGCTCGTCGAGCTCCACAAGCCTCGCGGTCATCGCCTGGAGGGTGATGAGCCCCTTGTTGATGGTTGAGGCCGACTTGCCGGCTCCCTGGCGCTTCGAGACCCATTGCCGAAGTAGGTCGGCGGAGAGCGTCGAGATTGGGGGGTCGCCAAGCGTCTCGAGAATCACCCTACGCAGCGAATCTCGCGGCTTCACCAGATGCGCATCCTGCCGGGGAAGCGCCGCGAAGTATTCTTCGAGAGCGTCACAGAGGCGCTCCGCAGCTTGGGGCTTCTCCGGCTGATCAGGACTGCGCCAGAAGCTTGCGGGCCTTTGCGATGGCGAGGTCGCGCGGTTGTTGCCCTTGGGGAATACGCGGGTCGGCTAGGAGCCGTCCGCCCGCTGGACCTTAAACCGATAGCTGCCATCCTTGCGACGCGAGAGGCCGGCTATCCCGAAGCGGGGAGGGCGGGGCATTACGCCGCCGAAGCCGAGATCTCGCCGACTCGAAGCGTCCGTGAACGCTCCCCTTGATACGCTCCTACCTTCTCCATCGTCCTACGGAGAGAAGGAACCTGCTCTCCGCTGAGACGCTCTATAACCAGAGCGCAAAGGGAGTAGAACGCCGTAGCCTCCGGAGTACGCGAGTTCTCCCATCGCGAAACAGTCGCTTTGTCCACGCTCAGGAGAGCGGCAAGCTCGTTTGCTCGAAGCCCAGCAAACTGGCGCAAGAAACGAAACGTAGCTGAACCTATAAGCCCTTCGTCCAAAATGGTAAGTGCGACGAGCCGCTCGAACGCCTCGACCACAAAATCATCAATGAACGACTCATTGCATGACGGGCAAACATGAGCTGGAAGATCGGCTACAAAGCGAAGCTCTCCAAGCTGGAGCTTTTCGGAAATCGCTCGCACCTCTGTCAGGTGCCCGCACGTTGTACACTTCATGTTGTCCCTCAAAACACTGTCACTACGACGACGTTATCCTCGATTGCGACTACTACCGTAAGCTCGTCATCTGCGGTGTCGAGGCCTTCAACCCGCCATCTTTCGCCCTCCGAAGGGCGACAGCTGGAAGGGCTCTTCAACACAGCCAACACATCTGCACGTCGAACTCCTCGCGCCGGCATTCGCTCGAAAAGCGCGTGTGTCGTGTACCTGACCCTTCGTTGCCACGCGAGCCGCCGGATCTCCTCCTGGGCCTCCTCGGCAGTTCTCGAGCCTCCCATCTCTTCTCAAGTATGGCGACTGTTGACTAAAAGTCAACACGGGCTCTCGACCTACGTCTATCTGGCACGCGGAGCGTGCCAGATATTGTCAATTCCCGCCAGCTCGGAAGCTCTGCCTCACCTACTCCCGCCTTTGCGAGCACTCTTACTTATTCAATAAATCCGGAATATCTGTTATCCAGACTGCTATGCACGAAGAACTCTTTGGAAACGTTATGGTGCGCGCGCCCTCGCTCAAGCCTCATCTGTCGCAGGGGGTCTCAGATGTGCTCGGGGGATTCTACCGACGGTTCAGCGAGACGTTTTCGGGGTGCATCTTGAGAGTGGAGCGTTCGGGGCCTCACGGCTCTGCCGATGCTCGGGTTGCAGAGGAAAACGCCATACGTGCAGCAGCAGCCTGGGATAACGGAGAGCTGTCCGCGTTCATTGGGTACGAGGGGCAGTTGCCGGTCGCCAGCTTGGACGAGATGCGAGAGTGGATCGAACGAGAGGCTGCGAAGCTTTAACGGTATTCCGCGCAGGGTAGTAG
>ERZ1066122.2674-NODE-2674-length-11312-cov-31.334192_pt1 | contig 11312 bp, 13 predicted proteins | sample MGYA00382769_ERZ1066122 | MGnify/ENA primary metagenome ERZ1066122 (study PRJEB33369, sample SAMEA5778352) | biofilm metagenome | biome: Industrial cooling water; feature: Water cooling tower basin; material: Biofilm | place: United Arab Emirates | collected...
CGGATCCATCCGTGCCCGGCGATCCCGCAGGAAAGCCCCGAGCGGTGTGGTTGTGTGGCTGCTTTCCGTCATCGGCGTCCCAGTTGAAGATTATAACATGATACCGTCACCACTTTAATGAGATGTCTTGTACGCTGAAGGAGCCTTCGCAACCATCGTGAAAGGCTCATCATGCGAATATTCCTGACAGGTGCGACCGGCTTTGTCGGCTCGCGGATCATTCCGGAACTTCTGGCTGCAGGGCACGATGTTGTGGGGCTCACACGCTCCCAAAGCGGCAGGCACCAGCTAGAGGCTGCCGGAGCCCGCCCGCACTTCGGGACCATCGAGGATCTCGAAAGCCTCGTAGGGGGTGCCTTGCAGGCCGATGCGGTCATCCATACGGCCTTCGACCACGATTTTGCGAACTATGCGGCGAACTGCGAAAAGGACCGCCGCGTGATCACCGCGCTTGGCGGAGTGTTGCAAGGATCTGACCGGCCCCTCATTGTCACCTCCGCCACCGTGCTCGGTGACAGCGGCGATGGCGAGCCCGCGCTCGAAGCCGTGTTCAACGCAGGCGCCCCCATTCCCCGGGTGGCGACCGAGAAGGCCGCAAGGGCGGTTCTTGCTTCGGGTGTCGATGTGCGGATCGTCCGGCTTCCTCAGGTGCATGATCCGGTCAGGCAGGGCCTCATCACCTTCTACATCGACCACGCCCGCGCTTCGGGCTTTGTTGGCTATGTCGGCACAGGCGATGATCGCTGGGCGGCGGCGCATGTCAGTGATGTCGCGCAGATGTTCGCCGCAACGCTGAAGCGCGGATCGCGCGGCGAGACCTATCATGCGGTGGGAGAGCCAGGCGTACCTTTCCGGCAGATCGCCGGCGCTGTCGCCGCCGATCTCGACCTTCCGCTGGTCTCCCTCTCACCCGAAGAGGCGGAAGCCCATTTCGGCTGGCTGGCGCTGTTCATCGGCCGCAACGGTGCAGCGTCGAACGAATGGACAAAGGCAAGGCTTGGCTGGGAGCCGAGGGGTCCGGGTCTGATCGCCGATTTGCAGGCTATGGATTACGGGCCTGTGCCGCCGGCAGCCTAACCGATGCTGCAAGGGAGGCGGCAAGCCCTTTTGGCGAGGCGGCTCGGCCTCCGCGGTGCTCATTCACGCATCACCCCGAGAAACGCGCGAAATGCCGCGGTCGGCTGACGTCTGCTGGGGTAATAGAGATAATTGGCAGGCAGCGGGGGCGCCCTGCCCGGCAGCAACTCCACCAATTCGCCCGACCGCAGAAAGGGCTCGGCCTGGGAGCGAAGGAGGCAGCCTATACCGAGGCCTGCGAGGACCGCATCGCGCATGAGATCGACATCGTTGGTCGCAAATGCGCCTGCGACCGATCTCTCGATGCGCTTTCCCTCGTGCTCGAATTCCCAGCGGTGCACCACGCCTGAAGTCGTGTGGCGATAGACGACACAGCGATGGCTGCCGAGATCGTCCGGGCCTTCAGGCATGCCGTGCGACGCGATGTAGCCCGCCGAGGCCACGAAGATCAGAGGCATGGGCTCGCTGATCCGCAGCGCGATCATGTCCTGCTGAAGCTTGCCCTCGTGGCGGATTCCGCAGTCGAAGCGCTCGGCAACAATATCGACCATGCCGTCATCGACGACGAGCTCGACCTTTACCCCGGGAGCGCTTTCAGCGAGGCGCGACAGACGCGGCATGACCACATAGACCGCCGCCGGGCGGTGGGCATTGATCCGGATGCTGCCCGCAGGCTCGTGACGGCCGGCATCCAGCACGCCGAGCGCCTGTTCAACCGATGCCAGCGCCGGTTGCAGGCTGGCGAGCAGCGTCTCACCCGCTGCGGTCGGGGAGACCGAGCGGGTTGTGCGATCGAGCAGCCTGATGCCGAGCCTCGTCTCGAGCGACCGCATGGCATGGCTGAGGGCAGACGGCGAGACGCCGAGGCGTGCCGCGGCTCTTGCGAAGCTCCCGGAATCGGCGATCTCGGAGAATACCGACAGCCCGGCCCAGATGTCCTTGTCCACTCATGAATTCCATTCAGCAACCCATGCGGTCATCAGTACCTGATGCCATGCTGTTTCCATAGCTAGATGGTCCCCGGACACAAAAGGACCTGTCATGAACCTGCGCACATACCGGCCGCTCGGCCAATCGGGATTGCTTGTCAGTCCGCTGTCGTTGGGGACAATGACCTTCGGCACCCCCCGCTGGGGCCTCGACGGGGCCGGCAGCCGCGCAGTCATGGAACGATATGTCGAACTGGGCGGCAACGTCATCGACACCGCCGATGTCTATGCCGGGGGGCAGTCGGAGGAGATCGTCGGAGCGTTTGTCGCGGAGAGAGGTCTGCGGGACGAGATCGTGCTTGCGACCAAATCAGGGTTCTCGAACGGCCGGGGCCTGCTGGCAGGGGGCAATGGGGCAAGGCACGTCAACGCCTCGATCGACGCTTCCCTGAAGCGCCTGCGAACCGACTTCATCGACCTCTACTGGATCCATGTCTGGGACGCAATCACACCGGCTGAAGAACTTCTGCAGACGATGGCGAACGTCATTCGCACCGGCAAGGCAAGGTACTGGGGCATCTCCAATGCGCCTGCATGGTACGTCGCCCAGCTCGCGACCCTTGCATCGGTCCGAGGTCTGCCCGCACCGGTCGGCCTGCAGTATCTCTATTCCCTTGCCGATCGGACTGTGGAGAGCGAGCACCTTCCCCTCGCAGCAGCATTCGGCATGGGCCTCATGCCGTGGAGCCCGCTCGCCTATGGCCTACTGACCGGCAAATATGATCGTGCGGCCGTCGAGGCGGGCGGTTCACGCAAGAGCGGCGTCCCCAATGAACGAGCCCGCGACGGAAGTGACGCCCCCGCAAGCGGAAGGCGGCTTGATGGCGACAACCCCTTCGGCGACATGCTCTTTACCGACCGGAACTGGCGCATCGCTGACGAGGTGAAGCGCGTCGCTGCCGAAGCGGGAGAGACACCGGCGCGCGTGGCCCTGGCTTGGGTCATCGGCCGACCGGGTGTCACCTCCACGCTGATGGGCGTGAGCCGGCCCGATCAGGTTACCGAAAATGCCGATGCCCTGGGCCTTGCGCTGTCTGCAGAGCAGCTCACTGCCCTCGACAAGGTGAGCGCCGGCGATGAGAGCATCCTTTACGGCCTCTCGCGCGCGCCTGCGAGAAACCACGTCGTTTTCGGAGGTGCCGATGTCAGATGCCGGGGCTGAAGCGAACGAGACAATCGCACTGACCTGCGCCACATCACAATCGCTGGACCGGGCAAGTCAACCCCGCAACATGCTGGCAGTCACTCAATGGACCTCGAGAGCAGACCCGCCAGCGCCTTGTCTGACCACGTTTCCAGGTCCAGCAGGGCCGCATAGGGATTGCCGGAAAGGTGGAGGACTGCGGCAAAGGCTGGCTCTGTCTTCAGGCCTTTGCGCCGCTCGTCCATAATCAGGGTGCGGAGCACTTCCCCGCCTATCGAAAGCAGTCGCTGTTCGATGCGAAAGTGGCGCCAGCCGATCTGCTCTTCGGCCGGCTGCCGGGATCCGAAGACTTCGAATGTCCAACCTTCAGCCTCGAAGTTGGCGATGACCGGGCGTCCGCCTGAGACCCATTGCCGGGCTGCGAAGCCCGGATGGTTGCCGAAGGCAGCCCATACGGCGAGCGCGAAATCCTTTGGATCCGGCGCATGACACAGCACGTCGATGTCGCTGTCAGGGAGGTCCAGTCCCAGCGGCGGCGTGCCTGCGACGCGGGGGTCGAACCGTGCCAGTGAGGATAGCACCCCGACCTTTTGCAGCGCGTCCAGGTAGTGCGGTCTGGTCATGGCAGACGGTTAGCGGGATGAAGCCGGGTCGGACAGGCCGCAGCCGATCAGCCGTCCGCGCGGAGCGCCGCTGCGAGCATTCTCGCAAGGCGTGCGATATGGTCCCTGTCGGCCCGACCGCCCACAACCGCCAGACGCCAGTAAAGCGGTGCCGCAATCATATCGGCTGCCGTTTCGCGGTCGACGCCGGGTGACAGTTCGCCTCGTGCGATGGCACGATCGAGCAACCCGTTGATACGTTCGCGTCGTGCACGCTGGAATGGCCGAACGGCCGCTCGAAGCGCAGGCGTCCGCCCGATCTCGGCGTTGAGGTCCGTAATGATCCGCCGGGTCAGCGGATGCCGGAGCACTCTGCGAAGCGCGAGAAGCAAGGCCTCGAGATCGCCCTCGAGCGAGCCCTGGTCGCCGACATCGGTAATTGTCAGCCCGACACGCGACAGAAGATCGGCCGCCATCGCCGGCTTTTCGGTCCAGCGCCGATAGAGCGCCGCCTTGCCGACTCCGGCCGAACGCGCAACCCGCTCGAGGCTCAGGCCTGAATAGCCGGTGCGAGCCCATTCCTCGAAGAACGCCCGCGTCAGGGCCTCCGTGACGTCAGCCCGCATGATGGCTGCGCCGCTTGGAGCGCGGCTCTTCGCCCCGATACCGTCGGAACGGTTGCGTTCCATCGAAACTCCCTTACATATGGACGGAACGTAATCGTTCCGACGTACCGGAGATAGATCATGAGTGACGATATGGAAAGCTTCTCGGCCATGCTGCGCAAGGCTCTCGGCGACCGAATTGACGCGGGCGCCAACGCCTTCATCGACATGATGGCGGAACATGCTGTTATGGAGTTCCCCTATGCACTGCCCGGCTTGCCGGTTCGCCTCGATGGCAAGGACGCCGTCGCGCGCCATCTGAAAAGGGTGGCAGGCCTCATCGCCTTCGACCGGATGGGCACGCCGACCGTCCACCCCTCGACCGATCCGAACCTCGTCATCATCGAGTTCGACGGCTTCGGGCGCGGTGTGGAAACGGGCGAGGCGTATGACCAGCGCTATATCTCGGTGATCCGTACCGAGAACGGTCGCATCACCTTCTATCGCGATTACTGGAACCCGATCGCCGTGCTTCGCGCGACGAAGGGGGCGGCCCATGTCGATGCATTGGTTGGCGCGGATGCCGGTCATGACTGATCGGGTGCTGGTCACCGGCGGCACGGGCAAGACGGGCCGGCTAGTCGCCCGACAGCTGGCGCTTCGCGGGATCGAGGCACGGATCGCGACACGACATCCTTCCTCGGCCGATCAGATCCGGTTCGACTGGACCGACCGGGCGACCCACGGCCCGGCGCTCGAGGGCATCGGCGCTGTCTATATCGTCGCTCCGACCGACCGGACCGAGCAGCTGCCGGTCATGCGCCCGTTTCTGGAGCAGGCGGTGTCGCAGGTTCCCGGCCGCCTCGTGTTGCTGAGCGCCTCGTCGCTTGAGGCTGGCGGCCCGATGATGGGGGAGATCCACGCGTGGCTTGCCGCCCATGCGCCGCTCTGGACGGTTCTGCGCCCGAGCTGGTTCATGCAGAATTTCACGATCCAGCATCTGCCGTCGATGCTGCACGAGGGGTGCCTCTATTCCGCGACAGCGGACGGGCGCGTCCCTTTCATCGATGCCGCGGACATCGCCGCCGTGGCGGTGGAAGCCCTGGCTGAACCGGCGCTTGCTTCGCGTGATTATGTGCTCACCGGTCCCGAGGCCTTGACCTATCACGAGGTGGCGCAGGCGATCAGCGCCCGGATCGGCAGGCCCGTCCGGCACTGCCGGCTGTCGGTGTCCGAACTGGCCGCGCGCTACGCCACTTTCGGTGTTCCCGAAGCCTATGCCCTCACGCTTGCCCGCATGGACGAGGCCATCGCCCAAGGTGCCGAGGACCGGACCACCGATGAGGTGGAGCGGATAACGGGACGGCCCCCGCACAGCTTTGCAGACTTCCTCGAAGATCAGCATGCCGTATTCGCCTCGCCGTCGGCTTAGCAGACCAGTCTCAGCGGCGGATGAAGCCCGCTATCGTCGGGACGACAGCTTCGGCGAGCGGGAGGTCCGGGTTGCCATAGGTGACGAGGTTGTCCGCCGGACTGTCTCCCGCGACGTCCTTCAGCACGTGATTGGCGTCAGGCAGGATCTCGAGCACTGCGGACGGATTGGCCGCCGCCAGCCTTCTGGCATCCTCGACGGGCACCTGCAGATCCTTGCCCCCCTGCACGATGAGCATCGGCAGATCAGCGCGCTTCGCCAGTTCTGACGGATCAAGCGCGAAGGCGCTGATCAGATAGTCCTGCACCGCCGGGCCGAACAGGGGCAGCAACGGCTGCGGCAGGGTCTCGGCTTCGACCTTCTCGCCAGCTGTCAGGCGATCGATCGCGATCTCGGCGGCGGGGAGCAGGGACACGTTCGCAGGGTTGGCACGAAGCTGTGTCCTGATCACCTCCCCCATCGGCTTTCCGGGGGCGGCGATCAGCACGAGGCCGCACAGCCCCGGGACCTCCTGCGCCGCCGCGAGCGAGACAAGCCCGCCTTCGCTATGCCCGATCAGCCAGACGCACGGGGTGCCGGTCTCCTCGCGGATCCGGCGCACCCACGTGGCGATGTCGGACACGTAATCGGCAATCGTGACGGCATTGGCGTCGGCAACCGCCGCGTTGCTGCCGAACATGCCGCGCTTGTCAATGCGCACGGTGGTGATGCCGTTTGCCGCAAGCCCTTGCGCCAGAAGGCGGTAGCTTGCCGCCGCAATCCCCAAAGGGCTGTTTCCGTCGCGGTCGGTCGGGCCGGAGCCGGGAATGATCAGGGCAACCGATCCTTCGCCCTCGATGCTGCGCGCCATCGTTCCCGCCAGCGCGCCTTGTGGCCCGGGTGCCTCGATCGGAACTTCCGCAGGGGCTGTCCCCGCTGCGGCGGGATGAGCAAGCGCCGCGGCACAGGCCAGGATGATGGCAGGCTTGTTCATGAAAACCCCGTCGGCGCTGGTGTGCTGCTGGCTGTCACGTCTAGCAGGTGCAGGACAGCGGAGCTAACCGCGCACGGCATGATGCTCTGCCCGCACGACAAGGCGCAGGTCGCGCAGTCGCGCTCTTGCTGCGTCGGACCGGGCGGCGCTTGCACAGCACGGCCCTGCGTCCGGCGGCGGCTCATTGGCCGGAGGCGGATCGCCGCAACACCGGCACGGTCCGGGATTTGCGGTGTTGCGCGTCGTGGCTGTCGACCCAAGTCCGGACTCCGCAACAAACGGAGATCAGACCATGCAATGGGAATACAAGCTTTTCACCGAAACCATGGATACCGATCAGTTGAACGCGCTCGGTGCCCAGGGCTGGGAACTCGTGATGGTCGTCTCGCCCGCCCATTTCGTGTTTCACTACTTCTTCAAGCGCGAAGTGCGGGGCTGATTGCGGGAGGCCGTCCGGTCCGACAGCTTCATGCAACCGCGCCTGCGCTTCGGGACTGATCGAGACGGGCACGGGAATGACGCGTTCCTCGACCTTCACTCCCGTGTTCGCCAGCGGTTTCGGTAATGGACATCACAAACTCCAGGTTCTCGTGCGAGAGCTTGCCACGCGACGACTACAAGCCGGTTATGGCCACCTTCGTCGGAAAGCTCACAAGCCCGCCCGTTCGGATCGCTCGCTTGCAAGCGCCGGTGTCCGCGGGGGACCGGACATGCGCGTGGTCCACCAGATGACCGCGGTGATGATCGCGAGCCCTGCGCTCGGGACCAGGTTGGCAGGCGTGCCGACAATCTCGCCGCGGCTGCCAAGATCACCTCCCAGATCCATGTGGAGCGTCGTGGCAAGAACAAGGCCGCTGACATTGTAGACGCCGTGCAGCACGACGGCGATCTCAAGGCCTCCCGTCCTCCAAGTGATGATCGCCAATGCGGCGAAGAGCACCAGATAGGAGCCAAAGATGTAAGGGTCGAGGCTGCCGTGGAATAGCGAGAAGAGGACGGTCGTAAGCGTGATACCGAGGACTGCGCCGGAACGGGAACCGCGGGTCCAGCTACCGATCACACGGAACATCAGGCCACGCACTCCATATTCCTCGCCAGCGGCAGCCAGCGGGGTGAGCGTCATGCCGATGATGAAAAACGCAATGAGGTCGGCGGTGCTCCATGGAACCCGGTCATCAGGCGCAAGAAAGCCGACGGACATGACAATAAGCATCATGGGGCCGAACACGATCAATGCGCGGCCGAAAACGCCGAAGCGGAAGCGGCCTTCGACCGAATGCAAGGTGTTCGCCGGGACCCCATAGAGCCAGCGCTGGAGCAGCATGCTGTAGGGAATGAGGAGGCCGAGCGAGAGCGCCCCGGCGGCATGCTGCAGGGGCGTGAAGCCGGTCCGTCCCAATAGCTGGCTGTCGATTGCCGAGGCGCCGGCAAGGCATGCCTGCGCTAGACCGATGAGGCCCGCGAACAGGAGGATAATCGCGGCCATGCCCCGGATGATGCGGCGCTTTCCGACGGCATAGGCCCGATGGTATTCGACACCGGCAGGCAGGCCAGACGCCTCGCCGGACCTGTCAGGCCGAAGAAGACAGCTTTCGTTCTTTTGCTGAATGATCCCGCGCATGGGCGGCTGCTGGCGCACGCAGATTGCGTGAACATGGCGCCCGGCTGCGCCGCGCATTGCCCCGCAAAGGCCGGTCATGCGGTTCGCCGACAAGTCCCATGTGCCTCGGGAGGCGGTCAGGGACGATCGTCCATGTCTAAGCTGACGCGTCCATTGCTCGGACCAAGGCCGCCTCGTCTGTCCTCAGCGTCAGCACTTCGACCCCGTCCGAGGTCACTGCCACGGTGTGTTCGAACTGGGCAGACAGGCGTCCGTCGCGTGTCCTCACGGTCCAGCCGTCATCGTCCGTGACCACGTGCCGCCGACCGGCATTGATCATGGGCTCGATGGTGAAGACCATGCCCTCGCAAAGCCTCATGCCGGTGCCCGGACGGCCGAAATTGAGGACCTGCGGCTCCTCGTGCATCTCGCGGCCGATCCCGTGGCCGCAGTAGTCCCTGACCACCGAGCAGCCATTTCTCTTCGCATGCGTTTCGATGGCGAAGCCCACATCTCCGAGCCGGGCGCCCGGACGCACCTGGCGAATGCCGGCCCACATCGCTTCATTGGCGATCCGGACAATCCTCCTCGCAGCCCCCGACGCATTTCCCACGACCCATGTCTTGCTCGAGTCCGCAATATAGCCGTGCTTTTCCAGCGTGATGTCGAGGTTGATGATGTCCCCGTCACGAATGATCTCGTTCGCATCGGGCACGCCATGACAAACGACATCGTTCAGCGAGCAGTTGAGCACGAAGGCAAACCCGTACTGACCCTTGCTGGCGGGGCGGGAAGCAAGGCCGACGGTGATGTACCGCTCGACCAGGTCATTGACCTCGAGGGTCGACATGCCTGCAAGGTCAAGACCGTCCAGCATCTCGAAAACTGACGCCAACAGGCGTCCTGATATCCGCATCAGGGCAATTTCGTCAGGCGTCTTGACCATGTCAGGCCGCGGCACGCTCGTCGGGTTCGGGCACCTGGACGCTGGCCAGTTGCTGGCTGATGATCTCGTTGAACGTGAGTGTCGGACTGGCCTCGGCAAGCCTGCCGATCTTCATCCAGAATTCGGCCTGTGCATTGATGGACCGGCACATCACGGCGCTGGCCCGCCGCACCTCTTCGTGCAGTGCGTCGTCGATCTTGACTATTCCCAAAGCGACCTCCACTTGTGTACGGATCGTATACGCTTCGTATATAACGCGGTCAACCCGATCCGCGTCGCTGGCAGCTCTTGCCCGAAGACCCTGTGCGAGCCGGTGAGCCCTGTTCCTGCACTGCACGTGGCATAGCTGTCGATCGTTCAGGCTGTGGCTAGGTTGGTGTTCCAAGGCGGGCGCGCGCGGCGGTGCGAGCGTTCCGTGGCCAAAGGCGCTGAGATGGCTGCAAGACGGGTTCGATCAGTCGATCCGGACCGATCGTTAAATGCAGTCCATCGAGCGTATTCGCCGCTCGGCAATGAACGGGAAAAGCTGTGAGAATCTTGCTGGTCGAAGACGAGCTCCGGCTCGCCGAATCCGTCTGTGCGGTCCTCGGGAAGGAGAGGTTTATCGTCGATCACGTCGATCGGCTTGCAACCGCTCGCGAGGCCGGGCTGATGGCCGTCTACGATCTGGCATTGCTCGACAGGAAGCTCCCGGATGGTGAGGGGCTGTCGCTGGTTCATGACTTGCGCGCCCGCAATCCGGGCATCCACATCATCGTGCTGAGCGCGTTCGGAGAAGTGGCCGACCGTATAGCCGGGCTGGACGAGGGAGCGGACGACTATCTCGTCAAACCCTTCGCAATGGACGAAATGCTTGCGCGCATCCGCGCCGTTCGCCGGCGCCCGGCTCAACTGGAAGGCGCCGAGATCCGCGCAGGGGCGGTGGTGTTCGATCTGGCCAACGAGGAAGTCGAGGTTGAGGGGGGACGGCTCGACCTCCCGCGCCGCGAACTGCGTGTCCTTGCCGCGTTGATGAAACGCCGCGGCAGGACTGTGCTGCGCGAAACGCTCGAGCAGGCCGTGTTCGGCTTTGACGACGAAGTGCAGTCCAACACGCTGGATTCGCATATCTCGCGGCTGCGGAAAAAGCTGGCGGCATCGGGCGCCGGGGTCGAGATACACGCGATCAGGGGCGTGGGATATCTGCTCCGGGAGGGCGCATGAAGCGCCCCCCTTCCCTCCGGCGCCCGCTGATCATCTACCCGCTCGCCGTCAACTTCGCGATTCTGATCGTCTCTTTCGCGATCATCGTCGCGGTGGCGATCCGCTTCGACAGCGGCGGGCCATACACCGACGAACGGATCATCCCGGTGATCGCGGGGGCAATCGAGCGCGACGAGACCGGGCAGCTTTCCGTGACGATCACGCCCGAACTGGCAGAACTGAGGGCCGGGACACCGCAGCTGTGGTTCTTGGCAGAGGACGATACCGGCGCCAGCGTCAGTTACGGGCCGGTGCCGCGGCACTACGGTTCGCTCGTGGGACGTCTCGGGGATCTGTCCTTCGCCCAGTTGCGCGACAGAAACCCGCCCTACGCGCTCGCTGCGGTCGTCAGGAGGCACAGGACCGACATCGGGGAACTCACGATCCTCGGCCATGGCGCCCTTTCGGATCTCAACCTGATGGTGTTCCTCGCTTCCAACGTGATTGTCCTGCCGATCTTCGTGCTGCTGGCGTTGGCCTCGCTTGTGGTGACACCCTGGATCGTGCGGCGCTCGCTCGCAGGAATCCACCGGATCGCGCGCGAGGCGGAGGCGATCGATGCCGATACGCGCGGACGATACTTGAGCGAGAACCATGCGCCCCGGGAAATCGCGCCGCTCGTCAGCGCGGTGAACGCAGCCCTGCGGCGGCTGGATGAAGGTCAAGAGCGGCAGAAACGTTTCTTCGGCTACGTCGCGCACG
>ERZ1066122.2675-NODE-2675-length-11302-cov-5.020717_pt1 | contig 11302 bp, 10 predicted proteins | sample MGYA00382769_ERZ1066122 | MGnify/ENA primary metagenome ERZ1066122 (study PRJEB33369, sample SAMEA5778352) | biofilm metagenome | biome: Industrial cooling water; feature: Water cooling tower basin; material: Biofilm | place: United Arab Emirates | collected...
CGGGCAGGTCTTTCGGCACCCCGGACTTCGCCCCGATGACGCTGCCGCTGCCGATGTCGACGTGGTCGCCGACGCCGACCTGCCCGGCCATCACGACGAAATCCCCGGTCGTGCTCGAACCCGCGATTCCGACCTGACTGACGAGCAGATTCCCGCGGCCGATCTGGCAGTTGTGGGCGATCATGACGAGGTTGTCGATCTTCGTCCCGGCCCCGATCCGGGTCGGCCCGAAGGTGCCGCGGTCGATCGTCGTGCAGGCCCCGATTTCCACGTCGTCGCCGATCTCGACGGTGCCGAGCTGCGGGACCTTCGTGTGCTGCCCGCGGCTCGTGCGGTATCCGAACCCGTCCGCCCCGATGACGGCGTTCGCGTGGACGGTGACGCGGTTACCGAGGGTGCAGTCGTCGTAAATCGCGACGTGCGGGTGGAGGAGGACGCCGTCCCCGAGGGTGCAGTACCGACCGACCGACACGCCGGCGTGGAGGACGCAGTTCGCCCCGACGACGGCCCCTTCCCCGATGACTGCGAACGGGCCGACGGTCGTACCGGGGCCGATCTTCGCGGTCGGGTGGACGGAGGACTTCGGGTCGATCCGCCCGGTGGCGGCGGGGGCGCGGCTCCCGCGGAAGGCGACGACGACCGCGGCGAAAGCGGCCAGCGGGTCGGCCACGCGGATGATCGGTCGGCCGTTCACGGGCACGTTCAGCGGGACGATCGCGGCCCCGGCCTTGCTCTCGTGCCAGGCGTGGAGGTGCTTGTCCCCTTCGACGAACGTGATGTCGTGCGGACCCGCTTCGGACAGCGTGCGGGCGCTCGCGATGCTCAGGTCGCCGTCCCCGAGGAGTTCCCCGCGGACGTGTTCCGCCAGTTGCCGGACGGTTGTTGTCACGGTGGGCCTCAACTTCCGTGCGAGCCGCCCCGATCTCGGACGAGTGGCGGAAGGTAGCCCATCCGCACCGACGGGGCAAGCCCAATAGGAGTGAGTATCGGCCTCCGACCGGACCCGAGTTGAGCGGGGGACGTTCTGCGGATCATGCCGGCGTCAGGGTCGGAAAAAACTCGTCCGCCGTGCGGCTGACGCCGTTCTCCTCCACGGACCCGCCGCCGGCGGCCGCGACCGCCCAGCAGCAGCGGTCCCAGGATTTCGCGAGGGCGGGGTCGGCGGTGCCCCAGGTGATGCAGGAGAACGTGACCGGAGAGCTGCGCCGCACCGTGACCATTCCCCCGGAGAGCCCGACGCGAAGTTCCCGCCAGTCGTCGGCGGGGACCTCGTCCGGGAACGCGGGCAGGCCGTCGATCATTCGCAAGATCGGGTTTTCGCCGACCGCCCGCAGGTGTTCGACGAACCGCGGCCAGTCCAACGCGGCCCCGGCGGCGGAACAGCGGATGGTGCGTTCAATTCCCATTGGCAGCCTTTCCGTCACTTGTCGCCGACGCCGGACTTGCTCTTGAAGTACTCGTCGAGCTTTTTCTTCTGGTCCGCGGTGAGGATTTCCACCCGTTCCTTCGCCATCTTGGCTTTGAGGTCCTTAATCTGCGCTTCCAGTTTGTCGATGTCTTCGGCGTACTTTGCTTGAATCTTGTACACCTGCTGCTTCTGTGCTTCGCTCAGCCCGAGGTCGCGCCAGCCCATCGGCAGGAATCCTTTCGCCTTGGGTTCTTCCTTCTTCGGGTCTTCCTTCTTGGCTTCCTGCCCGTTGAGTCCGCCGGTCAGGGCGAAGGCCCCCAGCAGGAACAGGGCGATGCGGGCGAAGGTCATGGCGACATCTCTCGGAGGGGTGTCACGGGAATTCCCGCTTGCACGCTATTAAGCCGCACGGACCGCCGCTTGGCAACGATCTTCCGCGTGTGACCGCGATTTTTTTCGCCGCCGGCTCGTAGACTGCCGGTATGACGATTCTTCTTGCCGTTCACATCGCCGACGGAGTTCTCTGGCCCGAGTGGGAGCTCGCGGGCTTCGTCTTCTCCGGGCTGTTGGTCCTCTGGTCCGCGTGGAACGTGCGGGAAGACGAAATCTCCCGCGTCGGCGTCTTCACCGCGGCCTTCTTCGTCGCCTCGCAGGTCCATCTCCCGCTCGGCGGGGCGTCCGTCCACCTGCTGCTGAACGGACTGGTCGCCGTCGTGTTGGGCCGGCGAGCCGCCCTCGCGGTCGCGGTCGGTCTCGGGTTGCAGGCGTTTCTCTTCGCCCACGGTGGGATCGTTTCTCTGGGCGTGAACGTCTGGAACTACGCCGCCCCCGCGGTGCTCGGCGGTGTCGCTTTCCGCCGGATTCGCCGCACGAACCGGGTGCCGGACTTCCCCCTCGGGTTCGTCCTCGGGGCGGGGGTCGGGTTCGCGACCGTCGCGCTCACCGCTCTCAGCCTCTGGCTCGTCGGCCGCAACCTCGGCGAGGTCTTCCCGTGGGTCGTGTTCGCCGCGAACGTGCCGGTCGTGCTCGTGGAAGCCGTCGGCGTCGGCGTTATCGTGCAATATCTGGGGAAGGTGAAACCCGAGTGGCTCGGCTACGAAGCTTCCGGAAACACCTCGTCGAACGGCACTTCCCACTGACCCAGGCCGACACTCACCAACACCGTCCCCTTCACCGCGTTGACGCGGACGACCTTGCCGGTCTTGCCGAATCGGGAGACGTGGACCACGTCGTTGACCTGCAAACTCGCCCGCTTCTCGCGGAGCTCGATTTCTTCCTTCGCTTCCCGTTCCAGCGTGGCGACCTTTTCCTCGTAGGCGGCCCGCTGCCGGCCGGCCTCCAGTTCCGCGGCGAGGGCGGCTTCGCGGGCTTTTTCCGCTTCCTCCCGGAGCTGCTGCAACCGGGCGAGTTCGCCGGTCTTCCCCTTGCGCTTGCGAAGGTACTTGTGGGCCCGCTTCAGCAGGTCGTTGGGCAACTTCAGGCGGCGGGCAATCTTCAACGCGTTGCTCATCCCGAACTGGCCGATGTGGAGCCGGTACGTGGGCCGCAGCGTTTCGACGTCGAACTCGACGGCCCCGTTCTCCGCCCGGTCGTTGTTGAAGGCATACGTCTTCAGGTCGCCGAGGTGCGTCGTGACGATCGCCCGGCACCGCTTCAGGTCGAGCTCGTCCAGAATCGCGCGCCCCAGCGCGGCCCCTTCGGTCGGGTCGGTGCCGGCCCCCATTTCGTCGAGCAGGACCAGGCTGTTTTCGTCGGCGGTTTTCAGGATCGAGGCGATCCGCGAGACGTGCGAGGAGAACGTACTGAGCGACTGTTCGAGACTCTGTTCGTCGCCGATGTCGGCCAAGATGTGCCGAAAGACCGGGACCGTGCTGCCTTCGAGTGCGGGGACGTGCATCCCGGACTGGGCCATCAGACAGATCAATCCGGTGGTCTTCAGCGTGACCGTTTTGCCGCCCGTGTTCGGCCCCGTGATGATGAGCAGGTTGAACCCGACGCCGAGGCGGATGTCGATGGGAACGACCTGCCGTTTCTCGGCGGACTCGCCGGAGGGCGGTTCGCGGAACAGGTTTTCGAGAATGGGATGGCGGGCGACTCGTAGCCAAAGCCGATTCTCGTCGTTGACCGTCGGCGCGGCCATTTTGAAGTCGCGGGAATACCTCGCCTTCGCGGTGATGAAATCGAGCTTCGCCAGCACGTCGAGCGAGTACAGAATCGCCTTCGACACCCGGCCGACTTCGGTGCTGAGCCGCCGGAGAATCCGCTTCACCTCGCGGTCTTCCTCGGCCTTCAAGTTCACCCGCTCGGCACTCAGGTTCGCGACGGAGGCGGGCTCGATGAAGATGGTCTCCCCGGTGCCGCTGACGCGGTGGACGACACCCTGAATTTTGTGCCGGTGGTTCGCCGCGACGGGCAGGACGTAGTGGTCGCCGTTGACCGTGGCGTTCGGATAGCTGAGGATTCGGCGGAGTTCCGGGTCGCGGAGGAGCCGCTTCACTTCGGATTTGACCCGCTCGTCGAGGTCGTACAGCTTCTGCCGCACGGCGGCGAGTTCGCGGCTCGCCATGTCGAGGACGTGCCCGCGTCCGTCGATGCACCCGCCGATCGTCTTCGCCACGACGCCCAGGTCTTCGATCCCCGCCAGCAGGTCGATCAGCCCCGTCAGCTTCGCGTCGAGCCGCATCTTGTAGCGGTACGTCGCCCCGACGCAGTTCAGCGTTTCGGACACTTCCAGCAGTTGCTCGGCCGACAGCATCGTCCCGATCGCGGCCCGGCGGACCACCAGCCGCACGTCGTGCAGGCCGCCGAACGGCGGGGTGTGGGCCAGGTCCAGGGCCGCGCACATCTCGGACACCAGAGCGATGTCGGCGCGGATTTTCTCGATGCTCGTGGACGGCTCGACAGTCCGGGCCAGCTCTCGCCCGAGCGACGACGCGGCGTAGCCCGCGACGAGTTCGCGGACCTTGTCGAACTCCAGCAGTTGCAGCGTATGCGCGTCCATGATCGGCTTCGGCGGTGCTTCCACGACATTCATGATGAACGCAGGACAGCCGACCGCCCGTGCGGGTTCGGCTGTCCTGACGCAGTGACATTCTACACGGCCGTGGGTTCTCGTAGGTCGGGCCGAGTCTTCGAGGCCCGACGGAAGTGCCACGTCGGGCCTCGAAGACTCGGCCCGACCTACGAGAAAATCGCCACGGTTCAGTCCTTCTTCGCCGGCAGCGGACACTCGTACTTCCAGGTTTCCTCGAAGTATTCGCTGCCCGGCGTGGCCTCGAACTTGGTCGGCCGCGGCTTGCTCGCCGGGCCGTAGCACAGCCGCAGCGTGTCGCCGACGTGCTCGTAGATCCCGTGCCGCTTGCCGCCCTTTTGCTGGCCGTCTTTCACGAACAGCTCGAACGTCTTGGTGTTCGGGTCGAGCGTCAGGTCCGCAGTGAACAGCCGGGTGAACTTCCGGTCTTTCTTGTCGACGTTCGTGTCCGGGGAGAAGTACATCCGGTACTCGGAGTTGATGACCGCGAGCGTCATCATTTCCTTCGTCTTCGCGTCCGGCAGTTGCTCCTTGCCGTCGAACTTGACCGACTCCGGCTTCCAGAACCCCGACAACTTCTTGACCGCGTCCGGCAGCGGGGCCGGGGGGGCGGGCGGGACCGGCTCGGTCGCTTGCACCAGCCCGAACGACAGCACCCCCACGCACGCCGCCAGCAGTGTCCGGTTTCGCATCGCAGACTCCTTCCCGTACCGGGGAATCGTCGGACAATCGGTACGACTTATGCCCGCGACTCCGGGGGCCGTCAACCCGTATCATTCCCTCATGGCGAAGCACCCGGACGTCCTCATCCTCGGCGGCGGCATCATCGGGCTGACCGCCGCGTACTTCCTGGCGAAGACCGGCCGCACCGTCGAAGTCCTCGACCGCGGCGAACTCGGGCAAGAGGCGTCGTGGGCCGGGGCCGGGATCATCCCGCCCGGAAACGCACGGTTCGCGGCCGCCGCCGTCGACAAATTGCGGGCCGTCGGGAGCGAGCGATTCCCCGGGTTTACTCAAGAGTTGCAGCGACTCACGGGGCTCGACTCCGGCTACGTCCGCTGCGGCGGCGTCGAGATTCTGGACGAAGCGGACCTCGACCTCGTCGCCGCGTGGAAGGCGGAGCGGATCCGCTTCGAGCAGACCGGGCCCGCGCGGTTCGAGTTCCCGGACCTCGCCCAGGTGCGGAACCCCTGGCACTTGCGTTCGCTGATCGCCGCGTGCGAACGCACCGGCGTTCGCCTCCGCCCGCACGCGCACGTCACGGGTTGGGACGCGCTGCCCGCCGCGGGGGCGTACCTCGTCGCGGCCGGGGCGTGGTCGGCGACGTTCGCGCCGGGTCTGCCGGTGAAGCCGGTCCGCGGGCAGATCGTGCTGTTCCGCCCCCTGAGTCCCGTGATCTCGCACGTGGTCATGGCCGGGAAGCGCTACCTCGTCCCGCGGCCCGACGGCCGGGTGCTGGTCGGCTCCACCGAGGAGCCCGAGGCCGGGTTCGAGAAGGGGAACACTCCCGAGGCCGTCCGCGAGTTGTGCGAGTTCGCCTACGCCCACGTCCCCGAACTGCGGACCGCCCCCATCGAAAAGACGTGGTCCGGCCTCCGCCCCGGTTCCCCGGACGGGCTGCCGTTCATCGGCAAGATTCCCGGCACCGCGAACCGGTTCGTCGCGACCGGCCACTTCCGCGCCGGCGTCCAACTCTCGATCGGCACCGCCGAGGTGGTGACCGCCCTGCTGACGGACGCCCCCCTGCCCTTCCGGATCGACTCGTTCGCCGTCGGCCGCACCCCGGACGCCCGCGTCCGCCCCGCGTTTCGGTCGTGAACTCTTCTCCCCCGTCGCCCCCACGGATTCGGGTTTCCGTCAAGCGAATTTTCTGCTGAAATGCGGGGCATGGACCCGCACGACCACCGCGGCAAGGTTCGCCAGTTGGCGGACGATTTGACCTGGCTCGAAGACCACTGTCAGCGCCAACCGGAGTTGGGGGTTCACGCTGCGCACTTGCGCCTCGCCGCCGCCCTGACGCGGAACGTCATCGGCCCGGCCGCGGAGGGGCAGGCCGCCAAGCCGCTGTTCGTCGCGGTCGTCGGCGGGGCGGGGACCGGCAAGAGCACCGTCGTCAACTTCCTGTGCGGGGCCGTCGTCGCGGAGGCCAACCCGCAGGCCGGGTACACCCGCCACCCGACCGCGTTTCTGCCCCCCGCCCTCGGGGTCGCGTGGCCGACGTACCTCGGGTTCCTCGGCCCGCTCACCCGGCTGTCCGAGTCGAAGCCGGGGAACCTCGACGAGGACGTCTACCAGGCGAAGCGCGTCCCCCCGCCCGCGGCCGGGGCCGCCGACCCGCTCGCCGACTTCGTCGTGTGGGACTGCCCGGACATGACGACGTGGGCGTCCGGCGGCTACGTCTCCCGGCTGATGGAAGTGGTCGCACTCGCGGACGTGGTCGTGTTCGTGGCGTCCGACGAGCGGTACAACGACGAGGTGCCGACGCAGTTCCTTCACCTGCTCATCAAGGCCGGGAAAGCGGTCGTCGTCTGCCTCACGAAAATGAAGGAAGCGGAGGCCAATCCGCTGATCGAGCACTTCCGCAAGGAAGTCCTTGGGCGGGTGCCGAAGGCGGGCGGGGACGTGCCGCCGATCCCGTGCGTGGCCATCCCGCAGCTCCCCGCGGACGTGCGGGCCGACCCCGCCGGCAAGGGGGCGAAGCACCGCGTCGCACTGTTGAATCAGCTTCTCGCGATCTGCCCGACCCCCGAGGCGACCCGGGCACGGACGGTCACGAACGCGGTCCGCTACCTCGAAACCGCGGGCGAGGGTCTGCTCGACGTCGCGCGGCGGGACTTGACCGAACTCGAAAACTGGCGGACGATCGTCGACGCGGGCAAGGCCCAGTTCGAGGACCGCTACCGCCGAGAATTCCTGGCCGGCGAGCAGTTCCGCCGGTTCGACCGCACCCGCGAGCAGGTCATGCAGATGCTCGAACTGCCGGGGCGGGCAAGCCCCTGAGCGGGACGCTGGCCCTGCTGCGGACGCCGTACCGGATGGCCCGGGAGTTCGTGACGAAGACGCTGGTCCGCCCGCAGATGCCGAACCTGTCCGAGCACACGATCTGCTCCGCCGCCCTGGCCGCGTGGCTGGACGGCCTTCAGGCGGAAACCCTCCGCCGCAGCGGCACGCACCCGATCTGGAAGCAACTCGCGCACGGGTTCGACGCGGGCCTCAAGATGCAGGCGCAGGACCGGTTCGGCCAGGAGTTCCGCTCGTTCGAGTTGAAGGAGACCGACGAACTCGACCGCGCGGCGCGGGCCGTGCCCGAGTATTTGTCACAGTCCCACGGCTTGCTCAACACGCTCCGGCTCGGCACCGTCGCCCTCGACGTGTGTGCCGTCGGCGGCATGCTCTACGCGACGTGGCTGCCGGCGTGGTATCACTTGCTGCTCCTGCCCGTCGCGGTGTCGGCCACCCGGCAGGCGGTCGAAGTCGCGGTGACGCAGGTCGTCGACTCCGGCCGGAACCGCGTCCGCCACCAGCGGGAAACGCTCCTCGTCGAGCACCTGACCGGCCCCCTGGCGAAGTGGCTCGGCGACTGGCCGACGTCGTCCGGGTCGACGCTGGAGAAGCTGCAACAGGTGCTCGGCCGGGTGCCGCAGACCATCCGCGAACTGTCCGGGTTCGTGTCGCCCCCCCCTGCCCCGACGGTGCCCGCCGCATGACCGTCGACCCGCAACAGCCGTTCCTCCGCACGCTCGCCCCGCTCCTCCGCGGGCTCGACCGGCAGTACCGCGCCTGGCTCGACGCCCGCAAGCGGTTCCCCGTCCCGAGCGTCGCCCGGGCGGAAATCGAGGGCGTCGCGGACGACCTCAAGCGGAAGGCCGAGGACCTCGACGTCGACCGCCCGCTGCTCGTCGTCATGCTGATGGGCGGCACCGGGGTCGGGAAGTCGACGCTCATGAACGCCCTCGCCGGGGCGCAAGTCGCGCAGGCCTCCTTCCACCGGCCGACGACGCGCGACCCGGTCGTGTACTTCCACCAGTCCGTGAACCCGAGCCGGCTCGACCCCGCGTTGCGGCTGTGCCGGCTCGCGCAGCACGACCGGGATTCGCTGATTCAGAAAGTGATCGTCGACACCCCCGACCTCGACTCGAACGACCTCGCGAACCGCGAAAAGTTGAAGGACCTGCTCCCCGTCGCGGACGTGGTGCTGTACGTCGGGTCGCAGGAAAAGTACCACGACAAGCTCGGGTGGGAACTCTTCAAGGAGCACCGCAGCCGGCGGGCGTTCGCGTTCGTGCTGAACAAGTGGGACCGCTGCCTCGACCCCGGCGCGGCGGGCCTGCGGCCGGACGAGGACCTGCTGCGCGACCTGAAGGCGGAGGGGTTCGAGCGGCCGAAACTGTTCCGTACGTGCGCTCAAAGCTGGGTCGACGCGAAGGGCGACCCCCCCGCCGACCTTCCGCCCGGCGAGCAGTTCGCGGAGTTGCGGGACTGGCTCGAACTCGGGCTGACCCGGCTCGAAATCGAAGCGGTGAAGGCCCGCGGCGTCGCGCAACTGCTGTCGCACGCCGAGCGCGCCATCGACGGCGTCCGACCGCCGGACCTCCGCACGGAAGCCGGTAAAGTGCAGGATTCCTGGAAGGGCGTGCTCTCCGACGAGGCGGCGGCCCAGGCCGAAGTTCTCGTTTCGACGCTGGAGCCGTACCAGCACGAGGTCGAGCACCACTTCAGCGTGCAGGGCCAGCAGCGGTTCCGCGGGCTGATGGCCGGCTGGCTCCGCCTGACGACGCGGATCAAGTACGCCGGCAGTTCCCTCCGCGACCGCATCCCGCTCGCCCCCCGGCTCGGCCACAAGGTCGACACGCCGGACGACTGGGACCTCGCCGCGTTCGTGCAGTCCTGCTCGCGGTCCGCCGGGGAGCGCGTGCTCGGCCAGCGGATGACCGCCCTCGCGAACCGCCTGCTCGTCGAGGCGGACGCGAAGGGGTTCCCGCTCGCGCTGCTGAACGACCGCACCACCGAAACCGCCCGGCTCGACTGGGAGGACCGGGTCACCCGGTGTCTCGTCGACGCCCTGACGGAAGTCGAACGCGAGGCGACGAAGCCGACCGGGTGGCGGAAGTACGTGCGCGGCGGGATCACGGTCGCCGGCAACACGCTCCCGGAGGTCGTACTGGTCGGCGCGATTCTCGTCCTGCTGTGGCGGTTCTTCGTCGAGGACATGCGGCCCGAGTTCTTCCACGTTCTACTGCCCGTGTACATCACGCTCGGGGTGCTCGTGCTGCTGCACGTCGTCATCCTGTTCGCCCTCCCGACCCGGTGGCCCGCGATCCGGGGCGAGTTCGCGAGCCGGCTGGAGTCGAAACTCGGGGCCGACTTTTCGGCCGCGTTCCTGGCCCTCCCCGGCGAAGTCGCGACCGCGGTGGCGGACGAAAAGAAGCAGGTCGAGGGCCTCATCACGGAAACGAAGCAGGTGTCCGACTGGCTTGCGGAGCGCGAACAGGCGGCGAAAATCGCGGACCTTTACGGACGGTGAGGACCGAAGCGATGGCCGGCGAAGGAAAATGGGTGACGGGCATCTCCCCCGAAACGCCGGCCGAAGAGGCGGCGAAGCGGGTGCTGGCCGCCCGGCTCGGGACGGTGAAGCACTACCTGCCGCTGGCGGGCACGCAGGCGCACGAGGACGTCGAGTACGTCCACCAGCTCCGCGTCGCGACGCGGCGGACCGGGGCGGCGCTGCGGATCTTCAAGCCGTACCTTGCGCGCAAGCCACTGCGGCACGCGAAGGAAGCCCTCCGGGCCGTGCGGCAGGCCGCCGGGTCGGCCCGGGACTGGGACGTGTTCGCCGAGTACCTCGCCGGGTCGAAGGCGTTCAAGGGGGCCGGCACCGAGGCGTCGCTCGACTTCCTCACCGGGTACGCCCTGGGCGAACGGGCGGCCGCACAGGTGACCTTGACCGCGACCGCCGCGGCGCTCCAGCCCGAGATCGACGAGGCCTGCGAAGCGTTGCCCGGGTCCGCGGGGCCGGCGAAGGAAGAGGAAACGCCCCCCACCTTCGGCGACCTCGCGGTCAGCCACCTGACCGCCCTGTTCGACGGGTTCGCGGCGTCCATCGCGGCAAGCCCCACCACCCCGGACCAACTCCACCAGCTCCGGATCCTCGGCAAGCGGGTCCGGTACGCGATGGAGGTGTTCGCCGAGTGCTTCGCCCCGCCGTTCGGGGAGGTGCTGTACCCCGCGGTCGAGCGGGTGCAGGAAGTGCTCGGCACCGTCCAGGACGGCAACGTCGGGCTGACGCGCATCGCCGGGATTCGGGCTCGCGTGAAGGCGACCCGGCCGGACATCGCGAAGCGCGTGCAGAAGGGGCTCCTCGCCGTGGAGCGGGAACTGCGCCTGAGCGTTCGCACTCACACGCGGGCGTTTCAAGAGTGGATCGGCGAATGGACGAAATTGACGGCCGCCCACCCGCTGCCGGAGTTGCTGCACGTCGCCGGGGCGGCCGCGTAGTTGCTCGGTCGGGTCACGGGCCCTTCAAGTACCAGTCCGGCGTGACGTACCAAAGTAGCTCCCCTTCCCCCGGCGCCGCCCCGCCCTTCGCCATCGGCAGCGGGAACGCCTCCGGGCTCAGCAGCGACCCGAGGTACCCGCCGAGGTCCGGCTGGTGGCCGACGAGCACCACCAGGTCCCCGCCCAAGTCTTCGACGAATTTCGACAGCTTCTTCGCGCGAAACCCCTCGGTGGACAGGTACTCGCAGTCGACCATCAGGTTAACGTTCCGTTCCAGTAGCGCCGCCAGCGGCTCGGCGGTCTGCTTCGCCCGGACCAGCGGGCTCGTCACCACCGCCGAGGGCACGACCCCGCGGGCCTTCAAGCCC
>ERZ1066122.2677-NODE-2677-length-11297-cov-8.770415_pt1 | contig 11297 bp, 6 predicted proteins | sample MGYA00382769_ERZ1066122 | MGnify/ENA primary metagenome ERZ1066122 (study PRJEB33369, sample SAMEA5778352) | biofilm metagenome | biome: Industrial cooling water; feature: Water cooling tower basin; material: Biofilm | place: United Arab Emirates | collected...
GAATGAGGAATGAGGAATGAGGAATGAGGAATGAGGAATGAGGAATGAGGAATTTTTCTCCTTGAATTTCTTAATTCCTCATTCCTCATTCCTTATTCCTTATTAAGCGCAGCGTATCCGCCAGCCGTCCGGCCAACGCGCGGCGCGTCCAGGTGCGCTCGGGGCCGGGCGGCAAATCCAGATTGGGCGATAGCTGCCACGCCTCGGCCAGCGCCGTCAGGCGGGCGCCGAAACCGGCCGTATCGGCGTAGGCCAGCACCGGCCCGGCTCCGGCTTGCGATAGAATGGTGCTCGCCTCCGAATCGGCCGGGCCGACGGCCACCACCGGCTTGCGGGCCGCCAGATACTCGAACAGCTTGCCCGGCAGTACGCCCGCGTTGTGGGCCACGTCGGGGATGGCCAGCAGCAGCGCCGAGGCGCGCAGCAGCTCGCCCACCGACTCGTGATGCGGCACGTACGGCTGCACTTCGAGCACATCGCCCAGCCCGGCGGCGCGCACCTGCGCCAACAACCCCTCCGACACTTTGCCCACGAACCGCAGCCGCCACGGCACCGCCGGAAACCGCGCCCGCACCGCCGCCAGCGCGGGCAGAAAGCCCGCATCCAACCGGTAGGCTTCGGTGATGGTGCCCGCGTGGAGGAGGCGGAGCGCGTCGGCGGGCGGTGCCGACGCGCGCGCCGCGAAGTCGGCCTCGTCGTAGCCGTTGGGGAGGACGTAGAGCTTGCGCGTGTCGGCCGCAGGGGCTTTGCTCAGCAGCAGCTCGCCGGTGTGGCGACTGGTAGTGACGAGCGCGTCGCAGCGCGCCACGACCTGCCGCTCGTAGCGCGCGTCGAGCCAGCGAGCGGGCGGCAGGTGCCGAAACTCGTGGTAGTAGTAGATGTCGGTCCAGGGGTCGCGCAGGTCGGCGAGCCAGCGCAGGTGCGGGAAGCGGCGCTTCAATTCCAGCCCGATGAGCTGGGTGGAGTGCGGCGGCGACGACGTAAGAAACCCCGCGTACTCGCCCGTGGCCAGCAGCTCGGCGGCGGCGCGCACGGCGTGGCGATTCCACCCGCGCCGGGGGTCGGGAATGAACAGGTTGCCGCGCAAAAACTTGAAAATCTGCTGCTTGCGCGACGTGCGCGCGACGTTGGCGAACCCGCCGTACGGAATCGTCTCCGTGCCACTCACGCGCTGGTACACGCCGAACGGCTCGGTGGTGGCTGTACGAATCACTTCCAGCTCCGGCGGCACGGCGGCCAGCAGGCTGTCGTCGCGCTGGGGGTAGGCGGCGTGTGCGGGGTCCACGGTGATCACGGTGGGCTGCACCCCCCACGCCGCCAGATGCCGCGCAAATTGTAGGCACCGCTGCACCCCCGCCCCGCCCGACGGCGGCCAGTAGTATGTAATCAGCAGCACCCGCAACGGGCGGGAAGGGGGGGGAGCAACTGCACTCATCAGGACCGCGAAGCTACGGCCGCCCGTTATCGTCGGGCGGCAAGCGTCGTAAATTTGCCCAACAAGCTCAGCAATCCCCTACTCCCTACAAATTCTTTCACCATCCCCATCCGTGTTCGATAATCTCTCCCAAAAACTAGAGCGCGCGCTCAAAACCCTCAAAGGCCAGGGCCAGATCACCGACATCAACGTCGCCGCCACCATCAAGGAAGTGCGGCGGGCGCTGGTCGATGCCGACGTCAATTACAAGGTAGCCAAGGAAGTCACCGACCGGATTCAGCGGGAAGCCCTCGGCCAGAAGGTCATCACGGCCATCGAGCCGGGCCAACTGATGGTCAAGATCGTGTACGACGAGCTGACGCAGCTGATGGGCGGCGAGAAGCGGGACGTCGTGATCAAGGGCGAGCCGGCCGTAGTGCTTATCGCGGGGTTGCAGGGGTCGGGCAAGACCACGTTTACGGGCAAGCTCTCGGCGCTGCTCAAGAAGCAGGGCCGCTCGGTGGTGGTGGCCGCGTGCGACGTGTATCGCCCCGCCGCTACCGAGCAGCTGCGGGTGCTGGCCGAGCAGGTGGGCGCGGAGTTTTACTCGGAGCCGGAGTCGAAAGACCCCGTGCAGATCGCGCAGAACGCCGTGCAGCACGGCCGCCGGTTGGGCCGCAAGGTGGTCATCATCGACACGGCCGGGCGCCTGGCCGTCGATGAAGCGATGATGCGCGAAGTCGAGAGCATCAAGCGCGCCGTGCAGCCGTCGGAAACGCTGTTCGTGGTCGATGCGATGACGGGTCAGGATGCGGTCAACACCGCCAAAACCTTCAACGACCGCCTCGATTTCGACGGCGTAGTACTCACCAAGCTCGACGGCGATGCGCGCGGCGGCGCCGCCCTCAGCATCCGGGCGGTGGTGGAGAAGCCCATCAAGTTTATCTCGACAGGCGAGAAGATGGACGCCCTCGACCTGTTCTACCCCGACCGGATGGCCCAGCGCATCCTCGGGATGGGCGACGTCATCTCGCTCGTGGAGCGCGCCCAGCAGGCGTATGACGAAGACGAGGCGCGGCGTATCAACGCCAAAATCCGCAAAAACCAGTTCAACTTCGACGATTTCCTGTCGCAGCTCGACCAAATCCGGAAGATGGGCAACATCAAGGATTTGATGGGAATGATTCCGGGGATGGGCAAGGCGATGAAGGATGTGGAGATCGACGACAACGCCTTCACGCCCATCGAGAGCATCATCCGCTCGATGACGCCTGCCGAGCGCGCCAACCCCGATTTGCTCAACCCCTCGCGCCGAAAGCGCATCGCGGTGGGGTCGGGGCGTTCGCCGCAGGAAGTCAACCAGATGCTCAAACAGTTTGAGCAGATGCGCCAGATGATGCGCCAGATGAGTAAGATGAGCGCCAACCCGGCCGCCCTAAAGCAGATGCAGCAGCAGTTGCAGCGGGCGCAGCAACAAGGGGGGAATCTGGGGCGGCGGCGGTAGGGAGGAAGCGTTGATAAACAAACCGGCCCGGTTGGCAGCGATGCCGACCGGGCCGGTTGCTTGAGGACCTAGCCAGAAATTATCAAGGATTTTTTCATCGCAGATTTTCACAGATGATGCACAGATTTTCACAGAATCAGCATCTGTGAAAATCTGTGTGAAATCCGCGAAAATCTGTGATGAAAGACCAAGGTTCGGTACCTTCTGGCCACCCGTTTAATCAGAATCATTCATACACCGAATCGCGTTTGCCGACCTCTACAACCAGCACCCGTAGCACGGCATCCTCCACCTCGTAGATGATGCGATAATCGCCCCGGCGGATGCGCCATTGGTTGCTGCGGCCGCGCAGCTTTTTGCAGCCGGGCGGGCGTGGATTCTCGGCTAAAACCAGCAAGGCACCCCGCAAAACCCGGTAAACGTTTGGTGGCAGCTTGCTGAAACCACGTTCGGCGTACGAAGTCAGCCGCACTTCGTAGAGCGGCTTCATACTGCCTGCGACTCCGACTGAAGCAATGGCGCGTAGCCGGGTCGGGCATCCAACTCCCGTAGTACATCCTCCAGGGGGCGCGAGCTTTGATCCGGGTCAGCCTTCGCGCGATCCACGGCGGCGCGGGCCCAGGCATCTTCGCGGGCTTCTTCGGCTTCGCTGAGCTCAGGCTCGTCCACAATCTGAACGTACGATAGCTGCGCGAGCAATTCGCGCACGAAGGGTACGTGCGCGGGATTCGGCACGTCGAGAACAAACTGATTCATTGCGGGATGAGCAAATTGGCTGATCAGGCAAATATACCCAAACCCCGCGCCGATAGTTCAAGCCACGACGGCGCAATTCCTCACACCGGTACCCGCAGCGCCACCTTCGTGCCCTGCCCGGGGGCGGTCCGGAAATCGAGCCGGGCGCGCAGGGCGGCGGCACGGGTGCGGATGTTGGTCATTCCGTTGCCGGAGCCGCGGGCGGGAGCTGAAGTATCGAAGCCGATGCCGTCGTCTTCGACGCGCAGCACGAGGTGGCGTTGCTCGACGTCAAGCGCGATGCTCGCCGTTTGGCACTGGGCATACTTGGCGAGGTTGTTCACCAGCTCCTTGAAAATCAGGAAAAACTCGCGGCGGGCGCGCATCTCGAGGCGGTGATCGAGCACGGCGGGCGCCACGGTGAACGCGAAATCGATGCCGCGCGCCTCGAGCACGTCGGAGGCGAAAATCCGCATTCGGGTGGTTACGGTGTCGAGGCCGTCGTGGGCGGGGTTGATGGCCCACACGATGTCGTCCATCGAGTCGAGCATCCGGCCCGACGACTCGCCGATTTGCGTCAGCAGGCCCGCCACCTGCTCGGCGCGGCCGTGCTGGTGGTGCTGCCGCGCAATCTGGCTCAGGATGGAGATCGACGAGAGCGTGGACCCCATATCGTCGTGCAGGTCGCGGGCGATGCCGTGGCGCACCCGCTCGAGCGCCAACAGCTGATTGACGCGCACCTGATACGCCGCCCACAGCAGCAGCAGAAATGCCAGCAGCAACCCCAGCCGAAACCACCACGCCCGGTACCACGGCGGCGGAATGATGATTTTGAGCACGGTGGGCGCCGCCGTCCAGACGCCGTCGTTGTTGGCGGCCTTCACCTCGAAGGTGTATTTGCCGGGCGCGCGGTTGGTGACGCGCGCCTCGGGGCGGTGGCCGTCGATGGTAATCCATCGGTTGTCGAGGCCGCGCAGGCGGTAGGCGTAGCGGTTTTTCTCGGGCAGCCGCAGGTTGGGCGAGGCAAACTCGAACGTCAGGAAGTTCTGGGTCGGGCGCAGCCGCAGCACTCGCCGCGCGCCGATGGCCGAATCGGGCAACCGGATGCGCTCGTCGAACACGCGCAGGCCGGTGAGGACGACCGTCGGCGCCACGCGGTTGGTGCGGAGCGAATCAGGGTGAAACGACAGCACCCCACCGGGGCCGCCGAAGTAGAGATGCCCGGTGGGCGCGCGGGCGCCGGCGCCGGCATTGAACTCGTCGCGCACCAGCCCGTCGCGCGAGTCGTAGCGGCGGAACGTGCCGTGGGTGGGGTCGAAGCGCGCGAGGCCACGGTTGGTGGTGAGCCACAGAAACCCGGCCGCGTCTTCCACGATGGCGTAGATGACGTCGGCGGGCAGGCCGTCGGTGGCCGCGCGCCACACGCGGAAGCGGCCGGACGGGCGGGCGTCGTCGAGGCGGGCCAGGCCGCCGCCTTCGGTGCCGAGCCAGAGGTGGCCGTCGCGGGTTTGCACGATGCACCGCACGAAATCGACGGGCAGCGACGCAGGCCGGTTGGGGTCGTGCCGAAACACCGTGAAGCGCCCGCGCCGGGCGGCATCCAGCAGGGCCAGACCGCCGCCGCCGGTCGTGACCCAGATGCGGCCGTCGCGGTCTTCAAACGCCTGCCGCACGTAGTTGGAGGGCAGCGCCTGCGGGTCGGCCGGGTTGGCCCGGAACGAGTGGCCGCGTCCGGTGGCCGGGTCGAGCACCGACAGGCCGCCCTCGGTACCGACCCACAGGCGGCCGGCGCGGTCTTGCGAGATGCCGCGCACGTAGTCGTCGGCGAGCGTGGCGGTGTCGCGCGGGTTGTGCCGAAAGCGCCTGATCTGGCCCGTGGCGGGGTCGTAGCAGGCCAGGCCGTGCGCCTGCATTCCGATCCAGAGGCGCCCCGTAGGCCGCTGGTTGGCCTGCTCGGGCCACAGCGCCCGCACGAACCCGTTGGGCAGCCCCGCGCCCGCCCCAATCGGCAGCTCTGCTGGGGGCGCATCGGCGCCCGGCCGCGCCAGCAGTACGCCGCGCGTCTCGGAGCCGAGCCACACGCGCCCGCCGCTATCCGGCGCGATGGCCCAGATGTCGGGCGGCGCCCCCGGCACCCGCGCAAACGTGCCGGGCTGGTTGGCAAACACCGCCACGCCGCTTTCGGTAGCCACCCAGAGCTGCCCCGTGCGGTCTTGCACGAGGGCAGTCACGGCGTCGTCGGGGAGGCTGGTGCTGGGGTAGCCGGGGTTGTGACGGGTGGTGAGGAACGAGTCGGTGAGCGGGTTGTAGCGGCTCAGCCCGCCCGACGTGGCGATCCAGAGCTGCCCGGCGCGGTCGCGCAGCAGGCACCGGACGCCGGGCGCGGGCAGGGCGTCGGGGTGGCCCGTGGGGCGGTAGGTCCGCAGGCGCCCGGTGGCCGGCTCGAAAGCGCGCAGACCGTCGCCTTCGGTGCCGATCCAGAGGCGCCAGCGGTCGGCGAGCAGGGCGCTGATGGCGCGCTGCCCCACGGTGGGGGCGCCGCCGGCCTCGTCGGCCGGGGGGCGCCAGGCGGTGCGGAGGCAGTTGGCGCGGTCGTCAACGTAGGCCAGGCGCCCGTCGCCGGTGCCCACCCACAGGCGGCCGTCGGGCATTTGGGCGAGCGAGTGGATGGCCGCCCGGCGAGCGTCGGCGCCGGGGTCGGTGAGGTAGCTGGGGGCATCGGCGGGGTCGGGCCGAAGCCGCACGGGCCGAAACCGCCGCGCCCGCGCGTCGAAGCGCGCCAGGCCGCCTTCGGTACCGGCCCACACCGTGCCGGCCTTATCCACGAACACCGTCCGCACGAAATCGCTGGGCAGGCCGCTGGGGCGCCGCCCGCCCGTCCGGTACGACCTAAACTGCTCCGTCACGGGGTCGAAGCGGGCCACGCCGCCGCCACCCGTGGCTACCCACATCGCGCCGCTGCCCGGCTCCGGCGCCAGGGCCAGAATGAACCCACTGGCGAGCGCGGTGGTGTCGGAAGACCGCTGGGCGGGCCGAAACACCGTCACGCCGGCGCCGTCGTAGCGGTTGAGGCCGTCCTGCGTACCGATCCACAGAAACCCGCGCCGATCCTGCAACAGGCAGTAGGCCGAGTTTTCCGACAACCCCTCGGCCGTAGTCAGGCGCTTGAAGCGCAGCAGCGGCGGCCCGGTGTGCGCGCCGGGGTGTGGCTGCGCCGATACGTGCGGCAACACCAGCATAAGCAACGCATACAGCAGGCAGAGGGAGCGCATCATCAGGGGCGAAGGTCGGCAGGATCGGGCGTATGCCAAACGGCTATAATGAATACCGCCTCCCCGGCGCGCGGCCGAAGAGGCGGTGTCTGATGAGGCGCTCAGCGGCCGATGGCTACCACCGAACCAGCCGCCGTACGGTGGCGCGGCCGTCGGGCCACGCCAGACGTAGCACGTACACTCCAGCGAGCTGGGCGCGCAGGTCGAGCGGGGTGTCGCCGGCGGCCGTTCGTTGCCGCGCCACTACTCGGCCGAGGGCGTCGGTGAGCACCAGCTCGGCCGGCAGAGGTAGGCGCACCGTGAAGCGTCCGTCGGCGGAGGGATTGGGCCAGATGCCGGCGCGCGGCATTGCGCCGGGCGCGTCGGCGAGGCCGTTGACGACTTCCACGCGCACCGTGTCAGTCAGTTCGCAACCGCCCGCGTTGAAGACGCGCACCCAGTACACACCGGCCGAGTCGGTGGTGATACTGGTCGTAGTGTCGCCGGTATTCCACAGAAATTGTTGTCCGGCGTTGCCTGCCACCACGAAGGTGGCGGTTTGCCCGGTCGTCAGCACCACGTCGGGGCCGAGGTCGAAGGGCGCGGGCGGCGGCAGCACGCGCACTACTACCGAAGCCGTGTCGGTGGCGCACGGGCCGGTGCCGGTTACGCGGTAGCGGGTGGTGGTGAGCGGCGCCACGCGCGGCTGGGCGCCGGGCAGCACCTGCCCGCCCGGTCCCGTCCACGCGAATTGGTCGGCCCCCGCCCCGAACGCCGTGAGCCGCGCCGTGTCGCCGGCAGGGCACACGGCCGCCCGCGAGGCTTGCGCCTGTAGGATGTTGGCGTTGCGGAAGAGGGTTTGGTTGAGGACGGGGGTGGAAAGCGCACTACCAGCGAGTGAGTCGTACCACAGTTCCGGCTGACACGCCAGACCCGGCTGGTTGGGGCAATTAACGCGGCTCAACCAGTTGACGAAAAAGCCTTGTGTGGTACCAATACCACCACGTCGCCCTGACGTAAAATACAGTCGCCCATCCATCGCGAGCTGAATATCGCCGACACCGAGCAAGTCAGGATGAGTCAGTACTACCGTGCGTGTGGCCGCGACGGCCGCCGCCGAGCCGGCGGTCAGGTCATACTGTACCAGCGCGTCGTGCGCGGGCGGCACGGTGTCCTGCAAAAAGCCGACGTAGAGCTTGTTGCCGTCGGGCGAGAACGCCGCCGTGCGCGTAACCACATTGGGCACCGGATGAAGCGGTAGCGAGAGCCGGGGCGTGAAACGGCCGGTGGCGCGGTCGAAGTTGTACAACTCAATTGCGCTGTCGGTGGGGCACGAGAGCACACGGCTGTCCGGGGAACCCCGAATAAACCGGATGTTGTAGATGACTCGGGCTGAGTCTTCAACGAACAGGCGTGTGCGCCCACCAACTGGCGAGGCCACCAGTGCCCCAATGCCTTGTGCCGTTACGGGCCACGCCAGCAGGCTATCGCCGCGATAATTGACGCTCACTACCCACGAATCGCGGTTGTTGGCGTGCAGTAGCACGGTGAGCTTAGGTGCTATGGTATCGCGCACGGGTGGTCGCAGCGAGGCCAGTGGCGGCACCAGATCACCCCTTCCCGAATCAAGCCGCATATCCACGATGCCGTAGTGAAGCTGCGGCACCAGTTCATATCTGCTGGTCGGTGGGGGGGGCGTCGGAAACCAGGGAATAAAGGTGTTGAAGATATAGTACCTCGCCTCATCGGCCGGGTCGGGCACGATGACGGTCCCTCCCCGCCGAGTGGGCATCCCTGACTGCGGAAGCGGCAACAGCGCTGAAGGCATTATCTGCTCGTTTCGGTTCAGTACATATTCTGCTGACCCGCAGTAAAAAAGCAGATTGCCGCGCGCATCGCTGATGGTGCCAGGGCCCGGCTCGCCAGCGCCATAATACACGGTATGCGGAACCGGTGGCGAGACGTTGAAATTCAACGCCGTATTGAACATATACCACCACGCCCCCTGCCGCTGTTGCGCGCACACCGAAGCGGTGGCCCCTATCAGGAGCCAACCGAGTAACAATAGCCGTTTCATCGTCGTAGCGCGCTACTCGTGCGAGACCACTACACGCCGACTTTCCACGCCAGCAGCATTCAGGACGCGCAGCACGTACACGCCGGCCGGCAGGTCGCTCGTTTTCAGGCGGAGGGGTACGTCGCCACTCCAGCTATGCTCGCGCACTACCCGGCCCTGCATATCCAGCAGGCGTACCGTGGCAGGCTGGGCGTACTTGGCAGCCGTCTCGTACGCCACGTCGAGGTAGTCGGCGGCGGGTACCGGACCAACCACCACCGGCACTGGTAGTGGGGTGCTGCCTACCGACGGCGGGGCCACACGCTGGCTGCTACCCTGGCAACCACTGCCGGTGGTGACGCGCAGGTTGGCGTACGTAGTGAGGTTATTGGCGCAGGAGTTGACGCTGGGGTAGCTCACGGCTACCTGAATGCGGTACGCGCCCGCCTGCGCCGGAAAGGTGGTGGTAAATTGGGTCAGGCCGGCCCCGCTGGCAGTGTTTGGCGTTACGCCGGGGGCCAGGGTAGTGCCGTTATCGAGCGTCACGTTCCAGGTATAAACCGGCTTGCCGCTGCCGGTGCCCAATGGCGGCACCGCATCTACCGTGTACGTGGCTGTTTGTACGATAAGGGGCGCCGGGGTTGGGCAGCCGGTTTCCCCCGAACCTGGCGCGATGACTTTGAGATAATCCGGGCCGTAGATGTGGCCCGCGAAATTATGGTCCCAGCCATCTACCTGCCGGGGCAGGCGGTAATAGTCAACAAAGTCATAATTTACGTCCTGCGCCTTAAACGTCTGAACGTAGGGGCTCTGGTCGCTGCCTTTCCAGGCGGCTGCCGCATGGTCGTAGGCGGTCAGGCGCTCGGTGCTCAGCATCCGCAGCAGGCCGTTGCGGTCGGTCTCAATCTGCGACGTGCCCACGTATTGCACCCCGCCGATGGTGGGGTTGCCCAGCGCCACGGGCGTTCCGTAGGTCAGCGAGTCGGCGCTGCTGCCGGTAAGCGCGATGCGGTAAAGGCCGTCGCCGGAGCCGTTGCCCGTGGCGTTGCTGGTAGCCGTGACGTAGAGCGTGTACGAATTGTCGGGCGCGAACTCCAGGCCCGCTATCTTCCTGCCGGCCGGTAGCGTGATGGTAGTGACTGGGTAGGGAGCGTTAGTTGTGGTATTCCGCTTCACACTGCGGCCCGGTTCTAGTGCTGCCACAAAAACTTTATTGCCGGTGGCTTCGCCCCACGCGATGCGCTGCAGGTTACGCGATAGCTCCAGTTCGCTGGTGTTGAACGTAGAGCCGGAAACAGCTACTCGAATTAGCCGTGTTGGGTTAGGATTTTGGGAACTGACGACGCTCGTGCCGATGATGCGCGACTCGTCCAGATTGGTTCTCCCACTAAGTCTGCTTGAAGTAATAAGGCCAATATCCTCGAACGAAGTAATCGGGTCGAACCCCGAACCCGTAAGAGGATACGGATGCAGGCGAAAGCAGTAGATGCCTTCCGAACCTGCCAAGCCACTCTCCTGATTCAGCGCGATGTACACCGTTTGCTCGTTGCTACCGTAGCCAACTGCGATGGGCGACGCGACGGCGAACGTAGCTTTGGTGCCCGGCATCACGGCGCCAATCGGGCCGATATTCGACCCGACGTTATTGCGCGCCGCCACTGGCGTGGAGATGACTGGATAAAAGTAGGATAGTCCAGTGGAATTGTCGAAGTAGAATGGTTGCACCCGAAAAGCGCCCTTGCGGTGGGCGTTGCCGGTGGTCACGCCAGGGTCGTTCGCCTCGTACCACATCAGATGATACGAATCACATTTGGTGGTCAGGCCGGAATTGATGGGCAAATGACCGTAGTAACCACCCGTCGCTACGCTGCCGGTGGTAGGTATCGCCAGCATTTCGGGCTGACCATTCACGTAAAAACCAACAGTCGAAATAGCGGCCAATGGGGAGTTACGCGGCTGAGCGGCGACTACGCGCGACGTCATTCCGGCGCCCGACGGCGTGGTGCCTCCACCAATTTGGCCGAAGTACAAGCGGCCGGCGCCGCCATCGGGAGTGGCGTCGTACACCGGGGACGTGGGGTTGCTGTTATGCACAGCCGCGTACCACCACTCCGACTCCGATGTTTGGCCCGCCGGGAAATTAACCGGCATAGCCATCAACGCCGGCGCAATGGTGCGCCGCCCGTTGTACCAGAAGTTGAAGCCGTAGTCGGCGGAGGCGCCTTTGAATACCCACACCGGGGTTTGGCGGCCAGCGCCACTCTGCGCCGCCGCGCGATATGGTAGGCTATTCATGCTGCTGATTATCAGAAAGATAAAGAACAAATGGGGGGGGGG
>ERZ1066122.2678-NODE-2678-length-11293-cov-14.169603_pt1 | contig 11293 bp, 8 predicted proteins | sample MGYA00382769_ERZ1066122 | MGnify/ENA primary metagenome ERZ1066122 (study PRJEB33369, sample SAMEA5778352) | biofilm metagenome | biome: Industrial cooling water; feature: Water cooling tower basin; material: Biofilm | place: United Arab Emirates | collected...
ACGAAGCCATCGGACAGATCGGTGAAGCGCTGCTTGCGTTCGTGCATCCCGGAAACGGTGACGAGTTCGTCGCAATCATGGTTGGCGACTTCGGCGCGCACGAGGCTTTCGGGAATGATCCCGATCACCTCGCCGCCCGCTTCTTTCGCCCCGCGCGCCACCGCGCCCATCAGCCCGAGCTTGCCCCCGCCATAGACGACGCCAATGCCGCGCGCAGCCAATTCCGCGCCGACATCATAGGCCAGCTGGATATAGCGCGGATCAGCCGGAGAGGCCGAACCGCAATAGACGGCGAGACGTTTCACGAAACATCCTCCCCTTCAAGGGGAGGGGGACCATGCAACGCATGGTGGAGGGGCGAACGATCCATCGTCTTCAGTCTTTCGTCACAAATCTCGACCAGCCGCGTAATCACAGCCTCGATATCTTCAAGCACAAGTTTCGCGCGAATGCGCGTTGTCGCGATGCCATGTTCACGAAGAAACCGCGAACGGGCCGTATCCTTGGCGATAACCGCAGGGTTGTTGTGCGCGATGCCATCAACCTCGATTGCCAGACGGATCTTGGTGCAGAAGAAATCAAGCACATAGATGCCAGCGGGATGTTGGCGACGGAACTTGTGTCCACCGGGGCGTTTGCGAAGTGCCTGCCAGAGAGCGACTTCCGGCGGGGTCATTTCAGCGCGAAGAGTGCGGGCGAATTTGAGGGTGCCTTTCTGACCTCGGATCATGCTCGCCCCTCCACCACCTTCGGTGGTCCCCCTCCCCTGGAAGGGGAGGATTTATGCGCCCACCTTCGCCAGATCCTCCAGCATCAGACCCGCAGTCGCCTTCGCGCTGCCGACGACGCCCGGGATACCTGCGCCCGGGTGCGTGCCCGCGCCAACGAGATAGTAATTCTCGATCACGTCATCGCGGTTGTGGCCGCGCAGCCACGCGCTCTGCCACAGCACCGGCTCAAGGCTGAACGCGCTGCCCATGTGGGCGTTGAGATCGGCCTTGAAGTCCTTGGGCGCATAGCTGAACTTGGTGACGATCCGATCGTGGATATCGGGGATCAGGCGGCGGCCCAGCTCATCAAGGATCATCTTTTCCAGCTTGGGGCCGACTTCATCCCAGTTGACCGGCATCTTGCCCATGTGGCTGACCGGCACGAGCGCGTAGAACGTGCTCTTGCCCGCCGGTGCCATGCCCGGATCGGTCACGGTCGGGTGGTGGAGATAGATCGCGAAATCTTCGGGCACCACGCCGTTGGTGTAGATATCATCGAGCAGGCCTTTGTAGCGCTGCGCGAACAGGATCATGTGGTGCGGAATGCCCGGCCAGGTGCCTTCGAGCCCGAAATGCACCACGAAGAGCGAGGGCGAAAAGCTCTTGCGGCCGAGCGACTTGGCCATTTTCTTGCCGCGCGCGCTGCCCGAGAGCAGATCCTTGTAGGAATGCATGATATCGGCGTTCGAAGCGACCGCATCAAAGCGCTGGCGGAAACCGCTTTGGGTTTCGACTTCGCTTGCGCGCGTGCCCATGGTGTGCACCTGCACCACCGGATCGCCGACCCGCATCGTGCCGCCGAGCCGTTCGAAATGGCGCACCATCCCGGCAATCAGGCGGTTGGTGCCGCCGCGCGCCCACCACACGCCGCCATCCTTTTCCAGCTTGTGGATCAGGGCATAGATCGACGAGGTGTTCATCGGGTTGCCGCCGACCAGCAGCGTGTGGAACGAGAGCGCTTCGCGCAGCTTTTCGTTCTGCACATAGCTCGACACCATCCCGTAGACCGAACGCCACGCCTGTTCCTTGATCAGCGCGGGCGCCGCCTTGAGCATCGACTTGAAATCGAGGAACGGCTTGGTGCCAAGCTTGAGATAGCCTTCCTTGTAGACGCGCTCTGAATATTCGAGGAAGCGGGCATAGCCTGCCACATCCGCCGGATTGAGCTTGGCGATCTCGGCGTTGAGTTGCTCTTCGTCGTTCGAATAATCGAAATTGGTGCCATCGGGCCAGTTGAGCCGGTAAAACGGCATGACCTTCATCAGTTCGACATCTTCGGCGATCTCGTGGCCGGTCAGTTCCCACAATTCCTTGAGACACGGCGGATCGGTGATCACCGTCGGGCCGGCATCAAAGGTGAAGCCGTCCTTTTCCCAGAAATAGGCGCGGCCGCCCGGCTTGTCGCGCGCTTCGATCACGGTGGTGGCAATCCCGGCCGATTGCAGGCGGATCGCCAGCGCCATCCCGCCGAAGCCCGATCCGATGACGCAGGCGCTCTTGCCCGCATAAAGTTCAGCCGAAGTCGGATCGATCCCCTTGGGAGCCTTGCCCCGCGGCGTCAGATTGAGTTTTGCATCGGCGTTCATGCCGTTTTCTCCACTTTGAGAGGTATTCCCCGTGAAACCAGCGCTCGCATGGCCCGCCCGATAGCTACGGGCGGCTTGCCATAGAGGATGCGCAGGCGATCCGGCCAGGTTGATTGTCCGGCATAGAACCGTTCGACCAACCCGCCCGACAGAGCATAGAAATGCTGGAACACCACAACCCGTTCCTCGGGTTCTGCAGCTTCGAACAGCATGCGGCTGAGCATCCGGTAATAGCCCATGCGCCGCCAGTGTTTGCGCGCGCGCGCATCGCAGAACGCGGCAAGCGCCTTGCCCGAGACATCGGGCTGACGCACCAGCAGGCGCGCGATCGCCAGCGCATTATCCACGGCAAAGGGCAGGGTGTAACTGGTGAGCGGATGCGAAAACCCGCCGCGTGCGCCGGCGATGGCGACGCCGGGGATCGCGATTTCGGCCTGTGCGGCGGCGAAGTCTCCGCCGCTGATGACGGGCAAAACCCCGGTCTCCTCGCCGATCACCGTGCCCTGCCACCCTTGTGCCTTGGCATAGGCCGCCACCCGGCCGCGCAGCACATCGGCATCAAGCCGGGGCTGATCGGCGTAATAGGTATCCTCGATGAAAACCTCGTCCGCCGAAAGCGGCAGGACATAGACAAAGCGATAGGCTCCGCCATTGCCGGAAGGCGCGACCTGATCGACCTTGGCATCCATGATGATCGGGCGGGTGAGCCCGTGGGGCTTGTCACACCGGAAGTGCTGGCCGAGAAACACCTGCCAGCCGCCGGCCAGCCTCGCCGAAGGGCGGAAATGGCGGCAATCGACCACCCGGCTCGCCGCAATCCGGCGGCCATCACCCAGAATCACCCCGGCGGCATCAAGCGCGGCGACCCGCGTGTTGAGCATCAGGTTTTCGGCGGGTAGCTGCGCCATCAAGGTGGCATGGAAATCGCTGCTCGACAGGGAACAATAGGACGTGGGCAGCGTGCGGGCGTAATCGGGAAAGGCAATGTCATAGCCTTCGTCCCAGATTGTCTGCGCAAAGGGCGCGAGCAAATCCTGCCCCGCTTGCGGCAGATCGCTCGCAAACCAGCTCCAGCGGTGGTTGCCGCCAAAGGTCGCGCCGTGCTCGATCAGCAGGAAGCGGCACGCCGGGGCATGGTGATGCAGCGCCAGCGCAAGCAGCCCGCCCGCCAGGCCGCCGCCCACAATCACCAGATCATAACCAGCCCCTGCGCGGCGCGCCGCGCTCTCATCGGGAGAAGCTTGGGATGCAGGGGGTGTTGCAGAATCAATCATGCCAAAGGGGCGTGTAGGGGAGCGCAGCCGTGCGGGCAATGATGGGCTGAGAATTGCCGGGCACGTCTGGCCGTTCTGTGCGCAAGACGGGTGCGCCTGTGCCTGGCTTGCCACGTCAGGTCAGGAAACAATAGGCTGGTCAGCCGTATAGCAAGGAGTTGAGCAGGAAGGATGCCGATGAAAATCCCCCGCCAATGGACTGCGGCCATGGCCGTGATGCTGGCATCGCCTGCCTGGGCGAGCGGAGCCGAAGATGCGGCCCGTGATGATGCGGCAACCACGGCCTTCGATCTGGCGCAGGCCGTGCAGGAGGCCACGCCTGCCAAGCGTCAGGGCGGCCCGCCCGAAGGCATGGATTCGGTGTTTGATGACAACTGGATCAATGTCGGGGTCGGGGTCGGCCTGATCCCAAGCTATGCCGGATCGGATGATTACGTTGCCTTTCCCCTGCCGCTTTTCACCGGGCGGCTTGGCGGAGTCGGGTTTCGCCCGTCAGGCGCGGGGGTGAATTTTGATGTGCTCTCGCCCCAGCCCAGCGTGTTGCAGCAAAGCAAGGCGCCGCAATTCTCGCTGGGGCCGACCTTCCGGTTCCGGGTCGAGCGCGCAGTCGACAGCCGCGATCCGGTGGTCGAAGCCTCGGGCCGCCTCGACACCGCGCTTGAGCTTGGCGTGGCGGCAGGGGTGACGTTCCCCGCGCTGCTCAATCCCAACGACTCGCTCACTGTCGGCACCGCGATCCGCTGGGATGTGCTGGGGGCGCACAAGGGGCAGGTGATCGAGCCAACGGTCGCCTATCTCACCCCGCTCAGCCTTGGCATGCTGGTGCAATGGAGCACGGCGCTGGAAATCGTCGATGATAATTTCGCGCGCTATTACCAGACCGTGACCCCGGCGCAGAGCGCGGCCAGCGGCCTGCCGGTGTTCAACGCGCGCGGCGGTGCCAACCGGCTGGGAACGGCGTTGACACTCGCCATTGACCTCGATGGCAACGCGCTCAACGGCGGGTTCAATATCTTCGCGCTGGGCGGCTATGCCCGGATGCTCGGCGACGGGGCGGATACGCCTTTCACGCGCCTGCGTGGCAGGCCCGATCAGTTCCAGCTGGGCGTGGGACTGGGGTACACTTTCTGAGACCTGCGACCTATTCGCGGGCGCCTTTGGCCAGTTCGCGGGCGACTTCGGCGCGGATCGCGCTGGGCGAGAACGAGCCGCGTCCTTCGCGATAGAGCACGCCAAGCAGCACGCGATCGACCTGCGACATCTCTTCGGGCGCGGCGGGGTTAGCCCCCTTGGTGTCGAACAAGCGCAAGATCGAGCCTTGCGGGACTTCGTCACGCACCTCGGGTTCGAGCATCACCAGCGCCTGGACCGTGATGTAATCGGCAAGCTGGTTGATCGTCAGCCCTTCGATTGCCGCCGCTTCGATCACGGTGAAGCTGTGCGAGATCGCAGGCGTGCCCATTTGCCCCGCGAGCCCGCCAGCCGCCTCGTCAGCCCGGACAAAGGCGACCGAATTGTTACGCTGGCGTTCCAGCTGATCGGCCTTTTCCGGGAGGTAATGCCACGTATAGGCGACGCGCGGGGTGCGGACGAAACGACGCAGTTCGGCGCCATAAAGCGCGCCGAACACCTGCGGCTGGTTCTTCTGGAGCCACCCCACAAAACCCGAGGCGCTCCGCGGGAAAGCGACGGTTGCATTCGGCGTGCAGCCGGGCGCTTGCAACGTGCTGCCGATGGCAGTGAGGTTCTCAGCGATCCGGGCCCGCAGCTGGCCTTCGAGGTTCGCATCAATATTGTCGAAGGTGATGCACAGCGGATCGTCGCGGCGCGCGACTTTGCGCCCGCTGACGGGGGTGATCGTGCGCCACAGAAATTCGCGCACCTGCTTTTCGGTCTGGCCTTCGACGACAATCTCGCCGGCGGGCTCCTCGGCGATGGTCTCCGCAGTGCTGGTTTCAGCGCTGCTCGGCGCAGACAGCGGCGCGAGCAGTGCGGCGAGCGACAACAGGGCAGGGCGGATCATGCGGGGGACTCCGGGGGAAGGGTATTGTTGCGGCGAAAGCCAGAGTGACACTGAACGCGGGGTGAACCTTGTTGTTTCCGCGCCCTAGGGTTCTTGCTTCATCGCAGCGCGGGCAATCTCAGCGCGGATCAGCCCGGCGTTGAAGAAGCTGCGCCCGCTGCGATAGAGCGTGCTCAGGACAACGCGATCCACCGTCGACATTTCTTCGGCGGCCGCCACGTTCGCGCCCTTGTCGTCAAACAGGCGCAGGATCGAGCCTTGCGGCACTTCGTCGCGCACACCGGGTTCGAACATCACCAGCGCATGCATGGTGATATAATCCGCCAATTGTGTCGGGCTGATGCCGTCAATCGCGCTCGCCTGGATCACGGTGAAGCTATGCGAGATGGTATCCGTACGCAGCTCGCGCGAAAGCGGAGTGGCGGCATTACCAAGAGCATTGAACAGAATTTGCGACTGCACCCAGAGATCAGCCAACTCTCCACCAGAACGCTGATTTTCCCGCATCATCGCCTTTTCGGGGACGTAATGCCAGTTGTAGGCCATGCGGCGCGGACGCACATGGCGTCGGCGTTCGGGTTCGTACATCGCACCGAAAACCTGGCGCTTGTTGCTGTTGAGCCAGCGCATGAAGGCATGGGCATCGCGCGGAAAGGCGACCGCGGCGTTTACCTGGCAGCCGGACGGCGCCAGTTCAGTTCCGACGGCGCTCAGATTTTCGGCGATACGCTGGCGCAGCTGGGATTCGAGCTCGGCATTGATATTGTCAAAGCCGAGACACACGGGGGCACTGCGCACCGGCACCGTGCGCCCGCAGATGTTGGAGAACCGGCATGATCGGCTCATCGATGTCATGCTACGCCAGACGAAATCACGGATTTCCTTTTCGGTGGTCCCCTGAACGATGATTTCACCCCCCTGCGTCACATCGATTACGCCCTCCTTGATCGCTTTGTTGATGGCGGGGTCGGTCAGTGTGTCGAGCCGGAAGGTCACCTGCGGCTGCGGCGGTGCTGTCTGGGCATGGACCGTAGCAAGCGGCGGTGCGAGCACGGCGAGCACGGCAAGCGCGGAGCGGAGCATGCGAGTCTCCCGGAGAGCAAAAGTGCTTCCCGAACAGAACATTAAGCGCATGAACGCAAGATGAAACAAAGCGCCGGTCGGCTGGCTGCCAACCGACCGGCGCCGATGCTTACTTGCCCTTGGCGACGGGCTTTGCGCCCTTAGCCCCTTCGGCGAGCTGCGGCCGCGGTGCGGGCATCGCGGCGCTGCGGTTGCCGGTCTTGAGGTAGGTGTCGAACCACTCCATCATCCGCAGATTGTAATCATAGCGGCTGGCGGCGCGGTTATTGCCGTGGCCTTCGCCGGGATAGAACACCAGCCGCAGCGGCACCGCAGGCTTGCGGGTCTTGATATTGCGATAAAGCTCCAGCGATTGCGACGGGTGCACCCGCGGATCGCTGTCGCCATGCATGATCAGGATCGGCGTGGTCGCCTTGTCGACATGAAAGATCGGGCTGCGATCAAGCAGGTGATCCCATTCCTCCCACGGCCACTTGCGCTCGTGGACGAGATACATCTCGTTCGGAATGTCGGTGGTGCCGAATTTCGACAGGTTGTTCGAAATGCCCACGAACATCACGCTCGCCGCATATTCCGCCGAATAATAGGTCGCGCCCCATGCGCTGGCGTAGCCGCCATAGGATCCGCCAGTGATCCCGGTGCGCGCGGCATCGGTGATCCCGTCGGCCACCAGCGCGCGCTTGGCATCGACGATATCGTCAAATTCCTTGCCGCCGTAATCGCCCTGATGCTGCTTGGCGAAAGCAACCCCGTAGCCGGTCGAGCCGCGGTAATTGGGCAGGAACACGGCATAGCCCTTGGCCGCGGCGACCTGCCCCGGCTTGGAATAGGCGGTTTGCCAGCCATTGCTTTCATGCGCTTCAGGCCCGCCATGGACATTCATGATGGTGGGCACACCGCCCTTGCGCGGGATACCGCCGACCGGCTCGATCAGCACGCCTTCAATCTTTTGACCGTCGCGCGCGGTGTAGCTGTAGGCGCGCTGCTTGCCGAAGGTGACTTCCGACAGCCACGGATTGTGGCGCGTCCAACGTTCGAACCTGCCGCCGGTAAAGCTGAACAGCTCTGTCGGGTGCTGCGGCGCATTGGCGGCCACCACGATCCGGCTGCCACCGGCGTCGATCGCTGTCAGGATCAGCTCGCCCGGATCATGCTCTTCCGCCACGGTGCCATCGGCGTTGTAGATGCGCAGCCGCGACTGGACACCCTTGTGGATGATCGCGGCGAGGCGGCCATCCGCCAGCCACTCGGCATCCACGGTCGCCTCGGCCGCTTCGGCGTTGAGCGCACGAAACGTGCCCGTGGCCACATCCACCAGATGGAGCGTGGTGGGGGCGGGATCGTGCTGATCGACCCCGGCAATCAGCGAGAGCTGCTTGCCATCGGGCGAAATCTCGACATCATCGATCTTGCCCAAGGTTTCCACCACCGCGCGCACCTTGCCGCTGGCGAGATCGAACACATTGACCCGCTTCGAGGTGTAGCTGTCATCGACCAGCGGGGTCGGCGCGGTCTCGATGATCGCGGCCTTGCCATCGGGGGTCAGGCGGAAAGCGCTGACATGGCCCGGCACCGCGATCTGGCTCGGCGAAGGGTCGATTTCGGCCCCGATGCGCGCGGCGAACATGCGCGCCATGGTCAGCTCTTCTTCATAGACGCGGGCATCGAACCCGGCCTTGGCCTGCGTATCGCGCTGATCATCCAGCGCAGCATCGGTAAGCATGTAGACCATGCTGCCATCGGGGCTGAGGCGGTAGGCGCGCACGTTGCTGTCTTTGAGGCCCGCCAGCTTGCGATAGGCCCCGCCATCCACCGGCACGCCCCACACGCTGCGCTTTTCATCGGGCTTGGCCCACAGGAAGGTGACCATGGTGCCATCGGGGGAGAAGGCGATGCTGCCGGGATTGATGTCTTCGGGCAGGAAGGCGCGCGCCGCATCGGGCGCGGCGGCGATCTTGAGCACTTGCCGGGTGGTGCCGTCCTTTTCGCCCTTGGTGACATCGGGCAAGGCAGCTGTGGTGAAGGCAACGCGGCTGCCATCGGGCGCAACGGCCATGGTGCCGATGCTCTGGAGGCGCGCGACATCCTCGGGCGTCATCGGGCGGGCATGCGCGGCCGAGGCGGCGAACGAGACGGAAGCAAGCAGGGCGGCGGCAAAAACGGGCCGGTTCATGATTTGCAAAAATCCCTTGTCATGGGGGTTGGCACGGATGGTTAAGCTGGCCGTTCCATACCGGCCACGGCGCGAAAGGCAAATCCGCGGGGCAGGGCGGATGCGGGCACAAGCAGGCTTGCCAGCGCGCGGGCAAGCGCGCATCGTGACGCGGCGGAGGGGAAATCATTCATGACACACTGGATCAGACATTTTGGCGCGCTGGGCGCTGCGGCGGCGGCTTTGGTGAGCGCGCAGGCCTGGGCGGAAACCGTGGCGATCCGCGCCGGCAGCGTGATCACCGATGCGGCAAGCGAGCCGATGGGCCCCGCCACCATCCTTGTCACCGATGGCAAGATTGCAGCCATCACCCCCGGCCATGGCGCCGTGAATGCCGACCGTGAGATTGATCTCAAAGGCAAGACCGTGCTGCCCGGCCTGATTGACCTCCATACCCACTTGACCGGCGATCCGGGCGGCGATTTCTGGAAAGAAGCGACCGAGCCCGACGAATGGGGCGTGGTCGTGGGTGCCAAGAACGCGCGCCTCACCGCGCTGGCAGGCTTCACCACGGTGCGCGAAGCGGGCAGCGGGCGCGATACCGCCTTTGCGCTGCGGCGCGGCACGGCGGAAGGTCTGGTGCCGGGGCCGCGCATCGTCGCCGCCGGTCCGGCGCTGGCGATCATTGGCGGCCACGGCGACGTCAACGGCTTCCGCTCCGAAGTCAACGAGCTGCTCGATTCCGGCTTCACCTGCACCGGCGCGGTCGAATGCGCCGCCAAGGTGCGGCTCGCCAGCCAGAATGGTGCGGACGTGATCAAGATCACCGCAACCGGCGGCGTCCTCAGCCAGCAGGGCCGGGGCCTCGAAGCGCACTTCACCCCCGCCGAAATGAAGGCGATTGCCGACACCGCGCACAGCCTTGGCCTCAAGGTCATGGCCCATGCCCACGGCGCACGCGGCATCCAGCAGGCGGCCGAGGCCGGGATCGATTCGATCGAGCATGGCACCTATCTCGATGAAGCCGCGGCCAAGGCGATGAAGGCCAATGGCACGGTGCTGGTGCCGACCCTGATGGCGCTCGAGGGCGTCTCCGAGGGCCTCGGCAAGGGCGTCTACACCCCCGTCGTCGAGGACAAGATCCGCGCCGTGCAACCGCTGATGGCCTCGCTGGTCAGCCGCGCCCGCCAGTATGGCGTCACCGTCGCCTTCGGCACCGATGCAGGCGTGTACCAGCATGGCCGCAATGGCGAGGAACTCGGCCTGATGAAGAAGCAGGGCATGAGCGACCGCGACGTGCTCGCCTCGGCGACCACGGTCGCGGCCAAGGTGCTGGGGATGGAGAGCCAGATCGGCAAGCTCGCGCCCGGCTATTCGGCGGATATCATCGCGGTCGACGGCAACCCGCTTGCCGATGTGACCGTGCTGGAAGACGTCGGCTTCGTGATGGTGCGTGGCCGGGTGATCGAATAGCGCCACAGCGCCTCTCGACACCCCCCGCGAAACCTTCTAATCCCGTCGCTATCCCCGGGGAGCCTGCTTCATGGCTGAGAGGGGCAGGTGAGCTCTGCCCGACCCGTCGAACCTGAACCGATTAGCATCGGCGGAGGGAGTGGGCTGGTCGTACGTGCCACAGGTCCGCTTGTCCTCCGTCTTTGGAGAGAGAGCAGATATGGCCGACATCAACAGCCCCGTCGAAATTGGCGTCACCACCGGGCCGATCCGCGGCAGCCGCAAGGTCTATGTGGGCGCGCGCACCGGCAGTGGCATTCGCGTCGCGATGCGCGAGATCGATCTGGAGGGCGGCGAGCCGAGCGTGCGGGTCTACGACACCTCCGGCCCCTACACCGACCCCAACGCCCATATCGACATCAACGCCGGGCTCGCCCCGCTGCGCCGCGAATGGATCATGGCGCGCGGCGATGTCGAGGATTATCAGGGCCGCGAGGTCAAGCCCGAGGATAACGGCCAGCTCGGCCCGGATCGTTCGGGCGGCGTCCCGGGCTTCCCCAACGTGGTCAAGCGTCCCTTGCGCGCCAAGGCGGGGATGAACGTCACCCAGATGCACTATGCCCGCCGCGGCATCATCACCCCCGAGATGGAATATGTCGCCGAGCGCGAGAACCTCGGGCGCGAAATCGCCAAGGACCTCGTCCGCGACGGCGAAAGCTGGGGCGCGGAGATCCCCGATGTGATCACCCCCGAATTCGTCCGCGCCGAAGTCGCGCGCGGGCGGGCGATCATTCCCTCGAACATCAACCACCCCGAGAGCGAGCCGATGGCAATCGGCCGCAACTTCCTCGTCAAGATCAACGCCAATATCGGCAATTCTGCCGTGGCCTCGAACGTGGCGCAGGAAGTCGACAAGATGGTCTGGGCGACCCGCTGGGGCGCGGACACGATCA
>ERZ1066122.2679-NODE-2679-length-11293-cov-7.122442_pt1 | contig 11293 bp, 14 predicted proteins | sample MGYA00382769_ERZ1066122 | MGnify/ENA primary metagenome ERZ1066122 (study PRJEB33369, sample SAMEA5778352) | biofilm metagenome | biome: Industrial cooling water; feature: Water cooling tower basin; material: Biofilm | place: United Arab Emirates | collected...
AGCACTCCCTTCACACGGGAGGGGTCACAGGTTCAATCCCTGTCGCGCCCACCATGTTGGTTATGGATGGTGGATGACCGAGCTGGGCCTGAAGCATTGCTGCATGCCGCGTTCACGGACCATTCAAAGCGCGCGGGCCATAGGCGGCCCATGATATTCCGTTCGCTTCTTTTTTTATCCCTGCTTGCCAGCATGTTGTCGCCGGTTCACGCGCAAAGCCGCGATGACCAGAATTCGGCGCGTGCGGCGGCGGAACAGGGTCAGGTCATGCCGCTGGGCCGCCTGGTCGCGATGGTTCAGGCGCGCGCGCCCTATCGCGACATGACCTATCTGGGCGGACCGCAGTTCGACGCACGGACCATGCGCTATGGTTTGAAGTTTCTGGATGGCAGCAAGGTGATCGTCGTCATCGTCGATGCGCGCACCGGCCGCATCCTTGGTCAACAACCCTGAGGCGCGGTCGCTGCTTGTGCATTATGCCAAGGAACCGGCTTTTGCGTGCGCGTCACTGATGCTAACTCTTGCCAATCCATCCTGCCATTAACGGTCAACAAGGTAAAACCATGCGCATCCTGATTGTCGAAGATGAACCGACGCTTGGCCCTCAGCTTAAGGCGTCGCTGGAGCAGGCAGGCTATGCCGTTGATCTGGCGACCGATGGCGAGGACGGACATTTTTTGGGTTCGACCGAAAATTACGATGCAGCGATCCTCGATCTTGGTTTGCCAGAGGTCGATGGTCTGACCGTCCTTGACCGGTGGCGCCGCGAAAAGCGGAACTTTCCGGTTCTGGTGCTGACGGCACGCGACAGCTGGTCCGACAAGGTTGCGGGGCTGGACGCCGGGGCGGATGATTATCTTGCCAAGCCGTTCCAGTCGGAAGAACTGATCGCCCGGCTGCGTGCATTGATCCGCCGTGCCTCTGGCAATGCGTCGAGCGAGCTGGTCGCGGGCGATGTCCGGCTGGATACCCGGTCGGGTCGCGTTACCCTTGCCGGTCAATCGGTGAAACTGACGGCTCAGGAATATAAGCTGCTGTCCTATCTGTTGCACCACAAGGGCAAGGTGGTGTCGCGCACCGAATTGATCGAACATATCTACGATCAGGATTTTGATCGCGATTCCAATACGATCGAGGTTTTTGTGACGCGCATCCGCAAGAAGTTGGGCGCGGATATCATCACCACGATCCGGGGGCTGGGCTATCAGCTTGACGACCCGCAGGGCTGATGCCCGGCGAAGCTGCTCCTGACGTCGCTGGTGCGGCACGCGTTACGCGCCAGACGACTGGGTCGCTGTCGCGCCGGATGATCGGCATCGCCGCGCTGTGGATCAGCCTGTTGCTGCTCGGCGGCGGTTTCGCGCTCGACCGGGTCTTGACCACCGCGATCACGCGCAATTTCGACAGTGGTCTGGAATATGTGCTGCTCGCCATGATCCGGTCGGCGGAAATCGGCCCGGATGGTGAAGTGCGGATGATCCAGCCCCTGGGCGATCAGCGATTTCTGGAACCCTATAGCGGCCTTTACTGGCAAATCAGCGGTAAGGGGCATGAGGCATGGCCATCACGCTCGCTGTGGGACCGGCGGCTCGTTTCGCCGGAAGCGCACCGCGACGATGCCCTCCATATTTACGACAGCGCGCAATTCGTGGGCGAAGAACTGCGCATCCTTGAACGCAATGTCGTCCTGCCGGGCAGCACCACCAACTGGCGCTTTCAGGTCGCGCAATCCCGCAGCGCGCTGGATGAACAGATCAGCGCGGTGCGCCGCACGCTGTATCCCGGCCTTGCGGTGCTGGGCCTTGGCCTCATCGTCATGGCGGCGCTTCAGACGATTTACGGGCTGTGGCCGCTGCGCCACCTGAGGGCGGCGATCGCCGCCTTGCGCGGCGGCGAGGCGGCGCGGCTGGCGCGTCCGATGCCCAACGAGGTGCAGCCGGTCGTCGACGAACTCAACGCGCTTCTTGCGCACAGCGAGAAGCAGGCGGAGGAGGCGCGCACCCATGCGGGCAACCTTGCCCATGCGCTCAAGACGCCGCTGGCGGTGCTGGTGTCCAGCGCATCGACGTCGCCCCCGGACCTTGCCGAAACGGTCAAACGCGAAGCCGCAACCATGAGGCGCCAGGTCGATCATCATCTTGCGCGCGCCCGTGTCGTCGGGCGGCGCGGTTCGGTACAGGCGCGCGCGCGGGTATGGGATAGCGTCGAAAGCGTCGAACGGGCGGTCGCGCGGCTTTACCCCGACCTGCGCCTCGACACGGATGGCGACCGCAATGTCACCGCGCGCGTCGAACGACAGGATCTGGACGAACTGGTCGGCAACCTTCTTGAAAATGCCGCCAAATACGGTGGCGGCAGCGCGTTTGTGACCGTGGGCCGCCACGACAATATGGCCGAAATTTGCGTGGAGGACGATGGCCCCGGCATTGCGCCCGCCGACCGGCTGCGCATCTTCGATCGCGGCGTGCGGCTTGACAGCGCAAAGCCGGGGACTGGCCTTGGCCTGGCGATCGTGCGCGATGTGGCAGAGCTTTACGGCGGCAGCATCGTGCTGGAGGATAGCGAGGATATGGGCGGGCTGCTGGTGCGCCTGCGCCTGCCAGCAGGGTAGGACTGCCGGTGCCAGACAGCCGCGCCGACCCGCTTATTCGTCGCGCAGCCGTTCGTGGTGACGGATCACCTCGTCGATCACGAAGCGCAGAAATTTCTCTGAAAATTCGGGATCGAGATTGGCATCGCGGGCCAGCGCGCGGAGACGTTCGATCTGTTGTTCCTCGCGCCCCGGATCGGCGGGGGGCAGGGACAGGCGCGCCTTTAACCCGCCGACCGCTTGCGTGATCTTGAACCGTTCGGCGAGCATGAACACCAGTGCGGCGTCAATATTGTCGATACTCTGGCGATAGCGCGCAAGCTGGTCGTCGGCCATGGTCCGCTCCTGTGGGTCAGCGCCCGGCGATGCCCGCCCGGCGCGGCGGGCGCAAGGCGAAAGTCGTTGCAAAAGGCGAAGCCCCCGGCCATTGGCAGTCGCCTATGACCGCCGAAATCCATCGCTTGCACGCCGACAAAGCGCCGTCGCTTGACCCCATGATGGCGCTGGTCGCCGCCGACATGCATGATGTCAACGCGGTGATCCTTGACAGGATGCAGTCCGACGTCCCGCTGATCCCCGAACTTGCCGGGCATTTGATCGCGGGCGGCGGAAAGCGGATGCGGCCGATGCTGACCCTCGCCTGCGCGGCGCTGCTCGACTATCCGGGGCGGCGGCACTGCAAGCTGGCAGCCGCCGTCGAATTCATTCACACCGCGACGCTGCTGCACGACGATGTCGTCGACGGGTCGGGCCTGCGCCGGGGCAAGAAAACCGCCAATCTGATCTGGGGCAACAGCGCCAGCGTGCTCGTGGGCGATTTCCTGTTCAGCCGTGCGTTTGAACTGATGGTCGAGGACGGATCGCTCAAGGTGCTCAAAATCCTGTCGCGCGCATCGGCCGTGATTGCGGAAGGCGAGGTGAACCAATTGTCGGCGCAGCGCCGCGTCGAGACGAGCGAAGACCAGTATCTTGCCATCATCGGTGCAAAAACCGCCGAACTTTTCGCCGCCGCCAGCAAGATTGCGGCTGTGGTGGCGGAGGCCGACGAGGCGACGGAAGCGGCGCTGGATGCCTATGGCCGCAACCTTGGCATCGCGTTTCAGCTGGTTGACGATGCCATCGATTATGTCTCCGACGCGGCGACGATGGGCAAGGGGGTCGGTGACGATTTCCGCGATGGCAAGGTGACGTTGCCCGTGATTCTCGCGCACGCGCGCGGCAATGCGGCGGAACGCGAATTCTGGCGACAGGCGATGCTGGGCCACCGAAACAGCGACGACGACCTGGCTGAGGCGACTGCCCTGCTCGAAAAATATGGCGCGGTCACCGACACGCTTGCCCGCGCGCGTCACTATGGCCAGCGCGCGATCGATGCGATTGGCGGCTTTCGGGCGAGCAGCGCCCGAAGCGCGCTGACCGAGGCCGTGGCATTTGCGGTGGCGCGGGCCTATTGAGCGCGCATCCCGATCGTGATTGCGCCTTTTTCATTTGGCGCTGACGGGAACGGGAAGGCTGGATTCTGATTGATGAGTGCCAGCGAACTTCCCGTCATGGCCGTCCTGCCGCAATTGCTCGCGGCGTTGAGCGTCCGTTCCAATGCCCTCTTGATTGCGCCGCCGGGTGCCGGGAAAACCACGCGCGTGGCGCCTGCGCTGTTGACCGAACCATGGGCGAAGGGAGCGATATGGCTGCTCAGCCCGCGCCGCCTTGCCGCCCGCGCCGCTGCTGAACGCATTGCCGACGAGCTGGGCGAGACGGTCGGCGGGCGTATCGGCTATGCCACCCGGCTCGACAGCAGGGTGTCGCCGAACACGCGGCTTTTGGTCATGACCCATGGACTGTTCCGCAACCGGCTGCTGGCCGACCCGGAACTTGGCGGTGTGTCGGCGGTGCTGTTCGATGAAGTGCATGAACGTAGTCTCGACAGCGATTTCGCGCTGGCGCTGGCGGTGGATGCACAACAGGGATTGCGACCCGATCTGCGCCTGCTTGCAATGTCGGCAACGCTCGACGGACGGCGGTTCGCGGCAATCTTGGGCGGCGCGTCCGTTATCGAGAGCGAAGGGCGCAGCCATCCGCTGACGCTGCGTTATCTGGGCCGCCGCGCCGAGCAACCTCTGGCTGATGCGGTGGTCGCTGCGGTGCGCACGGCCATGGCCGACGAAGCCAGCGGCGACATACTGGCCTTTCTGCCCGGAGCCGGCGACATCGAGCGGACGGCTGACCGGATTGCCGCGGCTGGATTGCCGCTGGTCGTGCACCGGCTGCATGGGCAGATCGACCCGGCGCTGCAGCGGGCGGCGCTGCTCCGCGATGCGCAGAATCGGCGCAAGTTGATCCTGGCGACCAGCATCGCAGAAACCAGCCTGACGATTGACAGTGTGCGCATCGTCATTGATGCGGGCATGGCGCGCCGTCCCCGCCTCGACCGCGCGGCGGGAATGACCCGGCTGGTCACCGAACGGGCGAGCCAGGCCGCGGCAACCCAGCGTGCAGGCCGCGCCGCGCGCCAGGCGCCGGGCGTCTGTTATCGTTTGTGGGAGGAGGCAGCGTTGAGCGGCATGCCGCCCTTCGACCCGCCCGAGATTCACGAAAGCGACCTGATGCCAGTGCTGCTCGATTGTGCGAGCTGGGGTATCATCGACCCGCGTCAACTGGCCTGGCTTGACCCGCCAACGCCAGCGGCGGTTCAGGATGCCCGTTCCCGGCTGATCGCCATCGGGGCGCTCGGGCGCGATGATCGCATCACCCGGGCTGGCCGCAGTCTGGCCGCCGTGCCGCTGCCCGTGCCGCTTGCGCACATGCTGGTCGCAGCGGCGGAACGGGGGAGCGCATCGCGTGCCGCCGAACTTGCGGTTTTGTTGACCGAGCCCGGACTTGGTGGACGCGATGTCGATGTCGAAACGCGCTGGCGGCGGTGGCGCGGCGGCCGCGGCGAGCGCGCGGACGGCGCCATGCGGCTGGCGCGGCGGCTTGTAAAACTGCTGCCCGGCGGGGCTGGGGCGGACGATCTGTCAACAGGTGCGCTGCTGGCGCTGGCCTGGCCAGACCGCGTGGCGTGTCAGCGCGATGGACGGCGCGGCGAGTATCTCAGCGTCGGGGGCCGTGCTTATCGGCTTGATTCAGCCGATCCGCTGGCGGGCGAACACTGGCTGGTCATCGCCGATGCGCAGGGCCGCGCCGATGGCGCGCGCATACTCGCCGCTGCGGCGATCACGGCGGGCGAGGTCGACGCCATGTTTGCCGATGCGGTACAGGAACGACGGACCTGCCGCTACGATCCGGCGGTCGACCGCGTCGAGCAGGCGGTGGAGCGGCGGCTGGGCGCGATCCGCCTTTCCAGTCGGCGATCGGAACGCAGCGCGGCGACGGTGGCGGACGATGTGGCGGCACGGCTGGCCCATGTTCGCGCCGCCGGATTGGTCCCGCTTGATTGGGGCAGCGAGGCCACCGCGCTACGTCAGCGTGCGGCCTATGCGGGCATGGAGGCACTGACCGAGGCCGCACTGCTGGCTGCGCTCGACGATTGGCTGGCACCGGTACTGGCGGACACACGCGGTCTGCGTGACCTCGCTGACCGGAAACTTGCCGATGCGCTGATGACACGGCTCGACTGGCCTGCGCGGCAGGCGCTTGATCGCATTGCGCCGGCATGGTTCACCTCGCCTGCCGGAGTGCGGCATCCGATTGATTATGGGGCAGAGGGCGGGCCGCTTGTCATGCTGCGCGTGCAGGAATTGTTCGGGCAGGCGGTTCACCCCTGCGTTGGCCAACCACCCGTGCCGTTGGTTCTGGCGCTAACGTCACCCGCGCATCGCCCCATTCAACTGACCCGCGATCTGCCCGGCTTTTGGACCGGCAGCTGGCGTGACGTGCAGCGCGAGATGAAAGGTCGCTATCCCAAGCATAGCTGGCCGGACGATCCGGCCAACGCCCGCGCGACGGTGATGACCAAGGCGGCGCAGGCCCGCCGTGATGGCGAATGAAAGGGCTTTGCCCGCACGGCATCTGGGGCTATTGCCGAACGACCACCAAACAGGAATGATTCATGGCCGCCCGTATTTTTCAGGAGCCCAAAAACGCAATGCAGTCGGGACGCGGACGGACCGAACGCTGGGTCCTGGAGTTCGCCCCGGCGGAGGCCAGACGTCCCGACCCGCTTATGGGCTGGGCCGGAAGTGGTGATACGCAGCGGCAGGTGCGTCTGACCTTTGCCGATGAGGCTTCGGCGCGGGATTATGCCGAACGCTACGGGATCGACGCGCTGATTATGCCAACGCCGCCACGGCGGCTGAAAATTCAGGCTTACGCCGACAATTTCCGTTAACTCTGGTCCTCGGCATCCGGGTCCAGCAAGCGGTGCAGGTGCACAACGACATATTTCATTTCGGCATCGTCGACGGTTCGCTGCGCCGCCGCGCGCCACGCCTTTTCCGCGCTTTTATAGTCAGGGAACAGGCCGACAATCTCTAGGCTGCCGACGTCGGCGAAGTCCAGCGTCCGCGGGTCTTTGACGCGCCCGCCAAAGACGAGATGTAGCTTGCTCATGCCCACGACCTTTGCGCTTAAACAATAAAGTTGCGCGCCGTTAGCAGCGCGGCAACCTTACGGCAAGCGGGTCAGTCAGCGGGCGGCTGGCGGCGATCCCGACCCGGCATGAGCGCGCCGATCAGTGCGCCGACGGCAGCAGCGCCGACGAGCAAAATCAACGGTTGAGTATCGGCGGTTTCATCCAGCTTCGTCCGCGCCTTGGCCGCTTGTTCCTTACCGCGCGCGACGACCGGGGCGACTTTTTCGCCTACTTGATGGGCGCGCTCGCGGCCCTTGGCGGCCACGTCACTTGTCGCAGCCTTGGCCTTGCCATAGCTTTCGCTGATCCGTGCCTTTGCCGCTGCAGCGGTTTCACGGCTGCTCTGTTTCAGATCGTCCAATTTGCTCATCATGTTGCTCCGGAGTTTGAACTGGGTGTGCGGTGGTGGCCGCTTTGGCATTCTTCCGTTCGACAAGGTCCAAAACGGCATCAATTGCGTCGGCCAAAGGACGGCGGAACGCAAAGACCATGCCCGCCGCTGCCGCAGCGCTAAGCGGCATGGCATATTTGCGCAGGCCCGCTCCGGTCGCGGCTGTACCGCGTTCGACCTCGCCGGCAACACGCCGCTTGGCGCGCTCTTTCAAAGCGTCCGGCGTGAGGTTGGCTTTTGCCAGAGCACCGCTGCGCCGCAGAACGCCGCGCTGCAGCAGCGCGCGCCGCGCACTATTGACAAGATGGAGCCGCCGCGGATTCATCGGCCATCGTCCAGATGTGGATCATCGCCGCGTTCCTTCAACGCCATCCGCAAATCCGCCATGCCGCCGCGCGCCTGCCATGCGCCGACAGCGGCCACGATCAACAACAATGCAACGATAATCAGCGTGGCAAACAGCGGCCCCACATGAGGCAGCAAAACAAAGATCAGCCCGATGCACAGGGTCAGCAAAGCGACCACGGCTGCCGCCGCAGCGATGCCGCCCCAGATCGCCATGCGGCGAGCGCCGTCACCAGCCAGCGCCGCGCGGGCCTGCAACAGCGCCACCTCTGTCGCCACCGTCGCGCGAACATCGGCCATCAACGTCGCGGCGATTTCTCCCAGCGGCGGCTGCGCCTTTGGTTCGTGGCCCGCGTCAGGCGCATAGCCATGGCGAACGCTGCCGAACCCGCTATCGGCACTCCGCGAGTCCGACGTGGCGGGTTCGGCGCCCGTGCGGCGTTCAGGCATTATTATTGTTCGAACCGCTGCCCTTGAGCATGCGGGCCAGGACAAAGCCGATCACGGCTGCTGCGCCGACGGCGACAGCGGGGCTCTTCTTGACGAATTCCCGGGTTTGCTGGGCCAACTCATCAAGCTCTTTCTGTTCGAGCGAGGTTGCAAGCCCAGCGACCGTCGAAGCGGCGCTGCGGGCATAATCGCCATATTGCTTGCCAAACTTGCTATCGACAGTGCCAGCACTGTCCTCAAGGATTTTGGCAATCGTGCTGACGGTTTCGGTCGCCTTGGTCTTGCCGCGATTGGCGGCATCGCGTGCCCGGTTGCCTGCCGTCCCGGCGAGGGTGGAGGCTTCCTGCCGCAGCTCCTGCGCCTTGCGCGTGGCTTCTGCCTTGATGGTATCACGGGTCGCACCGATTTGTTCGCGAACGACGCTCTTCTTGGGCTTCGTCGCAGATGTATCGGCATTTGCAGCGGCATCGCTGCTGGACTGTCCGGCCGTGCCCATGGGCGCAGTATCCTTGGTCGTGGCGGAGGGAGATTTGGCCATGATATTTTCCTCTTGTCACAAAATCGGGGCCGGAGCGCGTCACACTCCTGCAGTGAGAGGGATATAGCAATGCCCCGCACGCGGTTCCATAGGCGGCCTACAAATAACCGATCCCGCCGGATTGCTATCGGCGTACCCACTGGATAAGGCGGCGGCGTTTACGATCCACGCCGTTTGCAATCCACAAGGGGACCCGCCATGACCGCGATCATCGACATTCACGCTCGCCAGATTTTAGATAGTCGCGGCAATCCGACGGTGGAAGTCGATGTGCTGCTGGAGGACGGCAGCTTTGGCCGTGCCGCAGTGCCGTCGGGCGCGTCGACCGGCGCGCACGAGGCTGTTGAACTGCGTGACGGCGATACCTCCTGCTATCTCGGCAAAGGCGTGGGCAAGGCCATTGCGGCGGTTAACGGGCCCATTGCCGAGGAACTGGTCGGGATGGATGCCGAGGACCAGCTGGACATCGACACGGCGATGATTGCGCTCGACGGCACGGGGAACAAGGCGCGGCTGGGCGCGAATGCCATCCTTGGCGTGTCGCTGGCGACCGCGAAGGCGGCGGCCGATGCGCGAGGTTTGCCGCTCTATCGCTACGTGGGCGGGGTTGGAGCGCGGACTTTGCCTGTCCCGATGATGAATATCATCAATGGCGGCAAGCATGCCGACAATCCGATCGATTTTCAGGAATTCATGGTCATGCCGGTGGGCGCAGGCTCGCTGGCCGAGGCTGTGCGTTGGGGCAGCGAGATCTTTCACACCCTGAAAAAAGAGCTGCATGCAAAGGGTCTGGCAACGGCAGTGGGTGACGAGGGAGGCTTTGCCCCGAACCTCGCCTCCACCCGCGCCGCGCTCGACTTCATCGCGGCATCGGTCGAAAAAGCCGGTTTTGCGCTGGGCCGGGACGTTGTGTTGGCGCTCGATTGTGCCGCCACCGAATTTTTCAAGAACGGCAAATATGAGATCAGCGGTGAAAGACTGTCGCTGACGCCGGAGGGCATGGCCGACTATCTTGCCGATCTGGTACGCGATTACCCCATCCGATCGATCGAGGACGGTATGGCCGAAGATGATTTCGCCGGGTGGAAGGCGCTGACAGACAAGGTCGGAGCACAGTGCCAGCTCGTCGGGGACGATCTGTTCGTCACCAATCCCGCCCGCCTGTCGCAGGGGATCGAGGCCGGGCTCGCCAATTCGCTGCTCGTCAAAGTTAACCAGATCGGCACCCTGTCCGAAACACTGGATGCGGTCGATATGGCGCATCGCGCGCGCTATACCGCCGTTATGTCGCACCGGTCGGGCGAAACCGAGGATGCAACCATCGCCGACCTGGCGGTCGCCACTAACTGCGGGCAGATCAAGACCGGCAGCCTGGCACGCTCGGACCGGCTGGCAAAATACAACCAGCTGATCCGTATAGAGGAGGAACTGGGTGACATGGCCCGTTATCCTGGCGCAGCGATTTTTGGCTAAATCCGTGGAAAAACCTGTCGCGCGGGGTTGACGCCGCGAATCGGCTGTGATTCAAGTTGCGGATGGCGGCGCAACCCAAATTACGCAAACAATTGCACCGGGCCTTCGGTCCGGCATTGGCTGCTATCGCGGTCATGGCCATCATTGGCTATGCTCTGGCCGGCCCTACCGGCATCTTCGCGTGGGGCGATTATCGTCAGGCGGTGGCGGAAAAGCGTGTGGAACTCGCCGAACTCAAACGGCAGGAAGCAGAGTTGCGCAATCAGGTGCGCCTGCTCGATCGTCGGCGCGCCGACCCGGACATGGTGGACGAACTCATTCGCCGGGAACTGGGGGTATCGCACCCCGATGATGTCATCATTCCGATGGAGCCGCTGGACGACACCGCGAATTGACCGGTTGGCAGCGGATTGCATAAAATGCATACGTAAAAACCGGCGGGCCGATGCTGCATGCCGTTGCCAAGGCCGTATCGCGGTGCTTATAGCATCGGGCGATCAAGTCCCTTTGACGTAAAGGAAGCAGCTTTTGGCCAAGTCTCCCGCACGTGCCAAATCGGTTGGCGCCGCGCCTACACTGACGCCTGCGCCCGCCGCCAACCGCGAACGGCCGCGCGATCCACAACCGCATCCCGCCACGTCGGCCGAGCTTGAGCAATTCTACCGTGAGATGCTGCTGATCCGCCGGTTCGAGGAAAAGGCGGGGCAGCTTTATGGCCTTGGTCTTATCGGCGGTTTTTGCCACCTTTATATCGGACAAGAGGCGGTGGCCGTCGGCCTCCAGTCCGCCCTTGATCCTGCGCGCGACAGCGTGATTACGGGCTACCGCGACCATGGTCACATGCTCGCCTATGGTATCGATCCGAAAGTCATTATGGCCGAACTGACCGGCCGCGCCGCCGGTATTTCGCGCGGCAAGGGTGGATCGATGCACATG
>ERZ1066122.2681-NODE-2681-length-11282-cov-17.832992_pt1 | contig 11282 bp, 7 predicted proteins | sample MGYA00382769_ERZ1066122 | MGnify/ENA primary metagenome ERZ1066122 (study PRJEB33369, sample SAMEA5778352) | biofilm metagenome | biome: Industrial cooling water; feature: Water cooling tower basin; material: Biofilm | place: United Arab Emirates | collected...
GGGACGCGCGCGATGGGCCGTCACCGGCCACTTGCCGCGAACGGGTTAGCCAAGCGAGGTCAGCGAGAAAGATGATGTGCCTTGGTCCGGATCGGCACGCGCAAGCACCGGAGCGGATCGCCACGGGCCTTCCTCACACACCCCCAAGCCGACACGCACCGGCGGCGCCGGGAAAGCGAGGGTCGCTTTCTCCGACATAAAGGCTTCACGGAGGAGAAAGCGACCCTCGCTTTCCCGGTGACGACGGCGCCGCACCCCCCGGCTCAGCCCGTGAGACAGGCAAGTGCTTGAATCCCTTGACGCTTCCGGAAGGGGGTGACTTCCGCCCGCCAAGGTGTATAAATATTCACCCATGAGCCCCGACCTCACCCCCCGCCAGCAGGCCCTGTACGACTTCATCGCCGAACGGCTGCGCACCGAAGGCGCGCCCTCCGTGGCCGAGATCGCGCGGGCCTTTGGCATCCACGACAGCGCCGCCCACAAGCACCTGCGCACGCTCGAGGCCAAGGGCGCGCTGGTGCTGCTGCCGGGGCGCGCGCGCGGCATCCGGCTGCCGGCGGCGGCGTCGCGCAAGGCCGCGCGGCGCGACGAGCTGCTGTCGCTGCCCATCCTCGGCCGGGTCGCGGCCGGCGCGCCCATCGGCGCCGCGGCGGGGCACGAAGGCCAGATGCTGTTCGACCGCGCGGCCTTCTTCCCCCAGCCCGACTACCTGCTGCGGGTGAAGGGCGACTCGATGCGCGACGACGGCATCCTCGACGGCGACCTGATCGCCGTGCACCGCAGCGAAGTGGCCGAGAACGGCCAGATCGTGGTCGCCCGCATCGACGGCGAGATCACCGTCAAGCGCCTGCAGCGCAAGCGCGATCGCTTGCTGCTGCTGCCGCGCAACCCCGACTACGCGCCGATCGAAGTGCCGCCCGACGCCGACTTCGCCATCGAAGGCCTGTACTGCGGCCTGGTGCGCCGGGGCTAGCCGTGGGCGCGCTGGTTTCCCTCGACACGCTGCTGGCCGACCGCCGGCTCTGGCGCGGCCAGCCGACCGCGCGGCCCGCCAGCGTCGAACCCACCGGCCACGCCGCGCTGGATGCCGCGCTGCCCGCCGGCGGCTGGCCCGAGTCGGCGCTGGTGGAGGTGCTGTTGCCCGCCGACGGCCTGGGCGAGCTGCGCCTGGTGCTGCCCACGCTGGCGCGCCACACCGGCGCCGGCCGCGACATCGCCCTGGTGGCGCCGCCCTACGTGCCCAACCCGCTGGCCTGGCGCGCCGCGGGCGTCGATACCGCGCGCCTGCACCTGGTGTCGGCCGATGCGCGCGACGCGCTGTGGGCCACCGAGCAATGCCTGCGCGCAGGCTGCCTGTCGGCGGTGCTGTGCTGGCCGCAGAAGGCCGACGACCGCGCGCTGCGCCGGCTGCAGGTGGCGGCCGAAAGCGGGCAGGCGCTGGTGTTCGCCTTCCGCGATGCGCGCGCCGCCGCGCAGCCTTCGCCGGCGGCGCTGCGGCTGCAGCTCGCCCCGGGCCAGCTGCAGGTGCTCAAGTGCCGCGGCGGCCTGGCGCCGGCGCAGCCCGTTCCCTTCCCGCTGCACTGATGCGGGCGCGCCATGCTCTGGGCTTGCCTGCTGCTGCCGCACCTGGCGCTGGACACCGTCCTTCGCCGCCATCCTTCGCCTGAGGAACCGCTGGCGCTGGTCGGCGGGCCGCGGCCGCGGCGGGTGCTGTCGGCGGTGAACGAGGCCGCCGCCGCGCGCGGGTTGCACCGCGGCCAGCCGGTGGCGGCGGCCGAGGCGCTGTGCGAAGGCGTACGCCTGGTCGACGACGACCCGGCGCGGCTGGCGCGGGCGCGCGATTTCCTGGCCGCGTGGACGTATCGCTACAGCTCGCAGGTGAGCACGGCGCTGCCGGGCGCGGTGCTGCTGGAAGTGCAGGGCAGCCTGGGGCTGTTCGGGCCGTGGCCGCGGTTCGAGGCGGCGCTGCGCGAGGAGCTGCAGGCGCTGGGCTTCCGGCACCGCATCGCGCTGGCGCCGAGCGCGGTCGGCGCGGCGGTGCTGGCCGCGCACCAAGACGGGCTGGCGGTTACCTCGCATGAGGCGCTGCGGCGCGCGCTGGCGTCGGTGCCGGTGGCGCGGGCGCGGCTGCCGGGCGGCGTGGCGCCGGCCCTGTCGCGGATGGCGGTGCGCACGCTGGGGCAGGTGTTCGCGCTGCCGCGGGCGGCGCTGGGCAAGCGCCACGGCGTCGAACTGCTCGACCACCTCGATCGTTTGCTGGGGCAGGCGCCCGAAGTGCTGCCGCTGTACCAGCCGCCGGACGTGTTCGACGCGAAGATCGAACTCAATTACGACGTCGAGAGTTCGCAGGCGCTGCTGTTCCCGCTGCGGCGGCTCACGGCCGATCTCGCCGCCTACCTGGCCGGGCGCGACGGCGGCGTGGCGCGCTTCGTGCTGCGGCTCGGGCACGAGGACCGGCCCGACACCGAAGTGGTGGTGGGCCTGCTGGCGCCGGAGCGGCAGCCGGGCACGCTGTTCGAACTCGCGCGCGGGCGGCTCGAGCGCGTGGCGGTGTCGGCGCCGGTGCGGACGCTGCGGCTGGTGGCGCGCGAATTGCCGCCGTTCGTGCCGGCGGCGCGCGAACTGTTCGAGGCGCGGCCGCAGCAGGCGGTGGAATGGCCGGCGCTGCGCGAACGCCTGCGCGCGCGGCTGGGCAACGAGTCGGTGTACGGGCTTGATCCGGTCGCCGACCACCGCCCCGAACGCAGCTTCAAGCGCCGCGACGGCGTGGCCGAGCCCGCGCCGCCGGCGGTGTGCGGCCCCCGGCCCACCTGGCTGCTGCACCGCCCGGTCCCGCTGCGCGACCCGGCGCCGCGCCTGCTGGCCGGCCCCGAGCGCATCGAAACCGGCTGGTGGGACGGCGGCGACGTGCAGCGCGACTACTACGTCGTCGAAACCTCCCGCGGCCAGCGCGCCTGGGCCTTCTGCGCCCCCGGCGAGCGCGGCCCCTTCATGCTCCACGGCTGGTTCGCATGAGTGGGAAGAACGGGAAGAACGGGGTCAGGTTCACTTTTCCCGCAGGCGGTATCCGGCCATTGCTGCCGGCACCTGCCTGCGGGAAAAGTGAACCTGACCCCGTTCTTCCTTATGCGGAGCTGCATTGTTTGTCGAACTTCAGCTTCCTGCGCGGGGCGAGTTCGGCGAAGGAACTGTTCGCGCGGGCGAAGGCCCTGGGCTACCGCGCGCTGGCGATCACCGACGAGGCCTCGATGGCGGGCGTGGTGCGCGCCTTCGAGGCCGCGCGCGAGGCCGGCATCGCCATGATCACCGGCACCGAGCTGCAGCTCGAGCGCGGGCCGAAGCTGGTGCTGCTGGCGGAAACCCTGGCCGGCTACCAGCGCCTGTGCGGCTGGATCACGCTCGGCCGGCGGCGCATGCGCAAGGGCGAGTACCGGCTCACGATGGCCGACCTCGCGGGCGACACCACGGGCGTACTGGCGCTGTGGATTCCCGGCGCCGTGCCCGAGGCCGCGCACGGCGCCTGGGTCGAGGCGAACTTCCCGGGCCGCGCCTGGCTGGCGGTCGAGCTGCACCGCGGCCCCGACGACGCCGCGCGCCTGCACCAGCTGCGCGACCTCGGCGCCACGCTCGGCCTGCCGCTGGTGGCCGCCGGCGACGTGCACATGCACGCCCGCGGCCGCCGCGCGCTGCAGGACACCGTCACTGCCATCCGCCACCGCTGCACGGTGCGCGAGGCCGGCGCGCGCCTGTTCCCGAACGGCGAGCGCCACCTGCGCCGCCTGGACGTGCTGGCGCGCACCTACCCGCCCGACCTGCTGGCCGAAACGACCCGCATCGCCGACCGTTGCACCTTCACCCTCGACCAGCTGCGCTACGAGTACCCCCGCGAAGTGGTGCCCGAAGGCCACACCCCCGCCAGCTGGCTGCGCCAGCTCAGCGACGAGGGCGCCCGCTGGCGCTGGCCCGCCGGCGTGCCGGAAGACGTGCGCCGCAAGATCGACGACGAACTGCAGCTGATCGCCGACCTGCAGTACGAGTCCTATTTCCTCACCGTGCACGACATCGTCCGCTTCGCCCGCGGCCGCGGCATCCTCTGCCAGGGCCGCGGCTCGGCCGCCAACTCGGTGGTCTGCTACGTGCTGGGCATCACCGAGGTCGATCCCGCGCGCGTGGGCATGCTGATGGAGCGCTTCATCTCGCGCGAGCGCAAGGAGCCGCCCGACATCGACGTGGATTTCGACTCGACCCGGCGCGAGGAAGTCATCCAGTACGTGTACGAGCGCTACGGCCGCGAACGCGCCGCGCTGACCGCCGTGGCCACCACGTATTCCGGCCGCAGCACGATCCGCGACGTCGCCAAGGCGCTGGGCCTCTCGCCCGACCAGGTGGACCGTCTGGCGCGCACGCTGGGCCGCTGGGACAGCGCGCTGCCGGCCGCGGAGCGCCTGCGCGAGGCCGGCTTCGACCCGGACAACCCGGTCATCAGGCGCGTGCTCGCGCTCACCGGCCAGCTGCTCAACTTCCCGCGGCATCTGTCGCAGCACCCCGGCGGCTTCGTCATCAGCGACGCGCCGCTGCACACCCTGGTGCCGGTCGAGAACGCCGCCATGCCCGACCGCACCGTCATCCAGTGGGACAAGGACGACCTCGACACGCTCGGCCTGATGAAGGTGGACGTGCTGGGCATCGGCATGCTGGGCGCCATTTCCCGCTGCCTGCAGCTGCTGCGCGCCAGCGGCCGGCGCGAGCTCACCGTGCAGGACATCCCGGCCGAGGACCCGGCGGTGTACGCCATGATCCAGCGCGGCGACACCGTGGGCACCTTCCAGATCGAAAGCCGCGCGCAGATGGCAATGCTGCCGCGGCTCAAGCCCGCCTGCTACTACGACCTGGTGGTGCAGGTGGCCATCGTCCGCCCCGGCCCGATCGAGGGGAAGATGGTGCATCCCTACCTGCAGCGGCGGCAGGGCCGCGAGCCGGTGGTGTATCCCTCGCCCGCGCTGGAGAAGGTGCTCAGGCGTACGCTCGGCATCCCGCTGTTCCAGGAGCAGGTGATGCAGATCGCCATCGTCGCCGCCGGCTACACGCCCGGCGAGGCCGACCAGCTGCGCCGCTCGATGGCCGCCTGGAAGCGCCACGGCGGCCTGGAGCCGCATCGCGAGCGCCTGCTGGCCGGCATGCGCGAGCGCGGCTACGACGACGCCTTCGCCGAGCGCATCTTCGAGCAGGTCAAGGGCTTTGGCAGCTACGGCTTCCCCGAATCGCACGCGGCCAGCTACGCGCTGGTGGCCTACGTCAGCGCCTGGCTGAAATGCCACGAGCCGGCGGCCTTCACCTGCGCGCTGGTCAACACGCCCACGCACATGGGTTTCTACACGCCGAACCAATTGCTGCAGGAGGTGCGGCGGCAGGGGGTGCGGGTGCTGCCGGTGGATGTGCGGTACAGCGATTGGGAGTGCACGCTGGAAAGCATCGGGACTGAAGTCCCTCCCACAAGGGCGGCGCCTGTGGGAGGGACTTCAGTCCCGATCTCACCCCAGCCCGCGATACGCCTCGGCTTCAACCAGATCCTCGGCTTCCCCCAACAAGCCGCCGAGCGCTTGGTGATCGCCCGCGCCCGCGCGCCCTTCCGCCACCTCGACGACCTGGCGCACCGCGCCGGCCTGGACCGCCGCGCGCTCGACCGGCTGGCCGAGGCCGACGCCCTGCGCGGCCTGGCCGGCCACCGCAACCGCGCGCGCTGGGCCGCCAGCGGCGTCGAGGCCAGCTTGCCGCTGTTCGCCGGGATGGAGGCCTCGCCCGAAGCACGCGTCGCGCTGCCGCCGCCCACGCCCGGCGAGCGCGTGCTGGCCGACTACGCCAGCACCGGCACCACGCTCGGCCCGCACCCGCTGCGGCTGCTGCGCAAGCAGCTGCGCGCGCAGCGCTGCCGGCCCTCGCGCGAGCTGGCGACGCTGCCGCACGGCGCCCACGTGCGCCACGCCGGCCTGGTGACGCTGCGGCAGCGGCCGGGCACCGCCAAGGGCGTCACCTTCGTCACGCTCGAGGACGAGGACGGCAGCGTCAGCGTGGTGGTGTGGCAGGACCTGGGCGAACGCCAGCGCCGCGAGCTGGCCAACGCCCGCCTGCTGGCGGTGGACGGCCGCTGGGAGAAGGTGGACGGCGTCAGCCACCTGATCGCCGGCCGCCTGCACGATTTCTCCCACCTGATGGGCGCGCTGCAGGTGTCCTCCCACGACTACTACTGATTCTGGGTTACGGCGCCGGCGCTACCGCGAAGTGCGAAGGCACTTTCTGCTCGGTGAAGCGGCGGTCTCAATCGGTCGACGCAACACACTCGCTCAGCCGATAGGCCGGCGTTCTAAAGCCCAAGGTCTCCCGGGGTCGCTGGTTCAAGCTTAGTGCAATCTTGTTGAGCGCGGCTTGGGAATGGACCGACAGATCGGTGCCATGCGGCAGGTACTGCCGCAGCAATCCGTTGGTGTTTTCGTTGGAGCCGCGCTGCCAGGGGCTTTGCGGATCGCAGAAGTAGACCTGGACATCCGTGGCGACGGTGAAGTCCTTGTGGCTGGCCGTCTCGGTGCCCCGATCCCAAGTCAGCGATTTGCGGAGCTCTTTCGGCAGCGACTGCACCTGCCGGCTCAGCGCGGAAACAACGCTGGCTGTGTCCCTGCCTTTGACCTTCACCAACATCACGAACCGGGTGCGGCGCTCCACCAAGGTCGCTACATGGGAGTTGTTGCTGCCGCTGACCAGATCGCCTTCCCAGTGGCCGGGTATGGCTCGATCCTCAACTTCGGCCGGCCGCTCCCGAATGGATACGGCGTCAACGATGCCGCCCCGTGGCGCTACGACCAGCGCCTTGGACCGGCGCATCTTCCGATGCGTCCTCAGATGCGCGCAAAGCTCCTTTTTCAAGGCGCCGCGGGCCTGGATGAACAGGCTGCGGTAGATGGTCTCGTGCGACACCCGAAGCGACTCCTCGGCAGGGAACTCCAGCTTAAGCCAGGCTGCGATCTGCTCGGGCGACCAGCGCTGGACCAGCCGCTGGGCCACGAGCTGGCGCAGCGCCGCGTTAGTCGCCAGCACGCACGGCTTTGGCCGCTTGGCGAGATCCCAGGCCTGCTCGTCGGCTCGATTTGCACGATAGTTCTTTGGCCCGCCGTTGCGCCCCACTTCCCGGCTGATCGTCGACGTCGCACGACCCAGCCGTCGGGAAATCTCGCGAAAGGACAGTTCAGCCGCCAGGCCGCGGGAAATCTCCTCGCGCTCCACCAAAGTCAGGCTTCGATCCGCCCGTCGCCTGAGCGGCGGCACGATCCCGCCGTTCGTTGCCAGGATGCCTCGGATCGCCCCCGGCGTCCGCCCCATTCCCCGGCCGATCTCACGGATCGGCCGGCCCTGCTTCCACTGCAGCCAAACCTCCTGCTTCTGGGCATCGGGCAGCCCAGGACGCCCCATTCTCGCCATCGGTCTCTCGCCTCCGCAGTCCAAAACAGACTAGCGTTGCAACGACCGGTTGAGACCGCCGCCTTTATCTCCCAGAAAGTGCCTTCGCACTTCGCGGCACCGCCGGTGCGTGTCGTCTGGTTTGGTGGACGAAAGACCCGTGGCCGCGCGCTCCGGAGCTTGCGCGTGTGCGATCCGGACCAAGGCGCAGCATTTTTCTCGCTGTCCTTGCTTGGCTAACCCGTTCGCGGCAAGTGGCCGGTGACGGCCCATCGCGCGCGTCCCTTCGGACGCGGAGTCAGGTTTCGAGGCCAGCGTGGAAGACGGCCAGCGTGAGAGACCTATCCGCCCGGCGGCGGGTGTAGGTGCAAGGCGTAACGCCTGGGTCCGTGCTTTTCCGATGGGCGTCCCCCAGGATCCGGTGAACGTGAGCTGCTCCCGGACGCGCGGTTGATCTCGAGAACCATCACGAGCCCATGCCGTGGCAACGGAGCCATCGGAAAAGCCGGGGCCGACCACCACCGCCAAGCCCCCACACCCGCCGCCGGGCGGAGTGATCTCGCAATCTGGCCACCTTCCGGGCTCGCGCCGCCGCCGCATCCAGTGTCCGAAGGGACACGCAGCGATAGGCCTCAGCAGCTTTCGGGGCCAGGTCGGGTTAGCCAAACCTGATCAGCGAGAAAGATGATGCGCCTTGGTCCTGATCGTGCACGCGCAAGCATCGAAGCGGGCCGCCACGGGCCTTCCGTTGGGCACCCTTACCGAAGCGAAGGTCGCTTTCTCCGACATAAAAGGCTTCACGGAGGAGAAAGCGACCTTCGCTTCCGCGGTGGCAACGGCGCCAGATAGCACGGTCTTCGCTTCCGCGGCGGCCCCGGCGCCGGACGTGACGCATCAGACGGAGGTGGGCGTAAGCTGGGTTCGTGGAGAGGACCCCGCCGCTGCCCGAGTCGCCCTGCGTCCGCAACTGCTGCCTGGACGATGCCGATGTGTGCATCGGCTGCGGCCGGCACCTGCACGAGATCCTGCGCTGGAACCAGGCCGATGCCGGCGAACGCGAGGACATCCTCGCCCGCGCGGCGGCCCGGCGCGCGGCGCGGCCGGCGCCCGTGTTCCGCGGCCCCGGGCGGGCATGACCTTCGGGTGATTGGGCAGTGGCCGCGGGCCGGCGTAGAGTCGGCCCACCGTCCCCTGGAGCCCCGCCATGTCCCTTGCCCGCCGCACCGCGCTTCCGCTCGCCATCACCCTGGCCCTGTCGCTGGCCGCCTGCCAGCCCGCGCCCGCCCCGGCCGAAGGCGAGGCCGCCACGCCCGCCGCCGCCGCCGAGGCCGTGGCGCGGCCGTCGAAGCAGTACGCGATCGAGGACTTCGTGGCTTCCACCGGCGTCATGGGCGCGTCCTTCAATGCCGATGAATCGCGCATCCTGTTCTCGTCCAACCGCCGCGGCGTGTGGAACGCCTACTCGATGCCGGTCGCCGGCGGCGAGTGGACCGAAGTCACCCGCTCCGACACCGACAACAGCTACGCCGTGTCCTACTTCCCGGCCGACGACCGCGTGCTGGTCACCCGCGACCAGGGCGGCAACGAGCTCAACCACCTGTACGTGATCGAGGCCGACGGCAGCGAGCGTGACCTGACCCCGGGCGAGAACCTGAAGGCCGGCTTCCTCGGCTTCACCGCCGACGGCAGCGCCTTCCACGTCGTCAGCAACGAACGCGACCCGCGCTACTTCGACGTCTACCGCTACGACAGCGCCAGCTACGAACGCACCCGCGTCTGGGAGAACACTGAAGGCCTGGATCCGGCGCTCGTTTCAGGGGACGGCAAGTGGCTCGCCCTGGCCCTGCCCAACACCACCAATGACAGCGACCTGTTCGTGGTGGAGCTGGCCACCGGAAAGTCCACCAAGGTGTCGGAGCACGAAGGCCAGGCGGCGTTCGAAGCCCAGGACTTCAGCCCCGACGGCCAGTGGCTGTACTACACCGCCAACGACCAGGGCGAGTTCGCGCAGCTGCGGCGCGTGAACCTGTCCACCTGGGCGCACGAGCCGGTGCAGTCGGCCGACTGGGACATCGTGGCGGCCTACTTCTCCAAGAACGGCAAGTACCTGGCCGTCGCCACCAACGTCGACGGCAGCACGCGCGTGAAGCTGCACGACGCCGCCACCGGCGCCGAGCAGCCGCTGCCGGCGCTGCCGGCCGGCGAGATCCGCGGCCTGCGCATCGCCGATTCGGAGACGAAGATGGCCTTCTACCTCAACGGCGACCGCCAGCCCAACGACCTGTACGTGCTCGAGTTCGGCGGCGAGCCGAAGCAGCTGACCACCTCGCTGAACCCGGCGATCGACCCGGCCGACCTGGTCGATTCCAGCGTCGTGCGCTTCAAGAGCTTCGACGGCATGGAGATCCCGAACATCCTGTGGAAGCCGCACCAGGCCACGGCGGAGAACCCGGCACCGGCCCTGGTGTGGGTGCACGGCGGCCCGGGCGGCCAGACCACGCGCGCGCACTCGGCGGTCATCCAGTACCTGGCCAACCACGGCTACGTGGTGCTGGGCATCAACAACCGCGGCAGCTCGGGCTACGGCAAGACCTTCTTCGCCGCCGACGACGGCAAGCACGGCCGCGAGCCGCTGTGGGACACGGTCGAGGCCAAGAAGTACCTGCAGACGCTCGACTACGTGGACGACGACAAGATCGGCATCATCGGCGGCAGCTACGGCGGCTACATGGTGCTGTCGGCGCTGGCCTTCCAGCCGGGCGAGTTCAAGGTGGGCGTGAACATCTTCGGCGTCTCGAACTGGATCCGCACGCTCGAATCGATCCCGCCGTACTGGGAGTCCTTCCGCGAGGCGCTGTACCAGGAGGTGGGCAACCCCGAGACCCAGCGTGATTTCCTGATCGAGACCTCGCCGCTGTTCCACGCCGACAAGATCAACGTGCCGCTGATGGTACTGCAGGGCGCCAACGACCCGCGCGTGATCAAGCCCGAGAGCGACGACATCGTCGCCGCGGTGGAAAAGAACGGCGTGCCGGTCGAGTACGTGGTGTTCGACGACGAAGGCCACGGCTTCAGCAAGAAGAAGAACCAGATCGAGGGCTACGGCCGCATCCTGGCCTTCCTCGACCAGCACCTGCGCGGCAACGCCGCGCCGCCGCCGGCGCCCTGACTTCCGCCGGCGCGGGACACGCGGCACACTGGCCGCGTGTCCCTCCGCCAGGTGAAGCCATGAAGCGCATGCTGCTGCTGTCCGCCGGCCTCGCCGCGCTGTGCGTGGCGCCGGCGGCCCGCGCCGAGGCCCTGTACCGCTGCGAGGACGGCAAGGGCGCGGTGAGCATCCAGTCCGAGCCCTGCCCCAAGGGCATGACCCAGGTGTGGAAGCGCGAGACCGCGCCCGACCCCGAGCCCACGCCCGAGGCCCTGGCGGCGCAGGCCGCCGCGGCCGAAGCCGAGGCCGCCCGCGCCGCCGAGGCCGACCGCCTGGCCAAGCTCGAGCGCCTGGCCGAACGGCTCGAGCGCGAGGAGCAGGCCCGCCGCGAGGCTCCCGCCGCCCCCGCCGAGCGCCCGCCCACCAAGAGCGAATGCACCCTGGCCCATGAGTTCCAGGAGGCCACCCAGGGCATGCCCTGGCTGGAGCTGACGCAAACGCAGCGCGAGCGCATCCGCAGCTGGGTGATCCGCACCTGCCGCGACCCCGACGGCCCCGTGTCGGACGCCACCGGCACCTGATCCGCGCCCGCCATGCCGCACAATGGCGGCATGGAATCCAAGACCAACCTGCGCGGCATCGTCGCGATGCTGCTGGCCGTCGGCCTGTTCTCGCTGATGGACGG
>ERZ1066122.2683-NODE-2683-length-11276-cov-8.316817_pt1 | contig 11276 bp, 11 predicted proteins | sample MGYA00382769_ERZ1066122 | MGnify/ENA primary metagenome ERZ1066122 (study PRJEB33369, sample SAMEA5778352) | biofilm metagenome | biome: Industrial cooling water; feature: Water cooling tower basin; material: Biofilm | place: United Arab Emirates | collected...
AAATAGAAGCCAAAGATAGTTTAACCCGCCAAATTAACCTGTTTGTAACACTAGCGATGTGCCGATTAATACAACGGCAGGCTACATCGGCCTAAAAGACGCCAACTCTTTTGACTTTGCCACCGCGATGGGAATCAACACGTTTCCGCCGGTTTCCCCTTGGACGAGCCTCCCGCCAATGCACGACCGCCGCCGGTACCCCACCGTCACGGCACTCTCCGGTAGCGAGATGCTGGTAGTGTCGGGCCAGATGTACGGCACCTCGGTAAGCACCGTGCCCGAGGTGTATAGCCCCGCTCTACGAATACGTGGCGGCGACTGACTGGAGCCGATTGGCAGCTTATCAGCCCTAATGTGCTGCCGCGAAACTACCTGTGGCTGTTCGCCGCTCCCAACGGGCAGGTTTTCCACGCCGGCCCCGAGGCCAATGCCCGCTACTTCAGCACCAACGGCACCGGAAGCTGGGGCGGCACCGCGTTTCCGCATCTGAATGGCGAAACTCCCGGCTACGGCACGGCCGTGCTGTACGGGCGCGGGAAGATTCTGGCGGTCGGCGGCGGACGCGCCGCCGCCGAGAAGATCGACCTGACCGTGGCTTCGCCCGCGTGGTCGTCGGCGGGCACGATGTCGGCCTCGCGCGACAACCAGAGCGCCACGCTGCTCCCCGACGGCGCGGTGCTCGTCACGGACGGCAGCAGCCTCAACATCACCGACGATTACCCCGCCGTGCTCGAAGCCGAGCTATGGACTCCGCCCGGCCTGCCGCTGCCCAGCGGCACCGGCACGGCCGGCCCCACCGGCCACTGGACCATGCTGGCGCCCGCGCAGGTGCCGCGCCTCTATCATTCCACGGCCGTGCTCCTGCCCGACGGGCGCGTACTGACCACCGGCGGCGGCCAGGGCGGCAACTACGCCGACCACCGCGACTACGAAGTGTTCTCGCCGCCCTACCTCTTCAAGGGTGCCCGCCCCACGATCAGCGCCGCGCCGGTGGCCGTCAAATACGGCCAGAACTTCACGGTCACGACGCCCAACACCATTCAGAAAGTACGCTGGATTCGGCTCGGCTCCGCCACCCACGCCAACGATATGAACCAGCGGCTCAACGAGCTGACGTTTACGCAAAGCGGCTCCACGCTTACCATCACGCCGCCCGTCGTCAACGACTGCCCGCCGGGTCACTATATGCTGTTCGTGCTCGATGCGGCCGGGGTGCCATCCGAGGCAAAAATCATCGCCATCGACAACACCGGCTGCGCCACCCCCGTCAACCTGACGCTCACGGTCAGCCCGCAGGGCAGCACCACCGGCTGCACCACCACCCGTACCTTTACCGCGACGGGCAATAACCTGGTGACCAGCAGCATCCGGTGGAGTATCAATGGGATTCATCAGCCCGGCGGCGACGGCCTTACGGCCATCAGCCTGACGCAGGGACTGAACTATCCGTACACCTGGCAGCATCAGGTCTCGGTAACGGCCCTTTACCAATGTGGCACCTACACGGGCAACGCCACCACCACGCAACAGGTCATCAGCTACTTCCCCAACCGCCAGCCGGAGTAGCACAGCAATACGCACGGAAAAGCCCCGCCTGAGCTACCTCAGGCGGGGCTTTTCTGTAGTGACACTTCCCGCTACTGCACCACCGGCTTGCCCTCCGACGAGTCAGCCGCCTGCGGCGGCACCTCGCCGCCCGTGCTCAGCGCGTCGGCGTCGGCGGTGGCTTTGGCTTTCTTGGATGCTTTCTTTTTCGGTGCGGCCTCGGCGGCGGCGGGTGCCTCGGCGGTGGGCGCTTCCTCCTGCGGCAGGTGCGGGCCGAGGATATTGTACCACGTCACGAGTTTTTTCACGTCGGAGAGGTACACGCGGTCCACGTCGTAATCGGGCACGGCGCGGCGGATGAACGTCACGAGCGCCTGCGGGTCCGATTTGGCCGTCAGCTCGAGCCGGGGGCCGAACTCGCGGCGGATGGCCGTCAGCACGTCGGCCAGCGCCACGGTGCCTTCCTCGGTGGTGGTGTAAATCGAAATATCGCCCAGCGACGACACCTGATGCTGCGCCGGCACCAGCACCCGCGTACGGGCCTCATCGATGGTTTCGACCAAAATGCCGTTGCGCGCCGGGCTAACCACCCGGAACAAGCCACCGCGACCGCTGATGGCGACGATTTCCCGCAGGTTCAATGCCATTCCTGAAAAAATAGGGGAGGAGTGAAGATGAAGCCGGCCGCGCGCACGACGCGCCACCCGGCCACTAAAAAAAACAACCGCCGCGCCGCCCCCCGCATCAAGTGCGAGTTGGGCAGCGCGGCGGTTCAAAGCTACGGCCGCGCGGCTTGATGACCTTTGGAAGGAGAAACAAGGGCAACCTTTCAAGGCCGCCTCCACTCCCTTGCCCGGCCTTTCAAGGCCGGGCCACCGGGCCATCAGCCTACAGCTTAAACATCACCGGCAGGCTCGTCTTGATGGCGTAGCCGGGCGCTTTGAATTTGAGCAGCTTCACGACGCGCAGGGCTTCTTCGCCGCAGCCGCCGCCGATGTTTTTCACGACCGAGATGTTTTCCATCGAGCCGTCGTCTTTCAGCGTGAAGCCGATGATGCACTGGCCCTGAATGCGGTTGCGGCGCGCCGTGGCCGGGTATTTTAGCTCTTTTTCGATGAATTCATACATTCCCTGCTGGCCACCCTCGTAGTGCTCGGCAGCGGGGATGTGGTTGGTGGTGCCCACCCGAGGCATCACGGGCGCGGCCGGTGCCGCTTCGACCGGGGCGGCCTCCGTAGTGGCGGGCGCTTGTGCGAAGGCTTGCGACGTAATCAGCGCGAAAGCCGCCGCGCCAAGCACCGAAGGGAAAGAAAACTTCATCCGAAGGAGATGTAGGTGAATGGAATGAATCAGGTGAAAACAAGCCGCAAAACGCGCAAGAGTGCGTTTGGTGCCTGCGGCCGGCCGGGGTCAACTACTATGCCACCGGCCGCCCGGCGCGGAGCCGACAAGCTTCAGGCGGGCGGCGCCTGCGCGGCCCACGCGCGGTTGGTGTCGCCGATGAAGGCCAGCAACTCGTCGCGCCCAAGGCCGCTCTCCGACGACGTGACGAACGTCGGCGGCAGCTCTTCCCACGTCTCGAGCAGGTGGGCCTTGTAGGCTTCCACACCCGCCTCGGTTTTGGCGCCGCTCTGCTTGTCGGCCTTCGTGAACACGATGACGAACGGAATGCCCTGCTCGCCGAGGTAGCGCATAAAGTCGAGGTCCACCGGCTGGGGCGGCAGGCGCGAATCGAGCAGCACCAGGCAGCACACCAGCGTCTCGCGCTTGCGGAGGTACATCCGAATCATCTGTTGCCACTTCTCGCGCTCGCGCTGGCTCACTTTGGCGTAGCCGTAGCCGGGAAGGTCCACCAGGTACCAGTCGTCGTTGATGAGGAAGTGGTTGATGAGTTGCGTCTTGCCGGGCGTCCCGGAGGTTTTGGCGAGCTTGCCGTGGCCCGTCAGCCGGTTGATGAGCGACGATTTGCCGACGTTGGAGCGCCCAATGAAGGCGTACTCGGGCAGCGTAGCCGGCGGGCATTGCCCCAGATGCGCGCTGCTGGTAACGAAACGAGCTTCTCGGATGGTCATAAGCACGGGCGCCCGGCCCCGCCCGCCATAGGGCGGGCACCGAGGCGCGTTGGGCGCACATAAGCGGGTGAGCGGTGGCCAAAACTACGCCGCTGGCCCGGTTAGTGCGCGGGTTCGCCCGGCAACCATCGCCCTGTCGGGGGGCGTATGATGGGCGGGCGGGAAAAATGCACTTACTTTTCGCGTTTTTTCGAGTTAAGCACTCCAACAGGGGTGGCCCGTTCGGCGCAGGCTGGTTTTTGGGCACATTACTCTTGGAACTATCCTAAATGCACTTCGCCCTTTCGTCACGACTTCCACTTTTTTGGCTCCTCGGTGCCGGAGCGTTGTGCGCGTGGCCGGTCGCGCCGGCTGCCGCTCAACAGGCTTCGACGCGCCGCCTGCTCAACCAGGCCGAGCGCACGGCCCGCCACGGCCACCCCGACGAAGCCGCGCAGAAGTACCAGCAGGTGCTGCTGGCCGACCCGAACAATCTGGAAGCCAATTTCGGGTACGGCTCGTTTCTGCTCACCCGCAAGCGCGAGCTGGAAACCGCCCGCCAGTGCCTCCGCAAGGTGTACGACCAGAACCCCGGCTACAACCCGCAACTGGCGTTCCGGCTGGGGCAGGCGTACCACCTGCTGAGCCAGTACGCCGAGGCGGTACCGCTGTTTGAGACGGCCGTGCAGGCGCTCCGCAACACGCCCTCCGCCGACGACCTGCTCGAGGAAGACGGCCCCGAGCTCAAGCTCCTCGATACGCACCACCGCTTCAGCGCTTCGGCGCTGCTGCTGCAAAGCCGCAAAGAGCTGGACGAATGCCGCGCCGCGCTGGCAATGCAGCAAGAGCGCCCCCAACCCGCCGATGTCACCGCCCTGACCGGCGCCGTGAACACGACGTGCTCGGAGTACGCGCCCGTGGTCAACGACAACGGCCGGATGCTGCTCTTCTCCTCGCGCCGGGGGCGCACCGACCAGCCCGCCACCCCCAAAGCGCTGCTGCCGCACGAAAACATTTTCTACGCCCTGCGCGACGAAGACGGCGGCTGGGGCGCCCCCAAGGAAGTAGCCAAGCTCAACACCCGCCAGCACGAGGCGCCGCTCGGCTTCTCGCCCGACGGGCGCAATCTGTACCTGTACCGCGACGTCAACGGCGGCGATATTTTCGTGGCGAAACAATCGTCGGAAGGCAACTGGACCACGCCCGCGCCGCTCGGCAAGCCCATCAACTCGCCGTACTACGAGCCGTCGTTTTGCCTGTCGCCCGACGGCAAGGCGGCGTTTTTTGCTTCCGACCGGCCCGACGGCTTCGGCGGCCTCGACCTCTACATCACCACCCGCCAGCCCGATGGGTCGTGGAGTCCGGCGTTCAACCTGGGCGCTTCCATCAATACCGCCTACGACGAAGATTCGCCCTTCCTGAGCAGCGACAACACGACGCTCTATTTCAGTTCGCGCGGCCACAACTCTATCGGCGGCTTCGACCTGTTCCGGTCCACCACCGACGGGCCGCTCTGGAGCGAGCCGCTCAACCTGGGGCTGGCCGTCAACTCGCCGTTTGACGAACTGTACCTCACGCTCGGCGCGAGCGATACGGAAGGCTTTTTCGCCTCCGACCGCCCCGGCCGTGGTTACAAAGACCTCTACGCCGTGCGCTTCGGCAAGTGGGTGCCTACTGATTCGATGGCGCCCATCGAGCCGGTGGCGTCGTTGCTGGCGCCGCCGCCGGCCTCGGCTTTCGCGCCCGCGCCGAGCGACATCAGCCCCTCCACGGCCGGCATCGTGTTCGCACTGTCGGGCAAAATCATCGACGGCTACTCGGGGCAGGCGCTGCCGGCCGAGCTGGTGGTGGTCAACCGCACCACGCGCCAGACCATCACGGTGGCCCACAACGACCCCTCGACCGGCCGCTTCCGCGTGATGCTCCCCAGCGACGGCACCCCGTACGCCCTTGAGATTCAGCAGCCCGGCTATATGTTTTACAGCCGCAACGTGGACGTGCCGCGCCAGCTCTCGGCCGAGGCCGACCTCAAAGACATCGCCCTCACGAAGCTCGAAGTTGGCAAGACGCTCGTGCTCAATAATCTGTATTTCGATTACGGCAAGGCCACCATCTCCTCGCGCTCGCAGCCGGAGTTGAAACGCCTCGTGGAGCTGCTCAAAACCAATCCGCAGCTCAAAATCGAGATCGGCGGCCACACCGACAACAAGGGTTCCGCCGAGTTCAACCAGAAACTGTCGGAGCAGCGGGCCGCCTCCGTGACGAAATATCTACAGCAACGGGGCATCGCGGCGGCCCGGTTGCGGGCAATCGGCTACGGCCTGCGCCAACCCGTGGCCGCCAACGATACCGAGGAGAACCGCCAGCGCAACCGGCGCACCGAGTTGAAAGTCCTGGAAAACTAGCCGATTGCTCCGCGTGGCGAGGTTACTTGTTGCACGGGCCGGTATCTTAGCCGTGGAAGCAGACCGTTGCTCGCGCGGAGGCACCGCTGATTTTGATGTTCCTGGCCGGCGTTTTTCGTCGGTTCGGCCGTCGGTATTTGCTTTGTTCGCGTCGGTAGCCCTATTATTGCCCCCGACTTTGGGTAGTGCCCGGAGATGCTTCACACCCGACACCCGAAAAAAAACGCCTCACAGGTAACGCGCGTGGCCTTCTGACAGTAAGATGCGGTGCCATAGGCACCCTGCCGGCAGGTGCCGGCGCTGGCCGCCGCTGTCGCTTCCCTCCCTAGAACCGCTTCCCCAACCCCCCCCCAATGGATAATAAAGTCAAACGGCTACTGAAAGCCTCGCTGGTACTTGCGTTGGCCGGCGCCGGCGCCGCTCCGGCGATGGCACAAAGCACCCGTAAGGCAATGTCGACGGCCAACAAGTTCTTCGAGAACGAGAACTTCCGGGCCTCGATCCCCTTCTACGAGCAGGTTCTGGCCAAAGAGCCGGACAACGCGCTCGCTCTGTTCCGCGCCGGGATCAGCTATATGTCCTTCGATAAAGAGAAGGCAAGCGACTACATCTACAAAGCCCAGCGGCTCAAGCCGAAGGTCTCGAAGGATGTGGAATACTGGCTCGGCCGCGTCGATCACATCAACTACAACTTCGATGATGCGATCACGCACTACCAGTCGTACGCCACGACGCTGAAGAAAAAGAACGACCCCCGCAAGGAGGAGATCGCGCAGCGGATTCAGCACTCGAAGAACGCCAAAGTGCAGTTCAACAACCCGAAGGACATCTTCGTCAAGAACCTCGGGCCGGTCATCAACACGATTGCTTCCGAGCACTCGCCGGTAATTTCGGCCGATGACAAAGTGCTGCTCTACACCTCGCGCGGCTCGAACGTAACGAACGCCGACTCCAAGAAGGGCGTGGCAGCCGACGGCGAATATTTTGAGGACATCTTCGAGTCGAAGCGCCTCGGCGACGACCAGTGGGACACGCCCCGATCGTTGAGCGGGGTGCTCAACGGTAAAGGCCACGATGCCTCGATCCAGGTGTTCGACAACGACACGAAGATGCTGATGTACCGTCAGGACGAAGACGGCGATATCTTCTTCGCCGAGAAGTCGGGCGGCGACTGGAGCGAGCCGAAAAAGCTCAACAAGAACATCAACACCAAGCGCTTTCAGTCCGACGCCTTCATTACACCCGACGGCAAGACGCTGTACTTCTCGACGTCGGAGTTCTCGGAGAACAACACGCTCGACATCTACTACTCGACGCGGCCGGACGGTGGCGACTGGGGCACCCCGCAATCGCTGGGCAACACGGTCAACACGTCATTCGACGACGACAGCCCGTTCCTCTCGCGCGATGGTAAGACGCTGTTCTTCTCGTCGCGTGGGCACGACACGATGGGGGGCTACGATATCTTCAGGTCTACGTGGGATGAGTCGGCGAAGCGGTGGAGCAAGCCCGTCAATATGGGCTATCCCGTGAACACGCCGGACGATGACACCTACTACCGGCTGTCGCCCGACGGATCGTACGCCTACCTTTCGTCGTACCGCATCGGCGGCTACGGCGAGAAAGACATCTACACGATCAATTACATCAAGAACGCTACCATCAAAGGGCGGGTGTTCGCGATTATGGATTCGTCGGCCGTGCCGGGTGCCGAGCTGGTGTTCAACTCGCAGTCGGCCGACAAAAAGGCCATCTCGTTCCGTGACGTGACGAAACCCGACTCGGGTTCTTACTCGGTGAACGTGCTTTCGGGCCGCGCCTATCAGGTGAATATCTCGAAAGACGGCAAGCTCATCACCACCGAAGCCTTCGAGGTGCCGATGGTGACGCAGGATTCGGCTGCACCCATCGTGAAGGACTTCTACGTGACTTATGTAGACTCTGCCGTGTACAAGGCCAAAATGGCCGCGATGCAGGATAAAACCTTCAAGAACATTTACTATACTACCGACCAGTACGACCTGCGCCCTGAGTCGATCACGGAACTGGACAAGATCGTGAAGGTGCTGAAAGCCAACCCGGCGGTCAACCTCTCGCTCGAAGGCCACACCGACAAGCGCAACTCCGACTCCTACAATATGTCGCTGGGTAAGAACCGCTCGGTTTCGGCGTACAAGTACCTCGTGGATAACGGCATCGCTGCCAAGCGCCTCGTAACGATCTCGTACGGCGAGCGCCGCCCGGCCGCCCCGAACGATACGGAAGAGAATATGCAGCTCAACCGCCGCACGGAGTTTCGCGTGATCCTGAAAAAAGGCCAGACGCTGAAAGACCTCAACCTCGACGAGGGCGTCAGCAAAGGCGGCAACCCCGGCTCCGACGCTGCCAGCCAGCGCATCGCACCGGGCCAGAAAGGCCGTCAGAAGAAGCGCTAGTCGCGCGGCTTCGACCGATTTTCGCCACAAAACCCGGCCGGGCAATACGCCCGGCCGGGTTTTGTGCGTTTTACAAGGACGTAACGCGGAGCTACAGCTCCGGCGCCAGAATCTGCTTGCGGTAGCTGGAATGGACCGCGAACCTCCGGTTCGCCCCCGGCATATCGGCCGCGAGTGCTGGGCATTCTTTAACCACCGCACCTAACCGCCTTACCTAACCGCGAGCGAACCGGAGGTTCGCGGTCCACTCCAGCTACTGCACCCATTCTTGTAGCGCCGCGTTACGTCGGCAGGGCCGTGGGGCGCGCGGGGCACGGCTATTGCCGGGCCAGGCAACTTCCGGGGCGGTTGGGTGGTTGAAATGCCCGCGCGCTTGGCGAATTTCGCGGCGCCATTGCGCCGGGCCTCTGGCAGGTGGGCGAGCGCAACCGTGGCCGCGAGGCCGAACATTCATTTTTCTATGTCCGTCGTACCGTACCGCGGCCAGTCCGACTCGAAAAAATCGCAGGTGGCGCAGATGTTCAACAGCATCGCGCATCGCTACGATTTTCTGAATCATTTTTTGTCGGCGGGCGTGGACCACTACTGGCGCCGCCGGGCCGTCGATGAATTGGTGGCGGCCAAGCCGCGCCGCATTCTGGACGTGGCTACCGGCACGGCCGACCTGGCCATTGCCGCCCTGCGTACCGACCCGGAGCACATCACCGGCATCGACATTTCGGAAGGAATGCTGAGCGTCGGGCGGCAGAAGCTCGTGGAGCGCCACCTCGCCGACCGCATCACGCTCGAGCAGGGCGATTCGGAGGCGCTGCGCTTCGCCGACGACACGTTCGATGCCATCACGGCCGCCTACGGCGTTCGCAACTTCGAGCACCTCGACCGGGGGCTGGCGGAGATGCGGCGGGTGCTGCGGCCGGGCGGCAAGCTCGTGATTCTGGAATTCTCGAAGCCGCGCGCGTTTCCGCTCAAGCAGATGTACAACGGGTATTTTCGCTTCATTCTGCCGCAGTTCGGGCGGCTGATTTCGAAGGATGCGTCGGCGTACACGTATCTGCCCGAGTCGGTGCAGGCGTTCCCGGATGGGGAGGCGTTTCTCGACCATTTGCGGGGTGCGGGCTTCCGGCAAGTACGCTGGCAGCCGCTTACGTTTGGTATCTCCTCGCTCTACACTGCCACTAAATGACGACAGACACGCGGCGCCAGGGGCGCCTGTCACTGGCCGGCGGGCTGCTGCTGATCGGCGCGGCCCTATTGCCGGGCCGGGCGCTGGCCCAACGCGAGGAGGCTACCGGCCACAAGAACATCATCACCAAAAATCTGTCGGATTACGATACCCGGTGGTTTCATCCGGGGTTCTTCGTGGCGGCCAACGCCTCGCGGTTCAAGCCGGACTACACGGCTGCTGCGGTGGCGCGCGCCGGCTCCATCCGGTACACGACGCGCGTACGGCCGGGCTTTACGGTAGGCTTCATCGGCGACGTGCGCGTACATCCGTTTCTGACGCTGCGCTTCGTGCCGGGCGTGAGTTTCTACACCCGCGAAGTGACGCGCGAAGTGGATGGCGAAGTGCCGTACACGACCCCGGATGGTACCATTAGAATGTTGCGCGACACCGCGCAGCAGGTTGGCGCCACTACCATCGAGCTGCCGCTGCTACTGAAATTCCACGCCAAGCGGCGCGGCAACGTGCGGCTCTATCTGGTGGGCGGCCCGAAGCTCAGCACCGACGTCGGGAACAAAAAGAAAGACCGCCTGCCGAATCAACTCCGCACCACCGGGTCGGATTTGAGCATCGAGTATGGGCTGGGTGCCGACCTGTTTTACCCGATTTTCAAGTTCGGGCCGGAGCTACGCATTTCGCACGGGCTGTTCAACCAGAATCCGTCGGATGCCACCAGCGAGTACAATCAGGCGCTGGGGCGGTTTACGACGCACACGATTACGCTCTATCTCAACTTCGAATGATGCGTCCTGAATCTGCCCGCACGGCGCTCGTAACGGGCGCCACGTCGGGCATCGGGCTGGCAACGGCCCAGGAGCTGGCCCGGCTGGGCTTCCGGCTGCTTGTGACGGGCCGCCGCCGCGAGCGGCTGGCTGCGCTGGTGGCCGAGCTGCCCGCCGGTGCGGCCCACGCGCTGGCGTTCGACGTGCGCGACCACGCCGCCGTGGATGCCGCCATCGGCAGCCTGCCGCCCGAGTGGCGGCGCGTGGACGTGCTCGTCAACAACGCCGGCAACGCCCACGGCCGTGCCCCGATAGACCGCGACGACGTGGCCGACTGGGACGCGATGCTCGACTCGAACGTGAAAGGGCTGCTCTACGTCACGCGCGCCGTGCTGCCGCTGATGCCCAACGACGCGGGCGCCCTCATCATCAACCTCGGCTCGGTGGCGGGCTATCAGGCGTACCCGGAAGGGGCGGTGTATTGCGCCTCCAAAGCCGCCGTGGCAATGCTGACCCACGGGATGCGCCTCGATCTGGTAGGGCGCGGCATTCGGGTAGCCGAAGTGGCGCCGGGCGCGGTGGAAACGGAGTTTGCCAGCGTCCGCTTCAAAGGCGACGAAGCGCGCGCGGCCGGCGTGTACGCCGGGTGGGAGCCGTTGCAGGCGCAGGACGTGGCCGAGCTGATCGGGTTTATGGCCACGCGGCCGGCGCGCGTCAACGTGGCGCAGGTGCTGCTGCTGGCCACGGCGCAAGCCTCGGCCACCCTCACCCGAAAAGACGCGCCGCGCTGAATTTGCGGGCGCCGGGCGTAGTTTCGGGCTGATGCTGATGAGACGACTTGCCGCGCGGCGCGTTGGGCGTTCCTGGCGCGGATGGGTATTGGGGCTGGCTGCCCT
>ERZ1066122.2688-NODE-2688-length-11274-cov-6.857741_pt1 | contig 11274 bp, 13 predicted proteins | sample MGYA00382769_ERZ1066122 | MGnify/ENA primary metagenome ERZ1066122 (study PRJEB33369, sample SAMEA5778352) | biofilm metagenome | biome: Industrial cooling water; feature: Water cooling tower basin; material: Biofilm | place: United Arab Emirates | collected...
ATGTTGGCGGTCTCGTACCAGCTGACCGGCAGGTGCCGCGTCACCGGCATCCGCCCCCGGCTCACCAGCGCCCAGCGCATCCGCCAATAGGCGAAGTTGGGGAAACTGACGAAAGCACGGCGGCCGACGCGCAGCAGTTCGGCCAGCATGTGATCGGGCCGGGCGGCGGTTTGCAAGGTCTGGCTGAGCACGGCGTAATCGAACGCACCGTCGGGGTAAAACGCGAGGTCGCGGTCGGCATCGCCCTGCACCACGCTGAGGCCCTGCGCGACGCAGCGCTCGACGCATTCCGCGTCGATCTCGATTCCGCGCGCATCGACCTGACTGTTGGCGCGCAGCGCCGCCATCAGCGCCCCGTCGCCGCACCCCACATCGAGCGCCCGGCTGCCCGGCTCGATCCGGGCGAGGATGGTGCGAAGGTCGGGACGCAAGTCAGCCATCGAGGAAGCCCTTCACCACCCGGTCGAGCGCCGGGACATCGAGCAGGAAGCTGTCGTGCCCGAACGGCGCGGAGAGTTCGACAAAGCTGACCGGCGCGCCTGCGGCGTTCAGCGCGTGCACCACATGGCGGCTTTCCGCGGTCGGATAGAGCCAGTCGCTGTCAAAGCTGACGAGGCAGAACCGCGCGGGCGAGCGCTTGAACGCATTAGCCAGCACTCCATCGTGCTCTTCGGCAATGTCGAAATAGTCCATGGCGCGGGTGATGTAGAGGTAACTGTTGGCATCGAACCGCTGGACGAAGCCGCTGCCCTGATAGCGCAGATAGCTTTCGACCTGGAAATCGGCGTCGAAGCCGAAGGTTTTCGCATCCCGGTCCTGCAACCGTCGGCCGAACTTCTCGGTCAGCCCTTCCTCGCTGAGGTAGGTGATGTGCGCCGCCATGCGTGCCACCGCGAGGCCGGCATCAGGGGCCTTGCCCTCACTGTAGTAATCGCCCTCGCGCCAGTTCGGATCGGCCATGATCGCCTGCCGCCCGACCTCGTGGAAGGCGATGTTCTGCGCCGAATGGCGCGCAGTGGTGGCAATCGCGAGCACACGCGCGGCCCGCTCGGGCCAGTTGGCCGCCAGGCTCAGCGCCTGCATTCCGCCCATCGAGCCGCCGACCACTGCGTGGAGTGTGCCGATCCCCAGCGTGTCAAGCAGTCCGATCAGGCCGCGCACCATGTCGCGAATGGTGATGACAGGAAATCGCATCCCGTAGGGCCGCCCGTCAGGCGCGAGGCTGGCCGGCCCGGTCGAGCCCATGCAGCTGCCGATCACGTTGGCGCAGATCACGTGATAGCGGCCAGTGTCGATCGGCAGGCCGGGGCCAACCATCCGTTCCCACCAGCCCGGCTTGCCGGTGACCGGATGCGTGCTGGCGAGATACTGGTCCCCGGTCAGCGCATGGCACACGAGAATGGCGTTCGAGCGGTCTGCGCCGAGCGTCCCATAGGTCTCGTAGGCAATCTCGACGCGTTCGAGCACCTGCCCGCTGTCGAGCGGCAGCGGGTCGGGCAACGCGATAGTTTGGTGCAGAGCGCTCAAACGAGACCTATGGCAAAAGAAAACAACGGTGCTTCGACAAGCTCAGCACGAACGGGTGTAGGCGCGCTCTCTAACCGTTCGCCCTGAGCTTGTCGAAGGGCCGTATTTGTTTATTGGCCCATAGTCGCAATGATACAACGCCCCACCCTCAAGCCCTGGATCGAAGCGATCCACACATACGTCCCCGGCCAGTCGACCGGCGCGGACGGCAAGCCGCTGATCAAGCTGTCGGCCAACGAGAACCCGCTCGGCTGCTCGCCTGCGGTGCTGGAGGCGCTGGCGGAGCCGCCGACCCCTGCGCTCTATCCCGATCCGGACTCGACCCGGCTGCGCGCGGCCATCGGCGCGCGTTTCGAGATTGACCCGGCGCGGGTGATTTGCGGCACAGGGTCGGGCGAACTGCTTCATTGCGCGGTGCAGGCGTTCGCCGGGCCGGGTGACGAGGTGCTGGCTTCGCGCTACTCGTTCTCGCTCTATCCGCTGCTCGCGTACAAGGTTGCAGCGACCATGGTGTTCGCCGAGGACCGCGACTACGCACAGGACGTCGATGCGCTGCTGGCGGCGGTCACCCCGCGCACGCGGGTCGTGCTGCTCGACAACCCCAACAACCCGATTGGCACCTGGCTGCCGCGCGAGGAGGTTGCGCGGCTCCACGCGGCGCTGCCGGGCGACGTTTTGCTGGTGGTCGACCAGGCCTATGCCGAGTTCCTTGAACCCGGGCTCGACGATGGCGGGCTGGCGCTCGCTGCCGCGCATGACAACGTGCTGGTGACCCGGACCTTTTCCAAGGCCTATGGCCTTGCGGCGGAGCGGATCGGCTGGGCGACCGGCGCACCGCACCTGATCGACGCGCTCAACCGGCTGCGCGGGGCGTTCAACGTCAGTGCGAGCGGCCAGCGCGCCGCCCTCGCCGCGCTCGGCGACGAGGCGTTCGTCGCGCAAATCCGCGACCACAACGCCGCCGAACGGGCGCGCTTCAGTGAAGCCATGGCCGCGCTCGGCAACCACGGCATTCGTCCGTTGCCGAGCAAGGCCAACTTCGTGCTGGTGCTGTTCGAAGGCAGGCTGAGCGCCAATACCGCACTCGCCGCCGTGGCCGATGCTGGCTACGCCGTGCGGCACATGCCGGGGCAAGGCCTGCCGCAGGCGCTGCGCATCACCATCGGCACTACCGAGGACATGGACGCAATCGCCGCCGCCATCGCCCGCGCGGCTGAGACCGCCCAATGACGTTCGAGCGGGTCGCCATTATCGGACTCGGCCTGCTCGGCGGCTCGCTTGGCCTCGCGCTGCGCGATCGGTTGCCGCAAGTCGCGACCACCGGCTACGACCGCGACCCGGCGACCCGCCGGCGGGCGGCGGAGCGCGGGCTGGTCGGGACCGTGTGCGAGACCGCCGCCGAAGCCGTTGCCGGGGCCGACCTCGTCGTGCTGTGCGTGCCGGTAGGGGCGATGGGCGAAGCCGCGCGCGAACTCGCCCCCGCGCTGGCCAGCCATGCCGTGATCAGCGATGTCGGTTCATCCAAGCAATCGGTCGCGCGTGCGCTGGCCGAGGCGCTGCCGGGCCACACGGTCATTCCCGCGCACCCCGTCGCCGGGACCGAGCAGAGCGGCCCGGACGCCGGGTTTTCCACCCTGTTCCACCAGCGCTGGTGCATCCTGACCCCCGCACCTGACGCGCCCGCGGCCGCCGTGGCCGACCTGACCGCCCTGTGGGAGTCGCTCGGCGCGAAGGTCGAGATCATGGACCCCGCCCACCATGACGTGGTGCTCGCCGTCACCAGCCATATCCCGCACCTGATCGCCTACACCATCGTCGGCACCGCCAGCGACCTGGAGGATGTGACCCAGAGCGAGGTAATCAAGTATTCCGCCGGGGGCTTCCGCGATTTCACCCGCATCGCCGCATCCGACCCAACCATGTGGCGCGACGTTTTCCTCAGCAACCGCGAGGCGGTGCTGGAAGTGCTCGGCCGGTTCAGCGAGGACCTGACCGCATTGCAGCGCGCGATCCGCAACGGTGACGGGGAAACCCTGTTCGACCTGTTCAGCCGCACCCGCATGATCCGCCGCTCGATCATCGAGCAAGGCCAGGACGACGCCCGCCCCGACTTCGGGCGCGAGCATGGAGAGGCTTAATCCTTCAGAACGACGCTGAGGCAGGTTCTAAACTCGCCGTTCGGTTCCTGCCGATGCCAGATTGAGTTCACATGGTAGTAGGCGAAATACCCTCCAGCATCGAGCGAGAGGTACTCACCAATGCGTGGCAGGAAATCGAAATCCGCCTCAAGCAACAGATCGTCACCACGGTCGCCCGTAAAGATTTCGACTTTCATCGTTGATCGACATCCTGTCCGTTCAGCGCGTTGATCGCCTCCGTCACCCGCGCCTCGATCTCCTCGCGCGGCAGGCCGGGCGGGATCGGGTCGCCGAAGCGGTAGGTGATCGTTCCGGGGCGCTTGAGCCCATGGTGATAGCGCGGCCCGCTGTTCACCGCGACCGGCACCACCGGCAGGCCGAGCATCTTGTAGAGGCCCGCGAAACCGGCCTGCAGGGGGCGCCGCTCGCCATGGGGCACGCGGGTCCCTTCCGGGAAGATCACCAGCGGACGGCCATCGGCGATCCGCGCCCTGGCCTCGCGGATCATGGCTCTGAGCGCAGTCGCGCCCTGGTCGCGCGCGACCCAGACCATGCCGTACCATGAGGCAGCCAGGCCCCAGCCGGGGATCCACGCCAGTTCCTGCTTCGCGAACGGTGCGGGGTTGCGGAAGAAGCCCGGCGCGTCGATCGCCTCGAAGAAGCTTTCGTGCTTGATCGCGAACAGCACCGAGCCTTCGGGCATCGTGCCCTCCACCATGACCCGCACCCCGGCGAGGCGCAGGCAATCGCGATGGAAGCGCGACCACTTGGCCACCACCGTGCGCAGCGCCGGCTTGCTGAACGGTGCCACCACCAGCGCGGCGATCACATAGACCGGGCTACCGAAGTAGAAAGCGAGATAGAACGCCAGGTTGCGCAGGATCAGCATGGCCGGGCTAGTCCCACACCAGCCGCGCGACCGCGCTCGCCATCAGCTTGTGGTACTCGACAAACAGGGTCCGCAGCGACGGCTCGGACTTCACCCCGTCCTGCACCACGGCCACGCCCGCCGGCAGCTTTCGCTCCAGCTCGCCCGCCGTGCGTCTCATATGCCAGTCGGTGGTGACGAGGCGCAGCGAACGGACCTTGTTCTGGCGCACCCATTGCGCGGTCTCGGCGGCGTTGCTGCGGGTATCGACCGCAGCAAAGCCGAGCGTCACGCAGCATTCCATTGTGTCGGCTGGCACGGAAAATTCGGCGGCAAACTCGCCCGGGCGCACTTCGCGGTCGACCCCGGTGACCAGCATCTGGCGGGCATGGCCTTCCTCGAGCACTTCCAGCCCGCGCTCGATCCGTCCTGCGGCCCCGGTGGGCACGATGATCGCATCGGTCGTCTCGCTGCCCGCCGGGCGCGGCAGGGTGGTGGCGAACCACAGGAAGCCAAGCGCCCACAGCACCAGCACGGCAGCGGTCAGGCGGCGGATCACAGCATCTTCCTCAAGGCAGACAGCACCGTCCAGCGCGCGGTCAGCATTGCGATGGCCACGGCTGCGAGCGGGACCAGCGCCAGCATGATCCAGTCGAGCCGGTCGAGCCCGGTACCCGCCATCAGCCCCGCGCCGAGCGCAGCAAAGCGCTGGCCGAGCGTCAGCACCGCCGCCAGCCCCAGCGCCAGCCCGACCGCCCCGCCCAGCGTCGCGTCAAACCCGACCGAGCGCTGGAAAATGCCCGCGATCTGGCTGTCGGTGCCGCCGAGCAGGTGGACGATCTCGATTGTCTCGCGATTGGTGCCCAGCGCCGTGCGCGCGGCCAGCCACACCGCCGCCGCGCTGGTCGCCGCCAGCACCACCACCAGCGCCAGCGCCAGCCATTGCAGCGCGGCGATCGCGGAGAACACCGGGCCGAGCCAGCCGGACTGTGCATCGACCCGCGCGCCCGGCGCGGATTCGAGCAGCGCTTGCTGCACCGCAGTCAGCGTTGCGCGATCGGCCTCGCCGCGCAGCCGCACGTCGATCAGCGCGGGGATCGGTACGCTGCCGAGATCGTCGCCCACCCCCAGCCAGGGTTCGAGCAGCCGGTCGAGCTCTGCCTCCGGCACCCGCCGCAGCCCTGCCACCGCCGGGTGCTCGCCGAGCAAGCGCTCGGCCGCCTGCGCCTGTCGCTCGCGCTCGCGCGGTTCGGCGACGACGATCTGGACCGTGGCTCCGCCGCTCAGTTCCGCCCGCGCCTCACGCGCGAGGTTGCTCAGAGCGAGGCCGCCGGCCGCCGCGATCACCGTCAGCGCGACCATGATCGCGATCACCCACGGCATCGGCCCGGCGAGGCGCGAATGCGGCACCAGCGCCGCCGCGCGCTCGCCGCCGAAGGGCGAGAAACCGCGCGCCACGCTGCGCCCGAGCGCGGGGGGGCGCTTCTCGGTCATGGCTTGCCTCCGTCGCGCCGGGCTGCGCGCGGGGGGTAGCGCAGCGCCCCGGTCGGGTCGGCGAGCTGCCCCTTGTCGAGCCGCATGATCAGCGAATCCGGCACTTTGCGCAGCAGGTGGACGTCATGGGTCGCCACCACCACCGTTGTACCGAGCCGGTTCAGCGCCTCGAACAGGCGCAGCAGCTTGAGCGCCATGTCCGGATCGACGTTACCCGTTGGCTCGTCCGCCACCAGCATGTCGGGCCGCCCGATCACCGCCCGGGCGATGGCCACGCGTTGCTGCTCCCCGCCCGACAGGGTAGCCGGACGGGCATCCTTGCGGTGCGCCAGACCGACCCAGTCGAGCATGTCGTTGACCGGCTTGACCAGATCCGCCTCGCGCACCCCGCTGACCCGCAGCGGCAGCGCGACATTGTCGAATGCCGAAAGGTGCGGGACCAGCCGGAAATCCTGAAACACCACCCCCAGCTTGCGGCGAAATTCCGGCAGACGCTTGCGCGGCAAGGTGATGACGTCGGTCCCGAACATCCGGATCGCCCCGCGCGACGGGCGCTCGTCGAGATAGAGCAGCCGCAGCAGCGAGGTCTTGCCCGCGCCGCTCGCCCCGGTGAGAAAGTAGAAACTGCCCGGGAACAAGGTGAAGGAGATATTGTTCAGCACCTCCCGGTCGGCACCGTACCGCAGCCCGACATTGTCGAACCGGACGACCTCGTCGTCGGTAGCGCTCATCGGCGGGGCTCGTGCGGAGCGGGCTGGATCAGAGGGCAATGCATCGGTCGAGGCCCTATAGCGAGGCTTCGATGTGGAAAAAAGCCACAGTCCGCCGCGCTCCCCGCTTGTGAAGCCTTGTTGCTTTCCGGTCGCAGGCATAAAGCCTTTGGTCACCATGATTATCGTCTGCCCCGCCTGCGCCACGCGCTATGTCGTTCCCGACAGCGCCATCGGCGTGGAGGGGCGGACCGTGCGCTGCGCCAAATGCCGCCACAGCTGGTTTCAGGACGGCCCGGTCATCGCCACCGCGCCCCAACAGCCGGAGCCAGCGCCTGCTTCACCCGTTGCGGCACCTGTTCCACCCCCGCGCGAACCGGTGCGGAGCGCGGTGGCGGCGAAGACCGAGCGCAGCCCAGTGTCGGCACCGACCCCGGCACCGCCATCGCCGCCCGAACCAACACCTGAACCGCCGCCAGAGCCGGAACAGGCCGACCCGCCCCCGGCGTTTGACGACTGGGCCGGCCCCGCGCGGAGCGTGGTGGAGAAGGGCAGCGCCCCGCTGCCCTCGCTTCGCGACGAGGATGAGGACGAGGACGAGACCAGCCCGTTCGACGCCGAACCGCCGTTCCGCCCCCGGCGCAACCCGCTCAAGCTGTGGACCGCCGCCGGTGTGGCCTTTGCCCTGCTGGCGACCGGCACCGTGGTCGCGGCGAGCTACTGGGGCCTGCCGGACTGGGTGCCGGTCAGCCGCCCGACCTTTGCGGCGGGCAACCGCGATCTGGTGCTCGATTTCCCCGCTGACCAGCAGGACCGGCGCACCCTGCCCAACCAGACCGAGTTCTTTGGTGCGAGCGGTACCATCACCAACGTCGGGCGCGAGACCTTGCCGGTCCCGTCGATCCTGATCGTGATGCGCGACGCGCGCGAGCGGATCGTCTATTCGTGGGAAGTCGCCCCGCCGCAGCCGACACTGGCCCCGGGCGAGATCATGCGCATCGACGAAGCGGTTACCGATGTGCCCAAGTCCGCCAAGTTTGCCGAATTCGGCTGGAAACCGTCCTGAGTCCTAGCTGAACTCGATCAGCACGCTGCCGTCCGGCTGGCGGGTGAGCCGCATCGCCGGGCCACCCATCGGCAAGGGCTCCCCCTGGCGCACTCTTGTTCCGGACAGAACGCGGGCGCTGGCCCGGGCCGTGGCAACGCGATTGCCACCCGTCACCTCGCGGGGCAGCGCCGACGCTGGCGGCGCGGCGGCAGAAGCGAGGACCAGGGCAACCAGCGGAACCATACGACATGGTTGCCAGCCCCTTAACCATGCCGGCAACCGCGCTGCAGGCACCGTCCCGCCATGGCACATCGACGCCAGCATAAGATACCGCAAACAAGTCGCTTGCGGCGCTATGGCCGCTTTGCTAGGGGCGCGCTCCTACCCCGCAGGGCGGCCCGCCGCTCTGACTTGAGTGCGGTCGTGGCGGAATTGGTAGACGCGCAACGTTGAGGTCGTTGTGGGCGAAAGCCCGTGGAAGTTCGAGTCTTCTCGACCGCACCAGACAGTCCTTCGCAGAACGGATTTCCCGCCTTCGGGCACTGGCTGTGCCAGGAATGGCGCAGTTCCGCGGGGTTTGCGGACTGCCGTCTAAGACAGGCGGGCGAGAGACCAAGACGAGAGCGGTTTTTGGCCGCGCAAATCCCTCCAATTCTCTGTCTGAAAATTCCCCGCCTCAGGTGCGTCAGAGGCTGGAGATACCAGCGCCTCGGCGTTCAAAACCGAGCAGCGTTTCCTGCTCGTCCCAGCGGAGCGGCAGTTCGCTATGTAGCAGCCGCTGCCGGGTCAGGTTGGCAGGTTGCTTGCCTGCAAGAATGGCTTCGATTGGAAGCGGGCTCAGCCAGCTCAACCTGACCAGCTTGGCTAGCTGCTTGCGGCACCGTCCCTCGCGAGTGGCGAGCTGGTTGATGCTGAGATCGGGATTGGCCAGCACCAGTTCGCGTGCGGCCATCGCGTCGGCGAGGAGATCGATCAGCCTGTCATCCGATTTGCCTTGGCGTGCCGGATTGTCCATCCGCAGCTTCGCCTCGCGGAACGGCTTGCGGGTGGGAAGCGGTATCGACCAGTTGAGTGGCGGCTGATCGCCAATACCCAGCGCTGCTCCGTTGATGCGAGCATCGATCCGGTCGTGCAAGATCTCTATCCCGCCGACCAGCGAGGTAACGACCTGCTGGCGCATCGCATCAAGCGCGAGGCTGACCGCAAGCGTGCTCGCAGCCTCGAACATGGCAGCGAGCTGTCCGGCCTCCTCCAGCCCTGCCAGCCTGCGCAGGGCATGTTCGTCCTCCAGCAGCTGCCGCAGGTGGACGATAACGTGCCGCTCGAGTTGCCCTCGCCCATAACGGGTTGCAGGCGGGTCTTTGGGGCGCGCGAGGTCCTTGCGGGTCTCGTAGTAGGCATCGCGGCAGCTGCCCTTGGTGGCATAGGTCGGAACCATCGGCCGGCCATGCGGGTCGGTAACGAGACCGTGCAGCAGTGCGTCCTGCGCATCGTTGGTCGGGCGCTTCCTTGGCGGTGCCTTCTCCTTGAGCCGCGCCTGCGCCGCATCCCATAGCGTCTCGTCAACGATCGCCTCGTGTTCGCCCTGGTAGATGTTGCCCTTGTGCACGATCATGCCGCGGTAGATCGGGTTCTTCAGTAGGTGGAACAGGCTGCCTCGCGCAAACGGGATCCCGCCCTTGTGCGGTCCGCTGGCGCGCTTCTGGACCTTGGTCCTGATGCCTTCAGCGCTCAGCTGTGCAAGCAGCTGGTTGGCCGAGGTCGAGGCAATGTAGCGGCGCATGATGGTGCGCACTCGCTCCGCCTCCTCGGGTACCGGTACCAGCTTCCGATCGAGCACCTGGTAGCCGAGCGGCACTGGCCCGCCCATCCACAGGCCCTTCTTCTTCGACGCGGCGATCTTGTCGCGGATGCGCTCGCCCGGGACCTCGCGCTCGTACTGGGCGAAGCTGAACAGCACATTGAGGGTCAGCCGCCCCATGCTGCTCGTGGTGTTGAACGCCTGCGCTACACTGACGAAGCTGGCTTCTCTTGCATCGAGCCGTTCTACGATCTTGGCGAAATCGGCGAGGCTGCCGTCTTCATCGATCCCGCCACCAATACAGTCTTAGGCCAGCGCACCGCGCATGAAATGGATGTTGGCGAGCGCATTGTCCACACAGTCGATCCGCTGCATTTCGGCACATTCGGCGGCTTGGCGACCAAGATCATCTGGGCGGTATTCGGCTTGCTTCTCACCAGTCTCGCTGTGACGGGGGCGTACATCTTTGCCAAACGCACCCGCGTGGCGATCCGTGAAGGCGTCAACCTATCGTTCCTAGACTATCTCGGATCCTGGAAATGGCCTAGCGTTGTGCTGGTAACGGTCGTTCCAGCGACGGCATTCGCATTCTGGTAGCCGGCCGACACGATCAGCTTCCTTACTTTGGGAAAGCTAAATACCGGCTAAAAAAGCGATACGCGGCGGTAATGGGCCGCGTGATTGTCGGCTAGGGGGGTCGATGGCGGAACGGTCGCTTTCGCCGTTTAAGCCCTCAAAACCAGACCGTCTGCTCTCGGCCCATTTTTGGTCATCCATGGTTGGCTTGGCTAAATGGCAGTTTTGGGGCCGGGAGCCGACCGTCTGGTTCTGAAATTCAAGCGGTAGAAATCCGCCATTCCGAGCCTGACCCGATTTCTGCTAATTGCACTCATGTCCACGTTCGAGAAGCGGTCGACCCATGGGATTCGGCCGAGAGCGCGCACTTCAAGTTCCAGTGCGTTCCGCCAGTAGTAATGCATCTTCGACATCCACGCCCAGATATCGGACAGTGTTCTCGATCTTCGTATGTCCTAGAATGACTTGAATCGCTCGGATGTTGCCAGTGGCGCGATAAATCATCGCGGCTTTGGTTCGTCTGAGCGAATGCGTGCCATACTCGGATTTCCGCAATCCAATCGCTGTAACCCACTCTTCAACCAAACGCGCATACTGCCGCGTACTCATATGGTCATCATGGTTTACTCGTCTGGGAAACAGAAAATCACCAGGCGCGCCGAGCCGCCGTGCCAACCACGCCAACAGCGTCGCGCGAACATCAGCAGTTATCTCGAACTGGACTGGACGGTTGGTCTTTTGCTGAATGACCGTCGCCCTATTGCGGATCTCGGAACCCGCAACCACATCGCCGATCTTGATCTTCACCAAGTCACAGTCGCGCAGCTTGCTGTCATTGGCAAGGTCAAAAAGAGCCTTGTCTCTTAGCCGACGCTCGCGATCGAGATAAAAGCGGATCGCCCAAATCTGCTTCTGTGTCAGCGGTCGCTTTGTTCCGATGTTCTTGCCGGCATTCCACGCCGGTCGATACTGTATCATAGGGTCTAATCTAGAATGTCCCATCATACTTCTCCTTGGCCGTAATTGGCCAACGAGGGAAATGTCTGGTTTAAATGAAGCAACGGTATTCGGGGTAAACTGGCTTGATCACAATACCAGATTCGGAGAAGAAC
>ERZ1066122.2689-NODE-2689-length-11273-cov-15.172134_pt1 | contig 11273 bp, 10 predicted proteins | sample MGYA00382769_ERZ1066122 | MGnify/ENA primary metagenome ERZ1066122 (study PRJEB33369, sample SAMEA5778352) | biofilm metagenome | biome: Industrial cooling water; feature: Water cooling tower basin; material: Biofilm | place: United Arab Emirates | collected...
TCTTGTCCGGGTGGCCTTCGGAGACCGACTCGGAGGTGAAGAGGTAGCTGGACATCGTCGCTTATATCCCTTGATTGAGATGAAAGGATGGGTGGGGCGCGCATGATACACGCCCGGACCCCGGGGTGCATCCTGCGCCCGGCCATGTTGCCTCCCGGTTAAGCGAAGGGCCAGCCCGGCGGAAGCCGCCTGCGCCTCCGCCGCCAGGGCCGGCGCGTGCGGCCGGAGGGATCACGCCGCGGCGACCGGCGCGGCGGTTAGCATCGGCCCATGGATTCCCTTTCCCAGATCGTCCTCGGCGGCGCCCTCGCTGCGGCCGTCGCCCCCGCCGGCCACCGCCGCGCGGCGCTGCTCGCTGGCGCCGCGCTGGGCACGCTGCCCGACCTCGATACCTTCGTGATGCTGCCGCTGGACCTCGACCCGGTGGCGATGATGACCTGGCACCGCGGGCCCTCGCACTCGCTGTTCGTGCTGCTGCCGCTGGCCTTCCTGATCTGGGCCGGGTTCCGGGCGCTGGGCGGGCGGGTGGCGGAATCGCCGGGGCGATGGTTCGCGGCGATGGCGCTGGCCCTGGTCACGCATCCGGTGCTCGATGCCTTCACGGTTTACGGCACGCAGCTCTGGTGGCCGATCCCGGTGTCGCCGGCGATGTGGTCGAGCCTGTTCATCATCGACCCGCTGTACACGCTGCCGCTGCTGGTGGCCTGCGTGCTGGCCTGGGCCTGGCGCGAGCGCGACGCCGCCCGCAAGGCGCTGGTGGTCGGGCTGGCGATCAGCACCGCCTACATCGGCTGGTCGCTCACCGCGAAATGGCTGCTCGATCGCCAGGCCGAACGCACGTTGGCCACGATGGGCCTGCAGGAGGCCCCGCGCTTCTCGGTGCCGATGCCGTTCAACACCCTGCTGTGGCGCGTCGTGGTGATGACGCCGGACGGCTTCCTCGAGGGCGAGCGCTCGCTGGTCGCGGATTCGGGGCCGATGGTGTTCCGCGAGTACCCGTCCGACACCCAGGCGATCGAACGCGTGGGCGAGTTCGCCGCCGTGCGGCGACTGCTTTGGTTCAACCACGCCTTCATGAAGGCCGAGGTGCGCGACCGCCAGCTGGTGCTCAGCGACCTGCGCATGGGCGCCGAGCCCGACTATTCGTTCCGGTTCGTGGTGGCCGAGCGCGACGGCCTGGGCTGGCGCGAGGTCCCGCCGCGGCAGATCGCCTGGCCCTGGGAAGCCAGCCGCCGGCTGTCGCAGATGTGGGACCGGATCTGGGAGGCGCCGCCCGCGCCCGGAGCGGACGGGGCGGCGTCCCAGGCCGCGCGCTAGCCGGACAGCCGGCGCGCGGCCGGTCGTCGCTGGTCAGAAGAGGTCGATCGCCGGCCAGTGGCTGACCTCGTCGGCGATCGCATCCATCATCGCCTTCATGTCGTCGGGGCTGCCGCCGCGGCTATTGCTTACCGCCACCAGGCCGAAGCCGCCGGCGCGCTGGTCGTAGGTGGCCAGCGTGCCGCTCATCGCGCCGTTGTGGTAGTACGGCGCCAGGATGTCGTCGGTGTGGCGCATGAAGCGCAGCAGGTCGATCGGGCGCGCGATCCAGCCGCCGTGGGAGTCGAAGCGCTGCGGCTTGACGCTCGAGTACGCGCCGCTGCCGTAGTACACCACCTCGTCGGGCTTGCGGTCGGCCAGCTTGTCGCCGCCGATGACGATGTCGCCGGCGCCGGCGGGCTTGAGCAGGGCGTCGCGCACGTAGGCCTCGTAGCTCTTGCCGCTGCGCGCCTCGATCACCCGGCCCAGCAGGCAGTAGCCGAAGTTCGAGTAGCGGTCCTGGCTGCTCAGGCCGGCCGTGGTGCCGGGCGTGTAGCCGAGCGGGTAATTCTCCAGCGCCCAGTTGATCAGGCCCGCGTGGCCGGTGCCGGTGTAGTCGAACATCGGGTCGCTGTTGGCGCCGTCGGCGTTGATGCGGCGGAAGCCGGCGCGGTGGCGGATGAGGTGGTCGACGGTGATGTCCTCGATGTCCGGGTTGCCGTCGGGCGTGGCGAAGGTTCCGCCGAGGAGGCTGTTGTCACCGAACACGCGGTCGCCCAGCTCCAGAGAAGTCGTGTTGGCCAGGTTCACCACGGCGACATGGGTGATGGGCTTGGACACGCTGGCGATGCGGAAGCGGTGGCGCGGGCTGACCGGCGTGCCGCTGTCCTGGTCGGCCACGCCGAAGCCGGCCGCGTACACCAGCTTGTCGTTGCGCATCACCGCGATCGACAGGCCCGGGATGTCGTTCGCGCGCATGTAGGCGCGGGCCTTGTCCTCGATCAGCCTGAGGTCCTTGGCGGCGAAGGTGGTGTTGCGCCAGATCGTGTTGAAGCGCACGCCATCGGCGCCGTTGAAGGCCTCGACGTAGTCCGGCTCCCACGACTGGTAGCGGTGGTTGTCGAACACCGACTGGTAATGCGCCGCGGGCGTGCCGTGGCGGGCCGACCACTGCGGGCCGCCGGCCTTGGTCCAGACCGCGGCGTAGCGGTCGCCGCCGCCGTCGCGGTAGCCGCTCACCACGCCGAGCCGGTAGCCCTGGCCCGTGAACTCATTGAACGCCGCCTGGTACTGCGACGAGGTCAAGCCGTGGCGCGCGACCCAGGCCGGGCCGCCTTTCTCGAAGATCGCGGCGAAGCGCGGTGCATTGCCCACCGTGTAGGCGCTGACATGCTTGAGCGCGTAGCCCTGGCCGGAAAGCTCGGTCACCGCGGCCTGGTACTGCACGGCGGTGAGGCCGTGACGCGCGGCCATCGCCGGCCCGCCGGTCTTGGTCCAGATCGCGGCGTACTGCGCGGTGTTGCCCACCGCATAGCCGTTGACGTAGGTCAGCCGGTAGCCCTGCTGGTTGAAATTGTTGAACGCCGCCTGGTACTGCTCGGCGGTGAGCCCGTGGCGCGCGGCCCAGGCCGGGCCGGCCTGCTTCTTCCAGATGGCGGCGTAGCGGGCCTGGCCGCGGCCGCCGTCGTAGCCGCTCACCGACACCAGGCGGAAGCCCTTGCCGGTGAACTCCTCGAAGGCGGACTGGTATTGCGCGGGCGTGAGGCCGTGGCGCGCAACCCATTCGGACGCCAGCGAGGGGGCGGTGGCGGCGAGCAATAGCGTGGCGGCGAACAGCAGGCGCCGCAGGGACGACCGTTTGGCCGTCGCCGGTTTGGCGGGCTGGGATGGGATCATTGGGTGGCTCCGGGGGTGGCGAACAGGGGATGCGCCCGTCGCGATCGTGCGCTTTCCAATGAACGGCGTGTGGCGCGGATTCCGGCCTCGCCGGCCGTGGCGTAAGAAAATTATTACGCCGCGGCCGGGGCATCCCACGGCACGCCCGCCACCAGCGCGTCGAAATACTCACGCGTCAGCCGCAGCTGCGATTCGGCATCGTCGGCGCGGTTGACGACGGCGCGGAAGGCGGCGTTCTCCGGCCGGTCCTTCGCATACCAGCCCAGGTGCTTGCGGGCGATGCGCACGCCGGCCACTTCGCCATAGAACGAATGCAGGTGGGCGAGGTGGCCCAGCAGCACGTCGCGCACTTCCTGCAGCGTGGGCTCGGGCAGCTTTTCGCCGGTGGCGAGGTAGTGCGCGACCTCGCGGAAGATCCACGGCCGGCCCTGCGCGGCGCGGCCGATCATCACCGCGTCGGCGCCGGTGTGGCGCAGCACGAAGGCGGCCTTCTCGGGCGAGTCGATGTCGCCGTTGGCCAGCACCGGGATGCGCAGCGCGGCCTTCACCGCGGCGATGGTGTCGTACTCGGCCTGGCCGGTGTAGTGCTGGTCGCGCGTGCGGCCGTGCACGGCCAGCGAGGCGATGCCGCTGTCCTCGGCGATGCGGGCGATGGTGAGCGCGTTCTTCTGGTCGGCGGCCCAGCCGGTCCGGATCTTCAGCGTCACCGGCACGTCCACCGCGGCGACCACGGCCGAGAGGATGCGCGCCACCAGCGGCTCGTCGCGCATCAGCGCGCTGCCGGCCCAGGTGTTGCACACCTTCTTGGCCGGGCAGCCCATGTTGATGTCGATCAGCTGGGCGCCGTGGTCGACGTTGTAGCGCGCGGCCTCGGCCAGCATCGCCGGGTCGGTGCCGGCGATCTGCACGCTGATCGGGTCGGGCTCGCCGGCGTGGTCCATGCGGTGCCGGGACTTGTTGGACTGCCAGAACTTCGGGTCGGAGATGGTCATCTCCGAGACGCACAGCCCCGCGCCCAGGCGCTTGCACAGCATCCGGAACGGCTTGTCGGTGACGCCGGCCATCGGGGCCAGCACCACGCGCGGTTCGATGCGGTGGGGGCCGATCTGCATGGGGCGGCATTCTAGCCGCCCCGTGCGTCGGCTGCCGGGACCTAGTCGGTGGTGTCGTCCACGGTGGCGCCCGGGGCGTTGTCCATCACCGAGCGGATGCCGTTGTCGCGGCCGCCCGTGTCGGCGTACATCTGGCTCTGGCCGATCACCTGGCCGTTGCTGGCCTTGAGGGTGAAGTAGTGGCGCCCGTCCTTGGCCTCGTGGCGATGGAAGTTGGACTCGGCCGCCGCGTGCTTGCGCACCGACTCGACGCCGTTGAGGCAGGACGCCTTGGCGGCGTAACCCTCGCTGGACAGGATCACTTGGCCGTTGCCGGCCTTGAGGTTGAACTGGAACTCGCCGTTGGCGCGCTTACTGACTTCGAACTTGCCGGCCATGTCGTCTCCTCCTTGCAGGTGAAGGGGCAGACTAGGCAGGGCGGCGTTACCGTGAGGTTAAAGTCGTTTGCCCGGTTAGGGCGGCTAGCCGGACGCGATGAGCTCCGAATGCCTCGGCATTGCCAGCGCCGCCCCATGCCGTTCGGTGGAGCGCGCCGCGAACCGCGTGGCGAAACGCACGGCGTCGGCGAACGGGGCGTCGGTCGTTGCCCGGGCCAGGGCGGCCGCGAGGGCGCCGCTGAAGGCGTCGCCCGCGCCGGTGGTGTCCACCGCTTTCGCGGGCTCCGCCGGTACCCGGTACGCGCTGGCGCTGTCGCCGCGCAGCGAGTCGCCGTGGGATACGAAGGCGCCCGCGGCCCCCAGCGTGATCACCACGGTGGCGCGGGGCGCCAGTGCGCGGCACAACGCGTGCAGCTCGGCGTCGGGACATGCCGCAAGCGTGTCGGGATCGACCTCGCGGCCCTCGTGCCGCCCCAGCATGGCGGCGAACTCGGTTTCGTTCGGCGTCAGCACGTCGGCGACCGCGAGCATGGTGTCGGTGGTGGGGGCGTTGGCGGGCGCGGGGTTGAGGAGGGCCAGCGCGCCCGCGGCGCCGGCGGCGTCCAGCGCCGCCTGAACCGCATCGGCGGCGACTTCCAGCTGGGCCAGCACGACCCGCGCGCCGCGGAACGCGTCGGCTTGCGCCTGCACGAAGCCGGCGGACAAGGCGGCGTTGGCGCCGGGGGCGACCACGATCACGTTGCGGCCGTCGCCGTCGACGAAGATGCCGGCGGTGCCGGTGGCCAGGCCGGCGAACACCTCGTCGCGCAGGTCGATGCCTTCGGCCGCGGCCAGCGCGCGGGCGCCGGCGGCAGTGTCGTCGGCGCCAAGCGCGGTGATGAACGTGGTCGTGGCCCCCGCGCGGGCGGCGGCGACGGCCTGGTTGAAGCCCTTGCCGCCGGGGCCGCCGGCGAAGGTGCCCAGGCGGGTGGCGCCAGGCGCGGGCAATGCATCGGCGGTCCAGACGAAGTCCTGGTTGTATGAGCCCACCACGACGACTTGTGACATCGCAAAACTCCTGTGGGAGGGACTTCAGTCCCGATGCCTTTCGCCGAAAGGCATCGGGACTGAAGTCCCTCCCACAAAAAAGATCAGGCGCCGAGGCTGGTGAGGACGCCGGCGATGGTGGCGGTCATGAAGGTGGCCAGGGTGCCGCCGAGCACGGCGCGCAGGCCGAACTTGGCGAGGTCCTGGCGACGCTCGGGCGCGAGGCCGCCGATGCCGCCGATCTGGATCGCGATCGAGCTGAAGTTGGCGAACCCGCACAGCGCATAGGTCGCGATCAGCTTGCCCTTGTCGGTCAGCGCCACGCCCTCGACGTTGCCGTTCACGATCTCGGCCAGCTGCAGGTAGGCCACGAATTCATTGAGCACGATCTTCTGGCCGATCAGGCCGCCGACGGTGGTCGCGTCCTGCCACGGCACGCCGATCACCCAGGCGATCGGGGCCAGCAGGTAGCCCAGCAGGGTGGCCATGTCGGTCGGGCGGCCGAGCGCCTCGGCCAGGCCGGTCACTTCGCCGATCCAGGTCAGCGGCCAGTTCAGCATCGCGATCAGGGCGATGAAGGCCAGCAGCATCGCGCCGATGTTCAGCGCCAGGCGCAGGCCGTCGGCCGCGCCGGCGGCGGCGGCGTCGATGATGTTGCTGGTGGTCTTCTCGACCTCCATCTTCACCGTGCCGCGGGTGAGCGGGTTGCCGGTTTCCGGGATCAGCAGCTTGGCGATCACCAGCGTGGCGGGCGCGGCCATGATGGACGCCGCCAGCAGGTGCTTGGCGTAGTAGGCCGACTCCACCGGATCACCGCCGCCGAGCATGCCGACGTAGGCCGCCAGCACGCCGCCGGCGATGTGGGCCATGCCGCCGATCATCATGGTGATCAGCTCGGACTCGGTCATGCGGCCGATGTAGGGGCGCACGGTCAGCGGCGCCTCGGTCTGGCCGATGAAGACGCTGGCGCAGACGCTGGTGGTCTCGGCGCCCGACACCTTCATCACCTTGGTGATGGCCAGCGCCATCACGCGCACGATGAACTGCATCACGCCCAGGTGGTAGAGCACGCCCATCAGCGCGGCGAAGAAGATGATGGTGGGCAGCACCTGGAAGGCGAAGATGAAGCCGTAGGTGTTGACGTCCATCAGGTTGCCGAAGATGAACTTCGAGCCTTCGCCGACGAAGCTGAGGATCTTGACGAAGCCGTTGCCCAGCGCGTCGAACACGTCGCGGCCGCCCGGCACCAGCAGCACCAGCGCGGCGAAGCCGACCTGCAGGGCGATGCCCGTGGCGATCAGCCGCCAGTCCACGGCGCCCCGGTTGTTGGAGAACAGCCAGGCGATGAAGATGAGGACGGACAGGCCGAACAGGCCAAAGAGGATGCTGGTGATCATTGAGCGGCGGAACCCCCGGGACGATGCGGCAGGGTAGAGCAGGCCCCCCGCCCGGGCAAGGCGGGCTCAGCCCTCGTCGCGCGCGGCGACCCGGTTCCGGCCGGCCTGCTTGGCCTTCCGCAGCCGCTCGTCGGCCCGTTTCATCAGGCCCGACAGGTCGTTGGCGTCCTGCGGGCAGCTGGCCAGGCCAGCACTGAGCGTGAGCCGGCGCGGCTCCACGCCGGGCTCGGGCTCGAAGGGCTCGGCTTCCAGCCGGCGTCGCAACAGTTCCAGCCGCTCCCAGGCCGCACCGATGGGCAGCCGCAGCACCAGCACGAACTCCTCGCCGCCGACCCGGATCATCGGCTCCTCGCGGGCCAGTTCCCGGCGCAGCACCTTCACCGCGTGGCGCAGGGCGCGGTCGCCGGCCAGGTGGCCCAGTTCGGCGTTGATGTGGCGGAAGTTGTCCAGGTCCACCAGGGCCAGGCTGACCGTGTGGCCGTTGGCGCGGGCGTCCCGCACCAGCTGCGGCACGCGGGTGTTGAGGTAGTTGCGGTTGGGCAGGCCGGTCAGGCCGTCGGTGGCCGAGAACTGGGTGAGCCGCTGGGCGCGGAACACTACCATCGCGGTGACCAGGGTCACCGACAGCAGCAGCACCTGCCGCTGGACCTGGGTGGAGGCGCTGACGGTGCCGTACACGGCGGACACCAGCGGGCCCTCGGCCAGCGCGACCACCGCCGCCCACAGCAGGCCGGTCTGCAGCATCGCCAGCGCGCCGGCGAACAGGGTGACGCGCACGTCGTGGCGCAGGGCGGTGGCGAAGATGGCCAGTGGGTAGCAGCCCCAGACCACCGCGCTGTTGATCGTGGCCACCGGCGATTCCAGCGCCAGCAGCGCCAGCACCAGGGACACCATGCTGATGTCGGAGGCGGCGGTGAGGGTGGCCAGGCTGGCCACCCGGCGGGGTCGCCGGGCCAGGCGCAGCCACAGCAGGCTCAGGCCGACCGCCAGCAGGGCGCCCGCCAGTCCGGCCAGGGATTCGTGCAGGGTGCCGCCCGCCCAGTAATTGAGCAGGGGCAGGAGCAGCAGCAGGCTGGACACGCCCAGGCGCAGGTGGGCCACCAGCAGCTCGCCGCCCGCGCCGACTTCCAGCAGGATTTCGTCGGGCGGCTGCCGGAGCGAGGCCGCCAGGTCTTCTATGGATTCGCGCAGGGTACTCACGCCGGGGGTCGTGGCCTGTCCAGAACTGCGCGGAGCATAGCCGGGCGGCCGGCGCGCTGTCAGGCCGGGTTTCGGCTCAGCCCGGCAGGCCGCGCAGGGCGACCCACAGCGCCAGCGCCGCGAACAGGGCCGCGGCGGCCCAGCGGGCGGCCTTGAGCGGCAGCTTCGCGGCGAACTTCGCGCCCAGCAGCACCACCGGCACGTTGGCGAGGGCCATGCCCAGGGTGGTGCCGGCGACCACCTGCCAGAGCGGCGAGTACTGCGCGGCCAGCACCACGGTGGCGACCTGGGTCTTGTCGCCGATCTCGACGATGAAGAAGGCGATCGTGGTGGCGACGAAGGCGCCGAAGCGCGAGGCCTTCACCTCGCCCTCCTCGAGCTTGTCCGGCACCAGTGCCCACGCCGCCACCGCGGCGAAGGAGAGCACCACGGCCCAGCGCAGTACCTCGGGGCTGAAGAAGGTAGTGACCCAGGCGCCGATCCAGCCGGCCAGGCCGTGGTTGGCCAGCGTGGCCACCAGGATGCCGGCGATGATCGGCCAGGGCTTGCGGTAGCGCGCGGCCAGCATCAGCGCGAGCAGCTGGGTCTTGTCGCCGATCTCGGCGATGGCAACGGCCAGGGTGGAAACGTAGAGAGCGTCCAATGAATGACTCCGGGGCCGGGACGCGGTTTGGACGAAGGCCGGCGCCTCGCGGCCCGGCCCGGGTTCGCGACGCGCTGGCCTTCGGTCTTGCCCGCAAAGTTCACGCTCTGCCCGCGCACCATGGCGATCGCCAAGTATGTTGATGCGAGGCGGCCCGGAGGGCCTGGGCTACTCCCCGAAGCCAGGGAAAGCGCCGCGATTATACCCACAGGCGGCGGCTCAGGGCTCGCGGCAGAAGTCGTGGGTGGTCTGGCCTGGCACCGGCGGCAGGAAGGCGGGGTACGGAAACCCGCTTCCGCTGAACCTCCTTCCCTGGAAGTATTCCCGGTGCATGGCTTCGGCCTGGCGTATGGCGTTGGCCTGGGAAGCGGCATCCATACCCCTGAGACGGCGTTCCATGCCCTGGCGTCCAAACAGCCTGGCGTAAAGCAGCCCGATCACCGCCGCCTGTTCGGGATCATTGGGGATCAGCGCGGCGTGGTGGGTTGCGTCGTCCTGGTAGGCGATCATCAAAGCGAAGACGGCATCCGGATAGCCGGCTTCCAGGGCCCGCCGCATCATGCCGGGCGCGTTGCGGCGCCAACGATCGAACGATGGGCCGGCCATCGCGCCGCGGCCAGACGGTGGCCAGTGTTGTCCCTCGGCGTAGCGCACCATGGCCTCGGGCTCGCCGGCGAGGGCCGCCTGCTCCAGGTACCGCGCGCCCTCGCCCGCGAGCGCGGCGGGCACCGCCTCGCACTGCGCCAGTCGTTCCACGATCCACGCCGGTTCACGCATGAGGTAGTCGACACTGGCGCTGCTTCGTTTCGCCGTGCGGGCGTCTCCGTCGTCGGTCGGGGCGCGCGGCGCATTCTCCTGCAGGTGTTCGCAGCGCAGCAGCTCCATCCCCAGCCGGCAGGCGGCCTTGCGATCGCCGGCGTCGGCGCGTTCGGCAAGCGAATGGATGATGCCCGCCAGCGGCGCGTCCTCGGGCGGCAAGATCGCGATGTCCGGGGACTCTCCCTTCTGCCTTGCTGCAGGCGCGGGCGCCGTCAGTGGCGTGTCGGTTTCCGCCACCTGCGCGGCTTCAGATGGCCCTTGCGGCGCCACCTGCGGCCACCCTTGCCATAGCGCGGTGGCCAGCAGCGCCAGCACCACCGCGAAGCCCAGCGCGAGTCGGGTGCGGGGCGACATCATGGGTTGTCCCGGGGGCGGCAGCCCTGACCCATGGCAACCGTCGTGCCCGGGAGTGGCCATTCGTTAACGCCGAAGGCGTCATGCAGGGGCATCAGGCCGTAAGCGGCATCCGCGAAATCCCGAGCGGCGCCGTCGAAGTGCCGGTCGTGCCACTCTGCGGCGCGACGTTCTGCCTCGGCCATGTGCCGCGGATCATCGCGCACCGGGATCTGGAAGCGGCTGGTGTCGAATCCCTCGCCGAACACGCGACGCGCCAGGGCCAGGCTGGCCTCGGCCGCCTCCGCGTCGGGCGGCGTCACCCACGGAAGAAAGAAAAAGTTCATGGAGTGCGACTGCAGCATCAGCAGTACCGCGCCTGGTTGCCCGGCCTCCAGCGCGCGCTGGACCATGAGGGGGGCCTCGCGGCGCCACTGGTCGAACTCCGGCGTTGTGATGAAGGCCATCGATCCGGTGAGCCCGAAGGCGCCACCGGCGGCGTACCTCACCACGGCATCGGGCTCTCCTGCCAGCGCAGCCTGTCGAAGGTAGTGTCCGCCGCGCGCGATGAGGTCCTTGTCCAAGCCGGCGCAATGTTGCTGAATTTCGAGAATGCCAATCAGCATGGCCGCAGCGTTGTCGGCGGCGTCGAGTTTTCCTTTCTCCGCCAGATCAAGCTCCTGTTTCGCCAGTGCCTGGGCCGTGTCGTCGCTGAGGTGGGCCACGGCCTGGCAACGAAGCAGATCCACGCCTAGCCGGCAGGCGGCCTGGGCGTCGCCGGCGTCGGCCCGCGCCTGCAGGGCGGGGGCGATGTCGGCCAGCGTGGATCCGCTGGCGCGGCGAAGCGTAATTTCGCCGGGTGCCGGTGCGGTGGGTGCGTTGGCCGCGGCGGGTGGCGTTGGGACACCTTCGACCGCCAGAGACGCTTGCGGAGCGGCGGGTTCAGGGGGCGGGGGCGACGCGGGCGCCGGCCACCACACGCGGATCGCGGCGATGCACAAGACGGCGGCCAGCAGGAGCGCGGGGGCGTGGCGGAGGCGGCTCGTCAAGATCAGGGGCCTGCGGGCGACGGGGAGCGGGAAGTAAAGCGGCTCCAGATTCGCGTGGCAAGCAAGAGATCTGTGGGAGGGACTTCAGTCCCGATGCCTTTCGCCGGAAAGCATCGGGACTGAAG
>ERZ1066122.2690-NODE-2690-length-11271-cov-5.005082_pt1 | contig 11271 bp, 8 predicted proteins | sample MGYA00382769_ERZ1066122 | MGnify/ENA primary metagenome ERZ1066122 (study PRJEB33369, sample SAMEA5778352) | biofilm metagenome | biome: Industrial cooling water; feature: Water cooling tower basin; material: Biofilm | place: United Arab Emirates | collected...
CGATCCCGACGGTGCGCGGGCGCAGGAGCACCTGCTCGCGCACTCGGTCGGCGCGCAGCGAGCCGAGATCGAGCCCTGCGGTGGCGAACAGCGGGAGCTGCTCGAGTGCGGGGGCGGCGTCGAACAGATTGTCGACGAAGAGCGCGACATCCCACCGGCCCCGCACCACGCCGATCCGTCCACCGACGATGCCGTAGCCGGCGAGATCGCGCCCGGTCTCGGGATCGGCAGCGGGGCCCCAGTTGGGGTCGGGGCGCGCACCCTGATACCGCCACGAGGCGCCGGCGTAGGGCACGCCCAGTCGCCCGCGCGCGCGCAGTGCCACCCAGTCGATCGCGAGCGCACCGCTCCAGCGCGGGACATAGCCGAGCCGCGTACCGGCGGTGATTCCGGCCTCGGGCGCGTTGCGCACGTAGGTGGCGTCGAGCCACGTCGCCGAGCCGCGCACCACCGTGCCGGGCGCGAGGACGACGCCCGACTCCCACTCGACGCCGCGCGTCCGGGCGCGCGGGCCGTTGCCGGTCCAGTTGATCGTCGTGTTGTCGGCGCAGGTGTACGTCACCGCCGCCTGGATGTCGGTCCAGTCGAGACGGAACGCCGCCACCGCCAGATCGAGGCGCCCGCCGGTGCTGCGGTGCTTGGCCCCGAGTTCCCAGTTGCGCACGCGATCCGGCCCGAACTGGTCGGGGCGTGCCGGCAGCGACGTTCGATCGGGGCAGCGCCCGGCCACCGGGATCTCGGGGGGATTGGCCCCTCCCGTGCGGAAGCCGTCACCGACGCCGGCGTAGACGAGCGTCGCCGTGCGGGCGCGCCACGTCAGCGTCGCCCGTGGGGTGACACGCGATGCGTTGGCCGGAAGCGTGAGCTCGGAACCCGCGGTGTCGGCGAACCCCGTCGCGTTGGCGAAGCGCACGAGTCGCTGGCGGTACTGCGTCGCACGGGCGCCCAGCGTCAGGTCGAGCTGCGGCAGGAGCGCGATCGTGCCGTCGACGAACGCGGCGAGTTCGCGCTCGCGGAACCGATCGCGCCCTTCGAAGACGATCGGCCCCGCGAGCCCCGCCGCCGCGACGGCGGCCGGATCGGTCCCCTCGAGCGAGTACTGGAGCGTGTCGGTCTGGCGCAGCTCCGCGGCGAACACCCCCACCGTCCCGCGCAGCCGCGAGCCTGCGGTGAGCTCGGCCCGCAGCTCCTGCGTGAACTGGCGAATACCGGTGCCGAAGACGTTCGCGGTCGGAAAGAGCACGCCGTCCCCGCGCGGATCGAAGCCGTAGCTCTCCACCCAGTTGCCGTTGGCGGCGACGGCATCGTCGCGCTGACGTGCACGACGCGCCTGCACCCCGCTCACCGAGACGATCCGGCCGGCGGGCACGCGACGGGCGACGGTCACCGACGCGAGCGCGACATCATCGTCGAGGAACTCGTAGGGGCGGCCGTCACGCTCGAAGGCGGGATTGCGGCCGAAGACGGTCGCCGGTCGCCCGTTGCCGAAGACATTGAGCGCGAGATCGCCCGTCCCCGTGCCGCGCAACTGCTGCCACTGCACCAGGCCGTCGATCGTCCACATCGCCGACGGGGCGTACGCGACGGCGCCGCGCACGCCGAGACGCCGGGCCCCGTTGTAATCGCGTTGCACCGAGCCGCGCTCGCGGGCGACGTCGAGCGCCTGTCGATCGGTCACGAGGGCGTCCACGAAGCCCGCGTCGCGCCGGCTCTCGACGGTCAGCCGTGCGGCGCCGCGCCCGGCGGCGAAGGGCGTGTTCGTGACGACGCGCAGCAGACCGTTCGGCGCCCCGGCCGCGCGCGTGGCCCCGAGTTCGCTGTCGAAGGTGGTGAAGGTGCGACCGGCATCGGGACGAGCCGGGACGAAGCGCACCGCACCACCGATCGCGCTGCTGCCGAACTGCGTCCCTTGCGGGCCGCGCCAGACCTCCACGCGATCCAGATCGCCGAGCGAGAGATCGGGCGAGGCGAAGAAGAACGTCGTGCGGGTCGTCACCGGCAGGTCGCCGAGGTACATCGCCGTCGCCGCGCCCTGTCGCCAGCCGAACTGCCCGCCGGCGTTCACGCCGCGCAGCGTGAACCGCGTGAAGCCGGGGCGCGCCGTCTCGATCGCGAGCCCCGGGACCGTGCCGATCAGCTGGATCGCATCGCGCGTGCGCGTCGCCTCGAGCCGGGCGCCGTCGATCGCGGTCACGCTCGCCGGCGTCCGCGAGGCGGGCGTGGCGATGCGCGCCGCCTCGACCTGCACGTCGGCGAGGCGCGTCGGTGGCAGCGTGTCGCGTCGCGCCTGCGCAGCGACCGGGCGCACGACGAGGAACGGGACGGCGAGCCCGAGCACCAATGGATTAGGCGAACGCATGCGGACCGGGGCGGCAGGGTGGCGGCGCCCGATCGGGCGCCTCACCCCGAAGCTCGCGGGGGCGCGCCGGCCCGTCTTGAACCGGATTGACCGTTCAGGTCGGCGCGTCGGCGGCGCCGAGGCGCTGTGCCGTCGCCGGCGTGATCCCGTGCAGGCGCCGCAATGTGCGCGTCATGTGACTCTGGTCGGCGAACCCCGCGTCGGCGGCGATACGCGAGAGGGCACCACGCCCGCGATCGGCGGCAAGGAGGGTGAGCGCCGTACGTGCCCGATGCCGCCGCACGACCTCGCCCGGCGTGAGACCGAGCGTGCGCCGCACGGCCCGTACGAGCGTGGCCGAGTCGGTGTCGAGCGCATCGGCGACGTCGCGCACCGTCACCGGCTCACGGTGACGCGCCCGCAGGAGCCGCATCGCATCGGGGACGAGTCGGTCGCGACGACGCGCGCCCGCCCGCGCGACGCCATCGGCCGCGGCCGCCCCGTGGAGCCGCGGCAGCAACTCGCCGAGCAGCGCGGCTGCGCCCGCCGCGCTGAACGCATCGTGCGCAGCGACCTCGCGTGCGATCGCCGCGGCGAGCGACCGCGCCACCGGATCGTGCGCGATGCGCGACGGTGCCCCCGCCCCACGCCACGGCGCGAAGCGCGCCACCCACGAGGCGTCGAACTCGAGATGCACGCACCGGCTCTCCTCGGCGCCGGTGATGCCGGCATGTTCGGCCCCGGCGTGATGCAGGACGACCGTCCCGGGCTCGACGAGCGCCGAGGTGCCGTGGCAGTGCTCGCACCAGCGCCCCCGGGTGGCGAGACAGAGGTGCGGCGTGTCGTGCCGGTGGGCCTCGAAGACGCAGCCTGGGGCGTGCCGATAGGCGACGAGCCGGATGCCGTCGGACTCGGCGAGAAGAGACGAACGCGGGTCGGCCATCTGGCGCGAGTCTGCGGGCAAGCGGGGGAGAGCGACGCGGAACGAGACGCCTAGATGATACTCGCGGCTCAAGAACATGAGTGGCGCGGCGCGCGACCGGCCCCCACGGCGCCCCGCGATCCGGGCAATCCCGACTTGCGCTATCGGTTTTCGATCCCCATTCTTGCCGCGGCTGAGAACGACTCTCAACCGCTGACCCTCGCCCCCCGCGTCATGCCCCGCGACTGCCGCACCCCGGACCAGGACCGCGCCCTCGTCTTCGAGACCGACGGCGGCGCCGTCCATCGCTGCGCCGGCTGCGGCGCGCTCCACATCCGGCTCGGCACCGCCCTCCTGACGCTCCCGCCGGCCGCCCTCGACGCCTTCCACACCGCTCTCCGCGAGCTCGCCGACGACGCCCCCGTCGCCTGGCTCGGCGACCGACGCCAGCTCCACCTCGGCGACTCCGGCCTCGCCGTCGCCCTCACGCCCGACGAGGTCGCCGACGCGCTCCGCCTCGCCGCCGGCGCCGAACTCCTCCTCTCGCTGGGCGCCGCCTGACGCCCCCGCTGCCGCCATGCCGATGGCCCGTCCCCGCCTCAAGAGCATCCTCCGCCACGACACCCCGCTCCCGGGACTCACCACCAAGGACGCCACCGACCGCGCCCCGCCGGGCCAGCACGGCGTCAAGCCGATGCGCCGCAAGAAGAGCCGCTTCGCCGAGCGCCTGCTCGAGAAGCAGAAGGTCCGCTTCCACTACGGCGTCAGCGAACGGCAGCTTCGCGCGGCGTTCGCCGATGCGCGCCGCCGCCCGGGAGTACTCGGACACACGCTGCTCGGACTGCTCGAGTCGCGGCTCGACAGCGTCGTCTTCCGTCTCGGCTTCGCTCCCACGATCCGTGCCGCCCGTCAGCTCGTCGGCCACGGCCACATCGTCGTGAACGGCGCGCGCCTCGACCGCCCCGCCGCGCGCGTCACGGCCGGCGCCGAGATCGCCGTCCACGAGAAGAGCCGCGCCCATCCCGCGATCGTCGCCTCCGTCGCGCGCGGCCCGCGCGTCGCGCTCCCCGGCTACCTCGCCCTCGACACCGACTCGCCGATGGTCGGGCGCATGCTCGCCTTCCCCGAGCGGCACCACATCCCGTTCCTCGTCGACGAGACCGCGATCGTCGAGTGGTACGCGCGCTGATCGCCCGACACGCTCACCCGCCACCCCCGCTCGTATGACGACCGCCGTCGCCCTCGTTCCCGCCGATCTCGCCGCCGCGCACGCCGCCCGACTCGCCGCGGGGCACACCGGGTACCTCCGCGACCACGCCGCTGCACTCGGCACGAGCGAGCTCGCACTCCTGCTCGCGACGCGCGCCGACGCGCTGCGCTGGACCGACACCCCGGATGCGGCCGCGCTCTTCGGGGCGCTCAAGGCCGCGGGGCCGCTCAAGACGATGACGCGCAACGACAGCGTCGTGCTCGAGCGCGCCGGCTCGATCGAGCAGCTGCACGTCGACGCGATGCACCTGCAGGTCGTCGGCGCCGACATCGACCTGCGCGGCTTTCCGCGAGCCTGGGGCGCCGCCGTGGCGCTCGAGGAGACGACGCCGCGCGGCGTCCGCCGCAGCCTGCAGCTCTTCGACCACGCCGGCACGTCGGTCTTCAAGGCCTATCTCGACGACGCGAACGATGACGCCGCGTGGCGCGCGATCCGCGCGGCGATCGGTTCCCCCGCCCCGCTCGACGCGCTGCCGCGCGTCGCCACGCCGACGCCCGCGGCCACCGAGCCGCCGGCCGGCTTCGACGTCGACGGGTTTCGGGCGCAGTGGGATGCACTCGGCGACACACACGACTTCCACCGCCTCCTGCGCGGGGCGGGCATCGGTCGCCGCGCGGCGATGATGGTCGCTGGCCCTGAGCGCGCCGAGCGGCTCGTGATCGATGCGGCCGAGCACGTACTGCAGGCGGCGCGCGCGGCCGAGTTCCCGGTGATGCTCTTCGTCGGCAACGCGGGGATGATCCAGATCCACCACGGGGTGCCGCGTCGCTTCTCGGATGCGGCGGGGTGGTTCAACATCCTCGACCCGGGCATGAACCTGCATCTGCGCCGCGAGCGGATCGAATCGGCGTGGCTGGTGCGCAAGCCGACGCGCACGGGCGTCGTGAGTTCGCTCGAGCTCTACGACGACACCGGCCGCGACGTGCTGCTCGTCCACGCCGAGCGCACCGAGACGACGCCGGGTGACGCACCGGCGTGGCGCGGCATCCTCTCGGCGGTCCCGCGCGCATGAGCACCGCGCTCCGCACCGGCTCGCGGCGTGCCGCCCTCGCGCTGCTCCTCGCCGTCCCGCTGGCCGCCCAGCCTGCCCCGACGCCGCGCGTGATCGCGATCGGCGGCGTCGTCACCGAGATCATCCATGCGCTCGGCGCGGCCGACCGGATCGTCGGCGTCGATGCGAGCAGCACGCGCCCCGCCGCCGCCACGGCGCATCCGCGCGTCGGCAGCGCCCGCAGCACGACCGCCGAGGCGCTGCTCGCGCTGCGCCCGACGACGATCCTCGCGACCAGTCCCGGCGACCGGCAGCCGGCGCTCACCACGGCACGGGGGGCGGGTGTGCGCGTCGTCGCCCTCCCCGACGCACTCACGCTCGATGCGGTCGGCGAGCGCATGCGCACGATCGGGCAGGCGGTCGGCACCGAGGCGGCGGGCCGTGTGCTGGCCGCCCGCGTCGTCGGCGATGTGCGCGCGGCGAGTGCGCGACAGCGGGCGCGCGGCGCAGCGCCCCGCGTCCTCTTCGTGTATGCGCGCGGCACCGGTACGCTCTTCGCGGCCGGGCGCGACACCGAGATGCACCTCCTCCTCGACCTCGCCGGCCTGCGCAACGCCTTCGAGTCGGTCGAGGGCTTCAAGCCGATCACCGCCGAGGCGGTGGCGGCGAGCGGCGCCGACGTGCTGATCTTCACCGAGAGCGGGCTCGAGAGCGTCGGCGGCGCGCGTGGCGCACTGGCCGCCATCCCCGGTCTCGCGCTCACACCGGCCGGCCGTGCCGGGCGCCTCGTCACCTTCCCCGACGACGGGCTGCTCTGGATGGGCCCGCGTCTCGCCGAGTCGGTGACGACCGTCGGCGACGGGGTGCGGCGTGCGCTCACGGCCTCCGCGAGCACCGCACGATGACGGCGGTCGCCTCCGTCGGATTTACCGAGTCGGCGACCCGCACCGCGCCACGGTCGCCGTTGCACTGGCGCCGCCGCGCCGTGCCGATCACGCTCGCCGTCGTCGGTGTGCTCGTGCTGCTCGTCGCCCTCGGCAACGGCGCGATGGCGATCCCGGTCCCGCGCGTGGTCGAGATCCTGCTCGGGATCGACACCACCGGCGCGATGGACGCCACGATCGTGCGTGAGATCCGTCTGCCGCGTGCACTCGCCGGTGCCTGCATCGGGGCCGCGCTTGCGGTGGCCGGTGCGGCCCTGCAGGTACTCTTTCGCAATCCCCTCGCCGATCCAGCGCTCGTCGGGGTCTCCTCGGGCGCGGCGCTCGCCACCGCCATCGCGCTGATCGCACCGAGTCTGCTCGGATTCGCGGCGCTTCCCGTCGGCGCCGCCCCGGTCGCCGCCTTCGCGGGTGGTGTCGTCACCACCGTACTCGCGCTGCGCCTCGCCCGCCGTGGCACGACCACCAGCGTCAGCCGCCTGATCCTCGTCGGCGTCGCGATCAACGCCGTCGCCGGTGCCGGGACCGGGCTGCTGAGCATGCTTGCAACCGATGCGCAACTGCGCAGCCTGTCGTTCTGGCTCCTCGGCTCCCTCGGCGGTACCACCTGGCACAGCGCGGCGATCGTGGCGCCGGTGGTGCTCGTCGTCCTCGCACGCCTGCTGCGCGAGCACCGTCGCCTCGATCTGCTGCTGCTCGGCGAGCGCGAGGCGCGACATCTCGGCGTCCCGGTGGAGCGGATCAAGCGACATCTCGTGGTGGTCGCCGCCCTCGGCGTCGGCTCGGCGGTGGCCGTGAGCGGGATGATCGGCTTCGTCGGGCTGCTCGTGCCGCATGCCGTGCGGTTGCTGATCGGCCCCACGCATCGCCTCCTGCTGCCGTCGACGGCGCTCGCCGGTGCCGCGCTGCTCCCGGCGGCCGATCTGCTCGCGCGCAGCGTCGCGGCCCCGATCGAGCTGCCGATCGGCGCGGTGATGGCGCTGGTCGGGGGCCCGGCCTTCCTCGTGCTCGTCGCGCGCAGCGGCGATACCGCCTGATGCTCGCCGCCGAGCACATCGCCTTCCGGCACGGTGCACGCGAGGTGCTGCGCGACATCTCGCTCGACGCGGCCGCCGGCGAGCTGATCGCACTCGTCGGCCCGAATGGCGCCGGAAAGAGCACGCTGCTCGCGCTGCTCGCCGGTGATACCGAGCCGACCCGTGGCACGGTCCGACTCGACGGGCGGCCGATCGCGTCATGGCCCGTCGAGGCGCTGGCGCAGCGGCGCGCCGTGCTGCCGCAGGCGTCGACGCTGGCCGCCGACCTGAGCGTGCGCGAGGTCGCGCTGCTCGGCCGCGCGCCGTTCGGCGACGGCCACCGTGTGGATGTGCGTCGACGGGTCGACCGTGTGCTCGGCGCGCTCGCGCTCGACCCGCTCGCCGAGCGCAGCTACCTCGCGCTCTCGGGCGGCGAGCGGCAGCGCGTGCAACTCGCACGGGTGCTGGTGCAAGCGAGCGGCGCGATCGGGGCCGCCCCGGGGCTCTGCCTCCTCGACGAACCGACCAACTCCCTCGATCCGCTCCACCAGCACACCGCGCTCGGCGCCGCGCGCGACCTCGCCGACGACGGAGGGGCCGTGGTGGTCGTGCTCCACGACCTCAACCTCGCCGCGCGCTACGCCGACCGGATCGTGCTGCTCTGCCGCGGCGGCGTGCTCTGCATGGGATCGCCGACCGCGGTGCTCCGGCCCGAGCCGCTCCGATCCGCGTACGGGATTCCCATGCGCGTGCTGCAGGATCCGTGTCGGGGGTGTCCGCTGGTGGTGGTCTGATCGGGCCGCGCCGCCCCGTGCGCGGGTCGCCGGCGACGGTTACTCTTGACCGCATGTGGTCGCAGTCGCTGCTCCGCCGTACCTCCGCCGCACTGGCCGCCGTCTGGCTGACGGCGACGAGCGCCTTGGCGCCGGTGTTCGCGTGCGAGGCGCACGGAGGAACGGGGCACCACGGCGCAACGGCTGGTGCCGTCGGCCATCACGTCGGTGCTGCGGACCACTCGTCCTCGCGAGAGGACGGCGCACCTGCCGCGACCGCACACGGTGAGTCGCACGACCACGGGCACGGGCACAGCCATGCCGTCCCCGCGGTATCGCCCGCTGCGGCCGACACCGACGTCGTGCCGCTCGCGCACCACGACCATGACGCGCACGCGTCGCCGTCGACGCAGGTGGGGACCGCGCACTGCGCACCGGCCGCCGAGACCGGATCCCCCGACGACTCGGCACCGTGCACCTGCGCCGGGAGCTGCTGCCCGCAGGCGACCGTTGCCACCCCGGGCATCGCGCCCGTCCTGACGCACGCGGTGGTGTCGGCGACGCCGACCATCACGCCATCGTCGCATCGCCCGGCGTCGCCCGACGCCGCGCCGCGCCGCATCCAGCCGCCCGCCACGGCCCCGCCGGTCCACACGCCGGCCTGATCGTCCCGACCACACCGCCGCGTCCCTGAGGGGCGCTGGCCGGTCGGGCTTTCGCATCGACACGCGGCGCGCTCCACCGAGGAGCGTGCACCCCGTGCGCTCGCATCCACCGTGCCGCCCGACGCGTCCGCTCGCGGCGCGCATCCGTCGTCGTCACCGCTCACGTCGCGGCACGACACCGGTGCGCCGTGACCGTCCGTGCCCGCCGGCCCATCGACTCCACGCATCACGCCCGGCGACTCACGCTCGGGCGACGGTGCGGCGTCACCGGACATGTTCGCTCCCTTCGTCGTCGCCTTCCTGCAGATCGTGCCGCAGGCCCCGACCACACCGCGCCCGGCGCCGGACAGCACACGGCCGCGCCTTGCGCCGGTCGTGGTCACGGCCGAGCGTCCACGGTGCGCCCCGCCGCCGGTCGCAGTGACCACCGTCGCCCCCGAGGCGCTGCGCCGCGCCGCCGGCGCCACCGCCTATGACGCCGTCAGGCGCGCCGCGGGGCTCGAAGTCCACGAGCAGGGCCAGGGGCCGGGCTTCACGTCGAACGTGGTGCTCCGCGGCTTCAATTCGGATCACTCCGCCGACGTGCTCCTCACCGTCGACGGCATCCCGATCAACTCGCCGATCCACGGCCACGTCGAAGGCTTCTCCGACTGGAACATCCTCCTGCCGGCCGCCGTCTCGTCGTTCCGCGTCGTGCACGGCGGCGCGAGCCCGCTCTACGGCGACTTCTCGCTCGCCGGGGTCGCCGAGGTCTTCACCGCCGCCGACGCCGTCGGCTCGGCGCACGCGCTGCGGTCGAGCAGCTTCGGCGACGTCGGCTACACGGGGCGGACGGGGCTGCGGCGTCCCACGTGGGGGGCACTCGCCGCGATCGATGCCCGGCGTGACGAGGGATGGCAGCCCAACGGCGCCGCCACGCTCGGCAACGTGCTGCTGCGCGGCTGGCGGAGCGCGTGGGGCGGACGGCTCGAGGGCGGCGTGCAGGCGTACACGAGCCGGTGGCGCTCGCCCGGCTTCGTCAGCATCGCGCGCTACAACCTCGGCCGCTTCGATGAAGCCGTCGACACCACCGACGGCGGCTGGTCGCAGCGGCTGATCGCGCACGCCCGCTACGCGCGCCCGCTCGGACGCCGCACCCAGCTCGAGGCCACGGCGTGGGGGCAGACGTCGGCGTACCGCATGCGCCTCAACCTGCCGGGCCAGGCGCTCGCGCTCCGGCAGGCCGAGGAACGCGACGAGCGCACCGGCGCCGGCGGGCGCGTGCAGATCGTCCGGTCGCTGTTGCGTGGCGAAGGTGTGTTCGGCGTCGAAGGCCGTGCCGACGTCGCCGACTACGGGTTCGACGCCACGCTCGGCGGCGCGTTCGTCACGCGTGAGCACGCGTACGACGCCCGCTTCGCGAGCGGCGCGGCCTTCGCCCGCTGGCGCACGCTCGTCGCCTCACGACTCCTGCTCGACATCGGCGGCCGCCTCGATGCACTGTCGTACCGCTCGCTCGACCTCCTGCGCCCGACTGCCGGGTGGCGGGACGGGACGCAGCTGATCCCGACGCCCAAGCTCGGGGCGAGCTGGTTCGCGCGCGAGGGGCTCGTGGTGCGGAGCTCGTTCAGCCGCGGCTTTCGCGGCGCCCCTGGTGTCATCGCTGACCCGACGCGCGCGCCGTTCCTCGCGTGGGCGTCCGAACTCGGTACGACCTGGGAGCGCGGGGCGCTGTCGGTCGACGCGGCGCTCTTTCGCATGGACGTCGACAACGAGCGGATCTTCAATCCCCTCTCGCTCGCCGTCTCGAGCGCCGGCCGGAGTCGCCGCCAGGGCCTCGACGTCCGCACCGGGTGGCGTCTCGGGCACGCGACATCGCTGCGCGCGGCCGTCACCGTGAACGACGCGCGCTTCCTCGGCCGGGCCGGTGGCGACAGCGCGGTCGCCCCACCCTCGCCCGACTTCCACGACCACGCCGTCCCGATGCGCCCCGGGGACCGTGTGCCGGGCGTGGCGCGCTGGACCGGCAGCATCGGCGCCGAGACCCGGGTGCGCGGCATCGACCTGCGCACGCACTGGCGCCTGCTCGGCCCGTTCGTGCCGATCAGTGAGCCCGGGGTGCAGACGCGCACCGCCTCGGTCCTCGATTTCGGCGTGGCGGCGCCGATCGGACGTGTCGTCGTCGACGTCGCGATCCAGAACCTGCTCGACCTCCGCTACGTGGAGAACCGCGCCTCGGGCTTCATCACGCCCGGTGTCCCGCGTGTCCTCCGCCTCACCCTCTCCACCCCGGGCTTCTGACGCCGCCGGCGACCGCCGGTCCGTCCGATCCCCACGCCTCACCGATATCGACCTCATGACCCGACAGCTTTTCGC
>ERZ1066122.2692-NODE-2692-length-11269-cov-8.860799_pt1 | contig 11269 bp, 10 predicted proteins | sample MGYA00382769_ERZ1066122 | MGnify/ENA primary metagenome ERZ1066122 (study PRJEB33369, sample SAMEA5778352) | biofilm metagenome | biome: Industrial cooling water; feature: Water cooling tower basin; material: Biofilm | place: United Arab Emirates | collected...
ACGTGATTTTCGAAAACGTCGGCGGGGTGATCCTCGATGCTGGGCTGATGAACCTCAACCTCAAGGGCCGGGTCGGCCTGTGCGGCCTGATCAGCGAATACAACACCGCGCCGGTCGGCATCCGCAACCTGTGGCAGCTGATCGTCAAGCGGGCGGACATCCGCGGGCTGCTGGTGGCGGACTATGTGCCCCGCTTCGGCGAAGGCGCCGCGAAGATGGGCGAATGGGTCGCGGCCGGAAAGATCGTCACCGACGAGCACGTCGATGAAGGGATCGAGAACACCTTTGCGTCCTTCATGCGGCTGTTCTCGGGCGGCAATCAGGGCAAGATGATCCTCAAGATCGCCTGATGAAACGCCTGCTCGTCCTGTCCGGCGGGCATCCTTACGAGGAAGCACCGTTCGCCGCTTTGCTGGCCAGCCTCGCCGGGTGGGAGGTCGCGCACCTGATCCACCCGCACGCCGAGGAGGCAGTGGCACAAGGGGCGGCGGAGGCGGCCGATGCGATCCTGTTCTACGACATGCCCGGATACACCTTCGCCGATGGCACAGTGACCACCCGCCCGCCGTCCGAGGGGTACAGGGCGGCCATCCTCGCGCACTTTGCGGCAGGCAAGGGCGCGGTCGCCTGGCACCATGCGCTCGCCGGATGGGCCGAGTGGCCCGAATGGGCGGAAATGCTGGGCGGGCGGTTTCTCTACCAGCCGGGTGAGGCGGGTGGGGCCGCCATGCCCGATTCTGGCTATCGCCACGATGTCGCCTACACCGCCGAGGTCATGGCCGATCACCCGGTCACCGCCGGGCTGCCCACCACGTTCGACCTGTGCGACGAGCTCTATCTGGCCCCGGTGTTCGCAGGCGAAGTCGAGCCGCTGATCCGCGCCCGCCACGCTTTCGTGCGGGAGAATTTCTACTCCGCCGCGCTGGCGGTTGGCGGGGCGCTGTTCAGCAATGAAGGCTGGGACCATCCGCCCGGCAGTGACCTCATCGCCTGGCATCGCACAGTCGGCGCAGGGCGACTGGTCTACCTCCAGCCGGGTGACGGCCCTGCGACTTATGCCGACGCGACTTTCCGCCGCCTGCTCGCCAACGCGCTCGATTTCGTCGCCCCGGCGTCAGCCTAACATTTTCACGCAATGCCTTGCCACCGGGGGCTGGCTAGGGTCCACTCATGATAACCGCGAAGTGGATCATCCGGCCATGAATAAGCCTGTTGCCAACCGTCACGTCTTCGCGCCTGAAACGCTGGTCGATCCGTTCGATTTCTACGCCGAGACCCACGCCGCCGGGACCACGATCGAGCACCTTCCCGAAATGGGTGCCTACGTGGTCTATTCGTATGACCTGTGCAGCGAAGCGACCATGAAGCCGGAGGTGTTCTCCAACGATTTCACCGCGCTGATGGGCGCCGATGACGAGGAAATCCGCGCGATCCTGGCCGAGGGGTGGGACAATCCGCCAACCCTGCTGACCGCCGACCACCCGGTCCACACCCGCAACCGCAAGCTGGTCAATCTCGCTTTCTCCGCCCCGCGCGTGAACGCAATCGAGGCCGACATGCGGGAAAAGTCGATCGAGCTGATCGCCCGGTTTGCCGACAAGGGCGAATGCGAGTTCGTCGAGGAATTCGCCATTCCCCTGCCGGTGGCGATGATCGCGCAGCAGATCGGGCTCGACAACGATCCGCACCAGGTCAAGGCCTGGTCCGATGCGGCGGTCGACCGGTTCAGCCAGATGGTCAGCCGCGAACGGGTGCTCGAATGCGCCCGCAGCCTGGTCGAATTCCAGAAATACATGAAAGGCAAGATCGATGAGCGCCGCGCGCATGGTGGCGACGACCTGCTGGCCGATCTCGTGGCAGCCCGGGTCGAAGGCGAAACCCCGCTGACCGACGAGGAAATCATGTCGATCATGCAGCAGTTCATGGTCGCGGGGAACGAGACCACCACTTCCACCCTCGCGGGCGGACTGCTGCAGCTGATCCGCAACCCCGACCAGATGGAGAAAGCAGTCGCTGCCGCCGGGGGCAAGGACCCCAAAGTGATCATGAACCTGGTCGAGGAATCGCTGCGCTACGAAACGCCGACCGCGGGCATGTGGCGGATCGTCAAGCAGGACACCGAACTGGGCGGCGTGGCGATCCCGGCGGGCTCCGTGGTGCAGCTGCGCTATGCTGCGGCCAACCGCGACCCGGCCAGGTTCGAGAACCCGGACACATTCGACATCGAACGCGCCAATGCCCGCGCCCATCTCGCCTTCGGCAAGGGGCCGCACATGTGCGTCGGCAACATGCTCAGCCGCAAGGAAATGCTGGTCGCCTTCGACGAGCTGCTCAGCCGGTTGACCGACTTCAAGGTGGCTGACGAGAGCGGGATCGCGATCCTGCCCAATATCCTGCTTCGCGGGGTCACCCGCCTGCCGATTACCTTCAGGACAGCGGCATGAACTTCGACCTGTCCGAAGACCAGGAGCTGTTCCGCGCCGCACTGGAGCGGTTCGTGCAGCCGGTCGACACCGAGTTCCGCCGCCGCCTGCGCAGCAAGCCAGAGGGGTATGACCGGGCGCGGTGGCAGGAACTGGCGGAACTCGGCCTGTTGGCGCTGGCAGTGAGCGAAGACGCAGGCGGCATGGGCGGCGGGCCGATCGACCTTGCGCTGGTGGCTGAGGCGCTGGGCAAGGGCAACGCGCCCGACCCGTGGCTGGAGAACGGAGTGCTCCCGGCGCGCATTCTCGTTGCGAGTGGACGGCAGGACCTGCTCGACCCGCTGCTCGCGGGCGAGAGCGTGGTCGCCTGCGCGCTGGCCGAGCGAGCCATGCGCTACAGCCTCGTCGCCAAAGGGATGACCGCGAAGCCGCAGGGAGAGGGCTATATCCTTTCGGGGGAGAAGACCTTCGTGCTCGGCGGGGCGATGGCCGACTGGCTGGTGATGAGCGCCGAGTGCAGTGGCGAGACCGCGCTGTTCCTCGTCCCGGGCGATGCCAGCGGGCTGGAGCGACGCGGCTATCGCATCGCCGATGGCAGTGTCGCGTGTGAGTTGCGCTGCTTCAACGTGCGGGTCGGGGCCGATACGCGCCTGTCGCTCGATCTGGCCGGGCTGCTGGCGATCATCGACGACATTCGGCTGCTCGCCTCCGCTGAAATGCTCGGGCTGGCGCAGCGCCTGTTTGACGACACGCTCGACTATGTGAAGCAGCGCGAACAGTTCGGGGTCGCGCTGGGCACGTTCCAGGCGCTCCAGCACCGGCTGGTCGAATGCTACGCCGCGCTCGAACAGGCGCGCTCGATGCTCTATCGGGCCGCGCTGGCCGACAGCACTGATCCGGTCGCGTGGCACCGCTCCTGCGCCGGGGCCAAGGCCTTCATCGGTGAACAGGCCGACCGGGTCGCACGCGAGGCGGTGCAGATGCACGGCGGCATGGGCGTGACCGACGAACTCGCCATTGGCCACGCAATGAAGCGGGTGCTGCTGCTCGGCCGCCTGTTTGGCGATGCCGACAGCGCGCTGGCCGATTACGCGGAGGCGGCGTGATGGCTCTCAGTCCAATCGATCCCGACCTGTGGAGCGACGATCCCGAACCGCACCTGATGGGCGGGCGGCTACCCAGTGGCGAGATCGTGTTTCCGATGCCGCAGGGCGATGCCGCGCGCGATGTCGAGCCCTACAAGCTGTCGCGCAAGGGCACGCTGTGGTCGTGGACCCGGCAGGATTTCTGCCCGAAGGAGCCTTACGAAGGGCCCGGTTCCGGGCCGAATGAGGGGCCGCAGGACTTCAAGCCCTACCTGCTGGGCTATGTCGAGCTGCCCGGCGAAGTGATCGTCGAAACGCGGATCGTCGATGCCGAACTTGAAGAGCTCAGGCTGGGCATGCCGATGGAATTCTGCGTGGTGCCGTTCAACGCGCAGCACACCACGTTCGCCTTCCGGCCGGAGAGATAACCATGGGCGAGAACGTCTACATCATCGGCGCTGGCATTCACCCCTTCGGGCGCACAGACGGTCGTTCGGGTCGCGAACAGGGGGTCTATGCGGTGCGCGAGGCGCTGGCCGATGCCGGGCTCGACTGGCCCGATATCGAATGCGCCTATGGCGGTTCGGCGGCGGCGGGCAATGCCGACATCATGGTCAACGAGCTGGGCCTCACCAGCCTGCCGTTCACCAATGTCGCCAACGGCTGCGCCACCGGCGGCAGCTCGGTCGCGGCGGCGCAGCAGGCGATCGCCAGCGGGGCCTACGATCTCGCTCTTGCTGTCGGGTTCGACAAGCACCCGCGCGGCGCGTTCAATGCCAAGCCGAAAGATTACGGCCTGCCTGAATGGTACGGGCAGACGGGCATGATGCTGACCACGCAGTTCTTTGCGCTGAAGATCCAGCGCTACATGCAGCTTCACGGCATCACGCGCACCACGCTGGGCCGGGTGGCGGAGAAGGCATTCCGCAACGGCACCCTGACCCCGCATGCCTGGCGGCGCAGCGAAGTCGACCTGGACACAATCCTCAACGCCCCGATGGTCAACGACCCGCTGACCAAGTACATGTTCTGCTCGCCCAGCGAAGGCGGGGTCGCACTGATCCTCGCCAGCGAGAAAAAGATGCGCGAACTCGGCGCGGACGGGGTCAAGGTCGCGAAGATCGCCGTCAAGACCCGCCCGCCGGACAGCTTCGAGGTGTTCCAGGCCGGGGTGAGCATTCGCGAAGGCGGCAAGCCGACCGTTCTCGCCAGCAAGGCCGCGTTCGAAGGCGCGGGGATCGGCCCGGAAGATATCAACGTGGCGCAATTGCAGGACACCGAAAGCGGCGCTGAAATCATGCACATGGCCGAGAACGGTTTCTGCAAGGATGGCGAGCAGGAGCAATGGCTGGCCGAAGGCTGGTCGCAGATCGGCGGACGGATGCCGATCAACACCGACGGCGGCTGCATTGCCTGCGGTGAGCCGATCGGCGCCTCGGGCCTGCGCCAGGTCTACGAAAACGTGCAGCAATTGCGCGGGCGCTGCGGCGAACGCCAGGTCGCGGGCGCGAAGACCGCCTACAGCCACGTCTACGGCGCACCGGGCATGAGCGCGGTCGCGATCCTCCAGCGATAGGGCGGCAGCGATGGGGCGCATGACAGGAAAGGTCGCACTGGTCAGCGGCGGGGCCGAAGGGATTGGTGCGGCGGTCGCCCGGCTGTTCGTAGCCGAAGGCGGCAGCGTGATGCTGAGCGATGTGCAGCTCGACAAGGCCCGTGCGCTGGCGACTGAGCTCGGTGACAGCGCCGACGCCGTCGCGCTCGACGTACGCGAGCTGGCGCAATGGGAAGCCGCCGTCGCCGCGACGCAAGCCCGGTTCGGCAAGCTGACCGTGTTGTGCAATATCGCGGGGATTTCAGAGCCCGGCACCGTCCCCGACGGATCGCTCGACGTGTGGCACCGCACCATCGACATCAACCTCAACGGCCCCTTCTACGGCATGCGCGCCGCCATCCCGGCGATGGAAGCGAGCGGTGAGCCGTGCGCCATCGTCAACATCGGATCGATGATTGCCCTGCGCCCGGCAGCGTTCGTCGCTGCCTATAGCGCGTCCAAGGCCGGGCTGCGCGGCCTGACCCAGAGCGTCGCGCTCGATTGCGCCGCGCGCGGGGTGCCGATCCGGGCCAACATGGTCCACCCCGGCGCGATCCGCACCCCGATGTACGACCGCTACAAGTATTCCGGGGCGGACACCCCGGAGAACATCGAAACGAACTTTGCCGCGACCCACCCTATGAACCGCATCGGCGAGCCGGACGAGGTCGCCCGCGCGGTGGTGTTCCTCGCCAGCGACGACGCCAGCTTTACCACCGGGGTCGATTTTACCGTCGATGGCGGCGGATCGATCAGGAGCTAAGCGCGCATGGGCCATTCGCACTCCAGGCAACCCGCCACCCGGATCGACGCGCACTTTGTCGCGGCGGGCAAATACCACGACATTGACTATGCCCGGCTGGAGGTGCTCAAGCTGCTGATGGAGCATCCGCAGATCCGCACCACAGTAGCGGCGGACTATTCCGGGCTGGAGCGGCTCGACGCGTGCCGGTTCCTCGTCACCTATACCTGCGACCTGGTACCGACCCCGGAACAGGCCCAGCAGATCAGGGCGTGGCTGGAGGAGGGCGGCAAGTGGCTGGCGCTCCACGGGACCAATTCGATCCTTGTGTTCACGGAGAGCGGGGTCGATTGCCCGGAGGACCGGCCCGACGTGATGGAAATGCTCGGCACCCAGTTCAAGGCGCACCCGCCGATCGGCAAGTTCCCGGTCGAGGTGGTCAACAAGGATCACGAGCTGACCCGCGGCATCGCGGACTTCGAGGTGGTGGACGAGCTCTACCTCTCGAAAACCACCGCGCCCATCGACACGCTGATGCAGACCACCTTCGAGGGCGAGGCGACCGGCTTCGTGGATGCCAACTGGGAAAAGACCACCGTCCCTATCGTTTATACGAGGGATATCGGCGCAGGGCAGATCGTATACAACGCGCTGGGCCATTGCCGCGGGCACTACGACCTGCCGGGCATGGCCGATTTCTACCCGCACAAGGAAATGTGCGCCTGGAACTACGACGTCTATTATGACCTGCTGCGGCGCACGATCCGCTGGGCCATGCGAGACGGGGACTGAAGCTGGCAGGGGCTGAAGGCCGTACCTGCGGGATCGCAAGTGGGATTGAATAGAATGGACTTGGACTTCACCCCCGAGGATCTGGCGTTCCGCGAGGAAGTGCGCGCCTTCCTCAAGGACAACCTGCCCGAACGGCTGCGCGATGGCGCGCGCCGCACGCCGGGCGTTTTCGTCGAGCCCGACATCGGGATGGAGTGGCACCGCATCCTCTATAAAAAGGGCTGGGTCGCCCCGCACTGGCCCAAGGAGGACGGCGGCACCGGCTGGACGCCGACCCAGAAGTTCATCTTCGAGAAGGAATGCGCGCTGGCCGGGGCACCGGGCATCTCGATCCTCGGCCTGCGGCTGGTCGGCCCGGTGATCTGCGCCTTCGGCACGCCGGAGCAGAAGGCGCGCTTCCTGCCGCGTATCCTGTCGGGTGAGGATTACTGGTGCCAGGGCTATTCCGAACCAGGCAGCGGCTCCGACCTTGCCTCGTTGCGCACCGCCGCGCGGCTGGAGGGTGACGAGTACGTGGTCAACGGATCGAAGATCTGGACCACCCACGCGCACCATGCCGACTGGATCTTCGCGCTGGTGCGGACCAATCCCGAGGTCAAGAAGCAGCAGGGCATCACCTTCCTGCTGCTGCCGATGGACCAGCCGGGGATCGAGGTCTCGCCGATCCTGTCGATGAGCGGCGACCACGAGGTCAACCAGGTGTTTTTCACCGATGCGCGCGCCCATGTGTCAAACCGCATCGGCGAGGAAGGCCAGGGATGGACCATTGCCAAGTTCCTGCTGGAAAACGAGCGCGGAGGATCGTGCTTTGCCCCGCGCCTGCTCCAGCATATCGAGGAGCTGGAGCGGCTGGCGAAGGAGCAGCCGAGCGGCGTCAACGGCGCGATCGCGCACGATGCCCGCTTCCGCGACCGGCTCGCCCGCACCCGGCTGGAGGCCGAGGCGCTGGAGGTGACCGAGCTGCGCATCCTCGCCGAACTGGCCAAAGGAAGGCAGCCGGGTCCGCAGACCTCGCTGACCAAGCTGCTCGGGGCCAATATCGGCCAGGCGGTCGACACGCTGCGGCTCGAACTGCTCGGATACGACGCGCTGCAACTGCCCGGCGAGCGCCCGCTCTACGGCAACGAGGCGCCTGAACCGGTCGGCAGCGAGCTGGCGCAGGTGGCGATGGGCAAGTACCTCAACAACCGCGCCTCGACCATCTTCGGCGGCTCGAACGAAGTGCAGAAAAACATCATCGCCAAGACCGTGCTGGGGCTCTGATCCCGGCATTCTCCCCCGATCGCGAAGGATAGACAATGGATACCGCCAAGCTGATGTTCCATGACGGCCTGATGTCGGGCGAGCGCATTCTCGTCACCGGCGGGGGCACCGGGCTGGGGCGCGAAATGGCCGAAGCCTTCCTCAAGCTCGGCGCGACGGTCACCATCTGCGGGCGGCGCCAGAACAAGCTGGAGGAATGCGCGCAGGAACTGATGACGGCGCACGGTGGAACGGTCATTCCGATTGCCTGCGACATCCGCGACCCGCAAGCGATCAACGCGATGATTGACACGATCTGGCAGGACGGGCCGCTGACGGGCCTTGTTAACAACGCGGCGGGCAACTTCATCAGCCGGACCGAGGACCTCTCGGTCAATGGCTTCAACGCGATTGCCGACATCGTGTTTCGCGGCACATTCTACGTCACCCACAACATCGGCAAGCGGATCATTGCCGAAAAGGGCCGCCTGAACGTGATCTCGATCCTGACCACCTGGGTGTGGAACGGCTCGGCCTTCGTCGTCCCCTCAGCCATGTCGAAGAGCGCGATCAACACCATGACCCAGAGCCTCGCGGTCGAATGGGGGCGCTACAACATGCGCTTCAATGCCATCGCTCCGGGCCTGTTTCCGACCAAGGGGATGAGCGCGCGCCTCAGCCCCGGCGGGCGTGGCGGAAATTCTAACAACGAGATCAACCCGATGGGCCGCCACGGCGAGATGCACGAACTGGCCAATCTCGCAGTGTTCCTGATGGGCCCTGGCGCGGAATATGTGAACGGCCAGACGATTGCCATCGACGGCGCGGGCTACCAGGCCACCGGCGGTACGTTCTGGAGCACATTGCAGGGCCTCGGCGACGCCGAATGGGAAGGCCTGCGGGCGATGATCAAGGGCACCAACGCCGCCGACAAGGCCGACCGCGCGGTGGGGTGAAGGCCACTACCCTGCCCCGTCCGCCAGTGCCTGCGCGGTCTTGTAGTCGGGCTTGCCGTTGTTGAGGCGGAGCGACCGGTCGGTGAAGACATAGAGCCGCGGGATCTTGTAGCCGGCCAGCCCGTCGCGGGCGTGGGCGTCGAGCCGGGCTTCGAGATTGGGCGCGTGCGCCTTGGGCTGCACCACCGCCGCGATCCGGCGGCCGAAGCGGGGGTCGGCCACGCCGACCACACGCACGTCGTGCACCATGGGGTGCGCCTGCAACACAGCCTCGACTTCCTCGGGGAAGACTTTCTCGCCCCCGGTGTTGATGCACATGTTGTCGCGGCCGATGAATTCGAGCGTGCCGTCCGCACCCCAGCGCGCGCGGTCGCCGGTCATCAGCCAGCGCTTGCCGCCGATCACCGGGAAAGTCTGCGCATTCTTCGCGTCCTCGCCGAGATAGCCCAATGGCAGCGGGCCGGTGCGGGCGACGATCCCGATCCCGTCGCTGCCCGGCAGGACCTCGTTGAGGTGCTCGTCGAACAGTTTCGTTTCGCGCCCGGGCAGCGCCTGGAACTTGCCACCCCCGGTCGATCCGGCAGCAGAGGTGATGACGATCGCGGTGCCCGAGCTTTCCGATGAGCCCAGCGCATCGATCACCATCAGCGCGGGATTGTGCGCGATCAGCCGCTGCTTGACCGCAGGTGAGAACATCGCACCCGACGAGGTGATCGAGCGGACCGAGGCGAGCAGTTCGCGCGCGTCGCTGCGGGCATCGAGCCGGTCGGCCAGCGGCAGGGCAAAGGCATCGCCGACGATGAACATACCCCGCGCGCCGAGCCGCCGCGCTTCCTCCAGCGCGAGGTCGGCGTCGAACTTCGGTGCCGGCAGCATCGCCAATGTGCCGCCCTTGAGCAAGTGGATCACCGCCGAGAACTGACCCGCGCCGTGCATCAGCGGACTGAGCAGCAACAGCGGCGAGGTGCTGGCGGGATGCTCCGGGCCGATCTTCGCCGCTTCGGCCGCCTGCCCCGCAAGGCTGGTGGCGACGAACGGCGGCGTGCCCGGCGGGCGCAACCAGACGCTGGCGTTGAACGCCTGCCATGCCTCGATCATCGGCCACATCACCGCCTTGGGCATGCCGGTGGTCCCGCCGGTCGCGGTCAGGAACAGCGCCTGCGGATCAGCGTGGATGGTGAACCCGGCGGGAAGGTCGCTGGCGCACAGTGCTTCCCATTCCGCCCCCCCGACGTCGACCGTCAGCGCGTCCTGCGGCATTGCCTCGCGGGCGAGGTCAGCAAAATCGCTCTCGGTGAACAGCGCCTTCAGGCCGAACCGGCTGAAGATGTCGGCCAGCTCGCGGGCCTTGTAGTGGTAGTTGACGTTGACCGGCACCAGCCGTGCCTTGATGCATCCGAAATAGGCGAGCAGGTAATCGGGCGTGTTGCGCAGCATCTGCCCGGCAATATCGCCCGGTTTGAGCCCGCGCGCGGCGAGGCCCGCCGCGATCCGGTCGGTCAGCGCGTCGAACTCGCCCCAGGCCACCACCCGCTCGCCATGGATCAGCGCGGGCCGGTCAGAAGGGATAGTCTGCGCCAGCGCCTTCAAGGCAACCCCGAAATTCTCGCCTTGCCAGGTCATCTTTGTCTCCGTTGGTGCCCCCCGGCGATGCATGGGCTAGCTGCGCAACCCGCGCCCTGCCCCTACACAAATTGTGAGGGGGGAACATGCCTGCCCGTGGTAGAGTGTTGCACGAGTCGCGCGGGCAGGGAGTGTTTGTTGCATGGCCAGCAATGTGATCGAACTTCGCACCCCACAGGGTCGGGAGCAGCTTGACGAGCTGCTCGAACTGGTCACCATCCGCTGTCCGGAAGACATTCACGACGCGGCCGAGGTCATGGCCCGGGTGGCGCAGGAACGCGGAATGCAGGTCGCCATGTGCGACGACATCTCCTCCAAGGAACCGATGGTCGATGCCGACGGCACCGTGCTCAATGCCGATATCTTCCGCTGGCTGGATGATGGCGCGCGCTGGTGGGAAGACCATCGTCTGGCGCTCTATTCGCCGCTGCCGCGCGCCTGCCGCTATGAAAGCGAGCCCTTCTGGGTCAACCGCCACGGCTTCAACACCCGCTGGCGTAACGTCTATCTGGAAGAGATCGACCTGCACGATTTTGAGAAGCGCGCGCTGTGCAAGGCGGCGATCGTGATCCCGGTGCACCTGCCGTTCGGGCAGATTTCCGCCAACAGCTTCATCAGCATGGACCGCGACAAGGAGGACCTGAGCGAGGAATTCGCCAAGTACGGTTCGCTGTTCGCGCAGCTGACCCGCCGCTTCGTCGCCGGGTACGTCCAGGCGATCCGGACCAAACGGCGCATCCCCTCGGACTGCGTGCTGTCCAAGCGCGAGGTCGAATGCCTGCGCTGGGCGGCGATCGGCAAGACCGACAAGG
>ERZ1066122.2695-NODE-2695-length-11258-cov-6.396769_pt1 | contig 11258 bp, 13 predicted proteins | sample MGYA00382769_ERZ1066122 | MGnify/ENA primary metagenome ERZ1066122 (study PRJEB33369, sample SAMEA5778352) | biofilm metagenome | biome: Industrial cooling water; feature: Water cooling tower basin; material: Biofilm | place: United Arab Emirates | collected...
AGGGTGCGGTGCCGAAGGACGGACCGTCAGCCGGCATCGGCATGGTGACGGCGATCATCTCTACCTTGACCGGAGTTCCCGTCCGTCGCGACGTGGCGATGACCGGTGAGGTCACCCTGCGCGGCAGGGTGCTGCCGATCGGCGGTTTGAAGGAGAAGCTGCTGGCGGCGCTTCGCGGCGGGATCACCACAGTGCTCATTCCGCAGGAGAATGAAAAGGATCTGGCGGAGCTGCCGGCCAACGTGAAGGAGGGGCTCACGATCAAGGCGGTCAGCCATGTCGATGAGGTTCTCGCGGTCGCGCTGACTGAGGGGCTGCAGCCGATCGAGTGGACCGAGGCGGACGAGCATGCGGCCGAACCGCCGGTTCATGCCCATGCGTCGCAAACAAGCGCAGGGTTGCCGCACTAAGGGCTGATTCACGCGCCTTTCAGGTCTATAAGGTTACCAGAGGGAAGCAATGGCCGCCGGTGGATTGTCGCGGCCGACGGAGTTTGGCGGGGATGAACAAGCAGGAAGTTATCACGGAAGTCGCTAATCGCGCGGGCCTGAATCGGAATGACGCGGCGCGTGCGGTGGAGACGATGCTGGAGGTGATCACCGACGCGTTGAAGCGCGGTGACGAAGTGCGACTTGTCGGGTTTGGCAACTTCTCGGTGACGCGGCGCAAGGCGTCGATCGGGCGCAATCCGCGCACCGGCGAGCCGCTGCAGCTGGAGTCCAGTGCTCAGCCCAAGTTTCGCTCCGGAAAGGTGCTGAAGGAAGCCGTTCAGTAGGCTGGACAGCCGGGACGGGCTCCTCTAGGGGCACGTCCCGCCGGGCATGGGCGCGTAGCTCAGTGGTAGAGCACACCCTTCACACGGGTGGGGTCGCAAGTTCAATCCTTGCCGCGCCCACCATGCCCTCAGCTTTCTCGACCGCCGCGGCCTAGTGCAGGTAGGCCGGCTGGAAGCTTGCAACCCGGCGCATCTCGTTCCAGTCGCAGAAGATGATTTCCCGACCGTCGCGGCGGATCAGGCCCTGGCGCTCCAGATCGGCGAACACGCGGTTCACGTTGACGCTGGTCTGGCCGGTGATGTCCGCGATCTGCTGCTGCGTGAAAGGGTTCACCATCCGGTCCTTGACGCCTCCGATACCGCTCCGCTCAGCAGTCTCGCAGAGCAGATGCGCGACGCGCGCGGTGGAGTCCTTCCGTCCGCAATTCACCAGCCACTCGTAGCTGATCGCCACATGGCGCTGGATGAGCTTCCAGAAGAAGCGCGCAAGCTGCGGATGGTCGTCGATCAGGGCGTAGAAGTCCCTCGCGCTGCCGACCAGCACCTCGCTTCGGACAATCGCCTGGATGCCATAGTCGGCCACCGTATCGCGCGGCAGGATACCGTCGCCCGCGAAGCGCAGGGCGATGATCTGCCGACGCCCCGAACCGTCCGCCTTGAACTTGGACAGGATGCCGGAGCGGACGAACATGACCTCGTCGCGCGGCATGCCCGGCTCACGAAAGGGTCGCCGCGGCTCGACCTGGAGCACCTTGTGCGGCATTTCTTCAAGCTTCTTGCTGATCGCCGGGTCGAGTCCCGCGGCAACCAGGGATTCACCCAGCGACACCGTGTCGCCGGCTGCCGCGCGCGGCCTTCTGCTCATGTATTTCCTGCCTCTCCCCCTGCTTGAGAAATTATCCCGAAGCCCAGGAGCTTACGCAAGCGATATGATGCAGGCGAAATACGCGGATTACCGTCGATCTTCAGTTTCGCTCTGCAACCACACTACGGAGTTGTGACACCAACCCCGGCGGGAGCGGCGTCGTGGCGCCCAGATTCGGCGGGCCCGGCCAGCCCGAGTCGGGAAAGCGAATGCCGTCGAACTCGCGGTTCCCTTCGTAGCGTGGGATCACGTGGAAGTGGACGTGCGGATCGACCATCATCAGCATGAGGTAGTTGATGCGCTCGAAGTCGACGGCCTGCTTCAGCAGGCGCTCGGCACAACGGACCATCTCGGCCTGCTCCAGGAATGCATCGACTGAAAGGTCGGAATATGCGGTCGCTTCCGAGGTTGAGCAGAGTACCAGGCTGCCCAGCGTCACCTGCGCCGGGCGCGCGAGCAGGGCCCAGTGCTTCCCTTCATGGATCAACGTGTCGGGATAGCCGAACTTCAGCAGGGTCGCGTGTGGCATGAGGTGCTCGCTTGCCAAGGGGAGCGGCGGACCTTAATGGACCCGCGCGCCCTGCCAAGGCATTGTCCTTCGCATCGTCGCGGCGATCGTAGCTCAGCTGGTTAGAGCACTGGTTTGTGGTACCAGGGGTCGCGGGTTCAAGTCCCGTCGGTCGCCCCATTTTCTTCCCCCGTTTCCCAGGCGAGATGATGACCAATCTGTGGGCGCTGCCCGACTTCGAGGCGCACGAGGCCGTGCACTTCGTGACCGATACGAACACGGGGCTGCGCGCGATTATCGCAATGCACTCGACGCATCTCGGACCGGCCGCCGGCGGCACGCGGTTCTGGCACTACGCTGACGAGGCTGATGCACTGACGGATGCGCTGCGCCTGTCACGGGGCATGAGCTACAAGAACGCCATGGCCGGGCTTCCGCTCGGCGGCGGAAAGGCCGTCATTCTGGCGAATGCGAACCGCACCAAAACGCCGGAGATGATGGCGGCGTTCGGCCGCGCCGTGAATGGCCTCGGCGGACGCTACGTCACTGCGGAAGACGTCGGCATCAATGTGGCGGACATGATCGAGGTGAGCCGCCAGACGCGCTTTGTCGCGGGCTTGCCCGCGGAGCAGGGCGATGTTGGTGGCGACCCGGGTCCACATACGTCCTTGGGCGTGTTTCTGGGCATCAAGGCCGCGGTCCGCCGCGCATTAGGCAAGGACAGTCTGGCAGGCCTGCACCTCGCGCTGCAGGGCGCCGGCAGCGTCGCGGGCGGCGTCGCTCGCCACGCGGCAGCGGAAGGCGCGAAGCTGTCGATCGCCGACGTGGACGGCGCCAAGGCTCAGAAGCTGGCGGACGAGACCGGCGGCACCGTCGTGCAGCCCGATGAGATCATGACACTGGAAGCCGACGTGTTCAGCCCAAACGCGCTTGGCGCCATCCTCCATGACGAGAGCATCCCGGCGCTGCGCGCGCCGGTCGTCGCCGGCGGCGCGAACAACCAGCTCGCCAGGCCGGAACATGGCGTCCAGCTGATGCAGCGCGGCATCCTCTACGCGCCCGACTACGTCATCAACGCCGGCGGCATCATCAACGTGTCGACCGAATATGTGAAGGACGGCGACGCGAGCGTTGTTCGCCAGCGGATCGAGGCGATCCCGAAGCGCCTGGAGACGATCTGGGCGGAGAGCCAGGCGACCGGCCGCGATCCGGCGGCAGTGGCGGACTCCATGGCTCAGAAGCTGATCGGACGCGCCTGAAGCCATCTACGGGAAAGCGCCTAGTGGCAATTTGGACGGCCGCTCGCTAGATAGCCGCCGCCGCCCATGCACCGCTTCGCCAATCCCGCCCGGTTCCTGAAGATCGCCCGGCCTGCCACGGGCTGGCTGCTGGCGATCGGTGTGGTGCTGATTGCCATCGGTGCGGCAGGCGGCCTGTTCGTGACTCCGCCCGATTACCTGCAGGGCGAGACTGCGCGCATCCTCTACATCCATGTGCCGACGGCGTGGCTGGGCATGGGCGGTTGGAGCGCCATTGCCATCGCCAGCCTCGCCCAGATCGTCTGGCGGCATCCGCTGGCTGGTGTGGCTGCTCGCGCAACGGCCCCCGTCGGCGCCATGTTCACCTTCCTGTGCCTCGCGACCGGATCCATCTGGGGTCGTCCGACCTGGGGCACTTGGTGGGAGTGGGACGGCCGGCTGACGTCCATGCTGATCCTGCTGTTCCTCTATTTCGGCTACATCGCCCTGTCCGCAGCCGAACGGGAGCGAGGCCCGGATGGCCGCGTGTCTGCAATCTTCGGGCTGGTCGGCGCGGTGAACATCCCGATCATCCACTTCTCCGTGCAATGGTGGAACACCCTCCACCAGGCCGAGAGCATCGAGCTCACCGGAACGACCATTGCACCGGAATTGCTGTGGCCCTTGCCGTTCACCCTGTTCGGCTTCTCGGCCCTGTTCGGCGCCCTAGTCCTGATGCGCATGCGGACCGAGTTGGCGCAGACCCGCATCGAAGCGCGGCTGAAGCGGGCGGTCGCCGAATGAACCAGTGGGCCTTCGTCATCGCCGCTTATGCGGTGACCTTCGCCGGGACCGGCGGTCTGGTCGCGTGGGCGCTGGCGGGCATGCGCCGCGCCGAAGCGCAGGCGGAAAGGCTCCGCGACCCGCGATGAGAGCCCGTTCCAAGCACCAGCGGCTGGTGCTCGTCCTTCTTGCGATGGCCGCGCTGATCGGCGCCGTCCTGCTCGCCATGTGGGGCCTTGCCGACCGCGCTGCCTACTTTCGTACGCCGCAGGATGTTGCGGCCGGGCGCGCCGAAGTCGGCGTGCCGTTGCGGCTCGGCGGCATGGTCCAGCAGGGCTCAATCCGCAAGGAAGCGGACGGGGTGACGGTCGCATTCGTCGTCACCGACGGCCCGGCCACGGTCCCGGTCCGCTTCACCGGCATCGTGCCGGACCTGTTCAAGGAGAACAGCGGCGTCGTCGCGGAGGGCAGGCTTGGCGCCGACGGCACGTTCGTCGCCGACAACATCCTCGCCAAGCATGACGAGCGCTACATGCCGCCGCAACTGGGCAACCAGGCGGCGGAGATGGCGACGCGGGAGACAGTCGAGCGGTGATCGCCGAGGCAGGTCTCGCTGCGCTGTGGCTAGCCGCGGCGCTTGCCGTCCTGCAGCTGGGCGTGGCGATCGCCGGCGACCGCCTGGGCGACCTGCGCCGGATCGTGGTGCCCGTAGCAGTCGCCCAAGGTTTGCTGACGCTGTTCGCCTTCGCAATGCTGATCTGGCTGTTCCTGATCACCGACCTGTCAGTGCAGCTGGTCGCGGCCAACAGCCACAGCGACAAGCCGTGGATCTACCGTTTTTCGGGCACTTGGGGAAACCATGAGGGGTCCATGCTCCTTTGGGTCACGGTGCTGGCCGCAGCGGGCGCCGCGCTGGCGATCTTTGAGCGGCGGCTTCCGGCGAAGGCGATGCAGGCGACACTCGGGGCTCAGGCCGCGCTGGCAATTGGCTTCTTCGGCTTCCTCCTGATCGCGTCCAACCCGTTCGCCCGGCTGAACCCGGCACCGCTGCAGGGGCAGGGACTGAACCCGTTGCTGCAGGACCCCGGCCTCGCCTTTCATCCGCCGACGCTCTACCTCGGCTATGTCGGCCTGTCGGTCGCCTTCAGCCTGGCCGTAGGCGCGCTGATCACCCGGGACGTCGGTCCGGCGCTCGCCCGCGCCATGCGACCGTGGGTGCTGGGTGCCTGGGTGCTGCTGACCATCGGCATTGTCGCGGGCAGCTACTGGGCCTATTACGAGCTCGGCTGGGGCGGCTGGTGGTTCTGGGACCCGGTCGAGAACGCCTCGCTGATGCCGTGGCTCGCGGCAACTGCGCTGCTCCATTCGGTCAACGTGCTGGCCGCGCGCGGGGGCCTTCGCGCCTGGACGATCATGCTGGCAGTGGTTGCCTTCTCCATGTCGATGATCGGCACCTTCCTGGTCCGCTCCGGCATCCTGACCTCCGTGCACAGCTTCGCCGTCGATCCGGAGCGCGGCAGCTTCATTCTCATGCTGCTGCTGGTTTATATCGGCGGCGCGCTGGGCCTCTTCGCGATGCGCATCGGCAGCGTTCGGGAGGGTGCGCAGTTCGACCCGGTGAGCCGCGAGGGCGCGCTGGTCGCCAACAACTTAATCCTGACGGTGATCCTCGGGACAGTCTTCGTCGGCACACTCTATCCACTGTTCGTGGAGGCGGTCTCGGGCGAGAAGATGTCGGTCGGCCCGCCCTACTTCAACGCGGTGACGGGGCCGCTCACGCTCATTCTCGCGCTGCTGCTGTTCATTGGTCCGTTGCTGCGGTGGCGGCGGGACAGCCGGCCCAACCTTCGCCGCATCGCCGCGCCAGTGATGGCGACGGTGCTGACCTTCGCGCTGAGCTTCGCCGTGTGGCCGGCGATGAGTGCGCTTGCCCGGCTCGGCTTTGCGGTCGCGGCAGGGCTCGCCATCGCTAGCTTCCTTCCGCTCGCCGGGCGCAACCTGCGTCGCACTCCGCTGACGATCTGGGGCATGGTGATCAGCCATCTCGGCATTGCCGTTGCCATCGCTGGAGCCGCTTCCGACGCCGCACTCACGAAGGAGACTCTGGTTGCCGCCGCGCCCGGTGAGGTCCACCGGGTCGGTCCCTGGCAGATCCGTTTTAACGGCGTCGATCCTGTTGCCGGGCCGAACTGGACGGCCGTCGAAGGACATCTTGTAGCCACCCGCGGCGACCGGGCAGTGCGGCTCGACCCGCAGAGCCGCTTCTTTTCCGACCCGCCGACCGAGACCAACGAAGCGGCGATCCTGACCACCTGGGACGGCCAGCTCTACACCGTCATCGGCCATCAGGAGGGCAATCGCTGGCAGCTGCGCCTCTGGTGGAAGCCGATCGTCACCTTCATCTGGCTGGGCGGTGGTCTCATCGCGCTCGGCGGGCTTCTCGCGCTGATCGGGAGGCTGTTCCGCGAAGGCCGGCGCCGGCGCGGCGCGACCGAGGCGCAGGAGGCATTCGCGTGAACCGCAAGCTTTGGCTCGCCCTGCCGCTGATCGTGTTCGCGCTGTTCGTCCTGGCAGTCGGCTGGCGGCTGTCCAGCCCGCCGGACCCTACCGTAAAGTCGCGCATGATCGGCAAGCCCGTGCCCGAGTTCGCGCTTCCGGCAGCGCTTCCGGCCAAGCCTGCGCTCGCTTCGGCGGATCTGAGAAGGCAGGGGCCGCGGCTGGTCAACCTGTTCGCCAGCTGGTGCGTGCCCTGCATCGCGGAGGCGCCGGTGCTGCTGGACCTCAAGAACCGCGGGGTGGCGATCGACGGCATCGCGATCCGCGACACGCCGACGGACATCCAGCGCTTCCTCGCCGATCACGGCGATCCGTTCCAGCGCATGGGGGACGACAAGGCCAGCCAGGTCCAGATGGCTTTCGGCTCCGCAGGCGTGCCGGAAAGCTTCGTCGTCGATGCGAGCGGCGTGATCCGCTTCCAGCATGTCGGCCCCATCATGCCGCAGGACGTGCCTACCATCCTCGCCGAGCTGGAGAAGGCACGGTGAGGGCATTCTGGATGATCCTGCTCCTGGCCCTCAGCACCCCGGCCTGGGCCGACAGCGCTCAACCGCCGGCACCCTATGCCTATCGTCAGCTCGAGGATGCGAAGCAGGAGGCCAGGGCCAAGGCCCTCATGGCGGAGCTCCGTTGCCTGGTGTGTCAGGGCCAATCCATCGCCGAAAGCGATGCAGAGATGGCCGGCGACATGCGCAGCTTGGTGCGCCAGCGCATCAAGGCGGGGGAGAGCCCGGATGAGGTCCGCACCTGGCTGATCGAGCGTTACGGCAGCTGGGTCAGCTACAAGCCGACCTTCTCGCCCGAGACGCTGTTCCTGTATGCGGCGCCACTGCTGCTGCTCCTGGCTGGCAGCCTCCTCGCAGCACGGCGGATGAAGCGGCGGCGGGTGCGCTGATGGGGTATATTCTCCTCTTTGGTCTGCTGCTGGTCACGATCCTGGCCTTGTGGTGGTTTGGCCGTCTCCGCGGCGCGACACTGCAGCTGACCGCGGCGGCGCTGATGCTTGGAGCGGCAGGCTATGCACTGCAGGGCCGCCCCTCGCTGCCGTCGTCACCGCGCGAGGCGGGGCGGGGCGCCGCTCCTCTGCCGCTCAATGTGCCGCGGGAGGCGATGCTCGGCCAGTTCACCGCTTCGGCCCGGTGGCTGAGCATGTCGGACGCTCTCGCCCGGCGTGGGAACAAGGATGACGCGGTTGGAGTCATCCAGGCCGGGCTGAAGGCCAACCCGCGCGACATGGCTTTGTGGGTGGGACTGGGCAACGCTTTGGTCGATCATGCCGGAATGGTCACGCCCGCCGCGCGGTTGGCCTACGCACGGGCACGCGAGTTGGGGCCGAAGCATCCTGCGCCCTTGTTCTTCGAAGGACTGGCACTGGCTCGATCCGGAGAGCGGGAGCCGGCGCTGGAGCTGTGGAACCGCGCGCTGGCGCTGACCCCGCCGGGCACCAGCTACCGGCCGATGATCGAGCAAGGAGTGGCGGCGTTGCAGGGTCGCGCACCCCAGCAGGCGCCGCAGCCCTAGCTGCCGCGGCCGGTTTCCTCCTGCAGTTCATCGATCTTCTTGGACGCTTCCGCCTTGCTGAGCTCCGGATCGAACTCCTCACCGGCCTCTTCGCTGAGCGTCTGCAGGTAGGAGGCCTGGGCGCCGGTCATCGGCTGATCGCCCGTGACCCAATGGTCCGGGTCCTTGACCGCATTACCGGTCGGGTGAGCCTTGGGATTGGCGTCGGGATGGTCGGACATTGATGCACCTTCGCAATGAGTTGAGTTGGTGCACCAACGTCCCTGTTCTACGTCTGTTCCGTTATGCGGCGACCGGCTCGAAGGGCAGGTCGAGCGCCTCTGCGACCGCTTCATGCCGGATCTTGCCGCCGGACACGTTCAGCCCGTTGGCGAGATGCGGGTCCTGCCGCATTGCCTCCTCGGCTCCGAGGTTCGCGAGCTTCAGCGCGAAGGGCAGGGTGGCGTTGTTGAGCGCGAAGGCGCTCGTGCGGGACACGGCGCCAGGCATGTTCGCAACGCAATAGTGGATAATGCCGTCCACCTCGAACACAGGGTCGTCGTGGGTGGTCGGCCGGCTCGTTTCAAAGCAGCCGCCCTGGTCGATGGCGATGTCTACCAGCACCGAGCCCCGCTTCATCGTCTTAAGCATGTCGCGGGTGACGAGCTTGGGCGCCGCCGCACCAGGGACCAGCACGGCGCCGATCACCAGCTCCGCTTCCTCCACGGCCTTGGCGATGGTCGCCCGGGTCGCGTAGGCGGTCTTGATCTGGCTGGAGAAGAACATGTCCAGCTCGGCCAGCCGCTCGTTGCTGATGTCGTAGATGGTGACGTCGGCGCGCATGCCGACCGCCATCTGCGCCGCATTGACGCCCGACACGCCTCCGCCGAGGATCGCGACCTTCGCCGGTGCCACGCCCGGAACGCCGCCGAGCAGTACGCCGCGGCCACCCTGTTCCTTTTCCAGATAGTGGGCACCGACCTGGACCGACATGCGGCCCGCGACTTCGCTCATTGGCTTGAGGAGGGGCAGGGCGCCGGTGCGACTGGTCACCGTCTCATACGCGATGCAGGTCGCGCCCGACTTCATCAGCCCTTCCGCCTGCGGCTTGTCGGCCGCGAGGTGGAGGTAGGTGAACAGCAGGTGCCGCGGCTCCAGCAGGGCGATCTCCTGCGGCTGCGGCTCCTTGACCTTCACGATCATGTCGGACGCCTTGAAGACCTCCTCGGCGGTCGGGAGGATGGTCGCGCCGGCCTTCTCGTAGGCGCTGTCGGGGCAGTCGATGCCGCTGCCCGCCTTGGTCTCCACGAACAGCTCATGGCCGGCGCCCACCAGTTCCTTGACCGAGGCGGGGGTGAGCCCGACGCGATACTCGTGGTTCTTGATCTCTTTCGGGACACCGACACGCATGCTTGTTCACTCTCTTCGTGATTGGTTCGCGGGGGCCTATAGCCGCAGGATGATGCCGAGTGCCAGCCGATTGCGGGGGCGAAACGCTCCTGCTAGGGCGCCGCGCCACCAATGAACATCAGCGCATCGGGAGCGGCGGAGGACGCCACGCAGGGCCACGCCGGCCATGCGCCGCAAGGCTCGCTCGCCAAGCTGAGCCTTGGCGCCATGGGGATCGTGTTCGGCGATATCGGCACCTCGCCGATCTACGCCTTTCGCGAGACGTTCGCAGGTCACCATCAGCTGAGCCCCGACGCCATGCACATCTATGGCGTGCTAAGCCTGATCTTCTGGTCGATGATGATCATCGTGACGCTCAAGTACGTCACGATCATCATGCGCGCGGACAACAAAGGGGAGGGTGGCAGCCTCGCCCTGCTCGCACTGATCAATCGCGAGACGGGCGGCAAGAGGCGATGGACTGCAGGCATCGTCATCCTGGGCGTCTTCGCGACAGCGCTGTTCTACGGCGACTCAATGATTACGCCGGCCATTTCCGTGCTCTCGGCGGTTGAAGGGCTGACGACCGTCAATCGCGGGTTCGAGCCGTTCGTCATTCCCCTCGCGGTCGGCATCCTGGTCGGCCTGTTCGCCATCCAGTCGCGTGGCACTGCGCGGGTCGGCAATCTGTTCGGCCCGGTCATGATCACCTACTTCACCACGCTTGCGGTGCTGGGAGTCACCCATATAGTGGCTTATCCCTCGCTGTTGCTGGAAATGCTGAACCCCGGCAACGCGCTCGCCTTTTACATCGCCGAGCCGCTGCCTGCCTTCATCGCCATGGGCTCGGTCGTGCTGGCGGTAACGGGCGCCGAGGCGCTCTACGCCGACATGGGCCATTTCGGCCGCCGCCCGATCAAGTATGCGTGGCTGACCTACGTCATGCCGGCGCTGCTGCTCAATTACATGGGGCAGGGCGCGATGCTGCTGTCGCAGACTCCGGAAATGGCCGCGGAGACGGTCAAGAACCCGTTCTTCTTCCTCGCTCCCGACACGCTCCGCCTGCCGCTGGTGATCCTGGCGGCGGTGGCCACGGTCATCGCCAGCCAGGCGGTGATCTCTGGCGCCTTCTCGGTCACGCAGCAGGCGATCCAGCTCGGCTTCATCCCGCGGCTTCGCATCCTCCACACCAGCGAGACCGCGGCGGGGCAGATCTACATCCCGCTGATCAACTGGGCGCTGTTGGCCATGGTCATCCTGCTAGTGCTGATGTTCCAGTCCTCGTCCAACCTCGCCGCCGCCTATGGCATCGCGGTAACCGGCGCGATGGCGATCGACACCGTGCTGCTGGCGGTAGTGTTCTTCAGCCTGTGGAAGTGGCCGGCGTGGAAGGCGGTGCCGCTGATCGCCCTGTTCGCGCTGATCGACTTCGCTTACTTCGGCGCCAACCTGTTGAAGGTCCCCGACGGCGGCTGGTTCCCGCTGCTTGTCGGCGCGATCGTCTTCACCTTCCTCACCACCTGGGCGGCTGGCCGCAAGCTGATGCTCGACCGCATGAAGGAAGCGACCTTGCCGATCGAGGTGTTCGTCAAGTCGGCCTCGTCGAGCGCGGCGCGGGTGCCGGGGACGGCCGTGTTCATGACC
>ERZ1066122.2696-NODE-2696-length-11251-cov-13.791622_pt1 | contig 11251 bp, 7 predicted proteins | sample MGYA00382769_ERZ1066122 | MGnify/ENA primary metagenome ERZ1066122 (study PRJEB33369, sample SAMEA5778352) | biofilm metagenome | biome: Industrial cooling water; feature: Water cooling tower basin; material: Biofilm | place: United Arab Emirates | collected...
GCGATCTTGCCGCCGATCCGGCGGAAGGCGAGGAGCTGGGTGTTGCCGATCCGCCCGCGATCCAGCCCTAGGGGCGCCGAACCCAATCCGGTCTTGAGCGCGGTGTTGTAAAGCAGGCGCAGCGCCACACCATCATCACCGGGGGCCGGAAGCGTCAGCAGAATGCGCCCCTTGGCCGCCTCGGTGCGCACCGGCAGCAACGAGGTCTCGCCAGCAGGCATGACCACGGGCTGCGACGCATCAGCCGCCGCCAGCGGCACCATCGGCCATGCCAGAGCCAGCAGCCATGCTCCCCGACGCATCCGGCGCAGCGTTTTCATCCCTGTCCCCTGTTAACCGGCACGTTTCGCCCCGATACCTTGATCACAAGCAGTGTTCAGGCAAGAACCGTCCAAGCTCAAGCAAGAAAACACACAGGCGGGCAGCGGGCGGTGCAACACCAAGCCGGCAACCCGATCACAGGGAGAAGGCGCGATGGACTTGCAGCTCGATAACAAGACCGCGCTGGTGCTCGGCGCGAGCAAGGGACTGGGCCTGGCGATGGCGCAAGGCCTTGCAGATGAAGGCGCGCATGTCATCACGGTGGCGCGGGCATCGCAAGGGCCGCAGGGTTTTGATCATATCAGCGCAGACCTTGATGATCCGCAGGCCCCTGCCGCCATCATCGCCGCAGTGCGGGCTGGCGGAAGGCCGCTCGATATCCTCGTGCTGAACAGTGGCGGCCCGCCGCGCGGCACCGCCGCAGCAACCAGCCCGGCGGATTTCGCGGCTGCCTTTGACCGCATGTTCCATGCCCAAGTGGCGCTGGCGCAGGCATTCCTTCCCGATATGCGCGCACGCCGGTTCGGGCGGATCCTTGCGGTTGCTTCCACCAGCGTGGTCGCCCCGATCCCCGGCCTCGTGCTGTCAAATGCGGTCAGGGCAGCCCTCGCATCATGGTGCAAGACACTGGCGGGTGAAGTCGCCGCTGATGGCGTGACCGTCAACCTTTTGCTGCCCGGCCAGATCGCGACCGACCGGCTCTCCGGCCTGCACACGGCGATGGCCGAAAGCAGCGCGATGACGCCCGATTAGGTGCGCGCCCGCGCGCTGGCCGCCATTCCCGCTGGCCGTTTCGGAGACCCGGCAGAATTCGGCGATGTGGCGGCCTTTCTCGCCAGCCCGCGGGCGGGCTTCATCACTGGCTGTGCGATCAAGGTGGACGGCGGGCAGACTGTCACGCTCTAGCTCTCACGGTCGCAACGTCTGCTTTCCAGCCGCGAAATTCTAAAGAGGCCGTTAACCATAACTCTTGAGATAGTCTTATCAGCGCGTGGGTCATGGTTAGCCCATGGTCACGTCCGCAACACAATGGCAGCGCCGTGCCAAAGCGGTCTTTCTGCTCGGAGCGCTTGGCGCCACGGCCGTGGTGCCGCAGGCTCCGGCCCATGCCGCCCTCTCGCCGGCGGCCCTGCCGCCCGCGGCCTTGATTGTGGCGTTGCAATGCAACGGGCCCACACCAGCCGGGCTGACGACGCCGATGCGTGATCAGGAAGCGGGGGCGCAGAACAAGGCTTCGGCCATTCTCGGCGGACAACCCAGCGCGCTTGATCTCATCAGCGCCCAGCAATCCGATCAGAACAGCGCCGCGCTGGCTCCTGCTGCGGCGACGGCGCTGGTGCCTGCGGCCGGGGCAGCATGGACCAGCGGATCAGCGCTGTGCGCGCCAGCCTTCTCGGGGCGCACGCGATCACTCGATCCGCTTGATCGCCCGGCCCTGCCCGCCGACGCTTTTCTCGGCAGCGCCCGGATCAGCATTGGCCGCACCCCCTTCGATCAGGCATGGGCGCGCGTGTCGCGGAAAAGCGCCTCAGGCAAGCTGCGGACCATCTTCGCTCCGCAAGCCGGGGTGGATCTCGACGCCGTTCGCAAGGTGAACAGCTGGGTCAACCGCACCATCACCTACGCCGAGGACATCGATCTCTACGGTCAGCGCGATTACTGGGCGACGGCGAGTGAAACCCTGCGCAAGCGCAAAGGCGACTGCGAGGATTACGCGATCCTCAAATACCAGATCCTGATGCAGATGGGCGTTGCCCCGTCCGACATGTTCCTTACCCTTGCGCGGGATCGGGTGCGCAACAGCGATCACGCTGTGCTGATCGTGAAGATGGCGGATCAATTCTATCTGCTCGACAACAACACGAAGGAATTGCTGCCGGCCAATGCCGGGCAGGAATACACCGCGCGCCTTAGCTACAGCCAGAATGCTGCCTGGCTGCATGGCTACACCACGCCGCCGCATAACTACACGCTAGGCGGAACGAAGCGCCTCGCTCACTTCTCCGAGAGCGCGGTGTCGAGCGCGCGGGTCACCGGCTTGAACAAGTAAGACAGGATGCTCTTTGATCCCGTGATGATTTCCACATCGGTAATCATCCCGGGGACAATCGGGAACTTCTGCCGGTCTTTCTGCACAAAGCTGCGATCGGTTTCGACCAGCACCCGGTAATAGGCTTCGCGTTCGACTTCGTCGTAGATGCTGTCGGCGGACACCTCGATCACCTTGCCGGTCAGCCCGCCATAGGTCGCAAAGTCATAAGCGGTGATCTTGACATTGGCCCGGTCACCCACCGCGACAAAACCGATGTCGCGCGGGTTGATCCGCGCTTCCACCAGCAAGCGATCCCCCACCGGCACGATCTGCATGATGGTCTCGCCCGCATTGACGAAGCCGCCTTGCGTGGTGATCTGGAGATTGTTGACGATACCCGTCGCCGGTGCGCGCAATTCGTTGCGGTTGCGCCGCGCCGAGGCGCCTCTGATGCTTTCCTGGTTCACCGCGATGCGGGTTTCGATCTCGCTGCGCTCGTTGAGCGCCTGTTGACGGAAATCGAGCCGCGCGGACTGGAAATCGGCCTGCGCCTGCTGGATCGAGGCCGAGGCACGCGCGGCGGCCTGACGCGCGGCGGCGAGACGGCCTTGCACATCCACCAATTCGCGCCGTGCTGTCAGCAGTTCGGTCTGCGGGACAATGCCCTGCGCGGCGAGTGGTTCGAGCATCCGCACCTGTTCCTGCGCCAGGCGCACGCTCTGGGCGAGCGAATTGGCTGTCGCCTCAGCTTCCTGAAGATCACGGCGGCGCTGCTCGACCGCGGCCGACAGCGCGGATTCGCGGCTGCGCGCAGCAGCAAGGCGAGCTTGCTGGAGCCGTTGTTCCTCGGCACAGACCGAGCCCGGCGCGCAGCCCATCTGGCCGCCTGACGCTTCGCTCTCCAGCCGGTCTGCCCGCACTTCGAGACGCGCGTTCTCGGCCTGCAACTGCCCCAACTCCGATGCCGCCATGCTGTCATCCAGGCGAACCAGCAATTGGCCTTCTTTGACGCGCTGGCCGCTGCGCACCAGAATATCCGCGATGATCGATGGCTCGGCAGGCTGGACAAGCTGCGCCTTGCTTGACGGGATCACCTTGCCGGTGCCCCGCGTGATCTCGTCAATCTGGGCAAGGCTAGCCCACACGACGAACAGCAGCAACGAGACCGCGGAAACGAAAACCAGCTTCCGGTTGCTGTCCCAACTCTGGAATTTCTCAAGAAACGTCATGGCAGATTTTGTACCGTCTTGTCAGCCTGCCCGGAAGCCGCCGCCGCAAGGCGTTGCTCTTCCAGCTTCGCCTGCAACCCTTTGCTGGCATCGACCGGATCGGGGATCGTCAATTTCCAGCCGGTGGCGGGATTCATGCGGCCCCCAACATCATTATCCGCGCGCCGCTCGGTCGGGGCGCGTTGCAGGTGGGTGGGGTAAACGGCGGCAATCTCGGTCTGGGCAGACACATCTTCAGACGCAGCCAGTTGCCGATCGGCAGCGCTCGGATAGTATTCGCTTCCGGCCCACCGCGCATGGAGGCTGGCGGCATGGCCCGCGCGTCCCTTGAAACGGTAGAAGATGTGACGGCCCACCACATGGACCTTATCAAGCCGGAAGGCCCAATAGGGGAGCACGTAGTCGGCGTGATAATGAGTCGCCGTGCCGACACTGGTTTCGACATGGCCGTTCAGGGCGGCAAGCGCCACCTTGCGCGATTCGTCCCACAGCCGCGGCAGGGGCCGCCGTGCGAGCGATCCGTCGCAGGTATAGCTGAACTGGCACACCGGATCGCGCCAGCCCTGATAGACCACACCGCACACCGATGACGGATAGGCAAAGTGGGCGACGCGGTTCAGGATCGTCTGCGCCACAGCGCGCTTGCCAGCGACGCTTTCATTGGCCGCTTCGTAATAGATCGCCTCGGTAAGACAATGCAGCGCGGTCTGATGGCTCGCCGTGCCGGGGCGGATCGCCTTGAACGGCTGCGGCAGGCCGGTCGAGGTCGTGACCAGCGGAATTTCGGCATTGCGCTCTTCGGCGCTGGCCGGTGTGGTTTCGAGCAGCGCTTCAGGGCTGACCGTGAAATCCTGCAGTTCGCGCGCGAGATCCGCGGGCAAGGCCTGTGGTGGCGCTTCGGCAGCGGGCAGAGGCGCAGGCAGCGGGGCGAGCGACAAGACCGCCAGCGCGCACAGCACCCCACCCATGCCGAGCACCATGGCCGGACGTGCCGCCGGTTTTGCACCGAGGGAGGCGGGCCAGACTGTCATCAGTTGCTGACCTGTCCGGCGACGTTCTTGAGGATGTCTGCCTTTGGCCCATCGGCGACCACCCGGCCTTCGTTCAGCACGATGATGCGATCGCAAATATCGAACAGCGCCGGACGATGGGTGGCGACGATCAGGGTCTGCTCCTTGGTCAGCGCAGACTTGAGCCGTTCAACCAGCAGCGCTTCGGTGTGCGAGTCCATCGCCCCCGAAGGCTCGTCGAGATAGAGCAGTTCGAAAGGGGTCATGAAAGCGCGCGAGATCGACAGGAAGGCGCGTTGCCCGCCCGACAGCTTGCTGCCCTGTTCGCCCACTTCGCGTTCGAAACCGGCGGCATCGCGTGAAAGGTAGAGGTCTGCCCCGGTCTTGACCAAGGCTTCGACGGCTTCCTGATCGAGCGCGCCCGGTGCACCCAGCGCAATATTCTCGCGCATGCTTCCGGTGAAAAGGTTGGCATCCTGCCCGACAAAGCGGAAATGGCGCCGCACATCGCTCGGATTGAATTGGCGGTTATCAATTCCGTCGATCCGGATAGCCCCTTCATCAGGCGGATAGAGGCCGCAGATCAAGCGCCCGAGCGTCGACTTGCCCGAAGCGACCCGCCCGACAATCGCCACGCGCTCGCCCGGCTCGATGGTGAGATTGATACCGCTGACGCAGGAAACGGGGCTGCCGGGATAGGCGAAAGAGACATTTTCAAGCTCGAGCTTGTAGCCGCCGCGCTGCGACCTGGGCAGGCTCATGCCGCCCTGGCGCCGTTCGTCTTCCGCCGCGAACAGCTGCTCGATCGAAACCAGCGCTTCCTTGGCCTGACGCCCGCGGGTCAGCAGGAAGGCGATCTGTCCGGCCGGAGCGAGCGAGCGCGAGGCGAGCATGACGATCGCAATGATCGCGCCCATCGTGATCTCGCCCGCAGCGAACATGTAATAGCCGCCGACCACCAGCGACACGCTCGAAATCTGCTGGAACGAGGTGGCGAGCGCCACTGCGGTCGCCGAAATGTTGCGCAGTCGCAATTGCGACTGGCTGCCGATCCGCGACAGCGCTTCCCACTTGCCGAGCAAGCGCCGCTCGCCCGACATGCTCTTGAGCGTTTCGACACCGGCGATCGATTCCACCAGCACGGTCTGCTGCAAGCCCGCATCCGATTGGGCATCGCGGGCCGCATCGGTCACCTTGCGTTGCAGGATCATGCCCGCAAACACCATCAGCGCAATCGCGGTCAGCGGCACCATCGCCAGCCAGCCTGCGATATAGGCGATGACGGCGATGAACAGCACAAGGAAGACCAGGTCGACCAGCAGCACCACGGTTGTGGACGCGAAGAAATCGCGCACCAGCGTATATTCTCCGACCCGTGCCGCAATCGCTCCGGTGCTGCCGCTGCGGGCATTCATCGGGGTTGAAAGCACGCGCGAGAACAATTTCTGCGAGAATTTGAGATCAAGCCGGCGTCCGATTTCGTCGACCAGATTGGTGCGGGCCCGGCGCAAGGCAAATTCAAGCCCGAAAGCCAGCAGCACCCCCGAAGCCAGCACCCAAAGCGAGGCTTCGGCGCGGTTGGGGATCACGCGGTCATAGACATTCATCGAGAACAGCGGCAGCGCCAGCGCGAGGAAGTTGATCAGCAGTGAGGCCAGCAGCACCGGCTGGAACGCCTTGCGTTCGTTGCGCAGTTCCGACCAGAACCAGTGCCCGCGCCCTTTGGCGTGCCACGGGGCGACGGATTCGCGCAGCGTATCAGGATTGGCGAAGACCGAGACATATTCCCCCGCAAACTCGGCTTCCACGTCAGTGAGGGGGCGCCACACCGGTTCGGCCGCATCGCTCGCAAAGGCGAGCACGTCCGTGCCGGCCAGCTCCATCAGGGTGATGGCAGAGCCGTTCTGCGTCCGTGCAATCAGCGGGTAGGCATCCCCGCTGCGCGGTAAGCGCTTGCCGCTGCCGAGGTCATAGTGGAAACCAGCGAGATCAAGCGCCGCAGGAGCCTGGTGGAAGGGCAACAGGCCGGCTCCGTCACGCGGCAGGCTGTCAAACAGCCGCGCCGGATCACGCAGACCGAAGGTCGTTGCTATCCGTGAGATAGCCACAACCAGCGGGTCTGGCCCTTGCTGTTCGGCCAGTTCTCTTGCGTAATGCACTTAGACCCTCCTGCGGCAACGCGCTTCCCTATTTGGGAAGCCGCCGCCTTTGCAATTCGGCAGAAACCGAAGGTCCGTAGTTGAACCGCTCACGCTCGTTCATGCCTGCACCAGCCCCCGGCGCCAGATTGAGCGCTTCGAGGAACGTGTTGGTCGCAGCCAGAACCTGATACTGCGCGAACAGCTCGGAGAACCGCGATGTTTCGCGGCGCACTTGCGTGTTGAAGCGGGTGTTCTGGGCATCCAGCACATCCAGCAGCGAACGCCGCCCGATGTTGAACTGGCTGCGGTAGGACAGCAGCAGATCATCGCTGACCTGCGCCTGCCGCTCAAGCGCGGCGAACACGGTCTTCTGCGTCGTCATGGCGGTCCAGGAATTGCGGACATCCTCTTCGGCCTGACGCACCCGATCATGCAGGCGGTAACGGGCTTCGCTCGAACGACGCACCATTTCCTGCACTTGTGCCGCGCGGCGGCCACCATCGAACATCTGCCAGCGGATATAGACGCGGCCCTGCACATCATTGGTTTCGCCCTGGAAACCATCGATATCCTCACCAATCCGACCGGTCACATCGACACCAATACGCGGGGCAAGCTCGCCCTTGGCCGAAATCACCATCGCATTGGTGGCATCGACATCAGCCTGCGCTTCGCGCACCAGCGGATTGGCGGTCCGGGCAAGCCCGATTGCCGCTTCCTCGTTGGCCGGAAGGGCTTGCATCAACGCCGGCGGCACATTGACCTGATAGATATCCACCCCGGTCAGCCGCTTGAGCGAGTTGCGGGCGTTGATGAGGTTTTCCTCGGCTTCAGCACGCAGCACTTGCGCGGCCTGAAGGCGTTCCTCGGCCTGCTGGAGATCAGCGACGCTGATCGAGCCTTGCGAGACGCCTTCGTTGAGGCTCACCGTCATTTGCTCGTGGAACACGACATTGTCGGTCGCAGCGGCCAGAATGCGCTCCTGGAGGAGAATATTCAGATATTGCCGGGCAACCTGCAGGGCCACGAACTGCGAGCGCTCGACCACGCGCAGCGACGCGCCATCAACGCGCGCGGCCTGACGCAGCAATTCGCCACGACGACGACCAAAATCGATCAGCGTCCAGTCGGCGCGCACCTGCGCTTCCAGCGGGGTCAGCTCGTCATCGGCAATGCCCAGAACGCGGCGCGTCTGGTTCTCAAGGCGCCGCACGCCGGCGGACGCCTCGACATCAATCGTCGGGAAGTAAAGCGACTGGGCCTGCTCCCGTTCGAACTGGATCGCCTCGGTGTTCATCTGCGCCTGAATGATTTCAGGGTTGGAGGTGATCGCGGTTTCGATCGCCTCGCGCATGGTAACAGGGCCTGTCTGGCTTTGCGCCAGAGCCATGGGCGCACAGGTGGTCAAGGCCATGACCACTGCAATGCTGCGAAGAGTTTTCACTGTCTCGTCCCCTTATTGTGCCGAGATTTCGACGCGCCGGTTTTCCGGGCTGGGTGTGCCATCGGCCAATGGGACCCGCGGATTGGCTTCGCCTTTGGCATCGACATTTACCGCAATTCCCTGCGCAAACTTGCCGCGCAGGACGCCCGCAACGACATCAGCCCGGCGCCTTGACAGCGCCAGATTGTAGGCGTCGCTACCGGCCTGATCGGCATGCCCGACGACTGCCAGCGACACCCAGCCGCAATCGCGCGCTTGCTGGGCGACCGTATCAAGCGTGACCATCGAGCCAGGCTTGAGCTCGGAGGAGTCGAAATCAAAGAATACGGTGGTATCCCGCGCATCCTCGCAGAATGGCGCGCGCCGGGACGGCGAAGGCGGTGGCGGCGGCGGGACGATCGCACGCGGCGGCGGGGCGATTGCACGCGGCGGTGCCGCCGGGGCGCGGTTCATCATGGCATGCGCCCGCGCGCAATTGCCGATACTTGTCGGGTCACGATGCGACGACTTCATGAAGCCGAGCGCGATCCCGCATTGCACCTTGGTTTCCAGGGCCCACAGATAACGCGAGTTATTGGCCGCAACGACCGCCTGATCAAGCGATGCGGAAAGCCCATCCTGATATCGCCTGTCCAACTCACCAACCAGGCCCGAATTGTCCATTGCCATAAGGGTGGCAACATCGGTGGTTTGCGCGAGAGCAGGCGAAGCCGCGAATGCTGCACCAACTGCGATCGACGTAACGACTCGCTTCGCAAGACGCATAGGTACCTTCCCCTCTGGTAATTCGCTCTTAGCCCACGGCTACCGCGGCTTGCGCAGCTTCGTCCATCGATATCTCATAGGTAAATGGCTGAACTGTCGCATTCATCCCTGAAATATCCTGCGAGAGCAGATCAAGAAGTGGACCCGTCTCAATTTGAACCGCACCGGCACTGTCTTCGTTAACATTTGGCGTCATAATATCGAGCAATTCGTCGACCATTTTGCCTGCGATAACATCGGCCATCACATCTTGTGCGATGTCCCCGAAGCCCATGATGCCCGCTTCTGCCTGATTCGCCGGGGCCGAAACTTGCAGGAGCAAAGCCTCCATCATTCCCGCTGCACCGAGATCCGGGCCGCTGAACATCACCGAGACGACCTCAGCAGCACCGTCTGCAGCGAAGGGCTCTGCCGCAGCCGGCTCCAGCAGCGCGCCGACATTGTCAAACGGACTGCTCGGAACGTCCACCCGCTCCCAGCCAGACGACAGGCTATCCTGCGCCGGGTCGGCCATGGCCGCATTGTCGCCCTGCTCCCAGGCACTTTGCGTGGTGAACGCAGCGTCGGAAGCGGTGCGGATCGCGCCGATGGGATCGCTGGTGACCGCAATGCCTTCGCTGGCCAGGCTGATCGGTCGGGCCAGACCCATTTCGACAGAGGCTTCCAGCGCGGTTGGCATGATCGCGAGGAAGCCGCCCATGGCCGCAGCGCTGACCGCGCCATCCTGAGCGCGCATTTCAGCCTTGTTGACCATGGCTTTGGCGGTGCTGCCCACCACAAAACCGGCGTCGGCCAGCACATGGGTCGTCCCGTTGATGGTGAAGCTGCCGCTGCCAAAGACGATCACATCGCCATCAGCCGCGGTGTAGCTTTGCCCATCGGTCGACAGGTTGATGATGGACACACCGGCATCGACCAGGGTGGTGAACTCGCCAGCATCGACCTTGCCGTTGCTGTTTGCGTCCTGCCATATGCCAAAGCTGGTGAAGGCGGCGTCATCAATGGTGAACAAACCATCGCTGTTGCTGTCGTAAGCCATGGCGAGACCTTCAAGGTCGGTCTCGGCGCCCGGTGCATCATCGGTGAAGACGATGTCATAACGGCCATCTTCGGAGTAGCGAGCCAGCAGACCATCCTGCGGCCCAACCCAAGCCGTGGCCACCGGCGAACCCTCACCGCTGTAGTCAAAGGCAACACCCGCTTCGAGCCCAAGGAAGGCGATCTGGCCGTCCCCATCGAGATCAAGCGCGATCGGGGGCATAACCGTGGTGGTGGTGGTGTGGGCGTCGACAAAGATCGACAACGTCTGGGTCGCGGTCGCATCGCCGTCCCGGTCAGTGGCCGTAATGTCAAAATCCAGATTAAGGTCGTTCGGCAAGATTGTCCGCGTGACAGCAACGGACGTGAATCGCGCCCCTTGGCCTGACGTTGCAGAGCCGCCGATCGCAACAATATCAATCACGTTAAACGAAATCGCAGGATCAATGGTGACTGCGCCTGCACTGTTCACCGTGAAGGTGCCGGTATCGGTTTGCCCGGTTTCAGTGTTACGCGCTGTCCACCGGAATTCAACATCACCGCCGTTTACACTCTCAATCGTGAATGTCAGCGCCTCGACATAGTCCGAGTTCGGATCTGTCGGATTGTTGTTGCCCGCCTGCCCGGGGTTGTAGAACTCCATCGTGAAGCTCTCACCATTGCGTATGCGCTGGTTATCAATCCCGAAGCCCTGGGTTGAAGAGTTGACGCCGCCTGTATCGCTCGAGAACTCAATCTTGAAGTCCTGGGTCTCGACAAACGCAACCGGCCTACCCGCAGTCAAACCGAGAAGCGAAACGGTTTCGGTAGAGCCAGCATCAGGGGTCACAAGCGAGAACTGATAGGTTCCGTCCGTGTTCACCTGCAAGGTGAACACAGTCACGGGGCTACCATTAGAGATCGCTGTCGCCGTCAGCAAAGCACCATTTGCGTTCTGTACGGTCGAATAGGTGATGCCTGGGATGTCAGGCCCAGTGATCGAGAAGTTGCCATGCCCGTCTGCACCTGGCACGTAGGAGAAAGTCCCCATCACCGAGCCGCTTGCGTTGGGAATAGTCGTCCCCACGAACGTTCCGAGCGTACCGACATCGTCCTTGAACACCAGCCTTTGAGCAATGTTGAGGCTAGCGCTGGCCGTGTCGCCATCAAAGTCGCGCGCGGTTGCTGTCAGCGTGATCAGTTTCGCTGCCGACAGCGTTAAAGGGTCGTTGGGATTATTGGCATCAGCATGGCGCACCGCGCGCTGCTGATCGAGCGTCACCGTGCCATCG
>ERZ1066122.2700-NODE-2700-length-11235-cov-15.842218_pt1 | contig 11235 bp, 8 predicted proteins | sample MGYA00382769_ERZ1066122 | MGnify/ENA primary metagenome ERZ1066122 (study PRJEB33369, sample SAMEA5778352) | biofilm metagenome | biome: Industrial cooling water; feature: Water cooling tower basin; material: Biofilm | place: United Arab Emirates | collected...
GGCAGCGCGCCGGCGGTGACCGCGAAGCCGTAGGGCGCGACCGCGCCGGTGGCCGAGAGGCTGGCCGCGTAGGCCTGGCCCGCGGTGCCGTTGGCCAGCGTGGCCGGGTTGACCACGATGACCGGGGCCGGCACGTCGATCGTGTAGTTCTGCGCGATCGAGAACGGCGCACCCACGCCGGTCAGGCCGGTGTCGGTGGCCGTGACGGTGACCGGGTAGCTGCCCGGCACCGTCGGCGTACCCGACAGCGTGCCGTTGCTGAAGCCCATGCCCGCCGGCAGCGCGCCGGTGAGCACGTAGGTGTACGGACCCGGGCTGCCGCTGGCGGTGAAGGCCTGCGAGTAAGCCACCGCGTACGGCGCGTTCAGCGTGCCGGCCGCCGGGGTCATCGCCAGCACCGGCGCCGCGACGGTGATCGCGTAGGCGCGGCTGCCGGTCTGTCCATTGGCATCGGTGGCGGTGACGGTGAAGTTGAAGGTGCCCACTTCCGTCGCCGTGCCGCTGAGCGAACCGCCGGCCGACAGCGCCAGGCCGTTCGGCAGGCTGCCGGCGGTGAGCGCGAAGCCGTACGGGCCCACGCCGCCGGTGGCGGTGATCGTTTCGCCGTAAGCCGCGCCCGCGACCGGATCCGGCAGCGTCGCCGGATTGACCACGATGACCGGGGCCGGCACGTCGATCGTGTAGTTCTGCGCGATCGAGAACGGCGCACCCACGCCGGTCAGGCCGGTGTCGGTGGCCGTGACGGTGACCGGGTAGCTGCCCGGCACCGTCGGCGTGCCCGACAGCGTGCCGTTGCTGAAGGTGACGCCCGCCGGCAGCGTGCCGGTGAGCGCGTAGGTGTACGGGCCCGGGCTGCCGCCGGCCACGAAGGCCTGCGAGTAGGCCACGCCGTACGGCGCGTTCAGCGTGCCGGCCGCCGGGGTCATCGTCAGCACCGGCGCCGCCACGGTGAAGCTGTAGGCGCGGCTGCCGGTCTGGCCGAAGGCATCGGTGGCGGTGACGGTGAAGTTGAAGGCGCCGACTTCGGTGACCGTGCCGCTGAGCGTTCCGCCCGCCGACAGCGTCAGGCCCGCCGGCAGGGTGCCCGCGGTGACCGCGAACCCGTACGGACCGACGCCACCCGAGGCGGAGATCGCCTGGGAATACGCCGCGCCCGCGACCGGATCCGGCAGCGTCGCCGGATTGACCGCGATGACCGGGGCCGGCACATCGATGGTGTAGGACAGGGTCACGGTGAAGGGCGAACCGGTGCCGGTGCTGCCGGTGTCGGTGGCCGTGACGGTGACCGGGTAGCTGCCCGGCACCGTCGGCGTGCCCGACAGCGTCTCGCCGCTGAACGCCAGGCCCGCCGGCAGCGCGCCGGTAAGCGCGTAGCTGTACGGACCGGTGCCGCCGCTGGCCGCGAAGGCCTGCGAGAACGCCGCGCCGTAGGGCGCATTCAGCGTGCCCGCGGCCGGCGTCATCGCCAGCGTCGGGCTGTTGACGGTCAGGCTGAAGGCCTGGCCGGCGGTGAACGGACCGTTGCCCGTGCTGCTGTCGGTCGCCGACACGTTCAGCGCGAACGTGCCCGCCTGGGTCGGCGTGCCGGACACGGTGACCGTGTTGGCGCTGGTGCCGGTGATCGACACGCCCGCCGGCAGGTTGGTGACCTGGTAGCCGCTCCACGGCTGGCTGCCGCCGTTGAAGGTGAAGGTCTGCGAGTACGGCGTGGCCACGGTGCCGCTGAGCGGGCCGCCCGCGGTGATGGTGATCACCGGATCGCTCACCGTCACCGTGATCGTCGCCGGCGCCGAGGTGCCGCCGGAGTTGGTCGCGGTGTAGGTGAAGCTGTCCGGGCCGGCGTAACCGGTGGTCGGCTGGTAGGTGATGCTGGTGCCCGAGGCAATCGCCGTGCCGTTGGCCGGCGCCGTGCCGATCGCGACCGAGACCGGGGCGCCGCCGGTGATGTTCAGCGGCACGTTGGTGGCCGCGGCGTTGAAGGCCACGGTGAGCGAACCGTCGTTGGCGACCGGCGGCACGTCGATCACGGTGATCGCGTAGGCCTGGGTCGCGGTGTACGGGCCGGTGCCGGTGCTGCTGTCGGTGGCGGTGATGCTGAAGTTGAAGCTGCCCAGCGCCGACGGCGTGCCGGTGATGGCGCCGGTGGCGGCATTGAGCGTCAGGCCGGGCGGCAGCGCCCCGGCGGTGGTCGCGTAGCTGTAGGGCGCGGTGCCGCCGCTGGCCGCGGTGATGGACGCGCTGTAGGCGCTGCCCAGCGTGCCGCCCGCCAGCGCGGTGGCCGGCAGCGAGATCGTCGGCGGCGCGATGGTCACCGTGTAGGCCTGGCTACCCGAGAACGGGCCCGGGAAGGCCGAGGAGTCGGTCGCGGTGACGGTGAAGTTGAAGGTGCCGCCCGCGGTGGGCGTGCCCGACAGCACGCCGCCCGGCGACAGCGTCAGGCCCGCCGGCAACGCGCCGGCCGTGACGGCGAAGCTGTAGGGCGCCGAACCGCCGCTCGCGGTGATCGCCTGGCTGTAGGCCGCGGCGACGGCGCCGTTGGGCACCGTGCCCGGCGAAACCGTGACCGGCACGTCGTCGTTGGTGATCGTGCCCACGCCCTGGTTGTCGGCGATGGTGGCGTTCACCGCGCCGCTCAGGTTCACGAAGAAGGTTTCGTTGGCCTCGGGCACGAGCTCGCCGATCACCGGCACGGTGACGGTCTGAGTGGTCTGCCCGGGCGTGAAGTTCAGCGTGCCCGAAGTGCTTGAGTAGTCGGCCGGCGCGGTGGCGGTGCCGTTGGCGCTGGCGTAATTCACCGATACCGTCTGGCCGCTGGCGTTGTTGAGCGTCACGGTGAACACGGCGTTGACCGTGCCGGCGTTGCCCTCGACCACGGTGACGTCGTTGATGGACAGCGACGGCAGCGGATCGTCGTTGACGATGGTGCCCACGCCCTGGCCATCCACCACGACGGCGTTGACCACGTTGGTGACGTTGACGAAGAAGTTCTCGGTCGTCTCGTTGAGCGCATCGCCATTCACCTGCACGGTGAAGGTGTAGGTGCTGCTGCCGGCCGGGATGGTCTGGCCGGTGAGGCTGCTGGCGACGTAGTCGACGCCCGCGGTGGCGGCGCCGTTGGCGGTGGCGATGTCGAAGGTGACGCCGCCCGGGCCGGCCGGCGCGCTCAGGCTGACGGTGAAGGTGAAGTTGGTGATGCCGGCGTTGCCTTCGTTGGCCGTGACGTCGTTGATCACCAGGTTCGGCAGGTCGTCGTTGAGGATGGTGCCGGTGGCGCTGTTGGGCAGGCCCACGGTGTAGTTGGCGCCGGGGGCGATCGTCAGGATGACGGTTTCATTGGACTCAATGGTGGCGTCGGCCGTCGGGTTCACCGTGATGGTGCCGGTGGTGCTGCCCGCCGGGATGACCAGCGGCGAAGCGATGGTGGCGTAGTCGGAGCCGTTGGTCGCCGTGCCGCTGACAACGTAGTTCAGAGCGGTTGCCGAGAGCGACGCCTGGTTGAGCGTGACGGTAAAGACCAGGTTCGGCGCGCCGTCCTCGGCCACGTTGGCCGGCGAGACGCTGATGGTTGCGCTGGGCACGTCGTCGTTGAGGATCGTGCCGGTGGCGCTGGAGGGTGCGCCGACCGTGTAGCCGGCACCGGCGGCGACGGTCAGGGTGACGGTTTCATCCGCCTCGACCGTGCCGTCGACGGTGGGGTCGATGGTGACGGTGGCGGTGGTGGCACCGCCCGGGATGGTGACCGTGGCCACGCCGCCGGTGTAGTCCACGCCCGAGGTGGCGGTGCCCGACGTGGTGAGGTTCACCACGGTCGAACCGGCCAGCGCCGCGCTGCGGGTGACGGTGTAGGTGAGGTTGGTGGCGCCGTCCTCCGAGACCGAGGCGGGCGACACGGCGATGGACACGCTGGGCGACGCGACCACGTTGATGGAGACCGGCACCACCGCGAAGAAGTCGCAGCCCGGGCAGGCCGGGTCGGTGGTGCTGTCGTTGACCACCAGGTCGAAGTTGAACGTGCCGGTGGTGGTGGGGGTGCCGGTCAGCTGGCCGTTGGGCTGCAGCGTGGTGCCGGTGGGCAGCGTGCCGCTGTTGACCGAGAAGGTGTAGGGACCGATGCCGCCGCTGCCCGCGTAGGTCAGGTTCGAGGCCGTGCCCTGCACGAGGCTCGTGCTGGTCGGCGTGGCCGTGATCGCCGGGTTGGCGATGGTGCCGCCGTAGGTCTTGAGGACGAAATCACCCAGCGAATCCTGCGAACGCACGGTGAAGCTGAAGGCCGTGCGCTGCGTCGGCGTGCCGGACAGCAGGCCGCCGGAGGTCAGGCTCAGGCCGGCCGGCAGCGTTCCGCTGTTGAGGGAATAAGTGTACGGCCCGGTGCCGCCGGTGGACGTCAGCGTGGTGCTGAACGGCACGCCGGTCTGCAGGGAGATGCTGGCCGGCGACACCACGATCGCCGAGGTCGGCGGGCTGATGGTCATGCTGACCTGCACCCGGTTGCCGTACTCGTCGTTGAACCCGAACGAATCGGAAAGGGTGGCCGAGCCGTCGTGGGTGTAGGTGACGAAGATCTGGTACGTGTCCGGCGGCGTGAACAGTTCGCTCAGCACGGCCGTGCCGTTGGCGGGCGGGAACTGCACCGGGCCGACGCCGGGGCCGAAGAAGTCGTTGCAGTCGGTGATGTCGATGACGACCGATCCGCCGTTGGCGACGATGGCCGACTGCGGCGGGCACAGCGTGGACGTATGCTGCGCGGCCGCCAGGGATGACCAGAACAAGCCGGCCAGCAACAGCCAGCCCAAGACGAAGAGACGAGTTAGCCCCGCGCGGGTGGTGGACTTGGGCAGCATTGCGATTTCCCCTTTGGCGACGTTTGCTGAGCCGGGCCGTTGGCACCCGGTTGCGCCAGGGGGCGGTTTGGCCCGTGGCGGCACCGCGCCAAGGTAGCCCAACCGCCCCGCCCGCGCCATCGGGAGAAGTTCGCAGGCGTGACCCGCGGCACGTTCCCGGGCGTCTCGCCGGGGCGGGCTTGTATTGCCCCAGCCATAGCGGCAAAGTGGCTGTCGGGGTCGGGGGGCCCTGTCCGGACGGCCTGGCTCCCCGCGCGCAGCGTGCATTCCAGGGGAAGCGGCAATGAGCGAGAAATTCTTGGGCCAGATCATGATGGCCGGCTTCGGTTTCGCACCGCGTTTCATGGCCCTGTGCAACGGGCAGCTGCTCGCCATCAACCAGAACCAGGCGCTGTTCTCCCTGCTGGGTACGCAGTACGGCGGCAACGGCACCACCACCTTCGCCCTGCCCGACCTGCGTGGCCGCACGCCGATTGGCTATGCCTCGTCGGTCGATCCGAGCTGGCAGCCGCCCAGCGTCCAGATCGGCCAGGCCGGTGGCGTCGAGAACGTGACCCTGCTGAGCACCAACCTGCCGGCGCACACGCACACGGCGATGGCCTCCACCGGCGCCGGCGCGACGCGCAATCCGCGCAACGCCGTGTACGGCACCACCACCGACCCCCTGCACGCGCCCTCGACCGGCGCCCAGGTGCCGCTCAATCCACAGACGCTGGCCCCCGCCGGCGGCAACCAGGCGCATCCGAACATGCAGCCTTACGGCGTGGTCAATTTCTGCATCGCCCTGGCCGGCATCTTCCCGTCCCGGAACTGACCCGCATGCCCGGCGCCGTGCCCGTCCTGCGGCGCGCGGCCCAAGCCACGATTCACGGAGCCACGCCCCATGAGCCAGCCCTACATCGGTGAAATCCGCCTGTTTCCCTTCACGTTCGCCCCCCTGAACTGGCTGGACTGCGATGGCCGCCTGTTGGCCATCGCCGAGTACAACGCGCTGTTCGCGCTGATCGGCACCACCTACGGCGGCGACGGGCAGACCACGTTCGCGCTGCCCGACCTCCGCGGCCGGGTGCCGATCCACCAGGGCGCCGGCGTGGGCCTGAGCAACCGGGTCATCGGCGAGCGAGCCGGCACCGAGACCGTGACCTTGATGCAATCCCAGATGCCCGCGCACACGCATACCGTGGTGGCCACCACGGGCATCGCCAATTCAGGTGCGCCGGGGCCCACCGTATTGCCGGGCGCCGTCACCAACCAGACCCAGTACGTCAGCGACCTCACGGGCGCGGTGCCGTTCGCGATGTCGCCCCAGGCCGTCTCCGCCGGCGGCGGCAGCCAGCCGCACGAAAACAACATGCCGACCCTGACGCTGCGGTACTGCATGGCCGTCTTTGGCATTTTCCCGTCGCAAGGCTGATCCGCCGACCCACCAGGAGTTCTTCCCATGGCCGAACCCTTCATCGGCGAAATCCAGATCTTCGGATTCAACTTCAACCCCCGCGGCTGGGCCTTCTGCAACGGCGCGACCCTGTCGATCGCCCAGAACACGGCGCTGTTCTCGCTGATCGGGACCTTCTACGGCGGCAACGGGCAAACCACGTTCCAGCTGCCCAACCTCGCCGGGCGCGCTGCCATCCACACGGGCCAGGGGCCGGGTCTCTCGCCGCGGAGTCTGGGCGGGGCCTACGGCAGCAACACCGTGACCCTGACCGCGAACCAGATCCCGGCCCACGGCCACACGATGCAGCTGTTCGCCCAGAACGACGTCACCAAGCGCGCGGGAACGCCCTCTGCGAACAATGCCCTGTCGGTGTCCTCCAATTCGGCGGTCACGGCGTTCGTCGCGTCCCCGGTCAACACGCAGTTCGCGTCGAACATGATCCAGCCCAACGTGGGGGGCGGGCAGCCGCACCAGAACCAGCAGCCCTACCTGGGCGTCAATTTCTGCATCGCGCTGCAGGGAATCTATCCTTCCCGTCCCTGATGGGATGAGCGGCCTGCCGTCGTTCCCGCCCCAGCCGGGCCCGGCCCCGGTGACCCCGGCGGTCGTGCAGGCGCTGGGATTCCGCCTGCGACACGCGACCGACGAGGACCTGCCGCGCCTGCGCGATCTCTACGCCGACACGCGCGCGGAAGAAGTGGCCGCCGTGCCCTGGCCGGCGATGGCCAAGCGGAGCTTCCTCGACCAGCAGTTCGAACTGCAGCACCGGCACTACCTGGCGCACTATGCCGACGCCGCGTTCCTGGCGATCGAGGAGGGCGGCCGCCTGCAGGGACGCTATTACCTCCAGCGCCGGCCGGGGGCGGACCTGATCGTCGACATCAGCCTGGTGGCCGCCTGCCGCGGCCGCGGCGTGGGGCGGGCGCTGATCGAAGCGTCCCAGCGCGAGGCCGCCGCCGCGGGGCGTGGCATGACCCTGCAAGTGGTGCGCACCAACCTTGCGGCGCGGAGGCTGTACGAGCGGCTGGGTTTCCGGCTGGCCGCCGACGATGGCGGCACCCACCTGCGCATGGACTGGGCCGCGCCCCGCGCCTAGTTGAAGATGGCCTGGTAGAGGAAGCCGTCGCGCTCGCGCGCGACCGGCACGATGAAGATGTCGACGTGGAACCCGCGCGGATGCCGCATGCGGTAGCTCTGCTGCGGGAACAGCAGCGCGGCCGAATTCCGGAACAGCAGCGAGAACGGGTGCCGCAGCGCGTTCGGCGGCGCCTTGTCCAGCGGGCGCGCCTCGACCAGCACGAACTCGATCTCGCCGTCGTTGAGCGCGGCGTGGAAGGTCTCGTTGAGGCAGCCCGCGAAATCTTCGATGGTCAGCAAATGCATCAGGGTTCCCCGGCAGGGCGCCTAGTCTAGTCCAGCGCGGCCTCGGTGGCGGCGACCAGGGTGGTTTCCGCCGGCGTCAGCGCCGCCGGTGCGAGGTTGCCGCTGGCGTCGCGCGGCGCGTGGAAGGCGTCGCCCGCGCCGGCGTTGATGCGGCGGGCCAGCACGCCGGCATCCATGCCGCGCGCGCCGGTGAATTCCGCCAGCGCCCCGAGGCCATCGGCCGGCGCCGCCAGCAGCGCCTCGAGCCGGAGCTCCAGCACCGGATGCGCCTGCGCCCAGTCGCGCATGAAGCGCCGGTGCGCCAGCCACTGCGCGCAGAACGCCTCGCTTTCGCGTTCATCGCCGAACTCATGCCAGGCCTTGGCCGAGCGCAGCGTATCGGCCAGGCCCCGGACCACGTACACCACCCGCAGTGACGGCACCCGGGCCTGCAGCATCTGCAACAAGGGCGGCGACCAGCCGGGATACTTGAAGCCCCACACCGGCCGCCCGATCGCGCGCGCGTGCCCGCCGCAGTGGACGAGGCCCGCCAGTACGCCTGCCCGCAGCGCCTCCAGGTAGCCGTCCAGCGGCGGCAGCAGGTCCACCATCCAGCCATCGCCGTCGCCGGCCAGCAGGCGCTCCAGCGGGGCCTGGAAGCGGTCGCGCCCGTGGCGGTAGACGAGTTCGCGCGAGGCCAGGACCTGCAGCGGCACGTCCAGGTCCTTGCCGACTTCCTCGCCGTAGATGAGCGCGTTGGCGGCCGAGCAAAGCAGGCGCTGCAGCAGCGTGGTGCCGCTGCGCGTGGCGGGCGAGGTCAGCAGGATCGGGCCGGCACCGTGCACGGGATCCGTGCGCGGTACCGCGGGGTCAGGCCCTGGCAAGCGTCAGCACTTCGCCGGCGGTGCGCAGGCCGGAAAGCGCCGCGCCCTCCATGAATCCCTGCCACTCGTAGAAGCTGGAGGTGTGCTCGCCGCCGAACAGCAGGTTGCCCACGGCCTTGCCTTCGTGCGCGGCGGTGTTGGTGAAGTAGCCCGGGCGGTTGGTGCTGAGCGAGCCCTTGCTGTAGGGGTTCTGCGCCCAGTTCTCGGCATGGGCGAGGAACCGTCCGTGGCTGTCGCGTGCCGCCGCCGCGGTGGCGCCGGGCAGCACGCGCTCGAGGCTGGCGAGGAAGGCGCCGGCATCGGCCTGCACCGAGGCCGCGGAAATCGACTGCGCGCGGGCGCCGCCGAACTGGCCGGCCAGCACGGCGTGGGCGCTGGTGGCGCGGCTGGGGTTGGTTTCCCAGGTGGCCTGGAGGTCGGCCTGGTCGCTGAAGCCGGTGCCGTTGAGGCCATGGCGTTCGCGCCACACCGGGCCGTTGAAGCCGAGCATCAGCTTGCTGTGCTGGCCCATGTCGGTGGACTTGATGGCCAGCGTCTTCCAGGCCGGCAGGTCGAGGCTGGCGTGCAGCTCGACGTCGCGCAGCACGCTGAAGGGCAGGGTCAGCACCACGGCGTGGTGGTCGCTGTCGACGGTGCGGCCGCCGGCGTCGAAGCTCAGGCGCAGCATGCCGCCGGCCAGCTTGCGGACCGACACCAGGCGATGGCCCAGCGCGGGCGCGATCGGCAGGCGCTCGGCCAGGCCGCTGGTGATGCGGTCGTTGCCTTCGAGCACGCGCACGTGCTCGCCGCCGTGGACGCCGAACGGCGCCTGCCGGCTGCGCTTGTCGCCGTGCACGAAGCGCAGGAAGCTGATCGCGCTCAACTCATCGATGCCGGCGCCGTACTCGGCCAGGTAAGCGCTACCGATCACGCGGCGCAGCAGGGAGCCGGCGCCGTGCAGGTCGAGGTAGTCGGCGATGCTCATGTAGTCGAGCACGGCGTCGCCGGGCTCGAAGCCGTCGGCCGTGGGCGAGCCCAGGGTGCCGATGTCCTCGCGGATCGAAGCCCGGAACTCGAGGTATTCCGAAACCACCTGGGCCTCGGAATAGCGGCCGCCGCCGAAGTGGTAGAAGGCGTCGCCGGCCGGCGCGGCGTAGTCCTCGAGCGTGAGGCCCAGTTCGCGCGCGTAGCCGAGCATGGTGTGGTGCGAGCTGCCGATGAATTCACCGCCGCGCTCGACCACCTGGCCGGGGAAGACGTCGCGCAGGCTGGCGATGCGGCCGCCGACGCGGTCGCTGGCTTCGAACACGCGGGCGTTGAGGCCCTGGCGGCTCAGCTCGGTGGCGCAGGCCAGGCCGGCGATGCCGGCGCCGACCACGGCGACGCTTCCCGACAGCCGCGGGCGGACCGGCTTCATGCCGATGCGCTTCTGGTCGGCCCACACGCCGGGCGCCAGCGAGAACGCCGCGGCGCCGGTAGTCGCGGCCACGACGCCCTTCGCGAACTTGCGTCGGCCCTCGCTGCCGGGCTGGTCCCGGCCGATGGATTCTTCCGGGCTTTCGCCGGTCTGCTCGCAGCGCTCGGCCAGACGCGCCATGCGAAGCAGCCGCGCCATCAGGTCGCTGCGGCTCATGGTCTTCCCCTTCCCCTGTTCAACGCCGTCAGTTGTATCGCGAACGCTGCTGGCCAGCAAGGAGCGATGACGGCCGTAAGCGCGGAATACCCGGGCGGGTTCACTGTTTGGCGGCGGGCGCGGCCACGACCTGAATCGAAAAGGCCTCGGCCTCGAAATACTCGCCGTCGCCGGTGCTGGCGTCGGTCACCCGCAGCACCAGCGGGAAGCGGCCCGGGGAGACCCCGGTGCTGCCGCTGAGCACGCCCTCCGGCGACAGCCGCAGCCCGTCCGGCAGGCGGCCGCTTTCAAGCCTGAAGCGGTGCGGCGCCACCCCGCCCCGGGCGCCGAGCGCCAGCCGCACCGGCTGCCCGCGCACCACCGTCGCCGCGGCGGGTGAGATGGCCAGGGGGCCGGGCGCCACGCTGCCGCCGAAGCCGCGCCGGGTTTCGAGGCCGCGGGCGTCGCGCACGGACAAGTCGAAGGCGTAGGCGCCACGCGCCGTCGGATGCCCGGCCAGCCGGCCGCCGGCGGCCAGCGCCAGGCCGGGCGGCAGCGCGCCGGAGGCCACCCGGTAGGTGTAGGGCGCGGTGCCGCCGGACGCGGCGAACGCCAGCGACACCGGCTGGCCGGCCTGCAGGGCCGGCAGCGCCGCCGGGCTGAGCGCCAGCGCGGGCGTGGCGGCGGGTGCTGCGATGGTGACGTCGACCGTGATGGTGTCGCTGTTGTCGTCCAGCACCACGAAGCGGTCGCGACCGCCGCCGGCCGGCGTGCCGCCGCCGTGGATGTAGCGGTAGCCGTCGAGCGGCACGTTCGCGCCCGGCGTGGCGGTGCCGTGCGCCGGCGCTTTCGCCACCGCGCCCAGGCCGAAAGAATGGCAGTCCTTCAGGTCGACGGCGACGCTGCCGCCCCAGGGCACGCTGACGCTGCGCGTGGCGCAGCCGGGGTAGGTGGACGGCTGGTCGACGGCCAGCGCGGGCGCCGATGCCAGTGCCAGCCAGGCCAGGGTCCGTGCGCGAAGGGGCATGGGATGCTTCCTTGGGTCCGAGGCCCCCGATCATGCCCAAAAAAAAGGTTCTTCACCCAAGTCCGGGGAATGCCGCCCGGATCTTGAGGAAG
>ERZ1066122.2701-NODE-2701-length-11235-cov-6.318336_pt1 | contig 11235 bp, 7 predicted proteins | sample MGYA00382769_ERZ1066122 | MGnify/ENA primary metagenome ERZ1066122 (study PRJEB33369, sample SAMEA5778352) | biofilm metagenome | biome: Industrial cooling water; feature: Water cooling tower basin; material: Biofilm | place: United Arab Emirates | collected...
GCCCGCGGACTTCGACGAAGCCGCCCTCGATCCTTTCGCCCAGTCCGGCGAGGTCGATGGTTCCCGTGCCTGCCACCGTGCCGGACCCCGCCGTCCCTTCCATGCGCAGCAAGCGCAGGCGCGAACCTCCGAAACGGCCCCGCACCCTGGCCTGGCGAATGTCGGTGCCCGACAGGCTGCTCAGGATGCGCAGATTATCGGAGCTGACCGCGCCGCGAACCAGCGGCTCCGCCAGCGTGCCGGTGACGACGGCCCTCAGGGCAACCGGCCCGGTGATGTCGAAGGCGTCGACCGCGGCAAGCCGCCACAGGCTTTCGGCAGCGCCATTGTAGCCGAGGCGGGCGTCGAGCCTGCCGGCACGCAGCCGCTCTCCGAAGGGGCCCGCCGCGGGAAGATCCGTGATCCGCAGGGCTGCCTGGCCGCGGCGGATATCGGCGTTGTCGAGCCGGGCCTGCGCCTCGAGGCTGTCGCTGTCGAGCCGGGCGACCAGCGCGACGTCGATCGGGCGCGATGTCAGCAGCAATCCCGACCGGGTCAGATGGTCGATCTTGACCCGTGCGCTGCCGGTGGGAACGCCGCCGCTCTGCTGGCGCCATTCGACGAGGCCGGAAACCGTCCCGCCCAGCCCGCTGTCCGCCGCGGCAGCGTCGAGTGCCGACAGGTCCATGCGCGCCAGTTGCAGCGAGAGCTCGGTCGACCCGCCGCCGATCCGCCCCTCGGCCAGAACCCCGCCGTCGCCGTACAGCACCAGGCTGGGCGCAAGCTGCCATCCGCCGTCCTCGAGGCGCGAGGCGACCACCCGGCTCGGCGTCGCGATGCGCCGCCCGGCATAATCCCCGCGCGCCGCCAGGGCGATGGAACCGGGGCGAAAGAGCACGTTGGTGTCGAGCGAGAAGCGGGCGCCGCGTCGGCCCGATAGCGAAGCATCGATTCGCCCGCTGCCGTCCTCGACCGCGCCGCGCGCAGCCAGCCGGCCGATGAACAGCGTGCCGTAGGACACGCCTTGCGCGCTGCCCTCGCCCGCAAAGCTGGTCCGGCCCCCGCCGACCGAGCCCTGCCCGGAAATGTCCGCGCGGGCGATGACGAGGGGCGTCGCACCGCCGAAACGCGCGTTGCGCGCGGCGAGGTCGACCGCCAAACCCTGCGCGTTGCCCCGTGGTTCGAGCGCGATGGTGCCGTCCACCCCGCCTTCGGCAAAGGCCAGCATGCCGCGCACGCCGCCAGCCTCCAGCGCCAGTGCGCCGCTTACAGTGGTGTCGGACACCGTCATGCGCTGCACCGCGATGCGCACGGGGCCGCCGCGCGGCGCGGTGAGGCCCAGCACGCCGTCGAACGGCCCGAGGACGGATTGGCCCCTCGCGGCGATGGCGAAACCGTCGCCTTCGGGCCTCAGCGCAAGGCGGACCGAGTCGAGATAGGGGTTGGGCCGGGCGAACACGAGCGTCGCCTCCGGTCCGCCCGCTGCCACCCGGGCATCGAGCGTGAATGGGCCGTAGGTGCTGTGCCGACCGCGACCGGCCAGCGTCGTCACTCCGGCGCGAACCTGCCCGTCGAGCGTCAGGGTCAGCTTCGCCGCATCGGCGCGGAGGTTCCGGAACACCAGCGGCGCGTTCCCGCCGGTGGCTATACCGCCGCGTACCCGTATTCGCGGTCCGGCGAGATTGGCGAGCGTTGCATTGCTGACCGCGCCCACCTGTCCGTCGAGCTGGGCCGCCAGCCGCCATGGCACGCCGCGGGCCAGCACCGCCTCGACCATCGCGGTCCCGGCGGCGGTGCCGACATCTTCGAGCACGAGACGCTCGGCCCGCACCGGGCCAGCCACACGCCAGCCGCCGCTCGCCAAATCGCCGCTGAGCGCGAGATTGGCCGAAAGCCCCGGGAATTCGACCCGCAGATCCTCGCCGGCAAGGCGCGAGCCGGTCAGCACCAGCGTGCCCTTTGCCCTGCCGCGCGACAGGCGGGGATCGATCCATGCCTGCCCGCTGCGCGCGCGGGCCAGCTCGAGATCGAGCGGCAGGGTGAGGCGCCCATCGCGCCACGATGCCAGGCCGCGCTGGCGCAGCCCTTCGGCAATGAAATCGCCTGCGACGAGACGAGCGAGGCTGAGCTCGTGCCGGATGGCGAGATCGTCGAGCCCGCCATCGAGCGCCGCGACCAGCCGAGCGCCTTCGAGCCGCACCCCGTCCCCGAACAGACGCGGGTCGGTGAGAGTGAGGTCTAAGTTTCCACCTTCGATCCGGTTGGCGGCGAGGTCGATCTTGCCGAGGGCACGGGCCTGCGCGCCGCTACCCAGGACGATCACGCTGCCGTCGAAGACACGCTCGGCGATGGCGACATCGGCCTTGAGCGCCACGTCGCTGCCGAGCGCCCTGCCCAGCGTGCCGCTGGCGAAATCGCCCGGGTCGACCAGTCCGACGGCGCCGAAGCGCCCGGCGCGCGCCGTCAGCTTGAGCGCCGCGACGCGCGTGGCTTCGCTACGGGCGACCAGCGCCCCGTCCCAGCGTTGCCAGGTGCCCGCGCCGCGGATGCGCGCCGCATACCCACGCTCGAGCCCGGCCAGCAGAGCAAGCGGACCGCCCTCGTCGGCCGTGAGGTCCGCGGCGAGGTCGAAATCATTGCCGTCCGGCTCGGCATCGAGGCGCAGGACCAGCCGATCCCGCTGCCCCAGCCGCGCGTCGGCATCGAGCTTGAGGCGGCGATTCTCCACCAGCACGCTGCCGCGCGCATCGACGCGCTGGCTGCGGACGCCCGCCACCCCGGGCGCCAGCGTCAGACGGTCGATCTCGAACCGGTCGATGGCGATGTCGAAGCCGGGCAGGATCGGCTTGTCCTCGGTGCTGGGCAGGAATTCGGGCAGCCTGCGCAGCACCGCCCGGCGCGCCACGAGCGAATCGATGTCCAGCCGGTTGCGCAGCCAGCCACTGGGGTGCCAGTCGATCTCGGCGCGCGGGATCGTCAGGAACACGCCCCTGGGATCGGACAGGCGAATGTCGCGCAGCACTGCCTCGCCATAGATGTTGCCCTCGATCCGCCCGATGGTGATTGTGAGGCCGTTGGGAAAAGTCTGCTTCGCGATCCGGCTGGCAATGAAGCGTTCGCCCAGCGGGCTGTCGAGGATCAGCACGCCGCCGACCAGCGCCAGAAACAGCGCCGCGACAATCCCCCCGCCCCAGCGAAGCACCCGCCGCCAGGCAGATGCTGGCCTGGTCGGAAGGGGCCGATCGCCCGGCGGAGACACGGCCTCGGCCATCAGAAAGCCTGGCCCAGCGACACGTAGACACCCACGGCGGCATCGTCGGGATCGGGATTGAGCGGAATGCCGACATCGACCCGGATCGGCCCGAAGCCCGTGGCATAGCGCAGCCCGACACCGGCGCCGAACTTGATGGTGGAGAAATCGGGCGTCGACGAGATCGAGACGCTGCCGGCATCGACGAAGGGAACGATGCTGACTGCCCCGCCGAGAAATCCGGTGCCGATGCGCGCCTCGAGCGAGGCTTCGACCAGGCTGCGCCCGCCGAGCGGATCGCCCAGCTCGTCACGCGGCCCGATCGACTGGTAGCCATAACCCCGCACCGACGCGCCGCCGCCCGCGTAGAGGCGCCGCGATGGCGCCACGCCGACCAGCTCGGCCCCCATCACGCTGGCGAGGCGGGCCCGCCCTGCCACCACCGTGCGTTCGCCGACCGGCAGATAGTAGGACCCGTCGATCTGCCCGCGCAGATAGGTGAACTGGCGCCCTTCGCTGCGCGCGATCTCGGGCCCCACGAAACCGCCGATGCGGAAACCGCGCGTCGGATCGAGCAGCGAATCGCTGGTGTCGATGGTCGCCCGCGCCGATGCGGCGGCGATGAAATAGGCGCGGCGCGGGCGCGGGATGCCGCCGGTCACGCGGTTGCGTTCGTCGGTCGCCAGCAGTTCGGCCCCGAAGCCCCAGCTGAGCGGCTTCTGGAACAGGAGCGTCGAGGTCCGCTCGAACAGGGCGCTCAATGCGACCGTGTTGGCGTCGAAGGCTTCGCTGTCCACGGTCGAGGCGTAGGCGTCGAGCGTCAGGACCTGGTCGCGAGCGCGGAAATTGTTCTTGCGGAAAGTCACGCCGGCAAGCTGTTCGCGCGTGCCGAGGATGCCGCGCACGCGCAGGAGCCCCTCGGGCGGGAAGAGGTTGCGGTGCTCCCAGCTGGCCTGGATGCGGAACCCTTCTTCGGTGCCGTAGCCGATCGCGCCTGCGACGGTGCGCAGCTTGGCCCGTTCCAGCCCGACGTCCATCGCCACCACCCCCGGCCGGGAGCCGCTGGGCGGGACGGTTTCGCGCGGCGTGATCGTCACGCTGGCGACGAGGCCGGTCGCGGTCACGGCGCGGCGCAGGTCGAGCTGCAGGCTGCGCTGGTAGGTGTCGCCGGGCTCGAACCGGGCGATCCGGCCGAGGTGTCGCCCCGACATCAGCGCAGGATCGCTGCTCGTGACCTCGCCGAAAACGTATTTGCCGCCGGGCTGGACGATCATGGTCAGGTCGCCCTCGACCCGGTCATGATCGATAAGCAGGTTCGGCTCCTCGATCGCGGCGAAGGGATAGCCGCTCTCGCCCAAAGCCCGGTCGAGATCGAAGCGTTCGTCGACGATGGTATCGGACTGGAGGAAATCGCCGGGCGCGATCTCGAATTGCTTTCGCAGCAGCTCGCCATCGGGCGCGCTCGCCAGCTGGCCGAGATCGATGGCGCCGAAGCGATAGCGTTCGCCGGGAATGACGTCGAAGCGCACCTGGGGCACGGCCGGCTTGCCCTCTTCCCCGCCGCTGTTGACGGGGGTGCGCACGACCTCGGCATCGTAGAAGCCATAAACCTGGAGGAGTTCGGCCAGCAGGTCGGCATCCTCCCGCGCGCGGGCGCCCAGCTGGGCCGCCTGATCGTCCCCGCCACCCAGCGCAACGATGGTCGAGAGCGCCTTGAACCGCTCGACGAAATCGCCGCGGGCATCGAACGGCGGCGTCTTCTGCGGGAATCCGAGCAGCAGATTGTCGGATACCCTGATCGTTTCCGCTCCGGCGAAATCGATCTGCGGGCGCCCGATGTCGAGCTCGGCAAAGTCTATCGCCGGGTCGGTCTCGACCGCAGGCAGATCGATGTCCGGAAGGGCGAGGTCGATTTCGGACAGGCTCGGATCGGTAAGGATCTCGGTGCTGGCCAGTGCCTCGACCTCGGCCTCGGCCAGCGCGTCCTCGCCCTCGCGCGCCCAGGCCTCGGGATTGTCGATGGCGGCATCGGGGATCAGCGCCTCCAGCTCGGGGTCGCCCTCCCGGTCCTGGGCCATGGCAGGCTGGGAGGCGGCAATCGCCAGGGCTGCGGCAGCCAGCGTCAGCGCACGCAGCGTCGGCGCGCGGCGCAGGCCGTCAGGCGGGGCGCTGATAGCCCAGCGGCAGCCCGTCCTTGGCGGGCAGCGGATCGGCGCCGCGATCGAGCGAGGGCCGCCCGGTGACGGCCGCAATGCGGCTGCGTTGTTCGGCTTCGGGCATGCGTTCCCATCCGGCGCGGGTAAGCCGTTCGATCGGGCGATAGCGGATCTTGTATTGCATCCGCTCGGCCCCTTCGACCCAGTAGCCGAGATAGACATAGGGCAGGCCGCGCTCGGCAGCCCGGCGGATGTGGTCGAGAATGATGAAGTTCCCAAGCCCGGTGCGATCCCTGTGTGACGGGTCGTAGAAGCTGTAGATCATCGACAGCCCGTCGCCCTGGAAGTCGGTGAGGCAGGCGCCGACCAGCCGGCCGGGCTCCCCGCCGATCCCCGGCTCCCGATACTCCACGACATAGCTGGATACGGGGCTGTGTTCCACCATATCCGCAAAGTCGCTTTCTTCCATCTGCGCCATGCCGCCGCCGGGATGGCGTGCGGCGAGATAGCGCTGGAGAAGCTCGAACTGTTCGCCCGTCGCCCAGGGACGGCATTCCAGCGTCACCAGGTCGCAATTGTCGCGCAAGGTGCGCCGCTGGGTGGCAGAGGGTGCGAATTCGTCCGCCACGACGCGGACCGAAACACAGGCCTGGCAATCGAGGCAGGACGGGCGATAGGCGACCGTCTGGCTGCGGCGGAAACCGATCCGCCCGAGCGCTTCGTTGAGTTCGTCGGCGTTGTCGCCGCGCAATTCGGTGAAGACCTTGCGCTCACTCTTGCCCGGGAGATACGGACACGGCGCGGGGCTGGTCACGAAAAAGCGCGGGAAGCGGATCGGGGCCGTCACGGCTGCGGTAATCCTCTCGGCGAGGGTTGGACACTGCGTCAGTTCGCTAACGCACCGTATGCCGCACGGGGTCCCGCGTTAAAAGTCTGTTTACCACGAAATATGCGCAGACGCGGCGAGTCGTGACCGCGATGGCAATTCGGCGGTCCCGCTCCGGGCTGTGGATAAATCAGGCCAGTTCGGCAAATTCGACCGAATAGCCCTGCGCCTGCAGGTCGGCGACCAGCGCATCGATCTGGTGCGCGTCGCGCGCCTCGCACTCGATCTCGGTGATCAGCCCCTTGGCGGGCAGCGTGGTGAAGATGCGCTGGTGGTAGATCTCGATGATGTTGACGTTGTGCGCGGTGAAGGCCCCCATCACCTTGTAGAGCGCGCCGGGCCGGTCCTGCAGCGTGACCCGCAGGCGCGCCAGGCGCCCGCTGCGCGCCGCATCGCGCAGGAGAACATTGGCGAGCAGCCGGGTGTCGATATTGCCGCCGCACAGCACCAGACCGACGCTCTTGCCGGCGAACAGTTCGGGATTGGACAGGACCGCCGCCAGCCCCGCGGCGCCCGCGCCCTCGACCACCGTCTTCTCGATCTGGAGCAGCAGCGCGACCGCGTGTTCGAGCGCGCTTTCCTCCACCAGCAGGACCTGGTCGACCAGTTCGGCAATGATCTGGCGGGTAAAGGCACCCGGCTGCTTGACCGCAATGCCTTCGGCCAGCGTATCGCCGCCGCAGGCGCGCTGTTCGCCGGTCACCGCGCAGTACATTGACGGGTATAGCGCCGCCTGCACCCCGATCATGGCAATGGCTGGATTGAGCGCGCGGGCGACGGTCGCCATGCCGCTCATCAGCCCGCCGCCGCCGATCGGCACGACCAGGCAATCGAAGTCGCTCTTGTCCTCGAGCATCTCGAGCGCGACCGTGCCCTGCCCCGCGGCGATGCGCGGATCGTCGAAGGGATGAACGAAGGTCAGCCCGCGCTCGACCTCGAGCTGGCGGGCATGGGCATAGGCATCGTCGAAAGTCTCTCCGAACAGCTCGACCATGCCGCCGACGCTTTCGGTCTGCATGACCTTCACGCTCGGCGTGGTGCGCGGCATGACGATGGTCACCGGCACACCGAGGCGGCGGCCGTGATAGCTCAGGCCCTGCGAATGATTGCCGGCCGACGCGGCGATCACGCCCCGCGCGCGCTGGTCTTCGGTCAGCTGGAGCAGCGCGTTGAGCGCGCCGCGTTCCTTGTAGGCGGCGGTGAACTGGAGATTTTCGAACTTGAGCCAGACATCGGCACCGGAAATCTGCGACAGCGTCTGCGAATGCATCAGAGGGGTGCGCACCACCGCCCCCTCGATCCGCGCGGCGGCGGCGCGCACGTCGGCAAGGGTCAGCAGGTCTGTCGCGGGCGGCGAGGCGGCGCTGGCGGCGGCTGTGCTCATGGCCCTGCCCCTACGGCGCGGCGGCTGGCGGCGCAATCGCGGAAAGGGTTTGCGCGCGGCAAGCTATCGCTTATCGCCGTCTGGCCGTGCCTGTTTCCCGGGGGAAAAACCGACCATGTTCAGAACCTTCGCTTCTTTCGTTGCTCTCGCCGGAGCGCTATCCGCGCAGCCCGCGCTGGCCGATGTGCTGATCGACAACGTCGAAGGGCTGACCATCGGCGAGGACGGGAAGGTCCAGCGTTTTGCCGCCATCGTGATCGGCGACGATGGCCGGATTGCGCAGGTGCTGGGGGCCAAGGACAAGAAGCCGCAGACCGATTTCCGCGAGGACGGGCGCGGGCGGGTGATGATCCCCGGGATCATCGACGCGCACGCCCATGTCGTGGGCATCGGCATCGGCGCGCTGACGCTGGACCTGTCGGACACCGCGTCGCTGGCCGAAGCGCTCGACAAGATCCGTGCCTTTGCAGCGGCCAATCCTGCGCGCCCCTGGATCCTGGGACGCGGCTGGAACCAGGAGAAATGGGGCCTCGGCCGCTTTCCCACCGCCGCCGAACTGGACAGCGCCGCCGGCGACCGGCCGGTCTATCTCGAACGGGTCGACGGCCACGCCGGCTGGGCCAACACGCTCGCGCTGCAGGCGGCAGGGATAACCGCCGCGACCGCCAGCCCGGCAGGCGGCCGGATCGAGAAGCTGGCAGGCGGCAAGGCGCCTTCGGGTGTCCTTGTCGACACCGCGATGGAGCTGATGACCAAGGCCATTCCCGCGCCGCGCCCCGCCGAACGCGATCTTGCGCTGATCGAGGCGCAGAAGATCCTCAACCGTTTCGGCATCACGGCGGTGGCCGACATGGGCACCACGATCGAGGACTGGCAGGCGTTCCGCCGCGCCGGCGACAATGGCTCGCTGACGGTCCGGATCATGTCCTATGCCGCAGGCCCCGACGCGATGGAGCTGATTGCCGGGGCGCGGCCCAGTCCCTGGCTCTACGAGGACCGGCTGCGGATGAACGGGGTCAAGCTCTACATCGACGGTGCGCTGGGCAGTCGCGGGGCCTGGCTCAAGGCCCCCTATGCCGACGATCCCGGCAACACCGGCCTCCCGATCACTCACGGCGCGATGTTGCGCAACATGATGGTGCGCGCGGCCAACGGCCAGTTCCAGATCGCGATGCACGCCATCGGCGATGCGGGGAATGCCGATGCGCTGTTCGCCATCGACGAGATTTCCGACAAGTTCCCCGGCGACAAGCGCTGGCGCATCGAACACGCCCAGGTCTTCGACCCCGCCGACATGGCGCTGTTCGCCAGGAACGGAGTCATCGCCTCGATGCAGCCGGTCCACCAGACCAGCGACCGGACGATGGCCGAGGCGCGCCTCGGCCCGGACCGGCTGGCAGGTGCCTATGCCTGGCGTACGCTTGCCAATGCGGGCGTGCGGCTCGCCTTCGGCAGCGACGCGCCGGTCGAATCGGCCGATCCCTTCGCCGGGCTGGCGGCCGCGATCAGCCGTATCGGTCCCGACGGCCAGCCCTTCGGCGGCTGGCGGGCGCAGGAAACGGTCAGCCGCGAACAGGCGCTGGCCGGATTTACCAGCGATGCGGCGTTCGCCGGCTTTGCCGAGGGGCGCTTCGGCAGGTTGGTCAAGGGCGAGCGGGCCGATTTCGTCCTGATCGACCGTGACCCGCTGCTCGCCAGCCCTGAGGAGATTCGCCAGACCAGGGTGCTCGAGACCTGGGTCGGCGGACGCAAGGTCTACGACGCGGACTGAGCGTCCTCGACCGCGTCCTCGGGTTCGGACGGGCGGCGCTTTTCGGTCAGCTTCATCCACAGCATCGCCGCCTCGAACAGGAGCAGCAGGGGAATGGCGAGCAGCAGCTGCGAACCCGGATCGGGCGGCGTGATGATCGCTGCCACCACGAAAACCGCCACGATGACGTAGCGCCGGGCACTGCTGAGCTGGGCATGGGTGACGATCCCGGCGCGGTGCAGCAGGAGCAGCAGCACCGGCAGCAGGAAGCTGAACCCGAAGGCGAGGATGAACTGCATCACGAGGCCCAGATAGTCGGCCGCGCTCGGCAGCGCCTGGATGTCGAGCCCCCCGGCTTCGCCCTGGAAGCTGAGCATCCAGGCAAAGGCGGTCGGCATGACCACGTAATAGGCGAGCGCCGCCCCGGCGGTGAACAGCAGCGGCGTCGCCAGCAGGAAGGGCAGGAAGGCCTTCTTCTCGCGCGCGTACAGCCCTGGCGCGACGAAGGCCCAGAGCTGGTTGGCGATGATCGGAAAGCTGACGCAGAAGCCCGCGAACAGGGCCACCTTCAGCTCGACGAAGAACACCTCGTAAAGCTTGGTGAAGATAAGCTGGCCCTGCCCTTGCGGAAAGGCATCCTTGAGCGGCTGCACCAGGAAGCCGAGGATCGGATCGGCGAAATAGAGGCACACGCCGAAAGCCACCAGCAAGGCCATGAGACAGCGCACCAGCCGCGCGCGCAGTTCGATGAGATGGTCGAGCAGCGGGGCCTGCGTTTCGTCGATATCCTTGATGCGGAAGGCCATGTCATCGCCCCCCTGGCGGCGGAGGATCGAGGGGCAGGCCCGGCTCGACCTCGTGCTCGTGCTCTTGCCCATGCTCGGGGGCCCTTACCGGGGCGGCGCGCCTGATCGCGGCTTCGGCGGCGGCATCTGCATCGGGGACCGCATCGGCGGCGGCCAGCGGCTCCATTTCGGGGGAAGCGAGATTGTCCGCTGCTCCGCCGGCGGGCGAAGCGGCGTCGGGATATTTGGCCATGATCGCCTTGTTGCGCTCGTCCCATTCCTTGCGCAGCTCTTCCATCTCGGCCTCGCGGATGATGGCATCGACGCCGGCGCGGAAGTGGCCCGACATGCGCCGCATCTTCGCGATCCAGCGGCCCGCGGCGCGCAGCGCCATCGGCATGTCCTTGGGCCCGATGACGATGATCGCGACGATGAAGATGACCAGCAGTTCGCTGGCGGCAACGTCGAACATGGCAGCCTGCGCTTTCCGACCGGCCGCGGCTTACCCTTGCGTTTCGTTGCGCGGGGCCTGCGCCGGGTCGGCCGCCGTCTCGCCCGCGGGCCTGGCTTCGGGCTGCGGACCTTCGATGCGCGGGGCAGGCGCCGCGGTCTTGTCGTCGTCGTTCAGCCCCTGCTTGAAGCTTTTGATGCCCTTGCCGAAATCGCCCATGATCTCCGCCACCCGTCCGCGCCCGAACAGGATCAGGACGATGACGAGGACGATCAGCCAGTGCCAGAGGGAACCGAAACCCATGGAAACTCTCCAAAGCCGCCGACCGGGCGGCGCAAATGCGTGTGTGCTGGCTTCAATCTAGGGGATCGGGGCGGTGATTGCCAGTGCGGCGGCGGCTATTGTCCGTCTCCGGCCGGAACCGTCCCGTCCTCGCCCGTCAGCGTCTTGAAGGCGGCGTCGACCGGATCGAGCAGCCCGGCAGCGCGCAGCTCGGCAATTCCCGGCAGGTCGCGCCGGCTGGCGAGGCCGAAGTGGTCCAGGAATTCGGGTGTCGTCGCGTAGATCACCGGTCGCCCCGGCACCTCGCGACGG
>ERZ1066122.2704-NODE-2704-length-11210-cov-7.218019_pt1 | contig 11210 bp, 9 predicted proteins | sample MGYA00382769_ERZ1066122 | MGnify/ENA primary metagenome ERZ1066122 (study PRJEB33369, sample SAMEA5778352) | biofilm metagenome | biome: Industrial cooling water; feature: Water cooling tower basin; material: Biofilm | place: United Arab Emirates | collected...
CGGCTGGCCGAAGCCGGCGTGGCCTTTGGCATCGCGCCGACCACCCGTTTCGCGGGCGAGCCGGGCGAGCAGAAAACCATGTTCGTGCGCGACCCCGCGGGCAACGCGCTGGAGTTCAAGGCCTTTGCCGACGACACAATGCTGTTTGCGCGTTAGCTCCCCACACGCCAGATTATGGATGATTGATTCGCCTTGTGATGGTGATCGAGACCCTTCGGCTCTTCGCAAACCACCTGTCGCCCCGTGCTTGACACGGGGCAAGGCTTTTCCCCTCGCTGGAACCTAGCCTAGCCCCGTGTCAAGCACGGGGCGACGTCACAAAAATGCGGCTGGCCCTGTAAGTGGGCAACAGGGAGGTCATCGGTCATGGCCCGGCGCGACGACGAGCTTAACCAATGACGATCCCCTCTCAAACTTCCATCCCGGCGAGCAGCCTTGGCAGATCGCCCGCTTCGCCACGCGCCTGCTCCATGAAAAAGCGCTTGAGGAACGGCGTGCGCTGGACCGCGCCCAGCCCCGCCCGGCGAACTGCCGACGCGGCACCCCCTGGCACACCGAACAGGCGGGTCAGGCCATCGGTCGCGAGCGCGACCAGCATATTGTCCAGCCCGCGCCACCGCTGATAGCGCGCCAGCAGCGCCGCATCGCCGAGGTCGAGGCCAAGCCTGGTTCCTTCCACCAGCACTTCGGCGAGTGCGGCGACGTCGCGCAGGCCAAGGTTGAGGCCCTGACCCGCGATCGGGTGAATGCCGTGCGCGGCATCGCCCACCAGCACCAGCCGGTCGGCGACCAGCGCCGCGGTGCGGTGAAAGCCGAGCGGCCAGGACTGTCGCGACGCAATCAGTTCGACACCACCCAGCACCCCGCCCATGCATTTCACGAGTTCGGCGGTGAAGCCGCGATCGCCCAGCTTCATCAGCGCCGGGCCGCGCGTCTCGCTCACGCTCCACACAAAGGCAGAGCGGTGCCGTCCGTCGGCCAGATCGTTCAGCGGCAGGATCGCGAACGGCCCCTCGCTATAGAAAATCTCATAGGCAATATTGTTGTGGGGCTTTTCATGCGCGATGCCGCCGATCAGCGCATGGTGGCGATAGGACCATTGCGCGATGGTAAAACCCGCCGCGTCGCGCGTCGGTGACCGCCGCCCCTCGCACACCGCGAGCAGCGGAGCGGCCAGCGTAGTGCCATCTGCCAGCATCACGGTAACGCCGTGCGGTCCGCGATCCTGCCGCGCCACTTGCGCCGGGGCGATCAGGCGGATGAGCGGCGAGTCGGTCACTGCCTGCGCTAGTGCCAGCCGCAACTCGCGGTTTTCGACCATGTGGCCAAGCGCGCCGTCATCCTCCGTCGGCACAAAGTCCAGCTCCCCGGCCTTGAGCGCGTCGCTGACCCAGATTTGCCGGATGGGGCAGGCCAATGGGGCGAGCCGGTCGGTCAGGCCCAGCACGTCGAACATTCGCCAGCTCGCACTGGCGATCGCGGTCGCGCGGCCATCGAAATCCGGGGCGATGCTGCCCAGCGGGTCGGCCGGATCGACAATGGTGGACGACAGGCCATGGCGCGCGAGCGCGATGGCCAGTGTCTGACCGATCAGGCCGCCGCCCGAGATGATGACGTCGCTCGATAGGTTTTCTGCCATATCCGTCCACTACTCCGCGCACCGCCTCGACGCAATGCCGCGCCGCTCCCTTGACGCAGACTCGCCGGGCCGTGCATAGCCGAACGCGCGCGGCGTTAACCTTTGCCGCGGCGAGGGGAACGGGGAGCAAGATGGCGAGCCAGCGGGCAGGCCACAGGACCGCGATGAAGCGCACTAACTGGCGGACGACCTTCCGCCAGAGCCTGACGCGCATCGGCACGCTGGCGGGGGCGGTGGCCCTGTTTGCCTTCACCCTTTTTCTGGCGCTGGCACTCCTGACCTATGATGGCAACGACGACGCCATTCACACCGCGGCGGGCGGCGTTACCGGCAACTGGATGGGCGGCGCGGGGGCAGTCATTGCCGAAGCCCTGCTGTTCGTCGGCGGGATCGGCGCGGTCCTGCTTGTGCCGCTGATCGCCGTTTTTGCCGTGCGGATGTGGCAGGGGGCGGATCAGCCGCGCTGGAAACGCCAGCTCGTCCTGCTGTTGGCCGCCATGCTGATGGTCGGGCTGGCGGGCGAGCTATGGTCCCCGGCCAGCAATGCCGCGCTGCCCGCCGGGTGGGGCGGGATCGCCGCCCTGCTCATCGGGCCTGAGGTCGCGCCGCTGTTCGGCCTGGTCGTACAGCCGTGGGCCGCGCTGCTGCGCTTCGCCGCCATCCTGCTGCTGGCCGGCACGGGGCTGTGGCTGGCGTGGCGCGCCCTGATGCTGCCCGAGGGCTGGACGCTATGGCCGCGCGCCGCGATGGATGACGACGAAGCCCCGTTCGATGCTCCATCCCCCGCGCCGCTGTCCGAAAAATCTCCTGGCCTGGTTGCCAAGGTCATCCGTCCCCGCCCGCGTGCACCCAGCGAGCCGCGCGCACCGGTGGAAATCAGCGATCCCGTGCGGCAAAGCGCCCCCGCGCCGCGCGCCAAGCCGGCTCGGCAGAACGAGCTGTTCGCCCATTACCAGCTTCCGGCGCTCGACCTTCTTTCCGCCCCGCCGCCGCGCACCGGTGCAACGATCGACAAGGCGGCGCTGGAACGCAACGCCCGCCTGCTCGAATCGGTGCTGGAGGATTTTCAGGTCAAGGGCGTCGTTACCGCCGTCCGCCCCGGCCCGGTCGTCACCATGTACGAACTCGAACCCGCGCCGGGAACGAAGGCGAGCCGGGTGTCGAACCTGGCCGACGACATCGCGCGCAACATGTCGGCGCTGTCCGCGCGCATCGCCCCCATTCCAGGCCGCAGCGTCATCGGCATCGAGCTGCCCAATGCGAAGCGCGAGGCGGTGGTGCTTCACGAAATGATCGGCAGCGCGCTGTTTCAGGAACAGACGGGGCAACTGCCCATTATATTGGGCAAGAATATCAGCGGCGACCCGGTCATCGCCGATCTTGCCCCCATGCCCCATTTGCTGATCGCTGGGACGACGGGGTCTGGTAAGTCGGTCGGGCTGAACGCGATGATCCTGTCGCTGCTCTATCGCCTTGGCCCTGACCAGTGCCGCCTGATCATGATCGATCCCAAGATGCTGGAGCTGTCGGTCTATGACGGCATCCCGCATCTGCTTGCGCCCGTCGTGACCGAGCCGGCAAAGGCGATTCGCGCGCTCAAATGGGCGGTTGAGCAGATGGAGGACCGTTACCGCATGATGTCCTCGCTCTCGGTCCGCAACCTTGCGAGCTATAACGAAAAAGTGCGCGGCGCGCTGGCGAAGGGCAAGTCGCTGGGGCGGCGCGTGCAGACGGGCTATGATCCCGAAACCGGCCAGCCGATCTATGAGGAAGAGACACTGGATTACCAGCCGCTGCCGCAGATCGTAGTGGTGGTCGACGAACTCGCCGATCTGATGATGACGGCGGGCAAAGAGGTCGAATTCCTGATCCAGCGGCTCGCGCAAAAGGCGCGCGCGGCGGGCATCCACCTGATCCTCGCGACGCAGCGCCCGTCGGTCGACGTCATCACCGGCGTCATCAAGGCAAACCTGCCGACGCGCATTTCGTTCAACGTCACATCCAAGATCGACAGCCGCACCATTTTGGGTGAGGCCGGGGCCGAACAGCTGCTGGGCAAGGGCGACATGCTTTATGTCCCCGGCGGCAAGCAGATCACCCGCATCCACGGCCCCTTCGTGTCGGACGACGAGGTGCGCAGCGTCGCCGACCATTGGCGCACGCAGGGCCAGCCTGACTATGTCGATTCGGTGACCGAAGAGCCGGAGGATGGCGGCTTCGCCCTCGACGGTGCGCCGGTGGGCGAGGACAGCGCCGAAGACCGCATGTACGGCAAGGCCAAACAGATCGTCATCGAAAGCCAGAAGGCATCGACAAGCTGGCTGCAACGGCAGCTGCGCATCGGGTACAACAGCGCGGCGCGGCTGATCGACCGTCTGGAGGAAGACGGAATCATCGGCGCGCCCAACCATGTCGGCCGCCGCGACGTGCTGGTGGACCGGAACGGCTTTCCGCGGTGAGGTCCTTAAGACGTCATTGCGAGTGTGGCGAAGCAATGACGAGCATGGCAATTCACCCGTCATTCAACGCCCAAGGTTAATGAAGACCCGATGACCAAAACTCTGACCCCCCTTCGCGCGGCCCTTGCCGTCGTTGTCCTCGGCCTCACCGGTGCAGCCGTCGCCCCCGCGCTTCAGGCCCAGTCGGCTCCCGCCCCGGCGCTGTCCGCCGTGCAGGCACATCTGCGCGCGACCAGTTCGATGATCGCCGATTTCGTTCAGACCGATCGCAACGGCCAGCGGCTGACCGGCAAGCTGACGCTGCGCCGCCCCGGCAAAATCCGCTTCGAATATCAAAAGGGTGTTCCTTTGCTGATCGTCGGCGACGGCAATTCGCTGACGATGATCGACTATGAAGTGCGCCAGGTTCAGCGCTGGCCCGTCAAAAATTCGCCGCTGACCGTGCTGCTCGATCCGACGCGCGACCTCACCGGTTTTGGGCGTGTCGTGCCCACGGGCGATCCCGATGTCATCAGCGTCGAGGTGCGCGATCCCAAACGACCGGAGTTTGGCACCATTACCATGGTGTTCACCCGCGACGCTGCCGCGCCCGCCGGGCTGCGGCTGCGCGGCTGGGTCGCGCTCGATGCCAAGAACAACCGGACGCGCATCGACCTCAACAATCAACGCTTCAACGTTCCGGTTGCCGATTCGGCGTTTCGCTGGACCGATCCGCGTCCACGCCGCCAACCGAAATAACGATTCGTCGCTGCCCCCGCCCGGCTGCCCGCAATGCGCTCCATTCTGTTCAGCTTCGCGACAGGGAACGGGCGATATCAAAGCATCAAGAGGACGGCGTGAACGCGTCACCAATGCAGGGTTTCCCCCCTGTTGCCCCTGCGGCGGCGCGAGCAGTCTTCTTTCAAGAGCGTGACGAACGCTAGCCTTGAACCCCCGTTCCACCGCCCCTGGGACGGGGGTTTATGATTCCGCCGCACCGCAGTTGCACCCCGCACGCCGCACCGATAGAGCGGTTGGCCATGACCATCAGCATCGCATCATGGAACATCAACAGCGTGCGCGCGCGCATCGACATCGTCGGCCGCTTCCTGCGCGATGTGGCCCCTGACATCTTGTGCCTTCAGGAAACGAAGGTCGAATGTGGACTGTTCCCGCACCCGGCCTTCGCCGCGCTCGGCTATAATCACGTCATCACCCATGGCCAGCGGATGCATCACGGCGTGGCGATCATCAGCAAAATTCCGCTGACCGACATCAGCAAGCACGACTGGCAGGCGAATGGCGAAGCGCGGCATGTCGGCGCGCTGCTGCCTGGCGGGGTAAGGCTGGAAAATGTCTATATCCCGGCGGGCGGCGATATTGCCGATCGCGCCATCAACCCGAAATTCGGGCAAAAGCTGGATTTCCTCGAACGCATGATCGGCTGGTCGGGCGCGCTGGCCGCGCCGACGATTTTGGTGGGCGACTTTAACGTCGCACCGCATGAAAGCGATGTGTGGAATCACAAGGCGCTGCTCGACGTCGTCAGCCACACCCCGATCGAGGTGGAGACGCTGGCCCGGTTGCAGGCGGCGGCGAACTGGGTCGACCTGGGCCGCCATTTCACTCCGGCGCCCCAGCGGCTCTACACCTGGTGGAGCTACCGTGCCAAGGATTGGGCGGCGAGCGACCGGGGGCGGCGGCTCGACCATATGTGGGCGACGCCCGACGTGGCCCCCCGTGCGGTCGCGCACCGCATTCACGAGCCGTGCCGGAGCTGGGAAAAGCCCTCGGACCATATCCCGCTGGTGACGGAGTTCGCGTTTTGAACGACGCCGCGCGGCGGGCGGCGAAGGGCGCGGACGCGCTGCGGCGCGGCTGGTCGGTCCGGATTGGCGCGCTCGACCTCATGGCCGTGGAAAGTGCGGACGCGGCGGCGCTGGCGGCGTTCGGCGGCAGCGACCTGCTGATTTCCGGCGAGCGTGCGGCCACCCTCAAGCTCACCAACCAGCGCGCCGCCGCCGTGCCCGGGCCGGTGCGGATCGCGGGCGCGGCGACCAGCGTCAGCGCTGCGCTCGCCATAGCCGACCCCGCGCTCGACCTGGCCCATCCGCTGAAAGGTCCGTTCACAACGGTGACCGTGGGCGACGATGCCGCAGCACAGGGGGCGGTTACGCTCGCCCGGCATATCGGCATTTTGCCCGCCGTCTTCGTTCGCGCGGGCGGCGGCACGGTGGAGGCGGAGATGGAGCCGGGCGATATCGCCGCGCTGCTCGACCCCGCCCGGCTGGTCATCGCAACCCGCGCGCGCCTGCCGGTGGCGGCGGCGGAGACGGCGGAAATCATCGCCTTTCGCTCCCCTGAAGAGGCGTCGGACCATGTCGCGCTGGTCATCGGACGACCGACCGCCGCGCCGCCGGTGGTGCGGCTGCACAGCGAATGCCTGACCGGCGATGTGCTGGGCAGCCTCAAATGCGACTGCGGGCCGCAATTGCACGGCGCGCTCGCGGCGATGGCCGCCAACGACTGGGGCATCCTTCTTTATTTACGGCAGGAGGGACGCGGGATCGGCCTGGTTAACAAGCTGCGCGCCTATGCGCTGCAGGATCAGGGCTTTGATACGGTGGATGCCAATATCCGGCTGGGCTTTCCGGTGGAGGCACGCGATTTTTCGATTGCCGCGCGGATGCTGACCCTGCTCGGCCGGACGACGATCCGGCTGATGACCAACAATCCGGAAAAGGTCGCGCGGCTCCAGGCCGAAGGGATCGACGTGACCGAACGCATCCCCCTCGCCCTGCCCGCCAACCCGCACAATGCGGTCTATCTGGCGACCAAAAGGGACCGCACCGGGCATCAGTTGTAACAGAAGGCGTAGCGCCTGAGAAATTGGGGACTGTCCCCATTTTTTGCATTCACATTGGCCGGGTGCACGGCTGCTTTAGGGCGTGATAAGATGAGATTGACCATAGCGTCATGCTGAACTTGTTTCAGCATCCATGGCGCAGTTTCTCCACCTTGCGCCATGAACCCTGAAACAAGTTCAGGGTGACGATACAAGCTAACGTCGTCACAATCTAATGCACGAACCGCGCCACCACATCGCGATAACTGCGCGACACTTTGACCTGTGCGCCCGATCCCAGCACCAGGAAACATTCGCCGTTGGTGTGCGGCTTCACCTGCTTGACCTGGCTGAGGTTGACGATGGTCGAACGATGGACGCGCTGGAAATTGCGGGGGTCGAGCCGCTTTTCCAGATCCTTCATCGTTTCGCGCAGGATCAGCGAATTATCGGCGGTATAGATGCACATATAATCGCCCGCTGCATCGATGCGTTCGATGCTGTCGACGTCGACCCGGAAAATCTGCCCGCGATCCTTGATGTTGATCAGCTTTTCGTAGCGATCCGACGAGGGCGCCTCCACCGGGGTTTCGACCAGCGTGTCGGGCGCAATTTCGGCGATCACTTCTTTCAGCCGCTCCGCCTCGGCCGCGCCGCGCCGTTCGGACAGGCGCTGGCGCACCCGGTCCAGCGCGTCGGCCAGCCGCTCGGGCTCCACCGGCTTGACCAGATAGTCGACCGCCTGCGCCTCGAACGCGCGGATCGCATGGTCGCTGTACGCGGTGACGAACACCACGAGCGGGGGTTCGACGTCCATCAACCCTTGCAGCACCGAAAAACCGTCGAACCCCGGCATCTGGATGTCGAGGAAGACGAGGTCGGGTTTGTGCGTCTTGATCTTGCGAATGGCCTCGCGCCCGTTCTGGGCCGTATCGACGATGTCGATGTCGCCATGCGGTTCGAGCCGCAGTTGCAGCCCCTGAATCGCCAGCTTTTCATCGTCCACCAGCATGGTGCGTATGGTCATGCGCGCGTCGTTCCGATCTTTATCCGTTACGCCGCCTGAAAGGGCAGCTCGATCACGACAAGAAATCCGCCTTCGGGACCGGAACGCACATCAAACCGGCTACGTTCGCCAAACGCCTGCGTCAGCCGGTCGCGAATATTGGCAAGGCCGACCCCGGTGGAATCCGTCGTGACCGGCAAACTGGGTGCGGTAGGCACCGATGACAATCCCGGACCCGTGTCCGACACGGTGATCCGCACATTTTGACCGGCGAGTTGCGCCGCGACGGTGATATCCGCCCCTTCTTCCTGCGGCGAGACAGCATATTTGATCGCATTTTCGATCAATGGCTGAAGCAGGAGCGACGGCAGGCGCGCCTGTTCGACCGCCGGATCGATGCTGAAATGCGGACGCAGCCGTTCCTCGAACCGCATCTTCTCTATCTCCAGATAGAGTTTCAGCGTCTCGACCTCCTGCGCCAGCGTCACCTGTGCCGTCGGTTCGTTGGCGAGCGTATAGCGCAGGAAGGACGACAGGCGCGACAGCATCGCATTGGCGGGCTGCGTCTGCTTGAGCAGCACCAGCGTCGAAATGCTATTCAGCGTGTTGAACAGAAAGTGGGGGTTGAGCTGATAGCGCAGCATGGCCAGCTGCGCCGAGGCGGCCTGCGCCTCCAGCCGGAGCATGCGGTCCTGCTGTTCCTCCAGCTTCAGATAATAGTTGATGGCGTAATAAAGCGCCGACCATGCCCCGATGGACGTGGCGTTGATATAGAAGGCAAAGAGGAACAGGCTGGTAAAGGCAACGCCGTTGTCCGGATTCTGAATCTGTGCGATCCACGCGTCGATAAAGGCCCACAGACCCGTCGCAAGCCCCGCGAGCACGAACGACATGCTCCACATCCACAGCGCGCGCCGATCGATCAGCTGGCGGTAAAAGACCGACAGCAACAGGGTCAGCGAAAAACCCGTGATCGCCGAAATCGTCTGCGGGATCAGAAAGCTCAGCGGCTGGCCGTTGGCGATGCCCGAGATGCCGCGCAGCCCCAGCCAGGCCAGCCACCCCAGCGTCTGGAGCCGCCAGAAGGCGCGCACCTTGTCATCGAAAAAGGGACCAGGGGTGGTTGAAAGCGTCAGCAGCGACATGGGCGCAGGGTCGTCCGGGGTCAGCGCGCGGTCATTCGGCAGCGGCAACCAGGGTGCGCGCAGTGCCGACCGGCTGGACCTCAGCCCGATGTTTCCAGCACAATTCGGCATGGCCAAGGGAACGGCCGTCGTGCGCCTGCAGCGCAACGGTGCGAATCGGCTGTTCATCGCGCTTGTCGACCAGCACAGGGGTGGAAGGCACGCCAGCGCCCCATTTTTCACCCCATTGGCGCAGCGCAATCATCGCCGGCAGCAGATCCATGCCCTTGCCCGTCAGCGCATAATGCACCTTGCGCCGGTCACATTCCATCACCTGACGTTCCAGCACGCCATGTTCGACGAGCCGGGCGAGCCGATTCGACAGGATATTGCGGGCGATGCCCAGCACCTGTTGAAACTCCTCGAAATGATGGACGCCATTGAAGGCGGCGCGCAGGATCATGAACGACCAGCGTTCGCCCATCGCCTCCAGCGCGACGGGCAGGGCACAGTTCAGACCCTCGGCTTCGCTCAGCGGTTCGCGTAACTCTCCCATAACCCTGCTTCTAACGCAAAAATGCGCGCTGTCACAGAAAAGTCTGATGGCGCAGCACCCGCAGCATGTGCCAGCCAAGGCGCGGCAGGGCAGTCAACACCGCCGGCGGGTCGAGCCGCAGCGCGCGCGCAAGCAGGTCGAGCCGCAACCGGCGATGGTTACGCTGAAACAGCCCGATCAGCGCACGGGCACGCTGCGGTCCGGGGATGTGCGGGGTCAGCGCGTCGAGCACCACCGTGGTCGTCATCGCCTGAACCGCCGCTGCCCTGCTGCTGGTCAGGCTGCGCGGATGCTTGCGATAAAGATAGAGGTCTTCGGCCACATGATAGAAGCGGTAATGCGCCGCGGCGCGCAGCCAGAAGTCATAATCCTCCGCCCCGAACAGGTCGGGGTCATAGCCGCCCAGCGCAAAATCGACCTCGCGCCGATACAGGAAGCTCGCGCCGACATTGTTGCCAAGGATGAGGTCGCTGACCGGCCCGACCCGGACGCGCTCTCCCGGTTGGCCATCGGGGTCGATGATGCGATAGTCGCTATGGGCGACCGCATGGCCTGGATGCGCATCGAGCGCGGCGACCAGCACCTCCAGCATCGCCGGGCGCAGGACATTGTCGTCGGAGGTCCAGCTGAAATAGTCCCCCCGCGCCCGTGCGAACCCGGCGTTCAACGCGGCGGGAAGGCCGACATTGCGGTCCAGCCGCATCACCGCAATGCGCGCGTCCGCCGCAGCAGCCGCCGCCAGTATCTGCGGCGAGGCATCGCTAGACGCATCATCGACGCAGATCAGTTCGTAATCGGTGAAACTCTGGGCCGCGATCGACGCGAGCGCTTCCCCCAGATAGGCAGCACCGTTGTGGACGGGAAGCACCAGCGAGACCCGGGGTGGCTGTACTGTCGGGTTTACGCTGCTCATGTCCGGATCCTGTGGCGGCTTGCTTCCGGGCCGACCTGCCGCCAACCGCACTAGTTATTCCGCCCGACCCGCGCAACTTTCGCTTGCGTCGCTCGGCGCTTGCGGGACAATTGGGACATGCTGCGCCAATATGAACTTGTGGAACGCATCCGCGACTATGACCCGGACGCCGACGAGGCGCTGATCAACCGTGCCTATGTGTTCACGGTACAGAAGCACGGCAGCCAGCTGCGGGCGTCGGGGGACCCCTATTTTAGCCATCCGGTCGAGGTGGCGGGCATATTGACCGAGCTGAGGCTCGATACCGAAAGCATCATCACCGCGCTGCTGCACGATACACTCGAAGATACGCTGACCACGCCGGAGGAGATCGAGCGGCTGTTTGGCGGCAATGTCGCGCGGCTGGTCGATGGGGTGACGAAGCTCAGCAAGATCGAGGCGCAGACGGAAAACGAGCGCGCCGCCGAAAACCTGCGCAAATTCCTGCTCGCCATGTCGGACGATATTCGCGTGCTGCTGGTGAAGCTGGCCGACCGGCTGCACAATATGCGCACGCTGCACCATATCAAGGATCCGCTGAAGCGGCGGCGCATCGCCAAGGAGACGATGGACATCTATGCCCCGCTCGCCGAGCGGATCGGCATGTATGAATATATGCGCGAGATGCAGCTGCTCGCCTTTCGCGAGCT
>ERZ1066122.2705-NODE-2705-length-11206-cov-6.607031_pt1 | contig 11206 bp, 10 predicted proteins | sample MGYA00382769_ERZ1066122 | MGnify/ENA primary metagenome ERZ1066122 (study PRJEB33369, sample SAMEA5778352) | biofilm metagenome | biome: Industrial cooling water; feature: Water cooling tower basin; material: Biofilm | place: United Arab Emirates | collected...
GTCCAGCCCCATGTCGCGATAGACGCTGCGGTCCTCGTCCCAGTTCGCCTCGACCTTGACGTGCAGGAACAGGTGGACCTTGCGGCCGAGCAGCTCGCTTAATTCCGCGCGGGCCTTTGCGCCGATTTCCTTGATCCGTGCGCCGCCTTTGCCCAGCACGATCGCGCGCTGGTTGTCGCGGGCAACGAAGATTTGCTGGTGGATTTCCGCGCTGCCATCGGGGCGCGTCTTGAACAATTCGGTTTCGACTGTCGATTGATAGGGTAGTTCCTCGTGCAGCTGGCGGAACAGCTGTTCGCGGGTGATTTCCGCGGCGAGCATGCGTTCGGGCGCGTCGCTGACCTCGTCCTCCGGGAAATGCCATTCGCCCTCCGGCATGCGGGCGGCGAGGTTGGCTTTCAGTTCGGCAACGCCGTCGCCGGTGCCCGCGCTGATAAAGAAAATCTCCGCGAAGGGCGCGCGGGCCGCCATGTCCTCCGCCAGCGTCAGCAGCTTGTCCTTCCGGGCCAGATCGACCTTGTTAAGCGCGAGGATCAGGGGTTCTTTCCGATCCTTCAGCCCGGCGACGATGCGGTCGACCTTTTCCCCGACCTTGGCTACCGCATCGACGACCAGCACGATGGCCTCGGCGGAATCGATGCTGCCCCAGGCGGCGGCGACCATCGCGCGGTCGAGGCGGCGTTCGGGCGCAAAAATGCCGGGCGTGTCGATAAGGACGATCTGGGTGTCGCCGTCCATCGCCACGCCCATCAGGCGGGTGCGCGTCGTCTGCGCCTTGGGGCTGACAATCGCGACCTTCTGTCCGACCAGTGCGTTCACCAGCGTCGATTTGCCCGCATTGGGCGCGCCGACAACGGCGACGAAACCGCAGCGATGGGTCATTCGCCTGTTCCTTCCAGCTTTGCGAGCAGGGCCGCCGCCGCGGCCTTTTCGGCGGCCTGTTTGCTGGCACCCTCCGCGCTGACCTCCGCCAGTTTGCCGATGCTGACACGCACGGTGAAGCGCGGGGCGTGGTCCGGCCCGTCACGGCTCACGATGCTGTATTCGGGCGGGCGGCGGCCGCGCGCCAGCGCCCATTCCTGAAGCGCGGCCTTGGGATGCTTGGGCGCGGCGACCTGCCCCGCGATCATCGGCTCCCACTGTGCGAGGATGAAGGCGCGGGCGGCGTCCATCCCGGCATCGATGAACAGCGCGCCGATCAGCGATTCCATCACATCGCCAGCGATATTGTCGCTATGGCGCCCGCCGTCACCCACCGCCTGCGGCCCCAGTTCGACAAGCGCGGGCAGATCCAGCTCGCGGGCGACCACGGCGCAGGCTTCCCCCGACACCAGCGCGTTGAAGCGCGACGACAGCTCGCCCTCCGGCGCGACCGGATAACGGGCGTAAAGCTCGGCGGCGATGGTCAGGCCAAGGACGCGGTCGCCCAGAAACTCCAGCCGCTGATAATCCGCCTTGCCGCTGCTGCCATGGGTCAGTGCCTGGACATACAGGTCTAGGTCGCGCGGTGCCTGGCCGGTGATGCGCGCCAGCGCAGCGGGCAGGGTGTCGCGGTTCAAAATCCGTCCCCGACACGGTCCCAGCGCGCGGCGGTGATCCAGCTGATCGGGTTGAACCAGCTCGCCGAACCGTCGGTGGAGAACATGCCGACCAGCGCCTTGCCGACCAGATTATCCTCTGGCACCAGCCCGATTCCTGCGCCTTCGACCGCTGGAAAGCGGCTGTCGCTGCTGCGGTCGCGGTTGTCGCCCATCAGGAACAACTGCCCCGCCGGCACCACGGTCAGCGGGAAATTGTCGGCTTCCGACGTGATGAGGTCGAGCGTGGCATAACGGGTGCCATCGGGCAGGGTTTCGCGATATTGCGGATAACGGCACTGGCGCTCGCCGTCTTTGCTCAATTCCTCGAACTGCATGGCGAAGCAGGGCAGGCCGCCGGTCAGGCGTGCGGCGTCGATCATGTTCTGCGTCACCGGAATGACCAGATCGGCCATTTTTTCGCGCGGCAACGCCTTGCCGTTCAGCCAGACGACGCCGTCGCGCACCTCGATGCTGTCGCCGGGCAGGCCGATGACGCGCTTGATATAATCGACGCTGTTGCCCGGCGGCGCCTTGAACACCGCGACATCGCCGCGCTCCGGCGTGCGGGCGAACACCCGGCCGGGGATCAGCGGCGCGCTGAACGGCAGGCTGTGCTTCGAATAGCCATAAGCCATTTTGTTGACGAGCAGATAGTCACCGATCAACAGCCGGGGTTGCATCGATTCCGACGGAATGTTGAACGGCGACAGGAAAAAGCTGCGGAAAATCACAACCGCGACGATCAGCCACGCGAGGAAGCGGACGGTGTCGATGGCCTCTTCCTTCGCGCTCATCGGTTCGGGCGCGGGGGGCGGGGCAGAGGGCAGGGTGTCGGCGGTCGCTACGGCTTCGGTCATGGCGCGGCCTTGGCGGGTAAAGGCGGCGCGGGTCAAGCAAATATGGGAATAGGTGCTGGCACATGGCGGCTGGGCGGCTTAGAGAATGGTGGGTTCATACAGCTACTGCGATAAAGACCCTCGTCACCCTGAACTTGTTTCAGGGGCCATGGCGCAAAGATGGAAATATTGTGCCATGGATGCTGAAGCAAGTTCAGCATGACGAATTAACAACAGATGGTATCACGCACTTTCCGCGCAGATGCCATACCACTGCCATTTGGAAGGACGAACATGACCGCGCTCGATGCTGCCTGGACGGGGCTGGCCGAATGGCAACCACAGCGGATCGCCGATCTGGTCGCGCAAGAGGGCCAGGCGCGGCTCGACCGCCTTGTCCGCCACGTCGCCGACATCCGGTTCGATTTTGTCAAGACGCACCTTGACGATACTGCGCTCGCCGCGCTGGCCGCCATTGCCGAGGCGGGGGACTATGCCGGGCGACGCCGCGCGCTGTTTGCGGGTGAGATCGCGAACCCGACCGAGGGCCGCGCCGCCGAACATACCGCCGAACGCGGCGAGGGCGCCCCGGACAGCGTGCACCGCGCGCAAATGTTTCACCAGCGCATGCGCCTGCTCGTCGATGCGATCGAAGGCGGGGCCTTTGGCGAAGTGCGCCATCTGCTCCACATCGGCATTGGCGGGTCGGCGCTGGGGCCGGACCTGTTGATCGATGCGCTGGGACGGCGGGCGGACCGTTATGAGGTGGCCGTCGTGTCGAACGTCGACGGCGCGGCGTTGCAGGCGGTATTCGACCGCTTCGACCCGGCGACGACGATGATCGCGGTCGCGTCGAAAACCTTTACCACGACCGAGACGATGCTGAACGCCGCATCGGCATTGCAATGGCTGGAGGAAAATGGCGTCGCCGATCCGTTCGGACGCGTGATTGCGCTGACGGCCAGTCCCGACAAGGCGGTCGAATGGGGCGTTGATGAAACCCGCGTCCTGCCGTTTGCGGAGACGGTCGGCGGGCGTTATTCGCTATGGTCGTCGATCGGCTTTCCGGCGGCGCTGGCGCTGGGCTGGGATGCGTTCGAAGAAATGCTGGAGGGCGCGGCGGAGATGGACCGCCACGTTCGCCTGACCGATGGAGCGGACAATGTCGCCCTGCTCGCGGCATTCGTCGACCAGCTTTATGCCAACCGGCTGGGGTGCCAGACCCGCGCGCTGTTCGCCTATGATGAACGGCTGCGGTTGCTGCCCAGCTATTTGCAGCAGCTGGAGATGGAATCGAACGGCAAGGCGGTCGACCTGGCGGGCCAGCCGGTGCCGCGCCCGACCGCGCCGATCACCTGGGGCGGGGTTGGCACCGACGCGCAGCATGCGGTGTTTCAGCAGCTGCATGAGGGAACGCATCTGGTCCCCACCGAATTCGTCGTCGCGCGCGAACCGGGCCATCATCTCGACCCCGCGCATCATGAAGCGCTGGTCCAGAATTGCATCGCGCAGGGCGCGGCGCTGATGGCCGGGCGGGGCCATGCCGACGGCGCGCGCGCCTATCCCGGCGACCGGCCCTCGACCACCATCCTGCTCGATCAGGTCAGCCCGCACAGCCTGGGCGCGCTGCTGTCCTTCTATGAACACCGCACCTTTGCCAATGCGGTCATGCTGGGCATCAACCCGTTCGACCAGTTCGGCGTCGAGCTTGGCAAGGAAATGGCCAAGGCGGTTGGCGAAGGCGGCGGTGATTTCGACATCGCGACCCGCGCGTTGATGGCCGCCGCGCTGGACGATCCATCACTGTGATCGACACGCTCGGTTAGGCGAAAGACGATTTCAATCCCATATCAGCGTAACCGGCAATGCGCCGGCAACGAAAGACTGCGGCATGAGCGAGTTTGATTTCGACCTGTTTGTTATCGGGGCAGGGTCCGGCGGGGTGCGGGCATCGCGCATCGCGGCCAGCCACGGCGCGCGCGTTGCGGTGGCGGAGGAATATCGCGTCGGCGGCACCTGTGTCATCCGTGGCTGCGTTCCCAAGAAACTCTTGGTCTATGGATCGCATTTTGCCGAGGATCTGGCCGATGCACAGCGCTTCGGGTGGAATACGGACGGTGCAACCTTCGACTGGCCGACGCTGCGCGACAATGTCGCGGCGGAGGTGAACAGGCTGGAGGGCCTTTATGGTCAGACGCTGTCGAACAACCAGGTCACGCTGTTCGACCAGCGCGCGACGGTCGCGGGGCCAAACCGCGTGGCGCTGGCCGATGGGCGTGAGGTCAGCGCGGCCAACATCCTGATCGCCACCGGTGCCCGCCCACTCATCCCCGATGTGCCCGGCGCGGAGCATGGCATCAGCTCGAACGAGGTGTTCCATCTGGAAACGCTGCCCCGCCGCGCGGTCATTGCCGGCGCGGGTTATATCGCCAATGAATTTGCGGGAATTTTCCACGAACTGGGCGTTGCGGTGACGCTGGTGACGCGCGGCGACCGGATGCTGCGCAGCTATGACCATGAAATCGTCGACCGGCTGGTGGACATCAGCCGGGCCAAGGGCATCGATATCCGCTTCGATTTTCCCTTCAAGGCCATCGACCGCAACGCCGATGGCACGCTGACCGTGCGGGGCGGCGACGCGGGCGACATCGAAACCGACCTTGTCCTGTTCGCGATCGGCCGCGTGCCGAACAGCGCGGGGCTGGGGCTGGAGGCACTCGGCGTTGCCCTCGGCCCGGACGGGACGGTGATGGTGGACGATATGAGCCGCACCAGCGTTCCCGGCATTTTTGCCGTGGGCGACGTCACCAACCGGGTCCAGCTGACCCCCATCGCGATCCGCGAGGGGCATGCGCTGGCCGACACATTGTTCGGCGGCAAACCGCGCAGCGTCGATTATCGCAGCATCCCGACGGCGGTGTTCGCCAACCCCCCGCTCGCGGGCGTCGGCCTGACCGAAGAAGCGGCGCGCGCGGCGGTGGCGAATGTTCAGGTCTATCGCTCCGATTTTCGTGCGATGAAGAATGTGCTCGCCGGACGCAACGAGCGCGCGCTGTACAAGATGATTGTCGATGGCGACACCGACCGTGTGCTCGGCCTGCACATCATCGGACCGGACAGCGGCGAGATTTTGCAGGCCGCCGCCATTGCGGTGAAGGCCGGGCTGACCAAGGCCGCGTTCGATGACACGGTCGCCCTGCACCCCAGCATGGCCGAGGAACTGGTGCTGATGAAGTGATGCGTTGCGGATTGCAACCGGTCTTGATATCTGGATGCCATCCGCCCGTACAAGCGAGCGGAATGTGGGAGAAGGGCAATGGCGGGCACGGTTCTGGTCACCGGCGGTTCGGGCTACATCGCAGGGTTCATCATTCGCCAGCTGATCGCAGAGGGCTGGACGGTGAACACCACCATCCGCAACCTGACGCGCGAGGCAGAGGTGCGGGGGTGGCTCGCGGTCGATGACAGCAAACTGAACTTTTTCGCCGCCGACCTTATGTCCGACGATGGCTGGGCCGACGCGGTGGCGGGGTGCAGCCATGTCGCGCATGTCGCCTCGCCGTTGCCGTCCAACGCGCCCACCAGCGATGACGAGTTGATCGTGCCCGCGCGAGAAGGGGCGCTGCGGGCGCTGCGCTTTGCCCATGCCGCCGGGGTCAAGCGCCTGGTGATGACCAGCTCGGTCGCCGCCATCGCCTATGGCCACGGGCGGGGGAAGCAGCACTTTACCGAAACCGACTGGACCAATGTCGACAGCCCCGATGCCTATGCCTATGTCAAGTCCAAGACCATTGCCGAACGCGCCGCGCGCGACTGGATGGCGGCGAACGGGGCGGGAATGGAATTTGTGACGGTCAATCCGTCGCTGGTGCTGGGGCCGCTGCTGACCGGCGATTTTTCGACCTCGCTGGAGGCGATCAAGAAACTGCTCGAAGGCTCGCTCCCCGGCCTCCCCAATTTCGGCTTTTCGGTCGTCGATGTGCGCGAGGTTGCGGACCTGCATGTCCAATGCCTGACCGCGCCGGACATGGCGGGCGAACGCTTCATTGCCGCCGGACCGTTCATGATGATGAAGGACGTCGCCGCGATCCTGAAGGATGGGTTGGGCGCGGATGCGCGCAAGGTGCCGACCCGGCGCCTGCCCGATTTCCTCGTCAAGCTGTCGGCGATGTTCGATCCCGTGGTGCGGCAGGTCGTCGGCGAACTCGGTAATGTGCGCGACACCTCTGCCGCTCACGCACTGGACCGGCTCGGCTGGAAAACCCGCGACGCGGGCGAGACGATCCTCGACACCGCGCGCGACATGATCCGGCTGGGCGTGGTGAAGGTTTAGCGCGTGTCTTGCCAAATCCCGTAACTCCCGCCATCGCCGTGCCAAGGCAACAGGCAAGGGAAGAGGCATGTCGGCGAACATTGCGGAAATGGAACGGCGGCGCGCGGCGGCGGCGCTGGGCGGCGGGCAAAAGCGGATCGACACCCAGCATGCCAAGGGCAAGCTGACCGCGCGCGAACGGCTCGACATTCTGCTCGACGAAGGTTCGTTCGAAGAGCTGGACATGTATGTCGAACATAATTGCACCGATTTCGGCATGCAGGATCAGGTCGTTCCCGGCGACGGTGTGGTGACGGGCAGCGGCACGATCAACGGCCGCCTCGTCTATGTCTTCAGCCAGGATTTCACCGTGTTCGGCGGCTCGCTGTCCGAACGCCATGCCCAGAAAATCTGCAAGGTGATGGACAAGGCGCTGCTAGTCGGCGCGCCGGTCATCGGCCTCAACGACAGCGGCGGCGCCCGCATTCAGGAAGGCGTGGCAAGCCTTGGCGGCTATGCCGAAGTGTTTCAGCGCAATGTGCTCGCAAGCGGGGTCGTGCCGCAAATCTCGCTCATCATGGGGCCATGCGCGGGCGGCGCGGTCTATTCACCCGCCATGACCGACTTCATCTTCATGGTGAAGGATTCAAGCTATATGTTCGTCACCGGCCCCGATGTGGTCAAGACGGTGACGAACGAAGTGGTGACGCAGGAGGAATTGGGCGGCGCGACCACCCACACCTCCAAATCGGGCGTTGCCGACGTGGCGTTTGAAAACGACATAGAGGCGCTGCTCGCCGCACGCGAATTTTTCGACTTCCTGCCGGAAAATAACAAGAGCGGCGTGCCCGTGCGCCCGACCAGCGACCCCTATGACCGGGTGGAGGAAAGCCTCGACACGCTGATCCCCGCCAGCGCCACCATGCCCTATGACATGCACGAGTTGATCCGCAAAACGGTCGACGAGGGCGATTTTTTTGAGGTGCAGCCGAACCATGCCGCGAACATCATCTGCGGTTTCGGGCGGATCGAGGGGCGCACAGTGGGCATCGTCGCCAACCAGCCGCTGGTGCTCGCGGGCGTGCTCGACATCAATTCCTCGAAGAAAGCGGCGCGGTTTGTGCGCTTCTGCGATGCGTTCGAAATTCCGATCGTCACCTTCGTCGACGTCCCCGGCTTCCTGCCCGGCACGAGCCAGGAATATGGCGGCATCATCAAACATGGCGCCAAACTGCTCTTCGCCTATGCCGAGGCAACGGTGCCAAAAATCACGGTCATTACCCGCAAGGCCTATGGCGGCGCGTATGACGTGATGGCGTCAAAGCATCTGCGCGGCGATTTGAACTACGCCTGGCCGACCGCCGAAATCGCCGTGATGGGCGCAAAGGGCGCGGTGGAAATCATCTTCCGCGGGCTGGATGCGGGGGAGCAGGCGGTGAAAACAGCCGAATATGAGGACCGCTTCGCAAACCCGTTCGTCGCGGCAAGCAAGGGGTTTATCGATGAGGTGATCCATCCGCGGAATACGAGGAAAAGAGTGGCGCTGGGGTTGCGGAAACTGCGGAATAAGGCGCTGGAGAATCCGTGGAAGAAGCATGATAACATACCGCTATGAGTGAGCCTCTGCTGATTGCCATTTTCGGTCTGCTGTCCGCCGCATTGGGGGCAGTGGTACATGCATTCTTCCAACGGTGGCAAACCAAAGATGACAATCTACGGAACCAGAAAATTGCTGCTTATGCGTCGTATTTTAATGGCGTAGCGCAGCAGTCACATGCTTTATCGTCAGACGAAATCGCTCGAAGCAATGCTGTAATCGCTGAGGCTAGAGGACGAATAGCATTATACGGTTCATCGGAAGTCATTGAAGCTATGGCGGCAGCTTTTCGTTGCGGCCCTATTCGCGATGAAGATGCAATGGTTCACGCGGTCATGATTAGAGCTATGCGAGCTGATGCCAACCTAGCTACCGGCAATCCGAGCGACCAAGCCTTGTTTGAATTGCTTTATGGAACCAGTGAGACGCGCAAATGATACTCGGCCGTCTAAACCGCATTGGCGTAAACACGCCCCAGCCTAAATTCTTTTGTCACCCCCGCGAAGGCGGGGGTCCATCACCGCTGGGTAAAATTTGATCGGCAGGGGATGGATTCCCGCCTTCGCGGGAATGACGAAAAAGGTTGAAGGTGCCTCATGAGACATTATAATGACCTTATAATGTGAAGGATTGCCCGCCATGCAAACCGAACGCGTGACCTATTTAACCAGCGCCGAACACAAGGCTCAGCTCGAAGCCTTTGCCAAAGCGCGCGGCGAGAGCGTCGGCAACGTCCTGCGCGAGGCGGCGCGGCAATATATTGCGCAGCCACGCGACCCGCGCGAAGAAGAGGCCGAACTTGCGGCAATGGTTGTAGAGGTGAACAAGGCCATCCCGAAAATGGAGGCGGCGCTCGACGAAATGAGCCGCAAAATGCGCGAAACGCATCGGGAAGTTGACCGGATGCTGCGTGAGATGGGCGCAAGATAATGAGCGCGATGAGCGACGCCTTCGCCGCGCTGAAAAATGTCATGCTCATGCAAGAGCGGATCGATGGCCTGCGTTCTGACCTGTCGCGTTCGGCCGACGATCTGCGCAGTCTGACCGAAAAGGTTCACTCGATCGACAAGCGCGTGCTCCGCATCGAGACGATGATCGAAATGTCGGGGCGCGTGAATGGTCAGCAGAGGATCGAAGGACAATGAAACTCACCCTCATAAGCCACATCGCTGTCGCGACGATCATTGCCGCTCCCGTTGCTGCCACTGCGCAAGAGCGGCCTTTCCCGGTCAAGCTCAGCTCCGAGTCCACCGCGCGTGACATGAGCGACGCGGTGATCGAGGCGTTTCGCCTACCCGCCGCATCCCGGGGTGTGGAAGCAAAGCGGACGATCGATGGGGCGGATTACGTCTTTCGGCCCGTCGCCTTGCATCGCATCGGCCCTGACCTGTGGGTGCTGCTCAGCACCGGGAGCAAGGAGGATGCTGGGCACGTCGACGAAGGCATCAACGCGATCCACTATCTGCGCGATGCCGAAGGCGGGTGGCAATGGGTCGGCGAATGGTTGAACCTGGGGTCGGTCGGCACCGTCGGCAACGCCGCGACGGCATGGGGCTTTACGGCGGCGCTGGGCCAGAATCCCTATCTCGTCACATCCGGCGGCGGAGTGTGGCAGGGCTGCGCGGTCAGCACCGCGACGCTGACCGAACTGACGCCCAATGGGCCGGTCGACCGCGGCAGCTTTACCGATGCGATGAGCTCGGGCGCGGGCTTGGGACAGAAGAACCAGGCCTATGACGGCGCGATCGTGGCCGCGGCGCGCGACAAGAGCTTCACCGTCGCCTACACCGGCACACGCGCCTTTCGCCAAAACTATGTGTTGAAACAGGGCAAATATGCGCTGGTTGGCAAGGATCGCGTACCTGGATGCTGAACAAAGATTGAGGGTGACATGAAACTCGGCCGCCTGAACCACATCGGCGTTGCGACGCCGTCCATCGCGGACAGCATCGCCTTTTACCGCGACGTGATGGGCGCGACGCATATTCACGAGCCGTTCGATCTGCCGGAACAGGGGGTAAAGGTGTGCTTCATCGATACGCCCACCGACGGCGGCATGAACGGGACGCAGATCGAGCTGATCGAACCGCTGCTCGGCAACACGTCGATCGCGTCTTTTCTCGAAAAGAACCCGGCGGGCGGTCAGCATCATGTCTGTTACGAGGTGCCCGACATCCATGCTGCCAAGGCCTGGTTCGAGGGGCAGGGAAAGCGCGTGCTCGGCCCCCCTCGCATCGGCGCGCATGGGACGCTGATCTTCTTCGTCCACCCGCGCGACATGGGCGGTGTGCTGACCGAGATTATGGAAACGCCTCAGGCTGAGCATTGACCCTGGCTTTCCCGTCACCCCAGACTTGATCCGGGGTCCCGCTTCGTCCAGCGGGGAGCGGCGGGACCCCGGATCAAGTCTGGGGTGACGAAAAGGATCCACAAGAGCGCATGACGAACACACCGACCACTGCCGACTGGCAAGCCGCCGCCGCCAAAGAGGTGAAGGGCCGCGACCTGACCTGGCACACGCCCGAAGGCTTCGCGATCAAGCCGATCTACACCGGCGAAGATGTAACCGCCGATCCTGGCCTTCCCGGCTTTGCGCCCTTCACGCGCGGGGTGCGGGCGACCATGTATGCGGGGCGGCCCTGGACCATCCGCCAATATGCCGGATTTTCGACCGCCGAGGAATCCAACGCCTTCTACCGCCGCAACCTGGCCGCCGGGCAGAAGGGGCTTTCGGTCGCCTTCGACCTTGCCACGCACCGCGGCTATGACAGCGACCATCCGCGCGTTGTGGGCGATGTCGGCAAGGCAGGCGTCGCGATCGACAGTGTCGAGGATATGAAGATCCTGTTCGACGGCATCCCGCTCGATCAGATGTCGGTCA
>ERZ1066122.2706-NODE-2706-length-11204-cov-6.770831_pt1 | contig 11204 bp, 7 predicted proteins | sample MGYA00382769_ERZ1066122 | MGnify/ENA primary metagenome ERZ1066122 (study PRJEB33369, sample SAMEA5778352) | biofilm metagenome | biome: Industrial cooling water; feature: Water cooling tower basin; material: Biofilm | place: United Arab Emirates | collected...
TTGCCGTTGGGGTCGACCTCCATCACCGTGCGGCCGTCGATCATCGAGGCGGCATAATCGGTGCGATGGTGCAGTGTAACCGGCGCGACCGTTCCGTGCTGCGACAGGGCAACGGCAGCCTCCGATGTAATTTTGGCTTTGGGCGTGGCGGCGTTGACCACAAAAATCAGCGGTTTGCCCGCACGCTCACACAGGTCAACCGTCGCACCCACGGCACGCAGATCATGCGGGCTAGGGCGCGTTGGGACAACGATCAGCTCGGCGACACCGATGACGCTCTGGATCGCCATCGTAATGGCCGGGGGCGTGTCGATGACCGCCAGTTTGAAACCCTGCTGCCGCAGCACCTCCAGATCGGAAGCCAGGCGCGCAACTGTTGTCTGCGCAAACGCAGGCAGGTCCGTTTCGCGTTCATTCCACCAATCGGCGAGCGAACCTTGCGGATCGATATCGATCAACACGACGGGGCCGGCCCCGGCAAGCTGAGCTTGCACCGCAAGATGGCCGGACAAGGTTGTCTTGCCCGATCCGCCCTTTTGCGAAGCCAATGCTAGTACGCGCACAGGATTCCCCTTGAAAACTGGTCATCAATGCTGGGGGAGTGCCACGGCGCGCGCTAAAATTTGGTTAACGTCGGCGAAAAGAGGATGAAGACCGCGTTGCTGCCTTTGGTAAACATCATATTGGCCTTTGTAAGCCGCAGCACGCGGCCATCGCTAAGAAGCTGTTAGCCATTTCTGTTTATCGATAGGGCAGAAATCAACCTGCTGCGATGCACCGTTGGAAAGGCAAATTATGAACGCGAAGGCGATCATGGCAGCATCGATCCTGTTTGGCATGGCCGTTGGCGCAGGCGGCGCGCCCGCGCTTGCGGATGTTAAAGCCGGGGTCGATGCGTGGGCGGCCGGGCAATATCCATCGGCGGTCGCAAATTGGCGTCCATTGGCGCTCGCGGGCGATGCCGATGCTCAGTTCAACCTTGCACAGGCCTATAAATTGGGGCGCGGGGTAACCGCCGATCTGGAGCAGGCCGAAATCTGGTTCCGGCGTGCCGCCGACCAAGGCCATTTGCAGGCGGAGGATAATCTGGGGCTGGTGATGTTCACCGCGGGCAAGCGCGAAGCGGCCATGGCGTATATCAGCCGCGCGGCGGCCCGCGGCGAACCGCGCGCGCAATATGTTCTCGGCACGGCCCATTTTAACGGCGATCTTGCCCCGCGTGATCCCGCCCTCGCCTATGCGCTCACCAAGCGGGCGAGCGATGCGGGGCTTGACGTCGCCGCCGCGCGCCTTGCCCGGCTCGACCTGCTGGTAACGCTGGAGGAGCGGCAACGCGGCCTGGCATTGCTGCCCGAGATGGAACGCAGTGCGCAGCGGGCGCGGCTTGACGCTGCAACCGGTGCGGTTAGACCCCAACCGCCGCAACTGTCGCGCCGCCCCGAACCGGTCATGGCCACGCCCGCGCCGTCGGCGACACCACCGCCGCGTGCGAAGGCATCGCCCCCGCTGCCCGCGCCTGCCCCGGCCACTGGCGCCGATTGGCGTGCCCAGCTTGGCGCGTTCAGCAGCGAGGCCAGCGCCCGCGCTTTTTGGGCGTCCCTTGCCAAAAACACACCGGCCCTCAGGTCTGCGCGCCAGCACCTCGTGACAGCCGGGCCAGTCACCCGCGTCCAGGCCGGTGATTTTATAACGCGCAGCGATGCCGAAGCCTTTTGCGCACTGCTGCGAAGCCAAGGCCAAGCCTGCATCGCCGTTCAGAAATGACCATCCATTTATTAAGGCGCCAGAATCTTGCGTCATAAAGCCATTTTTCACGGCTTTGGACTCTCTTATTGACGTTTAGAACAATTAAATGCTACCCCTAGCCTTCAGCAGCACTAATCGGTGCGCCGAGGGAGGGACGAACGATGCATATTTCCAGCCGCACAATTTACCTGTCATGCGCCAGCATATGGGCCGCGATCGCAGTGCCCGCAGCCGCGCAGGAGGCCGATGAGACCGGCGCCGCCGATGCCGACATCATCGTCACTGCACAGCGGCGTGCCGAGAATATTCAGGACGTGCCAATCGCCGTGTCCGCCTTCACCGCCGACATGATCGAACAGCAGAATCTGGACGATGCGCTCGACCTGCAAATTCTCGTGCCCAATCTGCTGATCGTCGGGAATGATCGCCCGACGTTGCGCGGTATCGGCAACAACGCCATTTCATCGACCGCCGACAACGGCACTGGCACGCTGGTCAACTTCGCTCCGCTGGGTTTCCGGCCGCAGGACGAGTTTTATGACATCGAGCGGGTCGAGGTACTGCGCGGGCCGCAGGGAACGCTTTACGGGCGGAATACCACCGGCGGCACGATCAACGTCCTGACCCGCAAGCCTGATGAAGAATTCGGCGGCTATCTGACCGCCCAATATGGCAATTTCAACACGCGGCGCATTCATGGTGCGATCAACGTCCCGATCGACGAAATCGTACAGTTCCGCCTCGCTGGCTTTTACCTGAAGCGCGATGGCTACACCCGCAACATCGGCACAGGGAAAGACGTCGACGGGCGTGATCAGTTCAGCTTGCGCGGGTCGCTGCGCGTCAATCTCACGCCCGACACGCGGCTCGATCTGATGATTAACCACTCGCGCGAAAACAGCACCCGCTCGCGCGAGAATAAGCGGCTGTGTAAGGCGGCGGCCGTATTCGGCTGTTCGCCAAACGCGCTTGGCTTTGATTCGCCCGACACCTCAGGCGTGTTGTTTCAGACGCTGCTCAACGCCACCAACCTTTTCGCCCTTGGCGGCGGGCTGTTTACGCCGGGCGCCAGCATCTATGCCGGTGCGCAGAACCCGGCCGACCTGCGCACCATCGCGACCGATTATGATGCCAGCTTTGTGGCGCGCCAGACCAACATCACTGCCGAACTCAGCCATGATGCGGGGCCGATCACGCTGTTGTCGCTGAGCGCGTTCAGCAAGGGGCGGTCGGAAGCACGGACCGATTTTGACAATGCCGTCCTGCCGTTCCGGTTCAGCATCCCCGTAACCTATAACCTTGATCGCGACACCCGCATCACGACCAACCAGCTGCGGGCAACCGACAGCTTTGTCGCATCGGGACGGGCCTATTATCAGGAATTTCGTGCCGTTTCTGATTTCAGCGGACCGCTTGATTTCACGCTCGGCGTCAATTTCCTCAACAGCAAGTCGGATGCCTCGTTCCAGATTTATCATCCGGGACTTGAACTGTTCGCGCGCTTCCTGCGCGGCTTTCCTCAGGAAGCCTGGGCGTTCAACGGCGATACTCGCGATGCGCGAACCAAGAGCTTCGCTGCTTTCGGCGAGCTTTACTATAATCTGTCGGACGCGACGAAAGTAACGGTGGGGCTGCGCTACACCGATGACAAGAAATCGGTGCGCGGTCGGACGATTGTGCCCTTTGCAGGCAATCTGGCGGGCGCATTGCCACCATTCGGCAGCTTGTCGGGGGAATATGACGCATTTTCCGGGCGCGCGGTCATTGACCATCAATTGAGCAACAATAATCTGATCTATGCCTCGTTCGCGCGCGGGTTCAAGGGCGGCGGGCTCAACCCGGCCGGCTCGGCCGAAGCGACGTTCGCACCGGAGTTCGTCAACTCCTTTGAACTGGGATCAAAAAACCGGTTCGATGCCGTCAATCTTCAGGCCAATTTTTCCGCCTTCTATTACGACTATAAGAATCTTCAGCTAGGCCAGCGGCGCAGCACTTCGGTCCAGACGATCAACACCGATGCGACCATCTGGGGGCTGGAAAGCGAATTTCTGTGGACTCCCGCACCGGGGCTGATGTTCAATGCCAATGCCTCCTATCTCGATACCCGGCTCGATGGCCTTGCGCCCGGCCAGGAAACAAGCGATCCGGCCAACCCCGCACAATGGAACGGCGTCGGCGCGCCCACCAAGACGCCCGAAGTCCGTCTGACACTGAAAGGGAACGAGCTTCCCTATGCGCCCAAGGTCAAGGTGGCGGTTGGCGGTCAGTACACCGCCGACCTTGGTGATAGCGGCTGGGCGATGACGATCCGCGGCGACTATAGCTGGCAGAGCCGCTATTTCGCGCGCGAGTTCAACACCGCGAACGACCGCATCCGGCCGTGGAGCGTCGCCAATGCCTTGCTGCGCGTCACCAATCCTGGCGAAACACTGTCGGTCGAGGCCTATGTGAAGAACATCCTCAACAAGGATAACATCACCAACTCGATCATCGAAAGCGACCTGGTTGGCAGCTATCGTAATGCCCGCATCCTTGAACCGCGCACCTATGGTCTGATTGCCACAGTGCGTTTCTAGGGTCACTGCGGTCCCGGCACGGTGCCTGGCTCTCCCCCCTGGCGGCGGTGCAGCAATTGCGCCGCCGCCATCTTTCCGCCACAGCGACCCGGTCATGTTGAGGAAACAGGAATTTGATGTTCGATCTATCTGATCATGTAGCGCTGATTACCGGCGGGAACGGCGGGCTGGGCCTCGCCATGGCCCGCGGTATCGTGAAAGCTGGCGGCTCGGTTGCCATATGGGGCCGCAATGCGGACAAGAATGCCGCCGCCGTCGCCGAACTGACGGCCATGGGCGGGACGACGGCGGCCTTTGCCTGCGACGTCACCGATCGCGCCTCCTGCGAAACGGCCTTTGCCGGGACGCTGGATCGGTTCGGCAAGATCGACAGCTGTTTCGCCAATGCCGGCGGTTCGGGCGTACGCGGGCCGTTCCACCGCCTGACCGAGCAGGATTGGGCCACGACCAACGCCCTCAACGTCGACAGCGTCATCACCAGTTTTCAGCTCGCCATCACCCACTGGCTGGAACGGAAATCGGGCGGAAAGCTGATCGTCACATCGTCGATCGCAGGCCTGATGGGCGTCCCGCAGAGCGGCGGTTATTGCATGACCAAGGCGGCGGTTCAGGGTTTGATCCGGTCGCTGGCGGTCGAATATGGGCGTGCGGGCATTCAGGCCAACGCCATCCTGCCCGGTTTTATCGAAACCGAAATGTCGCTCGACACCCCCCAATATTTTCAGGACGGATGCAAGCGCCGCGCCGCATCCGGCGAGATTGGCCAGCTGGAGGATATGGAGGGGATCGCCGTTTATCTCGCGTCGCGCGAAAGCCGCTTCATGACGGGCCAGTGCATCATACTCGACGGCGGCCACACGATTTTCCCGCTTTAGCGCTTGTTGCTATGCATCGCGCAAGCATTTGTTTTATCTGATTTCGTCACCCCCCGCAAAAGTGGGAATCCATCTCTTGCGCTGTCAGTTTCAACAGCAAGTAACGGATTTCCGCCTTGCGGGAATGACGACGTTGTGGGCAGCTGATTGAACCCCAGCAGAGCCTGCGCAGGGTCCAGACCCTAACCCCGCCGCAACGGCTGTCGCCGGGCGACATAGTCGAGCTTCAGCTGGCTGAAAGTCCCAATGATCATCGTCACCGTCAGATCCTCCAGCGCGGCGAGGTCCATATCGCTGCGGTGCAGATAGGCCCCCGCTGAAGCCGGCAGGCCAAAGCTGATGTCCGTCGCTGCCCGCGCAATGTCGGGCGGCAGATCGAAGTGCGCCATGACAATCTCGGTCAGATAATCCACGGCCGCCTCGCGCCCGAAATCGGTGGGATCGTGCATTTCGGAGACGCTCGGCTCCGCCTGCAAGCGCTCGATAATCAGGCCGCGTTCGTCGATATAGTGCAGATAGACATGCGTGACCGAGCGAACGAGTTCTTCAAAAGTCGTCGCGGTGGCCGCGGCGTCGCGCTGCGCCCGCCGCAGCCGCCGCATCTCGCGTTTATAAAGCTCGCGCAGCAGATCGGTGAGGTTCGGGAAATAAGCATAGACAAGCGATTTGCTGATCCCCGCCTCGCGCCCGATGCTGTCGATGCTGAGCGGTGCGATGCCGTCGCGGGCAATCATGTTGGCGGTATGATCCAGAATGAAGGTACGGCGCTTTTCCGGGCTGAGCCGACGGCGAACAGGGACAGGAGCAACAGCAGTGGCCATGGCCACTGCTCTAGCACAAACCTTCGTACAGAAAAGCCTCTGCGCCGCGTTGCCCTATCGCACGGACGATAACGATGTGTCGGTAGGTGCGCTGCGCCGCGCCACCAGCGACAGGATATTGCCCTCGGGATCATAAGCATATTGCGTCGTCCAGCCGCCAACCGTTCGCGCGCCGCCGACCAGGCGCACGCCAGCGGTCTTCAGCCGCGCCGCCTGAACCCCCACATCCGCAACCTCGAAAGCAAGGTTGCTGTAGCCGATCATGTCCAGTTTGCGGGTGGCTGTCGGCGCCTCGGTGCGGGGGCGAACATATTCCCACACCTCCAGGTCCATGTTGCCGACGTTGAGCCAGCCGCCCCGGATGCTGACGCCATCAAGACCCGCCACATCGTCCAGCCGGGGGCGGTTTTCCTGTTCCACCACGCGGTGCGGTTGTCGCCCCGTCACGAGCGTATAAAAGGCTAGCATCCGGTCGCGATCATGCACGACATTCGCCAGATGGGTGATCCACACCGCTTCGCTGCGGCGCGGGGCGTCCAGCGATTCATTCTCGATGATCGTCCCATTGGGGTCGCGGCCATAGGCATAGCGCACGCCATAGCCGCCGATGTCAACACCGTCCGGCTTGCCAAAGCGCGAGATGACGTCAAGCCCTGCATCCTTGAAACGCGCTATCGCCGGATCGCGCGAATGTGATTGGAAGCAGATGTGGTTATAGCCCGCATGCCACACCGGCCGCGCCACCGGGGGTGCTGATTTCCCCGGTTCAAAATCCATCAGTTGAACAAAGCCGGTGGGAAAGCCGAGCAGCGCCACGTCGACCGACTTGTAACGGCGCGACAGCAGCGCGGCCGGAAAGTGGGAACCCGGCACGCGGGTCCGGCGGATAATTTTCACCGGCACGGCTTTGGCATAAAAAGCGATGGTGTCGTCGATGTCGCCGACCGTCATCGCGACATGCTGAATGCCAAGGACGTTGAGACCGTCCACCGGCTTTACCTCGCCCGTTCCCTGCGACAGTAATGGCGTCGACACCGCCAGCGCGCTTACCGCGATCAGCGTGCGGATCATGGCCGTTTTCCTTCCCTTGGTCCGAACACCAGCAAAGCGTTGCCAGCGATTTCGCCGAACTTGTCATAACCAGAATTGACGATGACATACCCGCCAGCAACCACCGGCCCTGCGCTGTCGATCGTGCCGCCCCGCGCCCGGATGCCATTTACCGTTGTAAAATCGCGGATAGTGTCGAACGACCACAGCAGCCGACCGTCGCGCGCGGCATAGGCGCGGAGCAGGCCGTTGTGCGTCCCGCCCAGCAGCACGTCGCCCGACAGCGTGACCGGCGCGGAAAAGGCGGTTTCGCACTTATAGGCCCGCTCGGGACATGACTGCGGCTCGATCACGCTCCACAGCGGCTTCCCGGTCGCGCTGGCAAAGGCGTGGACGCCCGGCCTGCGCGGGCCGACGGCGAAGCGGTTGCCCGGCGTGTCGGCGATCCCGATGAACAGGCGCGCACCATCGGTTGCCATCCCCCAGTGGACGCCGCCGTTGAAACCGCCCGCACCGGCGCGCTGCGTCCAGCGAATGGCCCCGCTATCCGGGTCGATGCCAAAGATCAGGCCCGATTTCTGACCGGCGAGCAATATGTCGCCGCCCTCCCCCGTCTGCGCCAAGATCGGCGGTGCGCCGAAATCAAGGTCGGGGCCATTTTCACGCGGGCAATTCGCACCCACGCCCGGCTGGATACAGGCACCATTCCAGGCGTCCTGCGCCAGCACCTGACGGACCCAGCGGATTTTCCCTGTCGCCATGTCCACCGCGATGATCGCATCGCTCTTGTCATTGGCGGGCGAGGAATAATTCTCGCCCGTTCCGAAATAAACAAGGCCGCGTTTGGGATCGACTGTCGGCGGCGACCATACCGGCGCGCCCGACGGGCCGAACGCGGGCTTGCCCTTGCGATTGTTGCCAAACCGAGCGGCGACATCGGTCGTATGCACCCGCCAGAGCGGCTTGCCCGTCCGCGCATCGAGCGCGGTCACCCCGCCGCGAAACGTGCAGCAGGTGTAATTTTCATCCATCGCGCTGATGATTTCGGTCGAGGACATTGGCACAAAGATGCGGCCGCCATGGACGGTTGGGGAACCAGTGATTGTTCCCGCCGGATGATCGGCAACCGATCGTTTCCACAACTGCTTTCCCGTGCGCGGATCGAGCGCATAGACGTTCGCCTTGAAATCCCCAAAATAGAGCCGCTCGGGACGCCACGCAGCGTCCAGCCCCAGTGTCGGCGAGACACGCACTTCGGCGTCGGCATCAAAGGTCCACCAGGTGCAACCGTCGGCCAGCCCCAGCGCATAGACGCGGCCATCCTGGCTGCCCGTAAACAAGGCTTCGTCCGTCACCACCGGCTGCGATCGCGCCCGTGCCGCGCCGGGAAATCCGAACGCCCATTTCAGTTCAAGCCGACCGACATTGTCCGGGGTCAGCCCGCCGACCGCACCCGTTTGATAGCGCCGGTTGGCAATCCCGTTGCCCCAGCCATTCCACAGCGGACGCGACGTCAGTTGCAAATCACCCCGACAGGGCTTACCCGCCGTCGCCTGTGCGCCGCTGCCCAGATAGGCGGCGATCAGCTTGCGCTCTTCCCCGCTCAGCGCCTTGCCCTGCTCGCGCATCAGCCCGGTTTCAAGCGACGCGACGATGGCCTCCGGCGTACGCGCGCGTAGCGCCGCGCGCAATGGCGCCCCGGACCCTTCTTTGTCGTGACAGGCGGCGCAATGCTGGGTGTAAAGGGCATCGGCGCGCGCAATGTCGGCCTTGGACAGCGTCTCATTGCCAGTGCATCCCCCCAGCAGCGCGACCGCCGCTATTCCGACCCATTTTGTGCCTCTATGCATCACTGTCCCGCACCATATTGCCGCGTTTATTGATGGCGGCATGTTATCAAAACCTAGCATGCAGCTTAGCGTTATTGACGACCAATACAATAGTGATAAGCTGCTGTCATGCGCATTGCCATCCTGTTAGGCTGCATCGCCGCCATGCTGCTTCCGGCTTCCATCCATGCACGGCAGGGGGCGCCTATCGACCCCGCCGTCGCGCACGCCAATGCGCTGCGCAGCGGGCCAATCGACTATCGCGAAGGCTGGTATGGCAGCGGCGACACGCGGCTCCATTACGTAGAGGCGGGGCGCGGGCCGTTGGTCATTCTGTACCATGGTTTCCCGTCCTTCTGGTACAGCTGGTACGACCAGATGGAGCTACTGAAAACCCGCTACCGCGTCGTCGCGGTCGATGGTCCCGGCGCTAATCTTTCCGGCAAGCCCGCCGACCTTGCGCCCTATCGCGTGGCGGCTCTGGCACGGCAGCTGGACGGCCTGGCCCGGCATCTGAATGGCAAACGGCGCTTTGTCCTTGTCGGCCACGATTGGGGGGCAGCGCTCGCCTTTGCCTATGCGCAGGCCTACCCGCAGCGACTTCGCGGCGTCGCGGGGGTCAGCGCGCCGCCGTACAATCTGTTCCTCGACCTTGTTCGTACCGACCAGGAACAGCAGGCGCGATCCGCCTATATGCCAATGTTCCATACGCTAACGCTGGACACCATCAGGGCGCGCGGGATCGCACCGCAGATTTTCAATGCCAGCTACCAAAGCCTGATCGCCAGTGGCGCGTTGACCGAGGCGGAGGTCGCGCTGTTCCGCAATGTGCTGTCCGACCCCGCAACAATCCATGGCGGCATGAACTGGTATCGCGCCAATGTCCCGCCATTCGGTGCCATCAGCGATGCTGATTACTGGCCCGAGCGCGATCTGCGCCTGACAGTGCCCGCGCTGCTGATCTGGGGGGAGGAGGACCGGACGTTTGTCCCCGCCTTTATCGACCGGTTCCAGGCCGCCGTGCCCACAGCCGCGGTCGTGCGGGTCAAGGGCGTCAATCACTGGGCAACGATGGAGGCGAACCCCGCGACCAACCGGGCGCTGCTGGCTTTTGTGGATGAGGTCACGGCGCGCTGATGCGGCGGCACTCGCTGTGATGCGTTGACGTTTACGTCAACCAGCGGCTAGCGTCGCTGTAACGATCATCAGGGAAAGATCACATGGCCGGTCCGTTGCAGGGTATCCGCATCATCGAATTTGCCGGGATTGGCCCCGGCCCCTTTTGCGGGATGATGCTGGCCGATCATGGCGCGGAGGTGATCCGGATCGACCGCCCCGGCGGCCAGCTGAATCCCCGCGACCCGCTGTTGCGTGGCCGTAAATCCATTGTCCTCAACATGAAGAAAGCTGAGGCGGTGGCCGTCGCCCGCGACCTCTGCAAATCGGCCCACGGCCTGATCGAAGGGTATCGGCCCGGCGTGATGGAACGGCTGGGACTTGGCCCCGATGTGCTGCTCGCCGACAACCCGGCGCTGGTTTACGGACGCATGACAGGGTGGGGACAATATGGCCCATATGCGCAGGCGGCGGGCCATGACATCAACTATATCGCGCTGTCGGGCACGCTCCACACCATCGGCCGCGCCGGTGAACGGCCCGTCCCGCCCGTCAACTATATCGGCGATTTTGGCGGCGGCGGGATGATGCTGGCCTTTGGTATGGCTGCCGCGCTCCTGCATGCGCAGCGCTCGGGGGAGGGCCAAGTGATCGACTGTGCCATGACCGACGGATCGGCCACCCTGTCGGCCATGACCTGGGGCTTTTACGGCATGGGCCGCTGGCGTGATGAACCCGGCACCAATTTGCTCGATGGCGCGGCGCATTTTTATGACACCTATGCCTGCGCCGATGGCAAATTCATCTCGGTGGGCTCTATCTCATCGAAAATCTATGCGCTGCTCCGCGAAAAGACGGGGCTGACCGCCGACCCGGATTTCGACGCACAGATGGACCCGGCAAGCTGGCCCCCGCTCAAGGACAAGCTCAGGGCGCTGTTCGCCGGCCAGCCGCGCGACCATTGGTGTGCGCTGATGGAGGCGACCGACGTGTGTTTCGCCCCCGTCCTGTCGCTGGCCGAAGCACCGCAGCATCCGCACAATGTCGCACGCGGCACCTTCATCAAAGTAGCGGGGGCGACACAGCCCGCCCCTGCCCCGCGCTATTCGGCCACGGTCTCCGCCCACCCCGCCCCGCCGCCGCCGGTGGGGAGCGATGGCGCGGATTTGCTGGCGGCGCTGGGCTATGACC
>ERZ1066122.2707-NODE-2707-length-11202-cov-5.748991_pt1 | contig 11202 bp, 6 predicted proteins | sample MGYA00382769_ERZ1066122 | MGnify/ENA primary metagenome ERZ1066122 (study PRJEB33369, sample SAMEA5778352) | biofilm metagenome | biome: Industrial cooling water; feature: Water cooling tower basin; material: Biofilm | place: United Arab Emirates | collected...
CCGGAGTGGCTGCAGCCGCTGTACCGGAAGCTGGTGGGCCTCTTCCCGGCGGACGTCTGGCCGCGGCGCTCCCCTCGGACTTCCTGACTTCTGTCGACACGATCTTTCCGTTTGTGTGAAACCCGCCGGCCGCGTAGAATGTTCGTTTCCTGAACATTCCACCGGAGCTTGCCCCGATGCGGACGCCTCTCCGTGCGGCGATGGGCCTCGCCGTTCTGCTCGCCTGCTGTGCCCCCGCCCCCGCCGAGGACAAGCGGCTGCTGCTCGTCACGGACAGCGGCGGGTTCGTTCACGACTCGGTCGGGTTCGCCGAGCAGACGCTCAAGGAAATCGGGCCGAAGCACGGGTTCGCGGTGACGTGCTACCGGTTCACCCGCGACCCGGACAAGAAGGTGAAGTTCAAGCCGAAGAAGGACGGCCCGGAGGTGGAGGCGACCGCCCTGGAGGAGTACGCCGCCCGGTTCCGCGGCCCGACCGGGCTGGTCGTCGGCCCGGAGCACTGCGGCCGGGTGAACAAGGACACCCTCAAGAACTTCGACGCGGTGCTGTTCTTCACCACCGGCAACCCGCTGACGAAAGAGGAGCTGAAGGACCTGACCGAGTGGGTGAAGGCCGGCGGCGCGTTCGCGGGCACCCACTGCGCCTCGGACACGCTGTACAACACGGAGTACGGCGACCTCGTCGGGGGGTACTTCGACGGGCACCCGTGGCACCAGAAGGTCAAGCTGAAGGTCGAAGACCCGAAGCACCCCGCCGCGGCCGGGTTCGAGGACGGGGCGGAGATCACGGACGAAATCTACCAGTTCCGCAAGGAGCCGTACTCCCGCGAGAAACTCCGGATCCTGCTCAGCATCGACAACTCGTCCATCGACGTGAAGAAGGGCAAGCGGCCGGACCAGGACTACGCCGTGGCGTGGGTTCAAGAGTTCGGCAAGGGGAAAGTGTTCTACACGTCGCTGGGGCACCGGAAGGACGTGTGGAAGGACGAGCGGTTCCAGAAGCACCTGATCGGCGGGCTGAAGTGGGCCGTGGGCGAGGCGAAGGGGGACGCGACCCCGAGCGGGAAGCTGCCGGCGAAGCCGTGAGCCCCGCCCGTTCCGCGCCCGGCCCCGAGCCCTCCCCCCGCACCCGCGGCCGGCCGCCCGCCCGGCCGTTGAGGCGACCATGCAGACGCTGACGTTCCCGTGTACCCACTGCAAGCGCCGGATGGCCGTGAAGGCGGAGCTCGCCGGGCGGTCGGTCCGGTGTCCGCACTGCAAGCAGGTGCTGACCGCGCCGGCGGCCGCGCCGCCCCCCGTCCCCGGCGGCTCCCAGGCCGAGACCGCGGAGATCCACCCGACCCGGCCCGAGTCCGGGTGGCAGCCCCCGCCGGGGCACCACTCGGTCGCCCCCGAGGACTCGGACCACGACCTGGACGCGCTGTCGTCGCCGAAGAAGCCGGACCCGTTCGGCGCGCTGTTCGGCAGCGACAGCGACGACGGGGCGGACGGCGGGCCGCGGGGCCGGCGGCGGCCGGACGGGTCCGAGAGCATCTTCGAAGAGCCGGCCGTCCCGGACGACAACGTGTTCGGCGGGGACCAGGGGTCCGACCGGTTCGGCCCGGACTCGGACCCGGTCACCCCGCCGACCAACCGGGCGACGTTCCCGCCGGCGGACCCCCTCCCGCCCGCCCCGCCGCCGCTCGGGACGCGGGGCTCGCAGGGGGTGATGTCGCTTCCGCCGCAGGGGTACGGCCCGGCCGCCCCGCCGCCGGCCTACCCGCCGCAACCGCAGTACGTCCCGCCGTCCTACGCGCCGCAGCCGATTTCGAGCGGGCTGCAGACGTTCGCCCCGGTGCCGACGCCGGCCGTCGCGCCGGGGAACCCGTGGGCCGAGATGACCGGCGAGATGCCGGGCCTGCCCGACCCGCCCCCGCCGCGGGAGCCCCGCCCGCCGACCCCGGTCCCGGTCCCGGTCCCGGCCGCCCGCCCCCGGCCGGCGTCCCGGCACGACGACGACCCCGCCGAGGACCGCCCGGCCGCCGAGCCCGCCCCGGCCCGCCGGAGGTGGGTCGTGCCGGTCCTGCTCGCCTACGGCCTCGTCATGACCGCCGTCGCCGTCTGGAGCATCCTCCGCGGGCCGGACGGCGGGCCGCTCTCGACCATCCCGGACTTCTACGGCGAGTACGAGAAGTCCGACCGCAAGTCCGGGAAGGTGAACCACCTGCCGAAGCCGGACGACCCGCTCCCGCCGAGCCTCCGGGTCGCCCTGGGCAAGACCGTCACCGTCGGCCAGCTCCAGGTCACGCCGGTGAGCATCGAGCAGCGCCGGCTGACGAAAGTGACGGTGCCGGACGCGGGTGCCCCCAAGGAGGAGCTCCTCCCGCCCGCCCTCGTGCTGACGCTGCGGCTGAAGAACGTGTCGGACGCCGTCACGTTCCACGCCGTCGACCCCGCGTTCAACCGCCGGGCCGAGCGCGGCCAGCCGTCCGTGGCCGGGCTGTACGTCCCCGGCAAGCCCCCCATCTTCGGCGGCCCGATCCCGTGGCCGTTCCCCCCGGCGGACAAGCGGGTTTACGTCAAGGGACAGGAGAACGACGACCAGCCGCTGAAGCCCGGCGAGCAGCGGGAGGTCGTCATTCCGCTCGTCGACCAGGCGACGGTGAAGAGCACGGTCCTGAGCGCGAAGGGCCAGACGCTCACCTGGAAGGTGCTGCTCCGCCGCGGGACGGTGCGGTACTGGTTCTCGGACTACTCCGTCTGCACGCTGATCGGCGTCGAGTTCGCCGGGTCCGAGGTGCGGTGGCTGCCGCCCGACCCGCCGGGGAAGGGATGACAGCTCCTCGCCTTGCGGCGGTCGTCCGCGGCCGGTTCGGGTTCGCCTTCGCGCTCGCCGGCACGATCTGGGCCGCGTGGCTCGTCGCGGTCGCGGCCGGCGGCGGCACCTTCGACGCCTTCGGCAACCTCGTGTCCGGGGACCACCTCGCGTTCTACACCCCGGCCCGCCTGATCCGCGACGGGTACCCCGAGACGCTGTACGACTACCCGTTCACGGCCGCGTACCAGAACGAGATGCTGGGCGGCCGCTACCGCACCCTCAACGCCTTCCGGAACCCGCCGTTCTACGCCCTGCTCTACCTGCCGACGGCGGGCCTGCCGTACCCCGCGAGTGCGGCCGTCTGGAACGTCGTGTCCCTGCTCGCGCTCGTCGTCGGGGTGCGGTGGCTGGGCGTGGCCCACCCGTGGCGGGTGACGGCGTTCGCGCTGACCTTCGCGCCGGTGTTCCACGTCGTCGGGTACGGGCAGAACTCGCTGCTCAGCTTCGCCGCGTTCGCGGCGGTCTACCGGCTGCTGGCGACCGACCGCCGGTTCCTCGCCGGGCTCGTCGCCGGGCTGCTGTGCTTCAAGCCGACGCTCTTGATCGGCCTCGTCGTGTGGGGCGTGTTCGACGTCCGCCGGCTGTGGCCCGCGGCGCTCGGGGTGCTCGTCACGGCGGGGGTGCTCGTCGGCGGCAGCTACGCGGTCGTCCCGGAGGCGTGGGCCGCGTACCTCGGGAACTTCGGCGAGATCGCGGCGTACCACGCCTTCGACCTGTGGAAGGTCCACACGCCCCGCGCGTTCTGGGCGCTGCTGCTGCCCGACTTCCCGGCGGCAGTCACGCCGCTGGCGCTGGCTTCGTCGCTGGTCGGAATCGGCGTGTTCTACCGGGTGTGGCGAACTCTTTCTGATCCCCTCCCAGGTGGAGGGAGCAAGAGGTTCGCCGACCCGTCCGGTCCCCTCCCCCCTTGGGGGGGAGGGTTAGGGTGGGGGGTGGAGACTTCAACTGGGGTGGAGGCTTCACCCCCACCCCAACCCTCCCCCCTCAAGGGGGAGGGGGAAAGAGCCTTTTGCGGAGGGGGCGACAGCAGCCCCGCCCGCGATTCGAGGGACAGTTCCGCGGTCGCCTTCCCCAGCTTGGCCGTCGCCTTCTCGACCGTCACTTTTCCATCGTGCAGCCGGACCGTGCCCGCGATCTGCTCCACGGGCCACGGCAACTGCGGGTCCTCGAACTTCCCGTCCCGCACGTCGAACCGCACGTCGTAGGTCGGCGGCCTGTCCGCGTGGGTGGCCACGTCCGCGCGGACGCCGACCTTGGCCGTCAGTTGCGACAGGTGGTCCGCCAGGGTCGGGCAGAGCTTCGCGAACGCCGGGGCGAGGTCCGGGCTGAACGCGACGTCCGGGGCCTCGACGCGGGCGGTGGCTTGCTTCGTGGTGCGGTCGTACCGGACCGCCGTGCTGACCGCGACGGCGAACGGCGGCGGCCCACCCGCTTCCCCCGCCACCGCCGGGGCGATCGTCGCGGTGGCGTCGATTCGCAGCACGGTGATCGGGTCGTTGAGCAGGTTCAACTTCAGGCCGGACACCACGACCGGCGGGGCGGCGTCCGGGCGGTGGTCCGTCAAGAACACCGTCGCGTTCCGGGCCACGACCGTCGGCACCGGGTCGTCCCCCGACCCGCCCGGCCGCGCGACCCCGGCGACGTTCCAGGTCCCGTCCGCCCGGCGGTCGAGCCGGACGGTGGGGCCGTCGAACTCGAACTTGCGGATCGCGATCCGGCCGCGCTGGAGTTGTTCCTTGTCGTGGTAGATGACCGCGGACGGGGCGGCGAAGAACGGGGTCGACTCCCCCTTGCGGGTCAGCCGCAGGTCCGAGACGGTGATGCCGCCGAACACGCGGAGCCGGGCGTCGCCCACGTGGACGTCGACCCCGTCGAACTTCTCTCCGAGCGCAGCCACGAGGGCCTCGCGGACCCGCTCCGGGCGCATGCGGTCGTGCATCACCCAGGCGGCGGCCGGCACGACCGCGAGGGCGAGGAGGAGAAGTCCGCGGATGAGCCAGTTGCGCAGCACCGCCGCCCTCGTCACCGGGTCCGGGTGGGCGGGACCATACGCGGACGGGGGACCGGGGTCAACGCCGGTCCGCGGCGGCGGGCGGCCCGGGTCAGCCGGCGGCGGGGAGGGCCGGTTCCCCGGCGGGGGGGGTGGCCTGCTCCAGTTCGGAACACCGGACCAGTTCCGCGAACACGCCGTCCGCGGCCGTCAGTTCGTCGAAGTCGCCGCTCTCGATCAGCCGGCCGTCGTCGAACACGAAGATGCGGTCCGCGTCGGCGAACGTGCTCAGCCGGTGGGCGACCATGATGACCGTCCGGCGGCGGTCCCGGGTGCCGATGGTCTGCTGCACGACCCGCTCGCTGATCGCGTCCAGGGCGCTGGTCGCCTCGTCGAGGATCAGGACCGGGGGGTCCTGGAGGAACACGCGGGCCAGGGCCAGCCGCTGCTTCTGCCCGCCGGACAGGTTGCCGCCGCGCTCGGCCACGCGGGCCTTGTACCCGCCCGGCATCGCCAGGATCTCGTCGTGCAGGCAGGCCATCCGGGCCGCCCGGGCGACGTCCTCCGGGAGGTACTTGGCGATCCCGTAGGTGATGTTCTCCTCGATCGTCCCGCTGAACACGAACGGGTTTTGGCCGACGTACCCGACCAGCTGGCCGATCGTCTCCCGGGACACCTCGTCGAGCGGGACGCCCTTGAGCCACACCCGGCCGGCGGCCGGGTGGAGCAGCCGCATGAGCACCTTCAGCCACGTCGACTTGCCGCACCCGGACCGGCCCGCGATGCCGATCGTCTCGCCGGGGAAGATCTCCAGGGAGAGGTCGCGGACGGCCGGCTTCCGGCCCCCGTCCGGCGTGCGGTACTCCACCCGCAGCCCATCGACCCGGACGACCGGCTGGCCGTCGTCCAGCCGGGGGGAGGTGTGCGTCGGGGTGGCGAACGACGGGTCCTGCGGGAGGGCGAGCAGTTCCTGCAGGTCGAGCACCCGGAGGCTGGCCTCGTGCCCCTCGTCGAGCACCCGGTGGACCTCGTTGAGCGGGGCCATCGCCCCGAGGAACAGCATCGAGAACGTGAGGATGTCCCCGAACGTGATGTGCCCGGTGATCGCGAGGTACGACGCCAGGGCCAGCACGCCGACGTGGAACACGCCCTCGACGACGGCCTTCCCCGCGCCGAAGAACGACATGGCGACGTGGTGCTTGAGCTCCTTGGACCGCTTCTGCTCGGCCGCCTTCGCCACCCGGCGGACCTCCTGGGCGTCCGTGTTGGCCACCCGCACGTACTCCAGCCCGCCGAGCAGCTCGACCACCGTGCCGTCCATGTCCTCGTTCACCCGCAGGAGCTTCTGGCGGACCCGCTTCTGGGACACCAGCTGCCACACCGTCAGCCCCAGGGACACCGGGATAACGCCGAGGATGGCGACCCCGAGCCACGGCTGCTTCACGACCGCGGTGACGACGGCGAACGCCCCGACCACGACGGCCGGGAAGAAGTCCAAAAACGACAGCCGGAGCAGCCGCATGAAGCCCCCGACGCTGCGGAAGATCTTCCCCTGCAGCGTGCCCACCTTCTCGTGGGTCAGGTGACCCAGGTCGGCCCGCAGGATGTGGGCGACGACGCGGACGGTGGTGTGCCGCTCGATCCGGGTGCAGGTGTTCTCGACGAGGTAGCGGCGGAACACCTGGAGGAGTTCCCGCAAGAGCACCAGCCCGGCGATCACCCCGAGCAGGTAGCCGACGTAGGACAGGGTCTCCGCCCGGTCCTCGCCGGTCTGGATCCCGTGGGCCACGCGGTCGACCAGCTTGCCGGACAGCAGCGGCAGCCCGGTGCTGGCGACCGCGCCGACGGCCATGACGGCGACCGCGCCGATCAGGGCGGCGCGGTGCGTCGGCGCGATCATCCGCCACGCGGACAGCGCCGTCCGCACCAGCAGGCGGACTTCGAGGGAGAACTGGTCGAGCTTCGGGGACGTAGGCTTCGTGGCCGCGGTCATGGCGGGTACTCGAACTCCGAGGGAAGACAGGGGAACGGAGAGTGGGGGAACCGAGAACCGGGCCGCTGCCGGCCCGCCGCGTCACCGCGGGCCGGGCTTGGCCCACCGCTGGACGTGGCTGAGCATCAGCGGGGACGTGTTCAACAGCCGGACCAGTCGCTGCTCGACCATCTGCGACGGGGTCAGCCCGGCGCGGGCGTCGACGACCTGGGTTTCTTCGGCCGTCGTCCGGTAGGCGTTATCGTGGCCGGCGGGAAAGCGGTCCGCCGGGATGTGGTGCTCGCTCATGGTGTTCCTCACAGGGACCGGAGAGGTCGTCCGGGTGGGAAGCAACCCTCGCGCCAATGCGAGCGAGCGTCAGCCGGGGGCCGAACCCGCGGCGGGGAGCCCCATGACGACTCGGACGGCGTGGGTCCGCCCGTCGTCGCGCAGCCTCACGCGCGGGCCGTCGCACGGCTCGCCGTCGAGTTCGACGCGGGCCACCCCGGATTCGACGCGGTCCGGGTTTTCGACGCGGCAGACGTAAGAGGCGGTGCCGAACCGGTACGCGACCTCGTACCCGGGCCACGCCGCCGGGATCCGGGGGTCGAACCCTAGGGTGTCGCCGCGGCGGTCGAGGCCGAGCAGCGTCTCGACCGCCGCCCGGTAGAGCCACGCGGCCGAGCCGGTGTACCACGTCCAGCCCCCGCGGCCGGCGTGCGGCGGGACGCCGTACACGTCCGCGGCCACGACGTAGGGCTCGACGCGATACCGGGCGACGTTCGCCGGCGTGTCGGCGTGGCGGACCGGGTTGAGCAGGTTCCAGAGGGTGTACGCGTCCCCGCCGCGGCCCAGGCCGGCGACCGCCTGGAGGAGCCACACGGCGGCGTGGGTGTACTGCCCGCCGTTCTCCCGGATGCCGGGGACGTACCCCTTGACGTACCCGGGGTCGGCCGCCCCGCGGTCGAACGGCGGGTCGAACAGCTTGACCACACGGTCGCCCTCGGACACCAGTCGCTCGCAGGCGGCGCGGACGGCGGCCTCGGCCCGGTCCCGGTCGCCCACCCCCGCGAGGACCGCCCACGACTGCGGCAGGCTGTCCAGCTGGCACTCGTCGTTCGCCCGCGACCCGAGCGGCGTGCCGTCGTCGAACCAAGCCCGGAGATACCACCCCCCGTCCCAGGCGCGGGCGTTGATCGCCGCCCGCAGGTCGGCCGCCTGGGTCCGCAGGTTCGCTGCGGTCGGCCCGTCCCCGCGGCGGTCGGCCACCGCCGCGTAGGCCGTCCGCACCGCCACCTGGAACCACGCCACCCACACGCTTTCCCCGGTCCCCTTCGGGCCGACGAGGTTCATCCCGTCGTTCCAGTCCCCGCACCCCATCAGCGGCAGGCCGTGCGGCCCCAGCCGCCACCCGTACTCCAGCGCGAGGAGGCAGTGCCGGTACACCGTGGCGTCGTCGTCCGACTCGGCCGGGAGGAAGTACGCCTCCTGTTCGCCGGGCCGCAGCGCCGGACCGCGGAGGAACCGGACGCGCTCGTCGAGCACGGTCTCGTCCCCGGTCACCTCGACGTACCGGGCGACCGCGAACGGGAGCCACAGGAAGTCGTCCGAGAACCGGGTCCGGACCCCGCGGCCGGACGGCGGGTGCCACCAGTGCTGGACGTCCCCCTCCGGGAACTGCCGGGCGGCCGCCCGGAGGAGGTGGGCGCGGGCCTCCCCCGGTTCCGCGTGCAGCAGGGCGAGCACGTCTTGCAGCTGGTCCCGGAAGCCGTACGCCCCGCCGGACTGGTAGACCGCGGTCCGGCCCCACAAGCGACAGGACATCACCTGGTACGGCAGCCAGGCGTTGACCAGGAGGTCCAGCGCCGGGTCCGGGGTTGCGACCTGCACGGCGGTCAGCCGCCGGGTCCAGGCGTCCGTCACGTCCCGGAGGGCGGCCGCCGCGACGGCGGGGTCGCGGTACTGGGTGGCGAACCGGCCGGCGGCGGCATCGTCGGCCGCAAACCCGAGGACGAACACCACCTCGGCCGATTCGCCGGGCGGGACCGCGAACTCCCCCTGGACGGCGGCACACGGGTCCAGCCCGGCCCCGACGTGCCCGCTCAGCCCGGCGCGGGCGAGCGCGGCCGGGTTCGCCGCGGTCCGGTTCCGGCCGAGGAACTCCAGCCGGTCGCCGGTCACCGTCCGGGGCCGGAGGTTGGTGTCGGCGAACGCCACGCCGGGGCCGGCGTCCGGGTCGAACGCGCACCGCGCGAGCAGCGCCCCGGACGCCGGGTCGACGGCCGTGACCGCGAAGGGGGCCGTCGTCTCGCGGGTCGTCCCGAGCACCCACTCGGCGAAGAACGTGGCCGACAGCCGGCGGCGGTCGGTCCGGCGGTTCGCCACCCGGAGCAGGATCACCTTGACCGGGTCCGCGGGGGCGACGAACGCGGTCATCTCGACGGCCAGCCCGTCCCTCTCCCCGGCGTAAGTGGTCGACCCGGGGCGGTGGCGGACGGCGGACGCGCACCCGCGGCCCGGCGACGGCGTGACCGACCAGAACGCGCCGGTGTCCTCGTCGCGGAGATAGACGACTTCGGCCGGGGGGTCGGACACCGGGTCGTTGTGCCACGGCGTCAGCCGGGCGGCCTGGCTGTTCCCCGCCCAGGTGCAGCTGAGGCCGGCGTCGGTGGCCAGGCACCCGGCCGCCGGGCTGGCGATCACGTTCGCCCACGGGGCGGGGGGCACGCCGGTGATGACGTACTCGCGGCCGTCCGGGGCGAACCCGCCGACCCCGTTCGCGAACCGGAGGTCCGGGACGGGAGCCGACGGGGGCACCTCCGGCTCGCCGGCCCGTGCGGCGGCCAGGGGCGGCGGCAGCACCCGCCGGCGGTCGACCGCGTCGGTCTGGTCCGCCAGCGACCCGCGGTCTCCGTACAGCACCGCCCGGGCGAACCCCAGCAGGGCCGCGCGGTCTTCGCTGCCGGGCTGGGCCTTCCGCACGAACACGCCGCCGGACTTGTCCAGCCAGTCCCGGCTGTCGCTCGCCCGGACGAGGGCGGCGAGGTCGTCCGTCAACTCCTCGCGGTAACTGCCCGGCCGGTCCGCGATCAGGATCAAATCGGCGGCGTACCCCCGGCCGCGCCAGAAGGCGTGCGCCTTGAGCGCCTGCTTCGCCAGCGGGAGGCCGTCCCCGTCCGCCACGCACACCGCGACGATCGGCAGATCGCCGGACACCCCGAACCGCCAGAGGGCCGCCTGCGTCAGTCGGTCGTCCCGCGTGCCGGACCGGCACCGCAGGTGGTGGAACGGGAAGACGACGTGCCCCAGCAGCCGCTGGAACACGTGGGACTCGGCCGCGGTCACGCCCAGGTGCCGCAGCTCGACCCGGCTGTGGGCCCACGCCAGGTCGAACGTGCGGCCCGCGGCGGTCGGCGAGTGGTAGTGGTCCGCCAGGGCGACCGCGTCCTCGCGGGTCCGGGTGACGGCGGTGGCGAACGCCAGGGTCACGCTACCCCCGGCGGGCACGACCGCCGTCCGGCGGAGCGCGAAGCACGGGTCCAGCACGGCCCCGACCGTTCGGCCGAGCGGGGCCGCCAGCCCGGCGGGCGCGTCCGGGCCGTGCCGCCGGCCCAGGAACGCGGCCCGGTCCGTGTCGTAGTCGGTCGCGCCCTCCGGGTCGTCCGCGGCGACGACGTGGACGGCCCACACCGGGGCCTGGGCCGCCGACCGCGGCCGCCGCCGGCACACCAGGGCGTGCCACTGCGGGAGCCACTCGGTCTCCAGAAAGAGCTTGCCGAACGCCGGGTGCGCGACGTCGGCCCGGGGGTCCAGCAGCGCGAGTTCGACGGAGCTCGTCACCTCGATGCGGTGCGGCCGGCCGTCGTGGTTCACCAGCGTGACCCGGCGGACCTCCGCATCCCGGTCCGGGGCGACCGCGACTTCCGTCCAGGTCTCGATCGCCCCGTCGCGGCGGCGGAACTCGGCCTTGTCCGCCGAGAAGACCACTTCGTAGGTGTCCGCCGGGGTGCCGACGGGCTGGTGGGCGGCGGACCACACCCGCCCGGCGGTCCGGTCGAGGACGTACACCGCACTGCCGGCCGGGTCCCGTGCGGCGTCCGTCCGCCACCGGGTGACGGCAAGCCCGCGGCAGGTGCTGAACCCGCCGCCGGCGTTCGTGACCATCACCGAGTAACTGCCGTTCGAGAGCAGGTGCGTCCGCGGGGCGAGGGTGTCCGGGGTGGTGAGCCGGCGGCTGACCGCCCCGTCGGCGGCCGGGCCGGCCGGCGTCCGGTCGGCGGGCTCTTCTTCGGCCGGCTCCGCGTCCGGGGCGTCGGTCGGGACGCGCTCTTCGAGCAACAGCTCGACGGCCCGCACCGCCGGTTCCGCCCGCAGCCGGCGGCAG
>ERZ1066122.2709-NODE-2709-length-11196-cov-7.504892_pt1 | contig 11196 bp, 9 predicted proteins | sample MGYA00382769_ERZ1066122 | MGnify/ENA primary metagenome ERZ1066122 (study PRJEB33369, sample SAMEA5778352) | biofilm metagenome | biome: Industrial cooling water; feature: Water cooling tower basin; material: Biofilm | place: United Arab Emirates | collected...
TTTCCGCGATCAATCGGCAGTGTTTGAAAATGCAAGGCATCGCAAAGCTGAATGAAGGGCCGGTTCGCCCATTCGCCGCTCGATAGGAGACTGTCGGCAGCGTCCAACAAGGCGGACTTTCACCTCAATCCAACCATCCGCCGCTGCTCGTCCCAATCCATCGGAATGTCAGAGCTAAGCAGCACATCCGGCGTAATATGCGGCGGCGCTTTGCCCTGCAGCAGCATTTTCTGAATATCGGGTGCCAACAGCCCAATCGCGACGCGCTGCCGACCCCATTCGTTGATCGGGGCCGTCATATTGACAGTATCGTCGGGATAAAGCGGTGAGGCATTGAGCTTTGCGAGCAATCTATGCGACTTGCGAACAAGGTCGGCCAGCAGTCGCCGCCGCTCGGTTTCGTCGATTAGGTTGTCGGGTGTTGCGAGAGCACTGCCACGCCGGACAGCGGAGCTGGCTATGCTAACGATCAGATGATACCCGTCGATCGACGCAGTCGGATCAATCCGATGTGCACGATGAAGAATATCGTCGTCTATTTCGTCCTCACCAAGTAGCGCCGAGCGTTCGAGCCGGACTCTAAGCTGCGTGCCTTTAACGCGGATGCGAGCAATGGCTTTGAGCAAGGCTTGGTCATCGCTGCCTTCTGGCAGAAGCGGTAGCAGGGTGGCGCCCAGAAGGCGTTCCAGCCGTGATGCCGAAAGTCGTGTGCCCTTCAGGTTATGGCTATTGGCAGTCTTGCCTGCCGGAAGCAGCGTTTCGCTCACATAATAGCGGTAGATGCGCTTGCCCCGCCCATGTCCAAAGGTCGGTCGCATGGGCAGATTGTCAGCGTCGAACAATTTCCCCGTCAGCGGCGAGGCAGTCGCCTTCTCCTTGCGCTTCACCCGTTTGACGCGATTGGCTGCGAGTTGTGCTTGTACGGCATCGAACAGTTCATTTGTGATGATGGCAGGATGCTCGCCCTTATGAGCTTTTCCGTTGTGGACGATCTCACCTGTATAAATCAGGTTGCCAAGGATGTGATAGATGGCCCCGCAGCTGAACCTGGCCCCACCCCGCACATTGCCGCGGCTGGAGGTCCATCGCTTGGTCCGATGCCCGCTGGCATCAAGCTCCCTCGCGAGCGGCAGGACCGAACCCAATTCATGATAGCGGGTATAGATATGCCGAACCAGTTCGGCCTCTTGTTCGACGATAAACAGCTTTCTGTCCTTCACATCATAGCCCAAGGGCAAATTGCCGCCCATCCAGATGCCGCGCGCCTTGGACGCGGCGATCTTGTCCCTGATGCGTTCGCCGGTCACTTCGCGCTCGAACTGTGCAAAGGACAGAAGCACGTTCAATGTGAGGCGGCCCATACTGCTGGTCGTGTTGAACGCCTGAGTCACACTGACGAACGACACATTATGCGCATCGAACTTCTCTACTATACGCGCAAAGTCCATGAGGCTGCGCGTGAGACGGTCGACCTTGTAGACCACAACAACGTCGATACGCCCTTCTGAGATGGCTCTAAGAAGGCTCTTAAGCGCAGGTCGTTCCATATTCCCGCCCGACCAGCCGCCATCGTCATAGTGCTGGGGAAGAAGGGTCCACCCTTCGCCAGACTGACTCAATATATAAGCCTCGCAAGCCGCCCTTTGGGCATCGAGTGTGTTGAACTTTTGCTCCAGTCCCTCTTCGGTCGACTTTCTTGTGTAGATGGCGCATCGCAACTGTTTCATCGGACATTCTCGCGGCGCAGTCCAAAGAAGCGCGGACCGTTCCAGCGCTGGCCAGTGATCAGCCGCGCAACTTCGGAAAGGCTGCCGTAGATCTCGCCCTCATATCGAACGCCATCTTTAAGCATGAGGACCTCGTGGCGTTTTCCGGCATAGTCCCGCGCCAGCCGCGTCCCTGGTTGTTCGGCAACCACCACCAGCGTCTTCTCGCTACCGAGCAATCTGATCGTCGCCGCATTGAGGCCCCCGAACGTCTCAGCTTGCAAACGCCACGCCAGTACGCGTCGCAGCAAATCGACCGAGCGTTGCCTAGGCGGCGCACCGAAGTGCGCCGCCCAAACTGCCCGAAGTTCGGCCAGCGTCATTGCGTGAAGGCTCTTTACCAACGAAGCGATGGCAGCCTGTTTCTGCGCCTTGCTCATGCAGCAGGCTTCACTGACCAGATGGTGGTGTTACCCTCGACATGGCGTTCGATCACATGGCCCTTTTTGCGGAAGCCAGTCATAGCCGCGCGCACGGTATGGGATTGCCAGCCGATCGCTTCGACCATCTCTTCAAGGCTTGCCCCGGTTCCGGTTTGCAGCAGGGTCAGGAGCTTAGTTGCTTTGGTCTCACGTGGCGCCGCAGGAGCTGCAGCGGAAGCAATAGTCGTTTGGGATTTTGTCATGGATCGGTCCTCGGTTCGAAAGGCGCGGCACTATGCCGCCCCTACCAACCAAGGCCCGACCATTAGGGATGGTCAGGTGCGATGCGCGTCATCAGTTACTGTTGCGCAACGCGACCAATGCTTCGTTTCACAGGGAAGTCGAGTGGAAACACACAAGATTTCGCCGCCACCCAATCTGTTCATTGCGAATGACGATGCTGCCCAAAAAATGTAGCTTCGAGGCCAGGCCAGTGTCTACAGTATTTTGCGTGACAAGCGGAGCATTTCGAAGGTTTGCGCAATAGGTTTTCACTCAAACTTTAACTCAATGCCGCCAAGCATCGACATTCGTATTCTTTGTGATTGTGGAGGGTCCGAGTCGCGCGATGAGGCTTCGGCAAGGAGTGACACGGGTCGCAATGCGCCCATCATCTGCTCAACAAATAAACATTTCAAATCAGACTTCTAAGAAGGCTCAATCCAAAATAGGAAAAATCCTGTTGCGATGTAGGATTTGTTCTGTTTTTGTTCGACTTCGATAACGAAGGAGTGCAAGACAATGAACAGGACTAGATTCTGGCAACAAGCGAGTTTGATCGCGTGCATCTGTAGCTGCGCGACCCAGCCTGCGATGTCGGCAGAAAACCAGAAATATCGTTATGATGCCAAAGGGCGTCTGACGAAGGTGGAGCGCACCGGTAGTGTGAATAATGGTATTACTACCGAATATACGCATGACAAGGCGGATAACCGCCAGCGCATTAAGACCACTGGATCATCCAACCCGCCACCGCCTTGAGAAGTAGCGGAACCACTGCCTGCGCCGTTTCTCCCTCTCCCGGCGGCGCGGGCAGATAATTTTCAATCACATATAGAACAAAAGGTGAATATCATGATCTCTAAGAATAGCATAGTCCGCCGCAACAATCGCCATCTCAGCAAGGCGTTGCTCCTCTCAACTATCCTCGCGTCGGGAATCGCAGCGCCGGCAGTGGCGCAAACGACTGCCGCGCCCGAACCGTTCCTAAATACCGATGAACATGGCGTCGATCTGGAAAGCGGCCAGTTCAATATGGACATGCCTGAAGGTGATATCGGCCCGGCACAGGGCGGCGTAAGCATGGTACGCTATTATGGACAGTCAGGTTATCGTGATAACTGGTCGGGCGACCTGCGCAAGACAACCGAAGGCGCGACCGAAGTGATTACAATCACCTTCGGCAAAGTTTCCGAACGCTTCACCAAACAAAGCGGAGTTTGGGTTTCAGCAAAAGCCAATGGTGCGACCCTAATCGAAACCGTTGCCGATGCAGAGTTTATCTATCGCAGCGCTGACGGCGAAACGGTCAGATATCAGTCACCCAACGTACTTGGACAGCAATCACCGGATCTATCGCCGAGCATCACTATGCCGGGTGCCTATTGTTCCACTGCCAATGCGATAAGCTGCGGCGTACCGGTCGAAACGACTGATCCCAGCGGCGAGAAATACACGCTGACCTGGCAAACGGCAGAGCAGTGCGTCTACGATCCCGAACTGAACGCGGAATGTAACCGGCAATATCGCCTTTCAGACGTCCGCAGCTTGTCCAGCTATGGCATGAAGGTCAAATACCAGTCCGATCAGGCAAATACCGGGACGGTTCAGAATCCCGGGGCACCGGCGCCCGGCTGGTTCAACCGCGCTGGATTGCGCTTTTTTGATCTGAGCCAAGTCTATTGCGACCCAGCAGCAAACAATTGCGATGCAGTGGCAGGCAATTGGCCGACGGTCACTTATTCTAGTCCCTCGGCAGGCGTGTTTGAAATCACCAACGACCAGGCCGGTACATGGCGGCTCGATAACAGTAACGGAACGCAGATGCGTATCCGCCGCCCTGGCCAGTCCAGCGATACCACCGTCGTTAACTACAGCGGCGGCAAAGTAAGTTCCGTCACCGACAATGGACAAACTAAAACTTATGTCTGGGCCACCTCCGGCAATGGTAATCCTCAGGTTACAGCCACCGACGGCACTGGATCAGTCAATGTTGTGCGAGGCTTGCCCGTGGCAAAGCAGCCCGATATCATAACCGATAGCCTGGGCAACAGCACAAGCTATATTTATGATGCCAATGGGCGGGTCACACGCGAAACGCGCAGCGAAGGGGACTATACGAACTTCACTTATGATGCGCGGGGGAATGTCGTAGAAACCCGCCATGTGGCAAAGCCGGGAAGTGGGCTTGCCGACATTGTCAGCACGGCAAATTTTGATGCAAGCTGCACCAATGCGGCCAAGTGCAACAAGCCCAACTACAGCATTGATGCCAATGGCAACCGCACCGATTACACCTATGATCTGACCACCGGCGAGCTAACCCGTATCCAGCTGCCTGCCCCCACAGTCGGCGGCGTGCGGCCGGAGGTGAATTATGTATATTCGATGCTGTCAGCTCAGATTAGGGATGCTGGCGGTAATCTGGTCAATCAGCCGGCGCAGGCGAAGCTGACCCAGATTACCAGTTGCTCAACTGCGGCAACTTGCGCCGGAACTGCAAATGAGACCAAGGTCACGATCGCCTACGCCACGCCCAACCTGTTACCAACCTCGGTCACCACAGCATCGGGCAATGGTGCGATTAGCCAGACGGTGACCTATGCTTATGACGCAAGGGACAATCTGACCACGACTGACGGGCCGCTTGCTGGGCCCGACGACACCACTGTCTACATCTATGACGCGCAAGATCGCCGCCGCGGCGTAATCGGTGCGGATCCCGATGGCGCAGGCACACGGCCGCGAGTTGCCGAACGCTACACCTTCAATGCCGAAAGTCAGGTGATAAAGGTTGAATTGGGTACTGTCACCGCCGCTACCGAAGCGGCGTTAAACGCGATGACTGTCGCTCAAACGGTCGACATTTCCTATGACGCCAACGGCAAAGTAATCAAAGAAGCGGTCTCTGGCACCGGCGGCGTGGTGGCTATTACGCAGCTTAGCTATGACGCTGACCAGCGTCTCGATTGCACGGCGCAGCGGATGAACCCTGCGATCTTTGCTTCGCTTCCCGCCAGCGCCTGCACGCTTGGCGTCCAAGGCAGTGGCGCTGGCGATTATGGCCCCGACCGCATCAGCCAGAACCTCTACGATGCTAATGGCCGCGTCAGCCAAGTGAAGCTTGCCGTTGGCACCCCTGACGCCGCGACCGAGCTGAACACGGCCTACACAAACAACGGACAGGTGGCCTATGTGGTAGATGCTGAGAACAATCGTACGGCCTATATCTATGACGGGCATAACCGGTTGAGCCAAACGCGCTATCCATTACCCACGAAGGGCGCGAATGCTGCATCGACAAGCGATTATGAACAACTGGGATATGACGCCAACGGCAATTTAACCAGTCGCCGCCTACGTGATGGCACCAGCATCACCTACAGCTTTGATCGCCTCAATCGGCTCACGTTCAAGAATCTCCCTAACCTGATGGTCGAGGATAGCGATATTAGCTACAGCTATGATCTTGCCTCTCGATTGTTAAGCGCCAATGACCAGAATGGTCATTCAGTTACCTACACTTATGATGCGCTCGGTAGGACCTTGAGTGAGGCTAATTATTTTGGTTCAAAAAGCTTTGCATATGATGTTGCCGGGCGACAAACGCGAATGACATGGTCTGACGGCTTTTACGTCGATTATGATTATGACAGCGCTGGCAATATGCTCAAGGTGCGCGAAAATGGAGCCACCACGGGCGTGGGTGTGCTTGCGACCTATGCTTATGACAATCTCGGGCGACGTTCATCGCTGACTTATGGCAACGGCGTGGTGCAAAGCTATGGCTTTGACGCGGTCTCACGGTTGGGCAGTTTGAGCAGCAATTTGGCAGGCGCAGCGAATGATTTGACCACCAGCTTCAGCTACAATCCGGCTGGCCAGCTTGACACCCTGTCTAAAAACAGCGAAGCTTACGCTTGGACCGGCCATTTCAACCTGGACAAGCTTTCAGCCAGCAATGGCCTGAACCAGCTGACCACGACCACCCCGGGCAGTGGCCAGACAAGCCTCCCAACCCTTGGCTACGACGCACGGGGCAACCTCAACAGCATTGGTACGAAAAGCTACACTTACTCCAGCGAGAACCGGTTGCATTTTGGGCCCAATGGCGCACAGCTTTACTATGATCCGCTGGGCCGGATGCTATTCTCCAGCACGGGTATGAGGTTCGACTATGCGGGCAGCCAGCTGGTGACCGAGCGGGACGGCAGTAACGCCGTGGTACGTCGCTATGTCCATGGTGCAGGCACCGATGCACCCATCGTGCAATATGAAGGCAGCGGCACCACCAATCGCCACTTTCTGACCGCAGACGAACGCGGCAGCGTCTTTGCAGTTACCAACAGCGCCGGTGCGGCGACGGCGATCAACAAATATGATGAGTATGGCAATCCGCAATCGACTAACGCTACCCTCGCCAATGGCGGCAGGTTCCAGTACACTGGCCAAGCCTGGCTGCCGGAGATCGGCCTCTATTACTACAAGGCACGGGTCTATAACCCCAGCCTCGGCAGGTTCATGCAGACCGATCCTATCGGCTATGGCGATGGCATGAATATCTACAATTATGTGGGTTCTGATCCGATCAATGGCACCGACCCAAGTGGGACGTTCGGGGAACGAGACGACACTCCCGAGCCGTCGCCGGACGAAGGCCGCTTTAGGCCACGAGTGGTCTGCGAGTTCATCCCCGGATCGAAAATTATCACTTGTCTACCAGTAAAGGATGAAAATGGGGACGGCGTGATTAATGGTAATGATGCAAATTACGTTAGAAACTATTTCAGAATCGAATTTGCCGGTGGACCAGATGCCAGTAGCACGCAGAAAAATATGGCTATCGTAAACTCCATTTTACGTGATCCAAACATTGTCCCGTCTGTTAATGAGGCAACTAGACGTACGCTAGCTAACTCAAGAGAGCATGGCTTTTGGGTATATTACAGCACATTTTCTAAATCATTTTGGGCAGGAACGATTCAAAATGGTGATGAAGACGGAATAGTGATTAAAACGCCGTGCTGGGCCATGTGTCCAGCCTCTGCAGCTATTTTATTCTACCACACGCATCCGAACGCAAGGTTCGCTTTAAGCCCTGCTGATACTCGTGTTGCCGATAAATATGGTGTTTGGATGGTAGCTGACCACTATAACGGCTTGCCGCCCAATTTTGGACCAGCCGACTTTCGAGGAAGACTTGTATACAAGGGAAGGAGACCTAAGTGAGCAAAAAAATGTCAAAGGCTTGGTTGGCCCTGTTTTTCACGTTAGCAGGTTGTTATCAGCCTGCATCGCCGCCGGGATGTGAAACCTATAAAACTCTGTCAGCGGAAGAGCGACTCATGGTGAAAAACAGTGAAAAAGCCCTTTTAGCTACAGGGGAAGCGCACGATTTCTCCATTAAGTGCATATTGATTGGCGAGGGAAAGGGCGGTCGATTTGTAATATTTGCAGCGCCGGTGGGAAAGACCGCAGCCGACATGCCTACGGAAGCATATGCTGCCAAAACAACAATGGACGGTACAAAAGTTGAATACATTAATTTAAATCATCCATTTGGCCCATGGAGAAAAGTAGAACAAATCCAGTCTCACTAGTATAGAGTGTCACACGTGGTGGGGGTATCGGTAACGATACCTCCCGTCCCCTCTTCTCAAAACAACTTAAAATTGCAGATTTCAGTCGTTATTTGTACGTATGATGCTATACGGGCTCTAATCTAAAAAATCGGTAGGCAAGTTAGATGCATCGCGAGCAACCTTGCCGGCGCCGCGCAGGATGTGACTGCGAGCTTCACCTATAATCCTGCAAGCCAGCTCGATAGAATCACGAAGAACATCGATGCCTATGCCTACACGCCAGTTGCTACACAGGATGTGGTCAGCGCGGCCAATGGCTTCAGCCAGCTTGTGGCCGCCACGCCGGGTTCTGGCCAGACCAGTGTTCCGATGCTTGCCTATGACGCGCGCGGCAATCTGACCGGCATTGGTTCCAATGCTCACAGCTACACCTCTGAAAACCGCCTCGCCACGGCATCAAATGGCACGTCGATCAACTATGAGCCATCGGGGAATCAGGCGTTGCGGCTCAAAAAGGCCAGGGGATGGACTCAAGGCCGACTTTGACGGAGCGAGGCAAAGCCATTGCCTCTCATTGGCCTAGTGGACCCGGCCTTACACTTTGGGCCATGGCAGGGCTTCACCATATTGCTCATAAGCAGCTTCAAACTCTGCTAGCGACCGGTAGCCCTTATCCTTCAAAAATGGCTTCATTATCGAATTCGCCATTTTGTAAACCTCCTTGTCGGGTTTTGGCGGAATGCGGGCCAGCACCTTCGTAAAATCCGCGTGCTCTTTGCGGTCTGTTACCACCCGCTCGAGTTGCTTTTCCGTGAGGATAGAGAGCCTAAAGAACTCAACAGTGTCTTGGTCAAAAAGCTGCCATCGCTTTGGTAATCTGACATCATAGCTGATCCACAATAAATCATACATCCTGAGCCAGGCGCGACGAGGCTTCTTACGCGCCAATTCCAACATTTTGTACGAATATGCATAGTCTCGCTCTGCCCTAAGCCACTCGTAAAAGGGGACATCCTTCGAGCAGAAAGGTCCTCGAGGGTACCAGCGCAATGTGTCAGGAAAGAGCAAAATATCGTCGGGATGCGGCCAAGGATTATCTGGTTCCCTGCCTTGTGCTGCGGCTTCGGCCCAAATCTTCGCACGCCTCATTTTTTCGCCGACCATATAATGGTAGACTCTAATTTCCTGATCTCGCTTTTCACGCTGCTGCTCTGCCAAAGCCTGGGCACGCTCAGCCTCACGCAACTCGAGCTCACGCTTGGCCTTCAGAACGTCCCGCTGAGCAACGACATTGCCTTTTGCCGCAGCATTGATTTGCGCACGTGTCACAACTTCGATCATGCTCATCTTTTTGGAGCCGTCTTTGTCGGCGACCGTGACTTTGCGATTGAACTCCGCTTTAAGGACATCATCCAACTCTGACTCCCTAGGTTCGGCAGGCGGCTCTTTCGGATTCTTCGTTGGCCTGCCGCCGGGATTGCCAGACTGCTTTGGCTTGAATTGGGTGTAGCGTGGAGGCTTTCCATAGCCGATGTCATAGTCGCTGTCGGTACGCTTGGGTTTCCTAGCCATGGTCAGAGCACTCCCTCTAAACCGTTGCCAAGGCGTGTCTCAGAAACATCTGAGAAGCATTGCCCTGAGTCAGTAAGCACAGCTTGCTTGCCAGTATATTGCTCCCATCGCCGAATAGTGGTGTCGCAGTAGAGGGGATCATATTCGATAAGCCGTGACCGCCTCCCTGTCTTTTCGGCTGCAATCAATGTCGAGCCGGACCCTCCAAAACAGTCGAGTATGATCTCGCCCCGCCGCGAACAATCCTTGATCGCATCGGCAATCATCGCGACCGGCTTAACCGTGGGATGCATGGCCAGATCATCGCCTCTACTCGCACTGATGCTGCTGATCCCGGCATAGTCCCAGACATTGGTGCGATACCGCCCGGTCTCGCCAAGGCCAAAGCTGTTCGTGTGTGGAGCGCTTCCCTTTTTGAAAACGAATATCAGCTCGTGCTTGGACCGGTAGAAGGCGCCCATCCCGCCATTGCTCTTGTTCCAGACAACTAGGTTCTTGAGTTCGGTGAAAGCCACTTTACCAGCGGCAAGCATTTCGCCCATATGCCGCCAGTCCATACAGACGAACGCAATGGCGCCATCGCGCATGAGGTTACTGGCATTTCCTAATGTGGAAGACAGAAAGCGCGTAAACTCTGCTTCGCTCATTTCGCCAGAAGCAAACGCGAATTCCCGGTGTTTGACACTTCCGAGGCCGCAAACATTGCCATCGATTTTCACATTATAAGGTGGGTCGGTGAACAGGAGATCGACCTGCTCATTGCCAAGTAGCCGCAAGAAACTACCAGTCTCCCGTGCATCACCACAAATCAGCTTATGGCGGCCCAAAAGCCACAGATCGCCCATCTGTGTGGTAGCTGGTCCTGCAGCCTCGGGTATCACGTCATCTGCAGGATCGGCTGTATCGGGATTGGCCTTCTCCGCCTCTTCAATGATGATATCGATCTCGGCAATGTCGAACCCTGTTAACTCCAAGTCGAAACTATCATCCAGAAGACCCTGGAGCTCGATTGCGAGCAGCTCGCTGTCCCAACCCGCGTTCAGTGCGAGCTTGTTATCGGCAAGGATATATGCCCTGCGCTCGGTGTCGCTAAGGTGGGAAATTTCCAATGTGGGCACTGTCTTCAGGCCCAGCAATTTAGCCGCTTCAACGCGGCCATGTCCTGCGATGATGCTATCGTCATCGCTTATCAGCACCGGGTTCACAAACCCAAATCGCTCTATACTCGCGGCGATCTGCTTGAGCTGCTTTTTTGAATGCGTGCGCGCATTGCGCGCGTAAGGCTTTAAGGCCCGAATGGGTCGTTCGATTATTGCCCGTTCATAAGCTTCGGGTTCTTTCAAATTCAGTCCGGTCATAAATATCTCCGTGGATAAATTCAGTTAGGGTTTTGCAATCGAAGCTCATGGGGCTTTCCTTTCGTGAGCGGGACGAGGGGGTGACTATGGCGCGCTCACTTGCGCCGCAGCCAGTTCCTGTTGCCGGGAACATAGTGGGTATAAATAGCGAGCGATCAAATGCCAAGGGAAGCAAAAAATTGTTTTGCCGATAACCCTGTGGACAATTCAACACTGAGTTGGATCGGCGCCAACGAAGCTTCCAAGAAGCGGTTCGCTGAATCACGTGGTGCAATTC
>ERZ1066122.2710-NODE-2710-length-11191-cov-5.930855_pt1 | contig 11191 bp, 8 predicted proteins | sample MGYA00382769_ERZ1066122 | MGnify/ENA primary metagenome ERZ1066122 (study PRJEB33369, sample SAMEA5778352) | biofilm metagenome | biome: Industrial cooling water; feature: Water cooling tower basin; material: Biofilm | place: United Arab Emirates | collected...
GCGAGTACGGGGAGCTGCTGCTCTCGCCCCTGCGCGTCGGTCTTCCATACACGTCGATCGTAGTAGCCGAGCACGTCGAAATGATCGCCGACGACGATGGCCTCGATTTCGTTTGGGTGGGAGGGGTCCATCAGCTGACGAACCGAGTTGACCACCCCGTCGTTGTGCTCGGCGTCGATCTGGGGTGGGAGTTCCGCCCCGGGGTTGCGGATGATCCTGCTTTCGGCATCGGGCGCGGTGAGGATACGACGCAGAGCCTCGACCGAGGCATCGATGTGTCGGCCGAGGCGCGCGCATCCCGTAAGCTTTCCCGAGGCGCGCGCCGCGAGGTCACTGTAAAAAGCGTCGGCCGGCCGCACAGCGCTCGACTCTCCTTTGGGCTGCCCGGAGAGGGTGACGAAGGAGCGCCGCAGGATCTCGGTCCGGTACGTAGCCGACGCCGGATCGCGCGTCGGCTGCAGGTCAGCGATCAGCTCCCATTCGGCGAAGATGTCGAGGAGGAAACGCGCCACTTTGCCGCCCTCACGCAGCGAACTGGTGACGAAGGTGCCGAGATCGATATCGCGCGCCGTCGACCAAAAGAATTTGGTCAAGAGCGCCGCGAGATCGGGCAATCCGCGCCACCGTCTTTCGCTCACCAAACGTGCTACCGGGTCGCGTGTGATACAGGCTCCCTGATGCGGGCTGCCGAGGGTGACCACCGAAGCAATGCAGGCGAGAACGCGCGGGGCCCGTGGATCGACCTCCGACCAGCGCGACGCCACGAGCGGCGTTTCGGCGGTCAAGAGCTGTGCGTCGACACCGCCGGTGCTGTGACCGACGAGATGGATGCGGAGGTCTTCCCCTCGATAGCCCAGCGCCTCCATCCGATCGGCGAGGGTCTTGACCAAGCGGCGTTGACGTTCCGCCAAGGAAGCGGTGGGAGGAATCGGAACGGGGAGCACCGCGACGGCTTTCTCCCAGTGTTGCTCGAGTCCCGCGCGCAAGGCCGCACTGACTCGGTCGGCGAAATAGCCGAAGGTCGAGAAGTGCTCGAAGCCGAGGAGACCGGGGACGAGGAAGGCGAGGTCGTCGATCTGCCCGCGCGGGGAGCGGAGCTTCCCTTCGCTGCGTCCGGAGCGCCGCGCCGCCGAGTCGGGGTCCTGGGATGCCGCGGCTCGCGTGCCGAGCGGTTCGAGGCTTTCGCTGCCCACGCCTAGCTCCTTGCAAGATGCGGACGTTCCCTTGCAGGCGAGACGTACGCGGAAGGTGTTCACAGCCTGTACTTCTCTCCTGCGCTTTCTGTCAAGAGCCTGGAAAGAAGAGGAGAGAATCCGAAGAGCGGAGACGCGCCATGTTCGGTGCTCCTTGCGTAGAGAAAGCTCTCCTCTCGACGCAGGTATCTACTTAGAGACCTCGCAAAAGTTTCAAAGGATTGGCGTCAAGGAGGGAGATTGGATCGAAAAAGAAAAGAGAAAGAAAACATAAACAAATGTTGTTATTCGGAACACATTCTGATTTAAGCTCTCCCTCTCTCAGGAGCGGTGGAGCACGCCCGGTGGCGATCGAGCGGAGCTCCTTCGAGCCGTGTCGTTCAGGGGAGCGTTTTCAGCGGTCGTCCGCGCCGAGGGCGATTTCGGACAAGGAAGGAGAGCGTCGATGCAAATCACCCCTGAGAAGATCGCGAGCATGCCTGCCGAGGAGGTCGACGGTCTCTTCCGCAGCGGCGAGGTGGGCCAAATTCCCGACGGCGACGCCGAGGGTCGGGCCATCTTCTTTCCAGGCAAGGGGATCGAGCCTTGGATCGGACGCACCGTGCGCGCGCTGGCCTGGAAGGGCAAAGTGGTGAGCTCACGCAAGCAAGAGCTCAAAAACAAGATCTCTCCTTTTGGCATTCCTGCCGTCGCCGCCGACGTTTATTGGGATCGCAGCTGGTTTGACGGTGGAGAGTGCATCGTCCTCGACTACTCTCGACGCTCGCTTCTGGCGCATTTCGTCCGCGATGAAATCCGTCGCGTCGCTCCCGGCCTCTACCTCGGGCTGGTGTACTGGCGCCGCCGTCGCCTGATCTACTTCACGCTGCAATTCCCCCAACGTGGCCAGAGCGCGTGAACCCCTAGCGCCCCGCGCAGACATCGAGGAGTGGCATGGCACATCAGGAAGCCCTCACCGTCGTTTGTCCCGTCGACGCCACGAAAGCCGACGCGCTTCAGGCCTGCCTCGAGGGCATGCGCCCCGACCCCGGACACAACGCAACTCTTCCCTTTGGCCTTTTACCCGGCTGCCATTTCGGCCGCCTGCTGATCCTGCCCGCGACGCAGGACTTGCAAGGCCAGACGCTCGACGCCCATCTAGTCATGCTCATCGACTGCGACGGATCGGCGCAAGACATGCTCGAGAAGCTCGTCGCCACGGCGGGCGCAGGCATCGACGCAGTGTTCGGGCATTGTCGTGACTACCCGCGCAGCCCTGCGGGCGCGGCCGAGCGCCTGGCCTACCTTCAAGGTCACCGCGCGCCCACGCCGGCCAACTACGTCCACCGCCCCGGACGGACGGTGGAGCAGATTCGCAACGAGGCCAAGCTCCGCGACGCGCTCCAGGCCTTCGTCGACGCCAACGATTTCAGCTCCTCGACGGCCCAGGACGTCCGGCGCCGGATCCTCGACTTCGTCGCGCGCGAGGCCTCGCTGCAATGGGCGCTGCAGCCTCCCCCCAGCATCGGCATCGCTCGGCGCGCCCTCGATCTCGTCGATCTCGTCGCGCGGCCTCTGGGCGTCGTCGCCTTCGGTCCGGTGGTCCTCCCCGCCGCCGCGCTGCTGATGTTGCTCGTGCGCCTGCAGGAGATGCGCGACCGCTCCGAACACCTTCGCCCGAGCCCCGAACACGTGCGCCGCCTGAGCGAGCTCGAAGACTTCGTCGCGCACAATGGTTTCACCGCCGCGGGCTTGGTGAAGCGCGGTTGGGTGCGCCAGGCCGTGCTCGCGACCGTGTTGCCGCTCATCGGCTGGGGCACGCGGCATCTCTTCACCCGCGACTCGCTCGCCGGAGTCAAAAGCATCCATTTTGCGCGCTGGATTCCCCTGGAAGGTGGGCGGCGCGTGGTCTTCGCCAGCAATTACGACGGAAGCCTGGAGAGCTACAACAACGACTTCATCGACCTCGTATCCTGGGGTTTGAACTTGGTGTTCAGCAACGGCGAAGGCTATCCGCCGACGCGCTGGTTGCTCTTCGGCGGCGCGACCTACGAGCAAGAGTTCAAAGACTTTCTGCGACGGCATCAACTGCCGACGACCGTTTGGTATTCGGCCTATCCCCACCTGAGCGCGGTCAACATCGAGCGCAACGCCAAGTTGCGCGCCGGCCTGCAGGGCGAGATGAGCGAAGAAGAGGCGCAACGATGGCTACGATTGCTTTGAGGGACGTGCCGGCGCTGCTGCGTCGCAAACATCAGGAGATCCGTCGGCGCTTGCAGCCCGTGCGGCAACCCTCGCAGATCGAGAGCGAAGACGTCCAAGGTCTGGTCTTCCGCGGCTACGGCGGCTTGCCCCATTGCCGCTACGTCCTCTTGCAGGTGCGCGATGCCGCCGAGGCGCGCCATTGGCTCGCTGCGCTGGTCGAGCGTATTTCGCGCGGCACTCCGGCGTCGCGAGAACAGGCCATTCACCTGGCCTTCACCTACCGCGGTCTGCTGGCGCTCGGCTTGCCTGCAAAGACGGCGCAGGGCTTCTCGGCGGAGTTCATCGCCGGCATGGTCGGCCCACACCGCAGCCGCTTCCTCGGCGACGTCGGCGAGAGCGATCCCAAACATTGGAGCTGGGGTGGGCCCAACAACCCTGCCCTGCATGCTCTGCTCATCCTTTATGCGCCGAGCGAGGCGAAGCTGCGGGCGCTCTACGAAGCGGAACGCGAGGCCTGGTCGCGCGAGGGTTTGGTCGACGTGCATACCCTCCACACCTCGCCACTCAGTGAGCGCGAGCACTTCGGATTCGTCGACGGCATCTCGCAGCCCGCGATCGAGGGCTACCACAAAGCTCCTTCCGGACTGCACCTGGTGCGCGCCGGAGAGTTCGTCCTGGGCTATCCGAACGAATACGGGCTCTACACCGCCCGTCCCCTCGTCGACTCTTCGGTTCCGGCCGCGGCGGCGCATCTGCCCAGCGACATCGCCGGCTCGACCCAGCGCGACTTCGGCCGCAACGGCACCTACCTGGTGATGCGGCAGCTGCGGCAGGACGTGGTCGCCTTTCGCGCCACCCTCGAGCGCCTGACGCAGAACCCGGACGGCAGCTCCAATCCTGAGGAAAAGGCGCGACTGGCAGCGCAGATGGTCGGGCGCTGGCCTAGCGGAGCGCCGCTCATCACCTCGCCTTGGCAAGACGACGCCGGCAAAGCCAAAGACAACGAGTTTCGCTACCATCACGAGGACCCGGAAGGGCTGCTCTGCCCCATCGGCGCCCACGTCCGCCGCGCCAACCCGCGCGATGCCTTGGCTCCCGAACCGGGCACGGAAAAGTCGCTCGCCGTCAATCGCCGCCATCGCATCTTGCGCCGCGGTCGTCTCTACGGCAGCGAGCTGCCGGAAGGTGCGGTCGACGACGCCGAGCGCGGGCTGATCTTCGTCGCCCTGAACGCCAACATCGTTCGGCAGTTCGAGTTCATTCAGCATTCCTGGCTGATGGATCCACGCTTCAACGGGCTCTACGGCGCTTCCGATCCCATCACCGGCGGACTCGACGACAACGCCTTCAGCGCCCCCGGCAATCCGCTCCGCGCGCGCTGCACCGGACTGCCTCGCTTCGTGAGCGTAGCCGGCGGCGCCTACTTCTTCATGCCCGGCATTCGCGCGTTGCGTTTCCTTTCGGAACTGTCGCCCTCCTCGCAGGAGTCCTGAGCCCATGCGCATCCGCTTCTTCCACTGGCTCGACATTCTCCTGGTCAGCGATCCCGAGGAGATTCGCTGGCTCAACCAGCATCCCGACATCGTTCGTCCCCTCGACTCCTCGGCGGGCTTGCTGCAGCGCTGGATGAACCGGCGGCTGCTGCAGGACCTCCGCTTCGAATGCGGTGTGCTTCCAGTCTTTCTGCCGCGCACGGATCTGTTGCGGGCGCGCCGGCAACTCGAGCTCACGCAGAAGCTGGACGAGCCCCTGAGCGCGGAGAGCGATCCCGCCCTCGAGTCTCTGGCGTCTTATCTCTCCAAGGGCGAAGGCGACAGCTCCATCGGCGCTTTGGTTCAAGAGTGGTGCGGCAAGCTCCTCTCGCCGCGTTACCGCGCGAGCGCAACGAGTTACGAAGCCGGGCGTTTGATCGCCGGATGGCCGAGTGCGCCTTTTTGGAAAACGATGCGCGCCCGTCGGCGAGGCTCGCTCGAAAGCGCCAAAGCGGAACTCTCACGCGCCGCTGAGGGGGATCTGCACTGCGTGCACGCGACCTCCATCGGCATGGAGAATATGACTCGCTCGCTGCGCACCATGCGTAAGCTGGCCGAGCAAAAAGGCTTCGGCGCCCTCTCCAGCGATGCGGTGATGAGCCGCTGCCTGCATGCGCCGCCCGCCCTGCTCCGTGCCTGCGAAGGCGAAGTCCATGCACCCTTTTTGAGTCGCCCGCTGCAGCGACGCAGCATCGTCGTCTTTTTGCTGGCGCGGGCTTACCGCAAGAGCGGCGACCCGGGCGTCGCCTTCCTCGAGGGCACCTGGAGCGCCTGCCCGGCACGTCAGATCATTCCGCAAACCCTGCTGGCGCCGGCGCGTCAGATCCTCCCTGAGCTCGCCAAAAAGGCTTGGCAGACGATGCAGAAGCCCGAAGCGAAAAACGGCGCGAGCAAAGAAAAAAGCAAGTGGGCAAAGCTGCAAGGCTGAGCGCGTAGGAAACGCAGGAAAGGTGGATGAGCATGGCGAATCTGAACTCCGAGAGGGCGCCCGCCATGGGCAGCTCGCGCGAAATGCGCAAGATCGAGAAGCTGCTCGAACAAGGAGAGCTGGATCAGGTGATCGGCCTCCTGGAAGGCAAACCCGACCCCAGCGGCGCTGCCGACGCCCTGCTCGGCGCCGCTTACTTCCGCCGCGAGCGCTATGCCGAAGCGGCCAAATACCTGCGCAGCGCCCTTGATAAAGGGCGCGCCGACCCCGAGCTACAGCGCCTGCTCGACCGCGCCGTCGCCAACGACATGGCCGATGTCGCGCGGGCGGTGCCGGAGGTCGTCTACTTCGAGAAGGAGCCCCTTCTCTCCGGCCCGAAGCCCGGCAGCCATTCCGAACTCAGCCCGCGCGCTCGCGAAGAGAAGTCCCTGAGCGGCGAGATCCTCAGCGCCTTGGGCCAGCTCGGCGGCCTCAAGCTCGGCGAGACGCTGGGCTTTTTGACGCAGCTCATCGGCAGCGAGCCCAAATCCAAATCGCCATGGACGCAGTGGTACCGCCAGGGTTTCTTCCGCGCCATCGTCATGCTCGCCAAGCGTCGCGAACGTCTGAATCGGGAGCAGCTCTTCGCCGCCTACCCCGAGGAGGCCGGCACCGGCTATTTCCGCGACCCCAATGCGCCCCCGGCCTGGACGCGCGGCGCGCGCTCCTCGGACGGCAGCTACAACGATTTGAGCGATCCCATGGCGGGCGCGGCAGGCACCCGCTTCGGCTTCAATACCGACCCCGACCAGACCTCGGGCGAGGTGGGGGAGCGTCTGCTGACGCCCAATCCGCGCACGGTCAGCCGCGTGCTTATGACCCGCGTCGACGGTTTCAAGCCCATCCCCTTCCTCAACCTCAACGCCGCGGCCTGGATTCAGTTCATGAACCACGACTGGGTCAGCTATGGCGATCCCGATCATCGCGCGGCGCCCTACCGCATCCCCCTCTCGGAAGACGATCCCGTGCGCCGTAGCTTGCACCAAACGCATATGTTGGTGCCGCCGACGCAGCCCGACCCGACCCGCAAACTCGGCGAGCGCGGCAGCACGCATATCAACGAGGTGACGAGCTGGTGGGATGGCTCGCAGATCTACGGCAGCGACACCAAAACGGCCGACTCCCTGCGCAGCTTCAAGGGCGGTAAGCTCACCGTCGATCCGAAGACAGGCAACCTTCCGGTGCTCGCCGACGGCGTCGAGCAGACGGGCTTCCGCCGCAACTGGTGGGTGGGCCTCAGCATGCTGCACACCCTCTTCGTCAAAGAGCACAACGCCATCTGCGATATGCTCGCGACGCATTATCCCAACCTCGACGATCAGCGCCTCTACGATACTGCGCGCCTGATCAACGCCGCGGTGATGGCCAAGATCCACACCGTCGAGTGGACGCCGGCGGTCTTGCCCAACGCCGTGCTCAACTCGGCGATGAACTCCAACTGGTATGGCTTCCTCACCAACCTCTTTCGCTCCCGCGGTGATCGCCGCACCTTGGCCGAGATCAACATCGCCGATCCCATCGCCGGCGGCCTGGTCGGCAACGCCACCGACAACCACGGCGTGCCCTATTCGCTCACCCGCGAATTCGTCGCCGTCTACCGCCTGCACTCGCTCCTCCCCGACTTCATCGCGCTGCACCAAATCGGCAAAGGCGAGCAAGCCAACCGGACCTTGCCGCTGGCCCAGCTGCGCCAGCGAGCAGCACACCAGCTCACCGAGAAGATGCCGATGGACGACCTCTTCTACTCCTTCGGCATTCAGAATCCCGGCCAGCTGGTGCTGAACAACTACCCCGAGACGCTGCAAAACCTCAGCGTTCCCGGCGCGGGCTTCTACGACTTGGCGGCGGTCGATGTGCTGCGCGATCGCGAGCGAGGCGTGCCGCGCTACAACCAGTTCCGCCGCTTGCTCGGTCTCAAGGCCATCGAGCGCTTCGAAGATCTCAGCGACGACCCCAAGGCCATCGCCGCCCTGCGGCAGGTCTATTCGAGCGTCGAAGACATCGATCTGCTCGTCGGCAACCTGGCCGAAGCCCATCGACCGACGAACTTCGGTTTCGGTGAGACCCTCTTCGAAATTTTCATCCTCAACGCCTCTCGCCGGCTGCAGGCCGACCGCTTCTTCACCGAGTACTACCGCGAGGACGTCTACACCTCCAAAGGCCTCGAGTGGATCGACCAGGCCTACCTCAAGACCGTGCTCCTGCGGCACTACCCGCGCCTGCGAAACACGGGCTTGATCAATGTCGAAAATGCCTTCGAGCCTTGGGATACCGGCGTGCTCGACCCCAAGCGTCATCCCTTGCGCCAATACGAAAAGGCGCTGCGCGAAGCCGACCAACGCCGCGCGCGCGAACTCTCTTAAGGTCCAACGCGAAAGGAACGACCCATGTCCGCCGACATCAATCTCGACAACATCCACGCCGACGTGCACCTCGCCGGAGGGGTCGACGTCGGCCTCGACGATGTGCGCGTGGCTGCCGGCCTGACGGGGAACCTCGACCTAGGCTTGGACAACGTCCGGGTCGAGGCCAATCTCGGCGGCGAGATCGGCCTCGGCCTCGACAACATCCGCGCCAATGCGCGCCTCGAAGGCGGCGTCGATGTCGGCCTCGACGACATCCGATTGCGTGAGCTCGCGCCCATCGAGGTCAATGCGGCGATCAAGGAGCTGCCGCTGATCCGCAGCGACTCGAAGGTCGATCTCGGCCTCGACGACATCCGCATCCGCGAGCTGCCGGCGATCAAGTTCGAGTTCTCGATGCGTCCGATTCGCCTGCACCTGCCGCTCAACTACAAGTTCTGCATCGAGGTGCTCGGCGTCCCCCTCTTCAAGTTTTCGCTCTGCGGTGAAGGCATGGCCATCACCGAAGACTACAAAGCCAAAAAGAGCGAAACATGCGGCTAGACGAGCTCCCCGAGCTACCGTTTTCGCCGCGTTTCCGCCGCATCGACTCGAAAGCCATCGAGTTCGGCTCGGCCCCCATTCTCTTGGTCGGAGCGCCTCCTCTCTGCAGCGGGCGCATCGTGGTGCGCAATCCTCTCGAGGAGAACGTCCGCATCAAAGGGTTGACGCTGTCCACCTCCGCCGACGCACTCGAGGCAGCGAGCCGGCTCTCCGAGGCGCATTTCCTCAGGGCAGCCGCCTTTGACGGACGCGTGGCGCAGAGCCGCGTCACCTCACCGGTCACCGCCGAGCCGGAGCGACGCGCGGAGAAAGCGCTCTACCTGCGTGTCTCGACGCGACTGCTGGCCGGCGAGGCACGTGAAGTGCGCGTCGACCTACCGTTGCCGATGAACACGGCCCCCGGCTCGTACGAAGCCAAGCTCGAAGGGAGCGCGGGCGGCGTTCTCCCGGTCGTGGTTCAGGTCCTCGAGAAGCGCGCGCTGCGCATCCAACCTGCGGCGATCACGCGTGAGGTTCATGCCGGTGAGGTGTTGACCTTGCGCGTGAACGTCACCAATCTCGGCAACGTACCGGTCGAGATCCCCAAAGGCACACCACTGCACTTCCATCGACTCGACCGCAGCTGGAATGCCCATTTTCACGCCGCGGCCAAGGAAAAGGGCAGCGAAGGCTACGTAGCCTTTTTGGACGACTTCGTCGCGCGCATGGGCGACGCGGAGCCGCCTCTGGGTCGTGCCAAAATCCGCGAGGGCGCGGGCACCCTGGAGCCGCTCGAGGGACGCTGGCTCGAGCTTGAGCTGCACGTCCCCAAACCTCTGCCCGCAGGGCGCGAATATCAAGCGCTCATCCGCCTGGCCAACGCGAGCTTCCGTCTGCAGATGCGCAGCGAGCCCGAGCCCGAGCGCGACGCGCCGATTCCCTAGCCGCAACGATGTCCGTCTGAAGGAGAGAACGATGAACCTGTTTGCCGAGTGGTTGTTCGGAAGACACCCCCTTCGTGATCTCAGCGACGTGCTGAGCAAAGCCCTGCGCAAAGCCAAGGAGAAGGAGCCGCACTGCTGCGAGGTTCCGGAGCTTCCCTGCCCGCCGCGCTGCGTGGGTCTTCTGCAGTGGTGCGTCGGCCGAGGCGCCGATGCGCAGGCGAGCATCGTGCTGCACAATCGGGGGCGTGTGAGTCGGCAGTTCGCCTTCTCGACGAGCGCATTGGCCGGTTTGGATGCGGCGGGTGCGAGCCTCCTGGTCGAGCCCGCCACGCTCCCTCTGGCTCCCGGCGAGAGCGGCGTGGTGACGCTGAAGTTGCTCGACACTCAGAGCTTGAGTGCCGGCCAGCAATACCATGCCGAGTTGCTCTTCGAAGGGAGCTGGAAGCAATGCGTGAAGCTCGAGGCGACCCTCCTGCGCGACGCCTCCGATAGCTGCAGCCTCGAACAAGCCCCCGGAGGGGAAACGCTGGCCTTCCTCAAAGCGCACCGCGCCAAGCTCAACTGGTCGATTCAGCGCGGCATGGAAGCCGAAGCGCAGCTCGTATTACGCAACTTGGGCGAGGGCGGCCACACCTTCCACATCGAGAGCACACCCTGGGTGGGCATCGACGCCGACGCCGCGGCACTCGAGCTCAGCACCGACGCCCTTCACCTTAGCGGCGGCGAACGCGGCGTAGTGCAGCTCCGTCTGAAGAACTCGCAGAGCTTTCGCCCCTGCCAGACCTATCACTGCGAAATCGTCGTGCGCGGCTATCAGGAGCAGCGCGTCCAGCTCTCCTGCAAGGTGGAACGCGACCCGAGTGCTCACCTCGAGATCGAGCAAGGAGAAGCCCCTCAGCGGGTGCGCGCGCATCATTGGTACGATCACTTCCAGTGCACTGAGCCCTGCGAAGAAGGTCACGCCTAGGGCTTCGCTCGCGGGGTTGCACGAAGCGCGTTTGCCCTCGCTCCCTCAGGAATGGCGGGTCGGGCCCGAAGTGTATCTAAGTTGGCACGCCCTTCGCTGAACCTGAGGGCATGCTTGAGCTTCTTTCCTCTTTTAAGCCGAAAAATCCTGCGATTCTCTCGCTAGTGGCTTGCCTCCATGCCTGCAGCCTGGCCAGTCCAGATGCCGAAATCGAGGACAAGCGTAGCAGCTCGCAGCCTGCTCTTCTGGCCCCTCCTGACCGCGTCGGCTGCCGCGTCGGTCCGGAACTCGGCATCTCCTCGGGCTACCACTGGCCTCTGAGCGGCATCATCACCGCAGGATATGGCGGGAGCTCGCCCTCGGCTCTTTTTTCCTCCACGCGGCGTATCCCCGGCGTCACGCTCCAAGTAGCGATGGGGGCCGAAGTTCGAGCCGGCGTTCAAGCCACGCTACGTCCCCAGCCACAGACGCCCAATCCGGCTCTCGGCACCTCCGTCGAGCTCGAGGTCGGGGATGAAC
>ERZ1066122.2712-NODE-2712-length-11182-cov-48.681495_pt1 | contig 11182 bp, 9 predicted proteins | sample MGYA00382769_ERZ1066122 | MGnify/ENA primary metagenome ERZ1066122 (study PRJEB33369, sample SAMEA5778352) | biofilm metagenome | biome: Industrial cooling water; feature: Water cooling tower basin; material: Biofilm | place: United Arab Emirates | collected...
CTGCACGGCTGGGCGATGCACGGCGGCGTGTTCGCGCCGCTGGTGCGCGCGCTGGCGCCCCGCTTCGAGGTCATCGCCGTCGACCTGCCGGGCCACGGCGGCAGCCGCGACAGCGGGCTGCCGCTGGCGCTCGATGCGCTGGCCGACGCGCTGGTCGAGGTGCTCGACGCCTCGCCCCGCGCATCGCACGGAACGGGCGCCGAACGAGACGGCGCGGACCACGCCTCGCCTTCGCGCGCGCTCGTCGCCGGCTGGTCGCTGGGCGGCCTCGTGGCCCTCGCGCTCGCCGCGCGGCATCCGTCGCGGGTGCGCGGCCTGGGGCTGATCGCGGCGAGCCCGCGCTTCGTCGCCGCGCCCGATTGGCCGGACGGCATGGCGCCGCGGGTGTTCGAAGCCTTCGGCGATGAGCTGGGTCGCGACTACCGCGGCACGCTCGATCGTTTCCTGATGCTCGAAGCTCAGGGCTCCGCCCACCTGCGAGAGGAACTGCGCTACCTGCGCGACGAGGTGTACGCCCGCGGCGAGCCGGCCCCTCGCGCGCTGCACGAGGGCCTGCGCCTGCTGCAGGACAGCGACCTGCGCGACGTGCTGCCGCGGCTCGCGATGCCCAGCCTGTGGCTGGCCGGCCGCCGCGATCGTCTCGTCAGCCCTCAGGCGATGCGCGCGGCCGCCGCGCTCGCGCCCGGCGCGCGGTTCCAGCAGTACGAGCACGCGGGCCATGCGCCCTTCCTCACCGAACCCGAGGCCGTCGCCGAGGCGCTCACGGCCTTCGCGGCAGACTGCCCGCCATGAGCCGCACGCGCACCGCGCCATCGCCGCGATGAACGCTTTCGATCCCCGGGCCGTGCGCCGCGCCTTCGGCCGCGCCGCCCGCACCTACCCGCAGGCCGCCGCCCTGCAGCGCGAAGTCGAATCGCGGCTGCTCGAGCAGCTTGCCTACCTCGACGACCGCGTGCCGCGCCGCGTGCTCGACCTGGGCTGCGGGCCCGGCAGTGCGGCCGCCGCGCTGAAGCAGAAGTGGGGCCGCAAGTCCGACGTCATCGCCATGGATCTGGCGCTGCCGATGCTGCGCGAGGCGCGGGCGAAGTCGCGCTTCTGGCGACCGATCCACGCCGTGCAGGGCGACGCGCAGGCGCTGCCCTTCGCCGACGCCGCGTTCGACCTCGTGTTCTCGAGCCTGTGCCTGCAGTGGGTCGCGGATCTCCCGCGCGCGCTGGGCGAGCTCCGCCGCGTGATGCGCGAGGGCGGTCTGCTGGTTTTCACGAGCTTCGGCCCCGACACGCTGGTCGAGCTGCGCGAGGCGTATGCCGGTGCGGGGCTCGAGCCGCCGCTGTCGCCGTTCGCGGCCATCCAGCAGGTGGGCGACGCGCTCGTCGCGCAGGGCTTCCGCAATCCGGTGATCGAGCGCGACACCTACACGCTGACGTATGCCGACACCGCCACGCTGATGCGCGAACTCAAGGCCATCGGCGCCACCGACGCGCGCGCGGACCGGCCCCGCGGGCTGAGCGGAAAATCCCGCCACCGCGCCGTGGCCGAGGCCTACGAGCCGCTTCGACGCAACGGCGTGCTGCCGAGCTCCTGGGAAGTCGTCACCGCGATGGCCTGGGCGCCGCCGCCGGGTGCCGCGCGGCGCGAGGGCGGGGCCGACATCGCGACGTTCCCGGTCGAGAAGCTGAGCGTGCGGCGGCGTTGACTCGCCGCGCGCGCCACGATCAGCCCGGCGGCGGCTCCTCGTCGCCGACGGCGAGCTCGCCGCGGCGGTAGGCCTCGACCAGCGCCGTCGCCTCGGCGGCATCGCCGGCGGCAACCCGCAGCGGCACCTTGCCGAGCAGGTGCGCGATCGGCCATACGAGGCCGACCGGCGCGGTGTCGTCCGGGCAGACGTCGATGCCGTGCGCCGCCAGCAGGGCCTGCACGACGGCCGCTTCGGCCACCGTCTCGAAGCGCGCGACGACGACGAGTTCGCGGTCGGACCGCATGCCCGCGCCGCTCAGCCCGACACCTGGCGGATCCACGCCGCCAGGTTGTAGGTGTTGGTGATGCGCGCGATGCGGCCCTGCCGCAGGTCGAAGAACGCGCCACCCGCCAGCACGTAGCGCTGGCCCCGCGCGGGCGGCAGGCCCTCGTCGTCGGCGAGGTATTCGCCGTGCACCTCGTACTCCGCGGCGGCGCGGGTGCCGTCGATCGAGGCGACCACGCGGATGTCCTCGAGCCGCTCGCGGTAGCAGCGGTCCATGCGCGCCATGAAGGCGCGGAAGGCCGGCTTGCCGGACTCGCGCGGCCCCTGGTTGAGGTCGTGCGCCACGTCGTCGGCGAGGCATTCGAGCATCGCCTCGCGGTCGCCGGCGTTGAACGCGGTGTAGTAGCGGTGGACCAGGGCGAGGGCGGCGTCGTGCGGCGAACTCATCGGCGGGGTTTCGTCGGGAGGGCGGTGGGATCCAAGCGGCGGCTCACGGGCGCACCGGCGCGAAGGCCAGCAGGCCAGGCAGGGACTCGAGGTCCACATTGCCACCCGAGAGGATGATCCCCACGCGAAGCCCGGCGAAGCGCTCGCGGTGCTTGAGCACCGCGGCCAGCGGCACGGCGCAGCTTGGCTCGATCACGACCTTCAGGCGTTCCCACACCAGCCGCATGGCCGCCACGGTCTCGGCGTCGCTGACCAGCAGCACGTCGTCGCAGTGCGCGCGCAGCAGCGCGAACGTGATCGGGCCCAGCTCCGCGCGCAGGCCGTCGCTGATCGTGTCGGCCACTCGCCCGGTGATCCGGACGCCGCCCTTCAGCGAATCGTGGCCGTCGGCCGCGCCCTCGGGCTCCGCAGCGACGGTGCCGATGCGCGCATCGATCCCCTTGGCGGCGATGCACGCACCGCTCATCAGGCCGCCGCCGGACAGCGGCGCCAGCACCGCGTCGAGCGGCGGCGCGCCCGCGGGCGCGGGATCGGCCTGATGCAGCAGTTCGAGCGTCGCCGTGCCCTGCCCGGCGATCACCCGGGCGTCGTTGTAGGGGTGCACGAGCTCGCCGCCGGTCTCGGCCAGCACGCGCGCCGTCGCCTCGTCGCGCGCGGCCTGCGCCACGTCGCAGTCGACGATGCGCGCGCCGCTGCGGGCGATGGCCTCGCGCTTGATGCGCGGCGCCGCGCGCGGCACGACCACCGTGCACGGGATGCCGCGCAGCCGGCAGGCCAGCGCCACTGCCGCGCCGTGGTTGCCCGAGCTCTGCGTGACCACGCCGCGCTCGGCCTGTTCGGCGTCGAGTCCGAATACCGCATTGGCGGCGCCGCGGAACTTGAACGCGCCGGCGCGCTGCTGGTTCTCGGCCTTGAAGAACAGCGTGCAGCCGGCCAGCGCGTCGAGCGAGCGCGAGCGCAGCACCGGCGTCACGTGCGCCAGCCCGGCGATCCGGGCGGCGGCGTCGCGCACGTCGTGCAGCGTGGGCAGGGCGTCCGCGCGCAGCGCGGCGCGGCGGGCATCGGCAGGCGGCGTGCGGTCTGGCATTCCGCGATTATGGGCGCGGAAGGGTCGAAGGTCATGCCCGCGGCGGGGCGGAACCGCCCCGCGCAGCGGCTATGCTCCGCTGCTGCCCTGCAACAAAGAGTGCCGATGAGCGCCGACGCCGCCTCCCCCGTGCGACTTGCCGACTACGCCCCCCCGGGCTGGACCATCACCGACGTCGCGCTGCGCGTCGACCTTGGCCGCGAGAGCAGCGAGATCGACGCGACGCTCGCGCTGCGGCGCCTCGTCGACGGCGTCCCGCTCAGGCTCGACGGCGAGTCGCTCGAGCTTTTGGCGGTCGAACTCGACGGCCGCGTGCTGTCGCCCGATGCGTACACGCACGATGCACTTGGCCTGACCGTGCACGCCGCGCAGGCGCTCCCGCAGTGCGCGCTGCGCACGCGGGTTCGGGTGAATCCCGCGGCGAACACGCGGCTGGAGGGCCTGTACGCCAGCGGCAGCCTGCTGCTGACGCAGTGCGAGGCCGAGGGCTTCCGCCGCATCAGCTTCTTCATCGACCGCCCGGCCGTGCAGGCGCGCTGGCGCACGACGCTGCGCGCGGACAAGGCGCGCTACCCCGTACTGCTGGCCGGCGGCGACCGCGTGGCCGAGCGCGATCTCGGCGAGGGCCGCCACGAGGCCGAGTGGCACAACCCGCACCCGACGCCCTGCTACCTGTTCGCGCTGGCGGCCGGGCCGATGGCGCGCGTGTCGAAGACGATCACCGGTGCGGATGGCCGGGTGGTCGAACTGAACGTCTGGGTGGAAGGCGACGACGCCGAGCCGTGCCGCTACGCGCTGGGCGCGGTCGAGCGTGCGCTGCGCTGGGACGAAACGCGCTTCGGCCGCTGCTACGACCTCGGCGTGTTCAACGTCGTCGCGGCGCAGGACTTCACGATGGGCGCGATGGAGAACAAGGGCCTCAACATCTTCAACGCCCGCTACATCCTCGCCGACGAGCGCACCGCGACCGACGCCGACTTCATGGCCATCGAGTCGGTGGTGGGGCACGAGTACTTCCACAACTGGTCGGGCAACCGCGTCACGCTGCGCGACTGGTTCCAGCTCTCGCTGAAGGAAGGGCTCACGGTGTTCCGCGACCAGGAGTTCACCGCCGACCTGCATTCGCGCGACCTGAAGCGCATCGAGGACGTGCGCCTCTTGCGCGCCCGGCAGTTCACCGAGGACGCCGGCGCGCTCGCGCATCCGGTGCGTCCGGCCGAGTACCGCGAGATCAACAATTTCTACACCCTCACGATCTACGAGAAGGGCGCCGAGATCATCCGCATGCTGCACACGCGGCTCGGCGAGGCGGCCTTCCGCGCCGGCATGGACCGCTATTTCGCCGACAACGATGGCAAGAGCGCGACGCTGGAGGACTTCTACGCCGCGCATTCGGCGGCCAGCGGCATCGACTGCATGGACATGCTGGCGTGGTACGCGCAGGCCGGCACGCCGGTGCTCGAGGTCGAGCGCGCCTTCGACGCGGCGAGCGGCGACTACACGCTGCGGCTGACGCAGCGCGCGCCGGCCAACGTGCCCGATGCGCGCCCGCTGCCGATGCCGATGCGCATCGCGCTGTATGACGCCGACGGTCGCGCACTGCCGCCGGCCGACGCGCACGACGCCGAACCGATCCCCGGCGGCCTGCTGCTGCGCGGCGTCCGCCACGTCCTGGTCTGGCGCGGTCTGCCCGCCGAGCCGCTGCCCGTGCTCAACGCCGGGTTCGCGGCGCCGGTCCGCGTGCGGCTCGAACGGGCGCCCGAAGAGCGCGCGCGCGTCGTCGCGGTCGAACGCGACGGCTTCGCGCGCTGGGACGCGCTGCAGGCGCTGGCGATCGACGCCATGCTCGCGCCGCCCGCCGGTGGGCCGCCCGGCGCCGCCGCGGTCGAAGCGCGGCTTCCCTCGGCGTACGCGGCGCTGTCGGCGGCGGTCGGCGCCCTGCTGGCCGACGCCTCGGCGCATCCGGCGTTCATCGCCGAATGCCTGTCGCTGCCCGACTTCGACACGCTCGCCGACGCCGTGCCCACGGTCGATCCGCCGGCCCTCGTCGCCGCGCGCGAGCGGCTGGTGCTGCGCTTGGCCCACGCCCACCGCGCCGCGCTCGAGGCGCGCTTCCACGGCCTGCGCGCGCTCGCCGCGGGCGGGCTCGAGGACGCGGCCATGGCGGCGCGGGCGCTGCGCCACGCCGCGCTCGGATGGCTCTCCAGGCTCGACGGCGGCGAGGCCGCGCGCGCGCTTTGGGCCGATGCGCGCTCGATGACCGAGCGCGTCGCCGCCCTGCGCGCGCTGCTGCATGCGCGCGCCGAGGGGCACGCGCGCGCGCTGTCCGCCTTCGCGGCGGATTTCGAAGGCGATCCGCTGGTGACCGACAAGTGGATCGCGCTGGTGGCGACGCGCCCCCATCCCGACGCGATCGAGGACGTGCAAGCGCTGCTCGCCGGCCCGCACTGGCTGCCGACGAACCCGAACCGCGTGCGTGCCCTGCTGGGCAGCCTCGCGCGCGGCAACCCGGCTGCCTTCCACCGCGCGGACGGGGCCGGGTATCGCCTTGTCGCCGCGCAGGTGGCCGCGCTCGACGCGCTGAACCCCCCGGTGGCCGCGCGCCTGCTCGGGGCCTTCGAAGCCCTGCCGCGGCTTTCGCCCGCTGCGCGCGAGGCGGCGCTGGCGGCGCTCGAGCCGCTGCGCGATGGCGACCGCAGCCGCGACGTCGCCGAGGTGCTGGCGCGGCTCAGCGCCCCGGCGCGTCGATGACCAGCCGGTTGCGCCCGCCGTCCTTGGCGCGGTAGAGCGCGTGGTCGGCGCGCCCGAACCACGCGTCGCGGTCTTCGCCGGGGGCGAGCACGGCGGCTCCGATCGACACCGTCACCGCGTCGCCGGCGGCGCGCAGCCCATCGCGCACCTGCGAGCGCAGATGGCTCATGGCGAGCTCAAGGCCGAGCTCGTCGGTGCCGGGCATCAGCAGCACGAACTCCTCGCCGCCGTAGCGGAACAGCCGGTCGGTGCGCCGCACCGACGACTGGACGAGCCGCACGAAGTCCTGCAGCACACGATCGCCCACCTCATGGCCGTGGCGGTCGTTGACGCGCTTGAAGTGGTCGAGGTCGATCACCGCGAGGGCGATGGGCCGGCCGTCGCGTCGGAATCCGGCGATCGCGATGGCGATCTCGACCTCCAGCGCGCGGCGGTTCTCGGCACCGGTCAGCGGATCGACCGTGGCCATCTGCTCGAGCAGGGCGCGGCGTCGCCCGGCGTGGCGCGCGAACACCGCCGCGAAGATGCCGGTCGAAGCCAGCGACGCGCTCAGCGCCAGCGGATCGCCCGCCGCCTGCGCAGCGCCCTCGATCCACAGGAAGACCACCGCCGCGAGGCATAGCGACAGCGACACCGCCGGGCCCACCAGCACGGCGATGGCGAGGATGATCGGGTACAGCCAGAGCGCGCCGCTGGTGCTGACCGCGGCGGCGGCGCAGCCCCCCACCACGGTGCCGATGCTGGCCACGACGCCGAGGCGGTCGAGGTTGCCGCCGCGCAGCGCGACGGTCGTGCAGCCGACGATGAAGGCCACCACCGCGAGGTTGAGCGCGCCGTGCAGCGGGGCGCCCTGGGCGAAGCGCACGAAAGCCAGCGGCAGCACGAGGCCCAGCGCCAGCGCCGCGAAAGCGAGGTAGACGCCGAGCCGGAAATCGGCCCGGGCGCGCTGGCGCAGGTTCGTGAGCGCGTCCTTCATCGGGGCCCTGGCGGCGAACTGCGCCGACGATAGCGCAGCCGGAGCCCGGCGCGGGTGGCCTCGCCTAGACTGTGCCGATGGACATCGCCAGCTGGAACGTCAATTCCCTCAACGCCCGGCAGGAGCACCTGCTGGCCTGGCTGGGCTCGCGCCGGCCGCACCTGGTGGGCCTGCAGGAGACCAAGCTCGAGGACCACCGCTTCCCCGACGCCGAGCTCGCCGCCGCCGGCTACCGCAGCGTCTTCGCCGGGCAGAAGACCTACAACGGCGTGGCGCTGCTCGGCCGGGTGGACGCCGTGCCGCCGTTCACCGACGTGCGGGTCGGCATCCCGGGCTTCGCCGACGAGCAGAAGCGGGCCATCGCCGCGACGGTCGGCGACCTGCGCGTGGTCAACCTCTACGTCGTCAACGGCCAGGCCGTCGGCAGCGAGAAGTACGACTACAAGCTGCGCTGGCTGGAGGCCGCGCACGACTGGCTGCGCGACGAAGCCGCGCGGCACCCCAACCTCGTGGTGATGGGCGACTTCAACATCGCCCCCGACGACCGCGACGTGCACGACCCGAAGGCCTGGAACGACGACAGCATCCTGACCTCGACGGCCGAGCGCGCCGCGCTGCGCCGCCTGTTCGCCCTCGGCCTCGCCGACAGCTACCGGCTCAAGCACGAGGATGGCGGGGTGTTCAGCTGGTGGGATTACCGCGCCGCCGGCTTCCGCCGCAACCTCGGCCTGCGCATCGATCTCGTCCTGCTCTCCGAGGCGCTGGCCCGGCGCTGCTCGGGCGCTTCGATCGACCGCGAGCCCCGAACCTGGGAGCGGCCCAGCGACCACGCGCCGGCGATGGTCACGCTCGGCTGAGTCGCGCCGGGCCGGGCCGGGCCCGGCCCGGGCCGGCAATGCGGCGTCCGGCCGCGCGGTGGTGCGCGGCCCGCGCTTGGAGGAGGATGGGCCGTGGTGCCAATCGCCCACGCCGCTTGGAGCAAGCCGATGTCCACCCCGCGCCGTTCCCTCTCCTTCTCCCTCGCCGCCGCGCTCGCTGCCGGTCTCCTGGCGCCCTGGCCAGCCGCCGAGGCCTGCACGCGGGTCGTCTACAACGGTCCGAACGGCACCGTCCTGACCGGACGGTCCATGGACTTCGCGATGGAGATCCCGGCGAACCTGTGGGTCTTCCCCCGCGGCATGGATCGCGACGGCGCCGTGGGGCCGGATCCCCTGCGCTGGACCTCGCGCTACGGCAGCGTCATCGCGAGCTCGTGGGACATCGCCACCTCCGACGGCATGAACGAGAAGGGCCTCGTGGCCAACCTGCTGTGGCTGGTGTCTTCGGAGTACCCGCCCTTCGAGATCGGTGGGGATACCCCGGGCCTTTCCGTGTCGGTGTGGGCGCAGTACGCGCTCGACAACTTCGCCACGGTCGCGGAGGCCGTCGAGGCCTTCCGCCGCGAGGATTTCGTCGTCGTCACCGACTTCATCCCCGGGACCGACAAGTACACGACCGTGCACCTTTCGCTGTCCGACGCCGGCGGCGACAACGCGATCTTCGAATACGTGGGCGGCCGGCTCGTCATCCACCACGACCGCAAGCATCGGGTGATGACCAACGATCCGGTGTTCGAGCAGCAGCTCGCCATCGCGCGCTACTGGGACCGCATTCCGGGCCAGGATTTCCTGCCGGGCACCAACCATTCGTCGGACCGCTTCGTCCGCGCCCGCTACTACATCGACCGGGTCACGCAGAGCGACGATCCCCGCATCGCCGCCGCGGCCGTCTTCAGCGTGGTCCGCAACGTGTCGGTGCCGTACGGCATCGCGATACCGGGATTCCCCAACCTCTCCACCACGCGCTGGCGCACCGTGGCCGACCAGACGAATCGGCGCTACTACTTCGAGACCGCCACGACGCCGAACACGTTCTGGGTGGATTTCGACGCGCTCGACTTCAGTCCCGGCGCGCCGGTCCGCCGCCTGCGCGCCGACGTCAACCAGACCTATTCGGGCGAAACCTCGTCGCGCTTCGAGACGGCCCGGCCGTTCGCGTTCCAGGGCCTCTGACGGCCGCCGGCGCCTCAGCGCCGCGCGGCGAAGTACGCCTCTTCCGACACCGAGTGCCAGGCCTGCGCCTGCGCGCGGAACGCCCGCATCGAGTCGTAGGCGCGGCGGGCGAAGGGGTCGCTGCCGGCGAGCTGCTCGAGCACGTCGTCGGCGGCGCGCTTGAGCGCCATCAGCACGTCGTCGGGCAGGCGGCGCAGCTGGGCGCCGTGCTCGCGCACCAGCGCGTCGAGCGCCTGCTGGTTGCGCGCGGTGTACTCGGCCAGCATCTCGTCGTTCACCGCCGCGCAGCAGGCGTCGACGATGGCCTTGAGGTCATCGGGCAGCGCGTCGAAGGCGGGCTTGTGGAAGAACGCCTCGAGCGTCGGTCCCGGCTCCTGCCAGCCCGGGAAGTACGCGTACTTCGCCACGCGATGCAGGCCGAAGGCGAGGTCGTTGTAAGGACCCACCCACTCGGCGGCGTCGATCGCGCCGCTCTGCAGGCTGGTGAAGATCTCGGCGCCGGGCAGGTTCACCGGCACCGCGCCGACCGCCGCCATGACGTCGCCGCCGAGGCCCGGGATGCGCATCTTCAGGCCGCGCAGGTCGGCCACGCCGTCGATCGGTTCGCGGAACCACCCGGCCAGCTGCACGCCGGTGTTCCCCGCGGGGAAGGGCACGAGGTTGAAGGGCGCATAGAGCTCGCGCCACAGCTCGAGTCCGCCGCCGAAGCGCAGCCAGCCGGTCATCTCCTGCGCGTTGAGCCCGAACGGCACGCTGCAGAAGAACGGCGCCGCCGGCAGCTTGCCCTTCCAGTAGTAGGCGGCGCTGTGGCCGATCTCGGCGGTGCCGCGGCTGACGGCGTCGAAGACCTCGAACGGCGGCACCAGCTCGCCGGAGCCGAAGACCTTGACCGTGATCCGGCCACCGGTGGCCTGGGTGATGCGCTCGGCCAGCCGGGCCGCGCCGCTGCCGAGGCCGGGGAAATTGGTCGGCCAGCTGGTGACCATCTTCCACTGGCGCGGGCGCGTGTCGGTCGCCGACGCGCCTGCAGCCTGCGGTCCGGCCTCGCCGCAGGCCGCCAGGCCTGCCGCCGCCGCGGCGATGCCGGCGGCCCTCAACACGTCGCGACGCTTCATCGTGGCTCCTCCTGCGATGGCCGTCGAGTGTAGCAACGGCGGCGGAAGCGTCCGGGCGATTGCGCCGCGCCGGGCGCGGCGTACGATGCGTCGACCCCCCTTCCTCGCCGGCAGGCGCGCCATGAAAGAAAGCCTTGGGCACTACGAGATCGTGGCCGAACTCGGCCGCGGCGGCATGGGCGTCGTCTACAAGGGCTACGAGCCGGCGCTGGCGCGCTACGTCGCCATCAAGGAGCTGTCGCCGGCGCTGGCGCACGACCATGCGCTGGTGGAGCGCTTCCTCCGCGAGGCGCGCTCGATGGCGGCGCTGAACGACCCGCACATCATCCAGATCTACTTCATCGGCCAGGAAAACCAGCAGCCGTTCTTCGCCATGGAGTTCGTCGAGGGCGAGAGCCTTTCGCAGCTCATCAAGCGCGAGGGCCGACTGCCCACGGCCGACGTGCTGAAGATCCTGCTGCAGACCGCGCGCGGCCTGCAGACCGCGCACGAGCGCGGCGTGGTGCACCGCGACATCAAGCCCGCCAACCTGATGCTCGATCTCCGCGGCCGCATCAAGATCGCCGACTTCGGCATCGCGCTGGCGCGGCAGGAGTTCGACGCCAAGCTGACCGGCACCGGCGAGTTCGTCGGCACGCCGGGCTACCTGTCGCCGGAGATCTGCCTTGGAAAGCCGGTGGACGCGCGCTCCGACCTGTTCGCGCTCGGCATCGTGATGTTCGAATCGTTGACCGGCCGCCTGCCGTTCTCCGACGAATCGCCGCTGAAGCTGATGCTCGACGTGGTGCAGGC
>ERZ1066122.2713-NODE-2713-length-11173-cov-7.437309_pt1 | contig 11173 bp, 8 predicted proteins | sample MGYA00382769_ERZ1066122 | MGnify/ENA primary metagenome ERZ1066122 (study PRJEB33369, sample SAMEA5778352) | biofilm metagenome | biome: Industrial cooling water; feature: Water cooling tower basin; material: Biofilm | place: United Arab Emirates | collected...
CTTCAGCTGTAGATTCTACAGTTGGTTCTACAGTTGGTTCTACAGTTGGTTCTACGGTTGGTGTGGGTTCAGGTAAAGGTTCTTTGGCTACATATGTAGAGTCTACTATGCTGCGTACTTGGTCAGCCGATAGTTCGCCTCTAACTATGCGAGAAAGCGTGTCTTTGCCTTTGGGTTCATAAGTAAAACTTCTAACTGTGCTGTTAAAGACGTTTTTAAGTACTTCGCCTTTACCATCTAAAAATTCCAGTTTTATCCAGTTTTTACCTGGCTTAAAGCCTTTTAAGTATATAGACTCCCAACGGTCGAGTACAAAGCTTTCATCATTAACTGTGCAGCGAATCCGCCAATCGCCGATTTCGTCTTGTAATATGTCTTTACCGTTTAATTGTAACGGCGCGTTTGTTAAGTAAAAGTCGAGAAGTATAGGTTCGGCGCCATATTCTCCATTTGGACGGTTATAGGTTAACAGGGGTTTCGTAGTATCTGGGTTATGCTCATCGGTTTTAGTAAATACGTGAAATGTTGTTTGCGCGTAAGCTCCTTCGTTTTTATAACTTTCGTACCAAGCTCGTTCAGTAAAAACACGCAGAGTGTGGGTACCCGGAGGTAGGTCGGGTAGGCTTAAAGGCTGATTTAAATCATAAACTTCAATACCTGGCTGGTCATCTAAAATTACTTGTAGATGTGAGCCGAGATTAAACTGAGAATCTTTGAATATTGGTAAGTCCTTTACTTGTAGCGTCACTTCTACTGTATCTTTCGATAAAACCTCATCAGGTTTGGGAGTAATGATTGTAACCTGGGGACGGTAAGTATCTAAACTGCGTTGAAGTTCTTGAATAACCGATGGTGGGGCAACTTCTGAAATTTGATTTGTTAACTGTGGGTTATCTTTACGTCCTATGAGCGATGGTTCAGTGCTAACAGCTTTGTCACCACAGCTAGCTAGACTTAGTACCAGTAATAGAGCAAAAAATGATTTTACTGTACCTGCAATTATCCTGTGTCGTGTTCGTAAAGGTTTGAGGGGCGCCGAAGTCATTAGCCAGTCCATGTAACCGCATCCTGCATCAGAACAACTTAACAAACAATTGTGGCTCATTAACGCACATAAGGGAGCAACAAAGCAAAAGTTAAATCTTCAGTTACAACCTAGCCCTTAGTATTATTCGTGACTCAGAATAATAATAAAACTAATGGTGACTATAGATTAATATGGGGTCGCTGATGCTAGCACAGAAAAGGTTAAAACGGATAAATTTTACGAATTGTTTCGGTTTGTAAAATTTAGGAATAAAGTATTGACATTTTGACCAGTGATATAACCTAGGAGCTTGAATCTACGGGAAGTTGAGGGATTTTGAATTATTGTAAACAAGTATCTAACAATGTGGGGTATTCGACTTTATAATTCAGACTGAAACCACTCTCCACATGAGTCCTGATCGCTGCCTAAATTTTGTTAACCCATATTGGTCAACTTAAGTTAGGATGCGAATAAGCTAAAATTTAGTCACCAAGACTCTACGTGGTGTTTATAATTCCTCAATCCCTTTATAGAGAGGAGGTCGAATGACAATTAGTCCTCCAGAGCGAGAGGAGAAGAAAGCAAGAGTAATCGTCGATAAAGACCCAGTACCAACTTCGTTTGAACGATGGGGACAGCCCGGTCACTTCGATAGAACTCTCGCTAAAGGTCCAAAAACCACTACCTGGATTTGGAACCTTCACGCACTCGCCCATGACTTTGATACACATACAAGCGATTTAGAAGACATTTCCCGTAAAGTATTCGCAGCACACTTCGGTCACTTGGCTGTTGTGACACTGTGGTTAAGCGGGATGATATTCCACGGTGCCAAGTTCTCGAACTACGAAGCTTGGTTAATGGACCCCCTCAACGTAAAGCCTAGCGCTCAAGTTGTTTGGCCAATCGTTGGACAAGACATATTAAACGGTGATGTAGGCGGCGGTTTCCACGGCATCCAAATCACCAGTGGTTTGTTCCAAGTTTGGCGTGGTTGGGGTATCACCAATACCTTCCAGTTATATTGCACTGCAATTGGTGGTCTAGTATTAGCTGGCTTGTTCTTATTTGCAGGCTGGTTCCACTACCACAAGCGGGCGCCAAAATTGGAATGGTTCCAAAACGTTGAGTCTATGCTCAACCACCACTTAGCAGTATTGTTAGGTTGCGGTTCGTTGGGTTGGACAGGTCATATAATTCACGTATCAGCTCCAATTAACAAGTTGTTGGATGCAGGGGTAGCATTGAAAGATGTGCCTTTACCTCACGAATTCATCCTCAACAAAGATTTGTTAATTGAGTTGTTCCCCAGCTTTGCTAATGGCTTAACTCCTTTCTGGACGTTAAACTGGGGTCAGTACGCTGATTTCTTGACCTTTAAAGGCGGTTTGAACCCCGTAACTGGTGGTCTTTGGATGACTGACATCGCACACCATCATTTAGCGATTGCAGTTCTCTTCATCGTTGCTGGTCACCAATACCGTACCAACTGGGGTATCGGTCACAGTATTAAAGAGATTCTTGAGAACCACAAAGGACCTTTCACAGGTGAAGGTCACAAGGGTCTTTACGAAAACTTGACCACCTCTTGGCACGCTCAGTTAGGTATTAACCTTGCTATGTTGGGTTCGCTGACAATTATTGTCGCGCACCACATGTACGCAATGCCTCCGTACCCTTACTTGGCAACAGATTACGCTACCCAACTGTGTATCTTCACTCACCACATGTGGATTGGCGCCTTCTTAATTGTCGGTGGTGCGGCGCACTCAGCCATCTTCATGGTGCGGGATTATGACCCTGTTGTTAACCAAAACAACGTTCTGGATCGAGTAATTCGTCATCGCGATGCAATTATCTCTCACCTCAATTGGGTATGTATGTTCCTAGGCTTCCATAGCTTTGGTTTATACATCCATAACGACACAATGCGCGCGTTGGGTCGTCCTCAAGATATGTTCTCTGACACTGCAATCCAGTTACAACCAGTGTTTGCTCAGTGGGTTCAAAACCTACACACAGTGGCGCCTGGTGCAACAGCTCCAAATGCATTGCAAGTTGTCAGTCATGCCTTCGGTGGCGGTATCGTCGCAGTCGGCGGCAAAATAGCAATGATGCCAATTGCTTTGGGTACGGCGGATTTCATGATTCACCATATCCACGCATTCCAAATTCACGTAACCGTACTGATTCTGCTTAAGGGTGTATTATTCGCCCGCAGTTCACGCTTAATTCCAGATAAAGCGAACCTAGGCTTCCGCTTCCCTTGCGATGGTCCAGGTCGTGGCGGTACATGTCAAGTGTCTGGTTGGGACCACGTGTTCCTCGGACTCTTCTGGATGTATAACACTATCTCAATTGCAATTTTCCACTTTAGTTGGAAAATGCAGTCTGATGTGTGGGGAACTGTTGACTCAGACGGTATGGTTTCACATATCACTGGTGGAAACTTTGCTCAAAGTGCGATTACTATCAACGGTTGGTTGCGTGACTTCTTGTGGGCACAAGCCGCACAAGTCATCAACTCCTACGGTAGCGCTCTGTCTGCTTACGGTTTAATGTTCTTAGGCGCCCACTTCGTTTGGGCATTCAGCTTGATGTTCCTGTTCAGTGGTCGCGGCTACTGGCAAGAATTGATTGAATCGATTGTTTGGGCACATAATAAATTGAAGGTAGCACCTTCAATTCAGCCACGTGCTTTAAGCATCATTCAAGGTCGTGCAGTAGGTGTGGCACACTATCTACTAGGAGGTATTGCCACAACGTGGGCATTCTTCCACGCGCACATCCTTTCAGTAGGCTAACAATAAAAAGTAATGAGTGCTGAGTGCTGAGTGACGAGTTAAAAATAATAGAATATGTATTTTTGGCTCAGAACTTAGAACTCAGCACTTGTAAAGACACGATTAATCGTGTCTCTACTAACTATCAAAATCACATGACGGCTAAAGGTTAGAGGATTTATCAAAACCTATGGCAACAAAATTTCCAAAATTTAGCCAGGACCTCGCACAAGATCCGACTACTCGTCGGCTCTGGTATGCGATGGCTACAGGGAATGATTTTGAAAGCCATGACGGGATGACGGAGGAAAATCTTTACCAAAAGATTTTCGCTACTCGTAGCTTGGCAAGGCAACTTTGAACAGTGGATTAAAGACCCTCTCCACATTCGCCCTATCGCTCACGCAATTTGGGACCCTCACTTTGGCAAACCAGCTATCGAAGCATTCACCCAAGGTGGCGCCTCGAATCCAGTAAACATTGCTTACTCTGGCGTTTACCACTGGTGGTACACCATCGGGATACGTACTAACAACGACCTCTACATGGGCGCCGTGTTTTTACTCCTGTTGGCAGCAGTGTTCTTGTTTGCAGGTTGGTTACATTTGCAACCCAAGTTCCGTCCTAGCCTTTCTTGGTTTAAGAGTGCAGAACCCCGTTTAAACCACCATTTGGCTGGTTTGTTCGGTGTAAGCTCCTTAGCTTGGACTGGTCACTTGGTACACGTTGCTATTCCTGAATCTCGTGGACAACACGTAGGCTGGGATAACTTCCTGAGTACATTGCCTCACCCCGAAGGTTTAACACCCTTCTTTACAGGAAACTGGGCTGTATACGCACAGAATCCAGATACTGCGAATCACTTATTTGGTACCTCGACAGGTGCAGGTACAGCAATTCTGACCTTCTTGGGCGGTTTCCACCCTCAAACAGAATCGCTGTGGTTGACCGACATGGCACACCACCACCTAGCGATTGCAGTATTATTCATCGTTGCTGGTCACATGTACCGCACCAACTTCGGTATTGGTCACAGCATTAAAGAAATGCTCAACGCCAAAAACTTCTTTGGCACCAAGACCGAAGGTCAATTCAACTTGCCTCACCAAGGGTTGTATGACACTTACAACAATTCCCTACACTTCCAATTGTCTATACACTTGGCTGCGTTAGGAACTGCATTGTCATTAGTTGCACAACACATGTACGCTCTGCCTCCTTACGCTTTCATCGCTAAGGACTACACTACACAGGCAGCACTGTACACACACCACCAGTACATAGCCGTTGCCTTCATGCTTGGCGCCTTTGCCCACGCAGCAATTTTCTGGGTACGTGACTACGACCCCGAACAAAACAAAGGCAACGTACTTGACCGCGTGCTGAAGCACAAAGAAGCGATTATCTCGCACTTAAGCTGGGTATCCCTTTTCTTGGGTTTCCACACCCTCAGCTTGTATGTACACAACGACGTAGTTGTTGCGTTTGGTACTCCTGAGAAACAAATTTTGATTGAGCCAGTATTTGCTCAATTCATCCAAGCATCTCACGGTAAAGTTCTGTATGGAATGCAAACATTGCTCTCTAACCCAGACAGTGTTGCTTATACCGCTTACCCTAACTACGCCAACGTTTGGTTGCCTGGTTGGTTAGATGCAATTAACAACGGCACAAACTCTTTATTCTTAACCATTGGTCCTGGCGACTTTTTAGTACACCACGCCTTCGCGTTAGCTATCCACACCACCGTATTGATTCTTGTCAAAGGTGCTTTGGATGCTCGTGGTTCTAAATTAATGCCAGACAAAAAAGACTTTGGTTATGCATTCCCTTGTGACGGTCCTGGTCGTGGCGGTACTTGCGACATTTCCGGTTGGGACTCGTTCTACCTCGCTGCATTCTGGGCACTAAACACTGTCGGTTGGGTAACCTTCTACTGGCACTGGAAGCATTTAGGTATTTGGCAAGGTAACGTAGCACAATTCAACGAAAACTCGACCTACTTAATGGGCTGGTTCCGCGATTATCTCTGGGCGAACTCCGCACAGTTAATCAACGGTTACAACCCATACGGTATGAACAACCTGTCAGTTTGGGCTTGGATGTTCCTCTTTGGACACCTTGTTTGGGCAACTGGTTTCATGTTCCTCATCTCTTGGCGTGGTTACTGGCAAGAGTTGATAGAAACATTGGTTTGGGCACACGAGCGTACTCCTCTTGCGAACCTAGTTCGTTGGAAAGACAAGCCCGTTGCTATGTCCATCGTTCAAGGGCGCCTAGTTGGTTTAGCGCACTTCACAGTCGGCTACATCCTAACTTACGCAGCGTTCCTCATAGCTTCCACGGCTAGTAAATTTGGATAACTCCAACTTCACAGCTCTTAGCTAACTAATAAAATCCCCTACCCATGTGGTAGGGGATTTTTTTCTTGTGGTCTTGTCTTGTGGAGCGGGCATCCCTGCCCGCCACCACCACCTTAAAAATTTAAACGGGCAAGGATGCCCATCCCACAAGAGTTGAACCAAATATGTCAATGATAATCAAAACAATTTACTTTATATAAAATATAAGAAAATTTAAATTTTACAAAGATTCTATTTATTACTAATAAATTAGAAAATATTTTTTGGTAAATGGGAAAGATATAAATGGCAGGCAAGGATGCCTGCTCCACAAGAATAAAAACCATTTACCAAATTTCAATGCAAGAAACAAACCTTAAAGCTACCGAAAGAAACTTGCCTCATTGGGAATTAGATGGCGCCACTTATTTTATAACTTTCAATACTTGGCAAAAATTAGAACTCACCCCAGAAGCAAGACAAATAGTTTTAAATAGCTGTTTATTCTTCAATAATAAAAGGTATAAAATTCTAGTTTTAGTTGTGATGGCAGACCATGTGCATATCCTAATTGAACCTTGGCTAAAATCAGAAAATGAATATTGGTCAAACAGCAGTATTATGCACAGCATCAAAAGTTACAGTTCCAATCAAATCTCTAAAGCCATCAAACACAAAGGTATAATTTGGCAAGATGAACGATACGACCGAATAGTTAGAGATGAACAAGAATTATTAGCAACTTGGGAATACATCAGACAAAATCCAGTAAAAGCAGGGTTTTCTAATACTCCAGAAGAATACCCATTTTTCTGGCAAGCATCAGAATAAAATTTTGAATATTATTAAATATCATCACTCTAATAAGCAACTCTTGTAAGCAACTCTTGTAAGCAACTCTTGTGGAGCGGGCATCCCTGCCCGCCACCCCCCCTAACTCTCATAACACCTGCAAGCATCCAAGCAATAAAATTAAAACCATCCTTAGTAAAATATGCTTAATTAAAAAAGCAATACTATAATAACTAAGCAATGACTATGAGAAAAACACTTTATTATTTATTATGAACACGAAACTAGTTGAATCTCTAGTGCAAATTATATTATCTCTTTCCCAGGAAGAACGTACCTTATTGGAAGAAAAATTATTTTTTGATGCTTCTGACCCCTCAACTCGTGACATCATGGTACTAGCACAAAGAGGTAGAAGCTTTGATTTTCTTAACGACGAACCAGATTTATATACATTAGAAGATGGAGAGGCTGTATAAATGACCTTGAATAAGGGAGATATAGTTCTGCTTTTTGGCATTTTTACCAGGTGAGGGTATTGAGCTAGCTCTTCTTCAGCTTGCTGTAACCCAATTTTGTCTATTTTGCTGCGTAGCTTTATAAGCGTCTCTTGAAAAACAGATAAAATTTCTGAACTCAAATGCAGCACTGGCTCAGTCGCCTCAGCATCGAAAATAATTTCTGTGGGAAGCGTTGTCATCGCGGAATTACGGCTTGGCAAAATTTATTGTCCTGCTATGGCATTCACAATTGTTGACTTACCAGCTTTCATTGGCGCCACAATCGCCATTCTCAACTCAAGATTCTTAACTTTGTCCTCTTCGCTCTGTACTTGATGTTGAAACTGTACATATTTGTTATCATTATCAGTACTTAAAACGTCGCTAGCATAACCCATTAACGAGCTAATTTGCTCCAATAGATCAACAACGTCTTCTTGCAAGCCTTGAACGTTCGGCTTCAGCGCACTAGAAACCATACTTTTACCCCGTATAACGTTAAGTCCACTTTTTAGATTCTCGCTTAACAAAAATACAAAGGGTTCAGTAAAAACACAGGTAAATGCTTCTTTGTTGCTTGACTCCGCAGCTTTGCTCTTATCCTAAATACTTTGTGCAGCCATTTTAGTAATGTAAAGCCATAATATTATGAGTGTAGAAACCAAAATCATCGCTCTTGTAAAATCCCTACCTCTAGATAAACAGCAGCAGCTTCTTGAATTCGCCGAATTTTTAGAGCAAAAAAATATACTTGTCCGAAAGTAAAAAGAACAACTGAGACAGCAGCTCAAAGAAGGCACCATTCGTCATGCTGAAGGCGACCTTGATGTTGCCCAAGATTGGTTTGCACATTCAGAAGAAGCACATCAGCATCGCACACAGCAATAAATTTCTAAATAAAAAAATATCCAAAATTCTCTTGTGAGGTGGGCATCCTTAAGCCATCCTACCTTTGGAACAAGCAAGCTATCCTACAATTTAGGAACGGGCAAGGATGCCCATTCCACAAGATAGTTTAATCTAAATAATATTGATACAAAACTTTAAGCAATGACAACACTCTTCGATTCGATTAAAGTCGGCGCCTTAACACTACCAAATCGTATGGTAATGGCGCCACTAACACGAGGACGGGCAGAAAGCGATGGTACACCCACTGAAATAATGGTGGAATATTACCGTCAGCGTGCAACAGCAGGATTAATAATTAGTGAAGCAACTTCTATTTCACCGTTTGGGGTAGGTTGGGTAAATGCTCCTACTATATTTAAACCCGAAGATATTACAAACTGGCAAGCTGTAACTGATGCAGTCCATCAAGCAGGTGGTCGTATATTCTTACAACTTTGGCACATGGGCAGAGTATCGCACCCTGATTTTCTCAACGGACAACAACCAGTGGGACCCTCAGCTATTGCTGCTAAAGGTGATGCCCATACCCCATTAGGTCAAAAACCTTACGTAACACCACGAGAACTAACAGTAGAAGAAATTCACGCAACTGTAGCAGACTACGCTATAGCTACAAAAAACGCACGTGAAGCTGGATTTGATGGTGTAGAAATACACGGCGCCAATGGTTATTTAATCGATGAATTTTTACGAGACAGTGCAAATCAACGTAATGATGAATATGGTGGCGCCATACAAAACCGTGCGCGCTTCATGTTAGAAGTTGTTGAAGCAGTTGTTTCTGCTTGGAGTGCTGACCGTGTAGGTATTAGACTATCACCAGCAAATCCCTACAATGATATGAGTGATAGCGACCCCATTGGATTATTTACTTATGCTGCTGAACAATTAAATAAATTTGAACTTGCCTATTTACATGTTCTCGAAGGACTTCCTGGTAGTGTACTGGCAGGCCCAGAACCGCGCGTTACGCCTCATATTCGTCGCACGTATAATGGAATACTCATGGTTAATGGTGGATATAACCAAGAGTTAGGCGCCGAAGCTTTAGAAAATAATGAAGCCGATTTAATAGCTTATGGAACTCTATTCATTGCTAATCCTGATTTAGTTGAACGTTTCCACAAAGGTACAGCGCTTAATACTCCAGATTCTCATACTTTCTATACTCCTGGCGAAAAGGGTTATATTGATTACCCTGCTTTAACAGCTGTTGCCTAAATAAGAAAATTTTGATCCCCCAACTTTTGTAGGGTGGGCAGTGCCCACCTTACATTATTAATACGTTTGCATTAGTGCTTTTTCTATTGACCCCAAAGTTTTATATGCTCTTACTATTTGATGTGCAGGAGTTTCGCGCTTTGACAATAAACCTTTAAGCGGTGCCAATAACTCAACATCAGGGTCATTAACATTATTAAGAGCAACTTCAGCAGCGTGAATAACCTCAGTTGCGGTGCCAAAAATTTCTTCGTTGTCGAATGCTTCTTGGGCAGAAAGTTGATGTAACGCAGCATCGGGAACAATTGCTCGACCTGGTAAAGTTGTGTCTAGCACTAAACCCTTTAATAAAGCTAATATCCCAGCATAAATACTAAAATCATCACAGCTATCACAAGCCTTAAATTCAATTCGACCTACTTCTGCTGGCAAACGCGCAATTTTAGTAAGTGCAGGAATACTTGAAATAAGTTGTTCTTGTTCTGCTACAAATACCCGTGTTGCCGCACGCTTTCCTGTACGAATAAACGTTCTTACTGATAATCCTTCCCATAAAGCACCCTCATAAAAAGGGGAGCTATAGCTAAAAGGAACAATATAAGGACTGTAATAAGTTAACTTCTGACCAATCTCAATTACACGCTCTACTGGTAAATCAGCAATTGAAATATTTAAATCTGGTCCATATGAAACCATATAAATATTAACCGTTTGTTCATCTGGATATGCCTGCAACTCACTAATTTCAAAAGCATTTAACGGTGGTTGAGGTTCATATTTTGATTTGTAAGGGTTGTAACTAATTAGAACTGGAGAAAGTTCAAACTTAGATGCAACTTCGCACAGTAAAGAGAAACTCTCATTTAGCTCTGTAATAGTATCTTGAATACTAGAGTGAATCGTAGTGCGTATCTCAATTCCTTTTGGTACGCATTCCACAAACTCTTCAGACTCTGAATAACGCTCAAACCCTTCAATATACCATCTTTTTTTTCTAATCCCAGCATCCCCCATATGCAGGTGTAAATAATCATCAGCATACTCTGGTAATGCTTCAATTATCTGATTAAAATCAGCAAACTTTGCACGTGAAAAATCAACAAAATTTCCTGCACGGTCAACGAAAGCAACCTCATGTTCTATGCCAAAATTAAACATTATTCACACCTTTAAACATTTGCAACGGATTTGAACGGATGTAACAGATAACTGATTTTTTTATTTAAGGTGCCTTAAAAAGTTACTATCACAAATAACTCATCCGTTACATCCGTTATATCCGTTGCCAATTTACTCCTACTACTTGCTAAAGATTAGCAAATAACTTATAAATAATACTGTCTACTTAGATACATTGACCATTACAATTACCAATATTTTTTTATACAAGTACTACTTGCTCTAATGGAAAAATAATCAGAAATTATTATCAATATTGACATAAAAAATTATACTGTAATATTTCGATATAAAGTCTGTCACAAATTGATTAAATAATAAAATAAAATACTTAAACTAGAAACATGTGATAAAAATACCTAATACGAAACCCCTAAATTTCTCCATTTTCATCCTTACTGCCTTAACTTACCG